>Ga0182024_10001704_pt1 | contig 55798 bp, 49 predicted proteins | sample P32metaG_FD_120480 | JGI IMG/M metagenome (GOLD analysis project Ga0182024, IMG submission 120480) | Permafrost microbial communities from Stordalen Mire, Sweden - P3-2 metaG (Illumina Assembly) | ecosystem: Environmental > Terrestrial > Soil > Wetlands > Permafrost | place: Sweden: Stordalen...
TCGACGTCCCGCGCATCGGTTACATTCACTCTTGGCAGCGTACGCAGGATGAAGGTTGGGTGCGCGCGGCACTCGATTATTACGGAGTGCCGTACACTTACTTCGCCGATCAAAAACTCCGCGATGGCAATCTCCGCTCGAAGTATGACGTCATTATTTTTCCGCATGTCGGCGGGAATTCGCCGTCGCATTTGACCGGCATACCGAAGACCGGACCGGACCCCATTCCCTATCTGAAATCCGACCTCACGCCCAACCTCGGCGCCAACGATTCCAGCGACGATATTCGCGGCGGCATGGGAATTGAAGGGCTCGCCGAACTGACGAAGTTCGTTCAGGAAGGCGGCACGCTCATCACCGAAGGCTCGACCGCGGCGTTTCTTTCCGACTACGGCCTCACCAGCGGCGTGACGGTTGAACATCCCGCGGCCCTGTTCGCGCGCGGCTCAATCTTGCGCGGTACTTTCATGGATCGCAAAAGTCCGATCGCCTACGGCTACGATCAAAAGGATATTCCCGTGTACTTTAATCAGGACCCGGTTTTAATGGCCGGCGGTGGCTTCGGAGGATTTGGAGGTCGCGGAGGAGGCTCGCCTCTAGGTCAGAACGTAACTCCGAATGCCGTTCCCGTCCAAATCTCGCCCTATGATGCGACGCCCGTAGCCGCTGGCCCCGCCGCGCCCTCCGAAGCCGAGAATCAGGCGATGATGCGTCAGCAGGCCCGCGCCCTCGGCATCTCGATCGACGAATCGCGTCCGCGCGTGGTCCTGCAGTTCCCCGCGAATCCGAACGATATGCTCCTGTCCGGTACTCTTTCCGGCGGACAAGCTCTTTCCAATCGAGCGCTCGCAGTCGACGTACCATCAGGCAAAGGCCACATCGTGATGTTCGCCTTGCGCCCCTTCTGGCGCTGGCAGACGCAAGGAACATATTTCCTCGCTTTCAACGCGATCCTGAACTGGAATCATTTGGACGCAGGGAAAGCCGAGCCGGCGCCCAAACCAAAAGCAGGCACGGCGCAATAATCACCAATTCATCATCCGCATCCGATCCATAATCGATGTACTGAACTCGTTCATTCGCGCCGGTCTCCTGCGCCGCGGCGACGGAAGACACGCCGCGAGCCGCGCCGCTTCCTCGCGGTCCAGTTTCGCCGCGGACATGTGGTAGTGATACTGCGACGCCGCTTCCGCGCCCCAAACGCCCGGCCCCCACTCGACGACGTTCAGATACAACTCCAGCTCGCGCTGTTTGCCGAGAATCATATCAGCGAGCGGCGCCAACGTGTACTCGAGCGCCTTCCGCACCGGGTTCCGATGCGTCGTAAAAAATAAATTCTTTACCAGTTGCTGTGGGATCGTCGACGCTCCGCGCCCCAGCTTGCCGTTCTCTTCGCTAGCCTCCGCCACTTTCCTCGTCTCCTCCCAATCGACGCCGTGATGAATATAAAACCGTCCATCCTCGGACGCAATCACCGCGTGTTGCAACTGCACGGAGATCTCGGAAAGTGGTTTAAAGACGATCTTCTTGTGATAGGGCTTACCGTCGATTTTAGCTTCCACGTAGCGCTGAATCTGGACCCCGGTCGTGGGCGGATCCATGAATTTCAGCATCACCAGCGACGAAATCCAGAACAGGTACACAGCGGCCAAGAACAGCAACGACCATTTCACCAAACGAATCGACCAGCGGATCAACACTCTTGTCTTATCATAGTGACCTGAATGCTTCGGGCGTTAACCAGGCAGGTGAGTCCCTCTTTTGCGGCATGCGAACTCACGTTCTTAGCCCGCCAACCGATCGATGTCGCGAAAGCCATGGAGCAACACCGCGACTACGAAGCATGCCTGCGGGAACTGGGCGCGCATGTAATTTCGTTGCCCGCCGATCCTGAATTTCCAGACGGCGTCTTCGTCGAAGACCCGGCCATCGTGCTCGATGAGGTCGCGATTATCACCCGCCCCGGAGCCGAGTCACGCCGTGGCGAAACCGAAACCATCGCGCAAGCCCTGGCGCCCTTCCGTGAACTCCGTTACCTCAGGGCACCCGCGACACTTGAAGGCGGCGACGTCGTCCACATCGGTAAAACCTTGTATGTCGGCCTCTCGCGACGCACCAATCGCGAAGGCATCGAACAATTAGCATATTTCCTAGAACCCTTCGGCTATCGCGTCGTGCCGGTGGAGGTCCACGGCTGCCTGCATCTCAAGAGCGGAGCCTGCTGGGCCGGCGGCGATGCGATACTCGCCAATCGCCGATGGGTCGATACGACTCCATTCCACGGCTTCAGGATCGTTGATGTTGCACCCGACGAGCCCTCCGCCGCCGACGTGCTTCCCATCGGCAACACAGTGCTGGTGCCATCGAACTTCATAGAAACCCGCAAAATTCTTCAAGCCTCAGGAATCGCCGTTCGCCCCATCGACGTTTCAGAACTACAAAAAGCCGAAGCCGGCGTGACCTGTATGAGTCTTCTGTTTGAAACTCAGGGCTGACCAAGCGATCCAACAAACGCCGCGACACTCTCCGCCGAGCCCGAAAAAATCTCCGGAGCCAGCGTCCTCCGCGTCAGCATCTGATTATAAATACGTCCCGGCTTATCGTAATTCAGCCCCATGCCGGCCAGATATTGTAGCCGCAAATTCAGATCCCTATTGATTTGCGCTCCCTCGAGCCAGCTCCTCAGATCCGACGCCCGCCCGGCGTAGGTGCCCAACAGTTGAGGAATGGAATGAAAATTCACCTCCGCCATCGATCGCGCGGCCAATTTGTAATCGTCGCGCCTTAGGCGCTCCTCTAAAGCATCCAGATTAATTTTCGTTGGCTCCGTCTGCGCCAGCAGAACGATGTCGTAGCCTTCCCCGCTGATGTCGTTGCCCCAGATTGTTCCATTCGGGAAAACGTCGAAGAACGTCGCAAGCTCGCTCTTCACCGTGTCGAAATCGCTCTCATAAAGAGGCACCCATTGCGTGATCACGCCGCCGGGATTCAGATGCTGCTTCACCAGCTCGAAATACTCCTTCGAGTACAGCGTTGCCGTCCCTTTTACCCAGGGATGAATCGGATCCGACGTTATAATGTCGAACTTATCCTTCGTCGTCAGGACGAAATGCCGCGCGTCGTCGTAGACAATCCGTGTCCGGGGATCGTGAAACACGTCGTGATTCTCCGTCGCGAAATACTTCGCCGACGCCTGCGGAATCAGCGGCTCGATCTCGCAAATCGTAATGTTTTCGACCTCCGGATGCACCACGAACGTCCCCGCCGTAACTCCCGCGCCGAATCCGACCACCAACACAGACTTCGGTTTCTCGTGAATCAGCGCCGGAATATGTCCCAGCATGCGTTGCAGCCGCATGTCGTAAGGCTCCGTCGACGCCTCCACTTTACCGCTGACGTGAAAATAGATCTGCCCGCCCTCGAGCTGCGAAACCACCACCGACGAGTTGCGCCCTTCCCCGATATAAAGAGGTTTTCCCGGTGCCGTCTGCAGCGACATCCGCCTCCCATACGCGATCGCCAGCCACGGCACTTCCGAAACGGTCGCAAAGAGAAATATTGCGATCAGCGTGGCCAAGCCCACTCCGAAATAGCCCGACCCGCTCAATCCCGCACCCGCCTTTTTTAATGTGACGCAAACCACTAAGCCCGCTACCACCGACAGAGCGATCAGGGCCTGTTGCGATCCCCGCGTGCCCACCCACGGAATCAGGACAACGCTGAACCCAACCGCGCCGAGAATCGCGCCCACCGTGTTCGCCGCGTAAACCTCGCCCACCAGCGCGCCGCTATCTTGTGCGTCATTTACCAGCGACGCCAGGGCCAGCGGAAAGCTTAAGCCCCACAGCAGCGCCGGCGGCAAAATCGCGAACAGGCACATCATAAAATCGACTCTGAAAAGCCGCCACGGATTCGTCACGGCCAGCGGATTGAACGGCCAGGAAGGAATAATGTCGGTCACCGCGTAAGCCGTCCATGCAACCGCGAACGCCAGTGCCAGTTGGCAGGCACCCAGCGCGAACCGCGGACGCTTTAGCGTGCGCGTCCAAAACGATCCCGCGCTGCTCCCGATTCCCAGTCCTATCAGAAACACCGCCAGAATGATCGAAAATGTGTAGACGGTCGCCCCCAGCATCAGCGCGAGCAGCCGCGTCCATACGACCTCGGCGCCCAGCGCGCAGAGCCCCGATAGCGCAATCGCGACATATACCGGCCATGCCCCCGTCGGTCGGCCGACACCCGTCGCGGTAACTTCGACAGGCGCATACGGTGTCTTCGACCGCAAGGCGAAACTCGCAATCGCGACCGCGACGTTGATCGCCGCCGCCACATACGTTGCGATCCGCATATCGTGGACCCGCAACAAATAGAACCCCGCGAACAGGCACCCGAACACCGCCCCCGCGATATTGCCGCCGTAAAATAATCCCAGCCACGACACCCCTGTGGGAGTCGATTCCACCCATCTCCCGATTGCCGGCAGTGACGCGCCCATCAACAGCGTCGGCGGCAACAGGCAGATCCCCGCCACTACTCCGCGCAGCAGAATCGATGGCAATCCGTCCCCGACCGCCGCCGTGTAAATCCCGTTGAGCCTCGGAAGCACGAACAGCACCGCGACCCCGAAGAACCCGATCCCCAGCTCCAGCAATCCGTACACCCGCAACGGATGTTCGCGCCGCGAAATCACTCGCGAAAGCAGCACGCTGCCCACGCACATCCCTCCCATGTAAGTCCCCAGCAAAACACCCAGCGACACTGCGGACGACCCGATTACCAGTTGCAATAACTGGAACCAGACCACTTCATAGATGAGCGCCGCACACCCGCTGCCGGCGAATAAGAGGAGTAATATTGGGAGCGACGACGTATTGCGAGACAATCTCGCATCATACCTCACTCAGTGCTTATTCAAGAACGAGTGCTGCTTGATGCCGGGCCAGTACTCTTTGAATATATTCGCCACCAGCCGGCCCGCGAATCTTTCCCCGATACGCAATGTGGTATTTCCCAGCGTCCGCTGACTATCGGGCCGCCAGGCATCGGATATAGCGTTGCTGCTGGCAAAAGCAATGTAACGGGCGTAAGCCGGCGCCACAGTTCCGTCGGCCCTGTCCGCCAGGAATGTCATCTTCAAGGCGTGACTCAAATGGCCGCGCGCCGTGTCCACGTGCCCGATATGGTAGCGGGGATCTTCGCCCCAAATCGCGCCCAATCCCGCCTCTATCACGTTGCTGGTGCCCACGCTCGATAGCCGCAGCCCGTAGCGTTTCCCGGCGCCGTTGATGCCCTCGCCGTATTCTTTTGGACGGTTGAACAGCGTGCCCCATTCCGCTTCAACAGCGCCGACCATCAGACTCCCCGGACCAATCGTGCTCTTCACCGCCCAGTCCAGCCGCTCCTTGCCCGTGATCGGCGCGGGAGCGTTGATTGGAGGAGCAGTCGGTACAGTTCCCGGATTGTCAGGGGGCGCCGGCGTGTCCGTTCCTCCGGTGAGCAGCAAAATAGCCAGAGGAAGGAATCCCATGGGCTACGAAACTGCACGCCGCGTGCCACACCGCGAAGGTGTAGCAAATGGGAGGTCCCACCCACCGCTGTGCAAATTTTACACGAGTTTTTGTTTCCGGATCGGAAGATCCCGCACTCTTTTCCCAGTCGCCGCGAAAATCGCGTTACAAATCGCCGGCGCGATCACTGGTACTCCCGGCTCACCTACACCAGCCGGAGCCGCGCCGCTCGGCACGATGTGTACATGCGTCATTAGAGGAGCCTCCGGCATCCGCGCCACCGGATAATTGTTGAAATTCCCCTGCTGCACGCGCCCGTCCGCCAGCGTAATCTCGCCCATCATCGCGAGGCTCGTTCCGAACACCGCCGCGCCCTCGAACTGCGCCGTAACCCGGTCCGGATGCACCACCATCCCCGCATCCACCGCGATATCCACCCGTGGAATCCGCACCTTTCCCTTCGCGTCGACCTCTACTTCCACCACCGCCGCGATGTACGACAGAAAGCTGCGATGCACCGCGATCCCGTATCCTCGTCCCGCCCCGGACTTCTTATTCGCCCATCCCGATTTCTCCGCCGCCAGTTCCACCACCCGCCGCAGCCGCGCGACATCCAGCGGATACTTCTGGTCTCCTCCTCCACGTCCATTCGACAAATCGATCACGCGCGAAGGTCCCAGCACGTCGAGTAAATACTCCACCCGGTCGCGCTTCGCCGCCGCCGCCAATTCATCCACGAACGACTGCACCCCGTAAGCGTGAAAAATGTTGGCCACCGACCGCATCCATCCGATGCGTACCGGAGCCGTCGCCGGACCATTCTCCGCGCGGTGATTCGGTATGTCGAACGGCGTATCGTTCCAGCCCATCCCCATCTGCGAACCGCCATACTTCGCCGTCGCGTCGAACATCATTTCAATCGGCGGAAACGCGCTCCGTTGCAGCCACGCCGTCGGCCGGCCCTTCGCATCCGTCGTCGCCTTCATATACATCGCTGCGACGGAATGATAATAATCGAAATGAATATCGTCCTCGCGACTCCAGACCACCTTCACCGGCTTGCCGACCTTCTTCGACAGCACCGCGGCCTCGGCGACATAATCCGGCTTCGATTTGCGCCCGAATCCGCCGCCCAATAGCGTCACATGGCAGATCACGTCGGCCGGTTTGATACCCACCGCCGCCGCCACCGTCGCCTGCACCGCTTGCGGATTCTGCGTCGCCGTCCAGCACGTCACCTTGCCGTCTTTGAACTCCGCCACCGCTGCCGGAGGCTCCATCGGCGCGTGCGCCAGCATCGGCACATAATAATCCGCCTCGTGAACCGTCCCGCCCTTGGCGAACTCCGCGTCTACATCGCCCACGTTGCGCGCCACCTTGCCCGGCTGTCGAGCCGAATCCCGCAGCGTCTTCTTGAACGCCTCCGAATCGAACCCGGCGTTCGCGCCCAGGTCCCAATCCACCTTCAATTTCTTGCGACCCTGCATCGCCGCCCAAGTGCTGTTCGCAATCACCGCGACTCCGCCCAGCGCCTGAAATCCATACGGAGGCTTCATCGCCTCGATCCGCTCCGTCCCCGAAACCCCCGCGACTTTCTTCGCCTCGCTATCGTCCACGGAGGCAATTTTCCCGCCCATCACGGGCGATCGTTCGATCGACGCATACACCATCCCCGGCATCTTCGCGTCGATCCCGAACACCGCCTTGCCCGTCAAAATATCGTTCTGATCGACAATCGGCAGCGCCTTCCCGATGTAGCGATACTCCGCCGCAGGCTTATAAATCAGCTCTTCCTTCTTGGGAACAGCCTGGGACGCCGCCAGCGTCACTAATTCAGCGTAAGCGAGCTTTTTCCCGCTCGCGGTATGAATCACCTGCTCATTGCGCCCTTTGCACTCCGTAGCCGGAACGCCCCATTTTGCCGCAGCCGCACGCTCCAGCATCGTCCGAGCCGTCGCGCCCGCAATCCGAAGCGGTTCATAAAAACTGCGAATCGAGTTCGACCCGTCCGTGTCCTGCGACCCATACCTGGCATCGCCCAGCGCCTGTTCCACGCGGACATTCTTCCAATCGATATCGAGTTCATCCGCCGCGACCATCGGGAGAGATGTCCGAATCCCCGTCCCCATTTCAGAGCGATGCGCGATGATCGTCACGACGCCCGACGGCTCCATGCCGAGATAGACGTTGGGCTGCCAGGTAGTCGCGTCGGCCTTCGTAGCGAGCACGAACGCACCAGCCGAAAAAATTCCCAGAAATCCCCGGCGCGAGACAACAAGTTCGACGCGGTTCATGCCTTCACCCCCGCGGCGACTTTAATCGCCGCCCGTATGCGCTGATAAGTCCCGCAGCGGCAAATGTTCCCCTGCATCGCGTCGTCAATATCTTTGTCGGTAGGCTTGGGCTTCTCTTTCAGCAGCGCGATCGCCTGCATGATCTGCCCGCTCTGGCAGTACCCGCACTGCGGAACATTCAAGTGCTCCCAAGCCGCCTGCACCGGATGCTTGATGCCCTCAATAGTAGTGACGGACTTCCCCGCCGCGGCCTTCAAGGTAGTCTGGCAGCTCCGCACCGCCGCGCCATTTACATGGACCGTGCAAGCTCCGCACAATCCCAACCCGCAGCCAAACTTCGTGCCAGTCAGTTCGAGCGAATCGCGCAAATACCACAACAGCGGCATGTCCGCGTCGCCATCGAATTTCCGAGCCGCACCATTCACCCGTAGTTCAATCATGAGGGAACTCCTTCCCAACAATGATACTCGCAGAAATGCGCGAAAACCGGGACTGACCACTCTCTCTTGAAAATGCCTCCAATGCAGCGGTCCGGCAACGTCACAATACCGCGAAAACCGGGACTGACCACTCTGTCCCAAGGCGCCACGATCCCTGCGCAGACACTTCATGCCCCGTCGCCAGTGGACAGAGCGGTCTGTCCCGGCTTGCGCCCCACGCTATATGTCACTTCCGAAAATCCGCCGCCGTAGCCGACGAGCATCCATTGCAATGGTCGTAACTAATCACCCGAGTCAGCAGCCACACCCCATCCCTGAACTCCCATAGCATCGTGAACCTCCCGACCCCGCTCCCATCTGGACACTTCCCCAACTTCGGATCGCAAAACAAATGAATCCCAGTCTCGACCGCGCCATACCCCTTCAGCGGATAAACCTTCAGCGTTCCAGGCACCAGATCGCGATGCACCTTCCCGCAGATATTCTTCTTAACCGCATCCACCGTACTCTGCGCCCCTTTGCTCAGTCCGGTAGCATCGTGATAGAACTCCAGATCGTCGGCCAGCAGCGCCCCAAACTTCTCCAAATCGCAGGTGTTGTAAGCGTCAAACAGAGCCGTATCCAAACCTGAGATGGTCCGGTAAAGCTCATTTTGCTGCCCAATCACCGCAGGCAAGAACATCAGGAAAACAAAAATCCGCATAAGCGATCTACGCGCCAAATCCCCCAAATGTTCCACCACGAATCCCAGCTTGATGTGGTGGCGTGGGCTTCAGCCCGCAGCGACGGCTTCAGCCGGCGTCCGCCGTCATAGCCCCGCAACCCCCGAGTGATATGATTCCCAAATGTTTCGATCCGCCCTCTTCCTCCTCACCATTCCCCTATCAGCCCAATCTCTATTACTAATCTCCATCGACGGCATGCGTCCCGACTACGTCCTCAAAGCCGACGAGCACGGCCTCAAAATCCCCCATCTCCGCCGCCTATTGAAGGACGGCGCTCACGCCACCGGCGTCCGCGGAGTCCTTCCCACCGTCACCTATCCCAGCCACACCACCATCCTCACCGGCGTCTGGCCCGTCAAGCATCATATTTATTCCAACGTCGTGTTCGATCCCCTCGATCGCAACCTGGCCGGCTGGACTTGGTACGCCGAAGACATCGTCGTCCCCACTCTTTGGGACGCCGCGTCGAAAGCTGGACTCATCACCGGCAGCGTAAGCTGGCCCGTCAGCGTCGCGGCATCGAACATCCGCTACAACATCCCCGAATACTGGCGCGCGCCGAAGTTCCCCGGCGAAGATCTGAAGCTCCTGCGAGCCATCAGCACCCCCGGCCTCATGGCCGAGATTGAAAAGGAAGCCGGCCCCTATGTCACCGATCTTGACGACGCCGCCCATGGCGATCGCCAACGCACCGCCTACGCCGTGTCAATCTTGCGCCACAAACATGCCCAATTCATGACCGTGCATTTGGCATCGCTCGATCACCTGGAACACGGCTTCGGTCCATTCAGTCCCGAAGCAAACGCCGCGCTGGAACAGATCGACGCCGAAGTCGGCGAACTCGAAGATGCCGTTCCCGATGCGGTCGTTTGTGTCCTGTCGGACCACGGCTTCACCCGCACCGATCACAGCTTCAACATCATCGCCCCATTCGTGGAAGAGGGTCTAGTAACGAAAACCGACTGGAAAGCCTACCCCGATCTCGAAGCCGGTTCCGCCGCCATCATTTTGAAGGACCCGAAAGACGAAGCCACCCGAGCGAAAGTCGACAAGCTCCTGCATCGCCTCGCCGCCGACCCGAAAAACGGCATCGCGCAAATTCTCGACCCCGCGCAAATCGCCAAATTCGGCGGTCGCCCCGACGCCGCTTTCTGGGTCGACATGCAATCCAATTTTTCCGTAGTGGCAACCGACCGCCCAAATAAAGTAGGAGGCACCCACGGCTACGCACCCTCGAATCCCCAACTACTGGCGTCCTTCTTTATCGCCGGCAAAAAAATTAAATCCGGAGTAGACCTAGGCGAAATCGACATGCGCAGCATCGCCGCAACCCTCGCCAAAGCGATGGCTCTGTCTTTCCCCACCGCCGACCTGCCAGCCCTCTCCGTCTTCTAGATTATGTGGCGCACGCCCCCGGCCTGTCCGTGCTCTAATAATCCCCATGCCCCACATCGTAGTGATCGGCAGCGCCAATATCGACCTCACCACCTTCACCGACCAATTCCCCCGCCCCGGCGAAACTATTTTCGGCCGCGATTTCTCTTTAGGCTTCGGCGGCAAAGGAGCCAACCAAGCCGTGGCCGCGCGCAACTGCGGAGCCGAAGTATCCATGATCGCCCGCGTCGGCGACGACATGTTCGGCGATGCCACCATCCAGAATTTCAAATCCTTCGGCATCGATACCACTCATGTTCTAGTCACCCCCGGAGTCTCCACCGGAGTCGCGCCGATCTTCGTCGACAGCTCCGGACAAAACCGGATTATCGTCGTAAAAGCCGCCAACGACCGGCTAACCCCGGAAGACGTGTATGCCGCAAAAGACGTCATTTTAGGCGCGGATAAGGTCATTTTTCAGCTCGAAATACCGCTTTTAACGTCGATTAAGGCCCTCTATTTCGCGAAAGAGCATGGAATTCAGACTATCTTCAACCCCGCACCAGCACAAATCCTCGACCCCGACCAGCTAGGTCTCGCCGATTATGTCATCCCAAATGAAACCGAAGCGGAGATTCTCAGTGGCATGCCCGTCCGCAATCTTGAAGAAGCCCGCGCATCCGCGAAAAAGCTGCATGACGGCGGATTAAGTCGTGTGATTATCACACTTGGCGCAAACGGCGCTCTTTATGGCGACCAACATATCGCGCCCTTCTCAGTAGACCCCGTCGATACCAGCGGCGCAGGCGACGCTTTCATCGGAAGCTTAGCTGTATTCCTTTCAAGCGGATACAGCGAACTGGAAGCGATTTCCCGTGCCAATCTTTATGCCGCGCTCTCGACGCTGGCGATCGGTACCCAGAAATCGTTCGTGAGCGCCGCGCGTTTCAATGAAGAGTGGCAGCGCCGATCAAAATAAGTCCGGTCGCATAGCCGATAAACATCAATACCATGTAAGGGATAGCACCCTTTTCATGCCAAACGAAAACACCCCAAATGGCGGCAACCAAGGTCGCTCCTTGCCCCAACGCATAAGAGATCGCCGGCCCCGCTACCCCTGACGCAATCACGTTCAGACAAAGCGCGACCATCCAGATGCAACCGCCAAGTATCCCAATTAAATGGAGTTTCGCGCTGCCCCGAAAGTAGTCCGCATAAGTCACACCGCCAGCCTTCATAAAAACCGAATTAACAATCACGTTGCTCAGTAGCACGCCCGCCCCGAAGAAAACCAATGCAACATAAGGGGTTAACTTGCCCGGTCCGATTGCGTGCATCAACTGGGGATAAAAAAGCCCCATAATACACCCGGCGATGATGGAAAAAATCAAACCGCGAGTCCGATTCTTTCCCTGAGTTTGCCGCGCCATTGCGGACATGATCATGGCGAACAGAATCAGCGCAACCCCAGCAAACAAAAGCGATGGATTCCCTTTCGGTGCTTCTAGATAGCTCTCGAGAGTTCCGATGACCAACGCCAGTCCAATGCCGACGGGAAACGCAACGGACATTCCCGCGGCGTCGATCGAGACCACCAGTAAGATATTCGCAAGATTGAAGATAGCGCCGCTAATCAACGCCGTAATTGCAAATGCACCGACGACGGCGAAGCCTCCACCAATCGTTGCAAACAATAAAGAAAACAGAAACACTCCAATGGCGTAATCCCAATAAAACAGCTCGAATGGCCACTTTTCTTTGCCGGCCAGTTTCTGCGTATTAGCCCAAGAACCCCAACCGAGCATGGTAACGACACAAAATAAAATTGCGATGGGGAGAGTCATAATGCGGCAACCAGTTTTGCTAATAGCGCCGTGCGATCCGCTATCCGGCTGATAAGTATACTCTCGTGCGATGCGTGCGCGCCTTCTCCGACGGCTCCTAAACCATCGAGCGTCGGAACGCCCAGCGCCGCTGTGAAATTTCCGTCCGACCCGCCGCCGACGGATGATTCCTCCAACACAACTCCTAATTCCGCCGCGAGTTTCTGCGCTGTTTTATATAGCTTGCCGATTCCGGCTGACCGCTCCATCGGGGGGCGATTCAGACCTCCGGTGACCTCGACCGTACAGCGCTTGTCGAACGCTTTTAATGACATAAATTTCTTTTCAAGATACAAACGATCGCGGTCGCGCGGCGCCCGGATGTCGACTTCGGCGCGACATTCCGCGGGAACCACGTTGCTGCGCGTGCCGCCGTGAATCACTCCGGGACTGACCGTGACGCCGCGATCGAGTTGTGTAAATCCCGCGATGCGTTCGAGTTGCCTGGCCATCTCGACAATCGCATTCGCTCCCTTTTCGAAATCGAGACCCGCGTGAGAGGCGCGTCCTCGAACCGTGATGACATAGTCGCCGACGCCTTTGCGAGCCGTTTTGAGTTTTCCTTCGAGGCCGGTTCCAGGTTCAAGTACCAACACGGCATTGCTCGCTCGCGCTGCCTCTTCCGTGAATGCGCGCGAAGACTCACTGCCAACCTCTTCGTCCGCATTCACTTGCATCACAACCTTCCTGGAAACGGGAACCTCCAGCTCGCGTAGGGCGCGCATCGCGAAGATGAAAAAGGCCAATCCGCCTTTCATGTCGAGAACTCCGGGACCCCACAGGCGGCCTTTTCGTTCTAGGAACGGCATGGATTTAAGAGTGCCGAGGCTCCAAGCGGTGTCGGAATGTCCAAGCGCTAGTATCTGCCCATTTTTCATATTTCCCGGCAAAGTGAATTCGACACGCAGGTGGCCGCCCGGGAATTTTTTCACCTTCGCGATATCGTGGACGCGGGCCGAGAGCAGATCGACAAAACGATTGATGCTGGGGGGATGATCGCTGGGCGATTCGCACTCGACGAATTCGCGAATCAGCGCGATGATGTCTTTTTGCTTGTGCCGGGCGTAGCGGAGACAGGAATCCATAGAATGGCAAGTATGACAAATAGAGCAGTTATTGTCACCGGCGGAAGCCGCGGCATTGGCGCCGCTGTCGCGCGGCTGGTGGGCGCGAAGGGTTTCCCTGTGGTGGTCAACTATGTGACGAATAAATCCGCGGCCGAGCTTGTGGTTCGCGAGATTGGCGGAAAATCTATCGCGATTCAAGGAGATGTCAGCCGCGAACATGACATCCTTCGACTATTCGAAACGGCGGAGCGCGAACTCGGACCCATTAGAGGGCTGGTGAACAATGCGGGTGTGACGGGCGGATTCGCGCGCGTCGAGGCGGTTACGGCGGACGCGATTGCTCAGGTTCTGGCTGTGAATGTTGCGGGTATGATGCTCTGTTCGCGCGAGGCGGTTCGAAGAATGTCGGTCAAGCATGGCGGCGGCGGAGGGTCCATCGTGAACATATCGTCCCTGGTTGGGCGGACCGGAGGGGCGGGGGAGTGGGCGCATTACGCGGCATCGAAGGGCGCGGTGAATAGCTTCACGATTGGCCTGGCTCGCGAAGTGGCGGACGAAGGAATTCGCGTGAACGCGGTGGCACCGGGGCTGATCGATACCGATCTTCATGCGGACAATGGGGCTCCGGATCGCCTCGATCGATTGGCGCCGACGATTCCGATGAAGCGGGCGGGGACGGCGATGGAAGTGGCGGAAGGAGTGGTGTGGTTGTTGTCGGAGTCTGCTTCCTATACTACGGGGTCGATCTTGGAGATTGGCGGGGGAAGATGAAATGGATGTCGCGTACGGTGAAATGACGTACAATGGGTCTGATGGTACAAAGTCCAAGAGTCGCTCGACTGGAAGCCCGTATTACGCGGGAAGGGCTCGCTATCGTGCGCCGCGCCGCGGAGATTCAGGGGCGGTCGATCAGCGATTTTGTGGTCGCCGCCGCTCAGGAAGCCGCGCAAAAGGCCGTTACTGAGGTCGAGGTCATTCGCCTTTCGCGCGAGGCGCAAGAGAAGTTTATCGCGCTGCTGTTGAATCCTCCCAAGCCAAACCGGGCGCTGAAGAAAGCCTTGGCGCTTCACCGGACGCGGGTCGTAAAGTAAAGCGTGGCGGAGCAAGTCCGCATCGAGCCGCGTTCGGCGAAGCATGACCGGTCACAATTTTCGAGTGGATCCGATTTGCTCGACCGGTATTTCCGCGAGCAGGCATCGCAGGATGCGAAGCGGCGCATCGCGACGTGTTTTGTCGCGGTGAGCGCCAAGGACCAGGACGTAGCTGGCTACTACACGCTGACGGCAACCGGAATCGCGCTGAGCGAGATGGCGCAGGCGATCACGAAGAAACTGCCTCGATATCCTGTGGTGCCCGCGGTTTTGATGGGCCGGCTGGCCGTGGAGCGCCGCTATCAGCGCCAAGGACTCGGGGGCATTCTTCTAGCGGACGCGTTGATGCGAACGGCGCGGGCCGAGTTTGGTGTTTTTGCCATTGTGGTTGACGCCAAGGACGATCGAGCGCAGCGCTTTTACGAACATTACGGTTTTACACCCTTGCCAGGCGAGGCGCGCCGATTGTGTTTACCGATCTTCACGGGGCTCAAACGGTTGCTTTGATGGAGAATTGGAATGATCCTCCTGATTTTCCGCAGTGCTTGAGTTGGACTCTCCCCTCTTTTAACAACTTCTTAATTGGCGAGGATTTCGAGGGCTTCGGAGCCGCAGATCCGCTTTACTTCAGAGCAGAATTCCCTGTCCGGGCGAACTTTCGCCGCGATGTCCATGATCACGGAGAAGTCACGCGATTTTTCCAAGCGCAGACGCACTTCGGTCGAGCCCGGCTTGCTGGTGAACAACTTCTGCAGCGCGCCGGCGCGGTCCGGATCGCCCGTTCCATTGACCGGCACGCGAATCGAGATCAGCGATGGAAGATTCAGCCGCGCGACCTCCAACGGTATGATTTCTTGCACCGAAATTTTCGGTGGAGCGTTCTCTTCCGGCAGCACCAGGCCGCGCACCAGCACGGCTTTATCCTCGATAAGAGATTTCTCCAGGCGCTCATATTGGGTGGTGAAAACCATCGCTTCGACCGCGCCTTCCAGATCCTCAAGCTGCATGGACGCCCACAGTTTCTGATCCTTATTGCGACGGCGCAAGACACCGGTGAGGATGCCGCACAGCGCGACCTCGGTACCCTTCGCGAGTCCTTCCAGATTTCCAGAACGATAGGTCGCGAGCTCGTTCACTTTATCCATGAACTGATCGAGAGGATGCCCGCTGACGTAGAAGCCGAGTATTTCTTTCTCCGCGGAAAGCTTGTCCTGGCTGGTCCAATCGGGAACCTTCGGCAGAGGATGATCGGCCGGCGCCTGCTCCTCGATCAAGCTGGCGAACAGGCCGGATTGGCCGCTGGCGCGATCCTTCTGAGCCCTCGCGCCCGTTTCCATGGCGCCATCGATCACGGCCAGCAGTTGCGACCGAGTGCCTTCGAGCGAATCCATGGCGCCGGCTTTGATGAAGCTCTCAATCATGCGGCGGTTCACCGCGCCCAAGTCGACGCGCTCACAAAAATCGTACAGCGATCCGAATTTTCCGCTCTCGGTGCGAGCTCTAACGATGGAATCGACCGCATTCGATCCGACGTTTTTGATCGCGCCGAGTCCGAAGCGGATTCCAGGCTCGGGGCCGGTGGGGACGGGCGTGAAGGTGAAGTCCGAGGAATTCACGTCGGGCGCAAGAACGCGAATGTTCATTTCGCGGCATTCGCTGATGTACTTCACCACCTTCGCCGTGTTGCCCGTTTCCGAAGTGAGCAGCGCGGACATAAACTCCAGCGGATAATGCGCCTTAAGATACGCAGTGACAAACGCGAGGTACGCATACGCCGCCGAATGCGATTTATTGAATCCGTATCCAGCGAATTTTTCCATCAGATCGAAAATCTTCTCGACCTTCTTCGGTGAATGCCCCTTCTCCTTCGCCCCGGCAACGAAGCGCTCGCGCTGCTTCGCCATCTCCTCGATTTTTTTCTTGCCCATCGCGCGGCGCAGCAGGTCCGCCTCGCCCAGCGAATAGCCGGCGATGAGATTGGATATCTGCATCACCTGCTCCTGATAGACCATCACGCCGTAGGTCTCCTCCAGGATTTCCTTCATCTCCGGCAGATCGTAAACCACTTCTTTGCGCCCATGTTTACGGTCGACAAAATCGTCGATCATGCCCATGGGCCCGGGGCGATAGAGCGCGTTCAGCGCGCATAGATCTTCCAAACGATCCGGCTGATAACGCCGCAGAACGTCGCGCATGCCGGGCGATTCGAACTGGAACACACCGCTGGTGAAAGCCTTGTGAAAAATACTTTCGTAGGTTGTTTTGTCGTCGAGCGGCAGATCCTCGATCACGATTTCCACGCCGCGATGCCGCTCGATCAGCTTCAGCGCGTCGGCAATAATAGTGAGGGTCGTTAGCCCAAGAAAATCCATCTTGAGCAGCGACAATTTCTCCAGCACGACGCCGTCATACTGCGTGACAATTTCGTCCTTGCTGGTCTTATAAAGTGGAATCAGCTCCGTCAACGGAACGGGCGAGATCACGACGCCGGCCGCGTGCACCGACGCATTCCGAGCCATCCCCTCCAGCCGTTCAGCGACCTCGAGTACCTCTTTAATCCGCGGGTCCTTGCGAGCCAGCTCATCAAGCTGCGGTTCCATTTTCCGCGCTTCCTTAATCTTGATATTCAGCGGCTGCGTCGGAATCAGCTTAGTCACTTTTTCGACGTCGGCGAATCCGATGTCGAGCGCGCGGCCCACGTCCTTAATCGCTGCGCGCGCCGCCAGGGTACCGAACGTGATGATCTGCGCGACTTGCTCGCGCCCATATTTTTCGGTGACGTATTGAATGATCTCGCCGCGCCCACGCGTACAGAAATCGATGTCGATATCGGGCATGCTGATGCGCTCCGGATTGAGAAAGCGCTCAAACAGCAGCCCGTAGGCCAGCGGATCGATGTCGGTGATCTCCATCGCATAGCTCACCAGGCTGCCCGCGGCCGATCCGCGCCCGGGGCCGACGGGAATCCCGCGCGTCTTCGCGTAACGAATGAAATCCCACACGATCAGGAAGTAGCCCGAGAACTTCATCTGCTGGATCGTTTTAATCTCGCGATCCAGGCGTTCGGAATATTCCGCAAGATCGTGTTTCAATCGCCCTTGCTTCTGAAGCCCTTCGAGGCGCGTGCGCCGCTTCTCGAAACCCTGCCGGGCCACGTATTCGAAGAAGCTGTCGATCGAGTGCTCCGGCGGCACGCCGAATTTTGGAAACGGTTCTTCGACCGGCGATATCTTGACTTCGCAGCGCTGCGCGATGTCCCAGGTGCGGTCGAGCGAATCCTCCACTTCTCCGAACAGCGCCAGCATTTCTTCGCGCGATTTGATATAAAACGCGGGCTGCTCGAAACGCATCCGGTTCGGGTCCGACATGGTCTTTCCCGTCTGGATGCAGAGCATGATTTCGTGCGCGCGGGCGTCGTCTTTGCGCAGATAGTGCGAATCGTTGGTCGCGACCAGAGGAATGCCCGTGTCCGACGACAGGCGGTTGATCAACGGAAGCACTTTCGCATCCGGTTCCAGTCCGTGGTCCTGCAATTCGAGGAAGAAATTTTTCTTTCCGAACAGGTCCGTATACTCATACGCCAGCCGCCGAGCGTCTTCGTAACGATCGTGCAGCAGCGTCTCGTTTATATCGCCGCGCAGACACGCCGAAAGCGCGATCAGGCCCTTGGAGTGCCGCGATAGCAGGTCCTTGTCTATTCGTGGTTTGTAGTAAAAACCGTCTAGATAGCCGGTCGAAACCAATTGTATGAGGTTGCGATACCCCTCCTGGCTTTCGCACAAAAGCACCAGGTGGTTGTAGCGATTCGTATCGCTCTTATTGGTGTGCCCCTGCTGCGCGACATAAACTTCGCAGCCGATCACCGGATGAATTCCCTTTTCTGCGGCGTGATTGTAGAACTCCACCGCGCCGAACAGATTGCCATGATCGGTCATGGCGATGGCCGGCATCTTCTGTTCTTCGGCAAGGTCCATCAACTGCGAAATTTCACACGCGCCGTCGAGCAGCGAGTAATCGGTGTGGCAGTGAAGATGAATGAAAGGAGTCTTCGACATCGTTGTACAACGGGGGAGAATTCATTATAGCTCTCTCTGGTAGGAACCGGTGACAAACAGTGATAGACTTAGTCTATAGACTAGACTAAAGGTAGAAAATCATGGCGGATACGATCAACATTCATGAAGCGAAGACGCACTTCTCGAAGCTGCTTGCACGGATAAGCGCAGGAGAGGAGATCGTCATCGCGAGAGCAGGTAAGCCGATCGCGCGACTGTCGCCGATTGCATCGGGGACATTGGACAAGAGAGTCCCAGGAGTTGATAAGGGCAAAATCTGGATGGCGAAGGATTTCAACTCCATGTCCAGGCGGGAACTCGACGACTGGTATCGCCGATGAGAGTGTTGCTCGACACGGATGTGTTTTTGTGGTGGAACGAAGACAGTCCGCGGCTATCGACAAAAGCCCGGCGAATCCTCGCGGACCCCGCAAATTCACTGATTCTGAGCGTCGCGAGCGCGTGGGAGATCGCGATCAAAGCGCAGGCCGGCAAGCTCCGAATTCCGGAGCAAGCGGCCACTTATGTGCCGACGCGCGCCGCTTACTATGGCATGGAAATTCTCCCGATTCATCTGGCGCACGCGCTCGCATTGCAATCGCTGCCGTTGCGGCACCGCGATCCCTTCGATCGAATGCTGATCGTCCAGAGCCAGGTTGAAAAGCTATCGATCCTCACCGCCGACCCGGCAATCCGGGCTTATTCCGTTGACGCGATCTGGTGAAGTCAGTAGACCTCGACCACGATCATCTCGACCTTGTTCGGACCCAGGTTGGTGGTCGCATGCGTCACCGGCCCGCTCCACGACACGTCGCCCGCCTTCACATGCAATGCGCTGCTCGACCCATCCGCCAGTTTTACGGTCGCGTTGAGATCGGTGAGAAAAACCCCGACTCGGCCAGTGCCGGCGTGCTGATGCATCATTTCCGTGCCGCCCGCTTCCCGCAGGCTTCGGAACACCCGCACCTGCGCGTTCTCAAACAGCAGGATATTGTGCGCAGGATCGATCGCGACCGGATCTAGTTTCGGATCCCTCATGGGCGCCTTTGACGCCGGCTTCTTTAACTCCACCTCGATAATATGCAGCGGCGCCGCGCCGGCGTTCTCACTAATGTGGAGGCCGCCCGCCGGGCTCCAAGCCACCTGCCCCGCCTTCCAATGCTGGTTGTCCGTGTGCCCGTCCTGATATCGCACCGTCAGGTCGCCGGCGGTGAGATAAATCATCACCCGGTTCACTTCGTGCCGGTGCAGCGCGCTCGGATGATGCGGCTGATCGACCACATCCAACACGCGCACCGCGTCGTTGTCGATCTTCACCCCATCGTCCGCCGCGAAAGCGAGCAACAGCCCAAGCAGTGCTGGTGTCATGAGATAACAGCATATAGGAACATGATGTTTAGCGCACTCCTATTCGCGTTCCTCTCGGCCGATTCATTCCACTTCGTCATCCTCGGCGACCGCACTGGCGTGACCGCACCCGGCATCTACGAACAGGTCTGGAAAGAAACCGCCGCCGAAAATCCCGCCTTCGTCGTCACCATAGGGGATACCATTCAGGGCCTCGACGACGCCACCGCCGACGGTGAATGGCGAGAAGTCCAGCGCATCTTTAATAAGCACTTCCCCCTCTATCTGACTCCCGGCAATCACGACATCTGGTCGGATCTCTCAGAGAGCCTCTTCCGCAAATATTCAGGCCATCCGCCGCACTACAGCTTCGATTACGAACAGGCGCATTTCACGATCCTCGATAACAGCCGCACGGATCGGTTTTCGGCCGCCGAACTGGCGTTTCTCGAAGCCGATCTGCGCGCTCATCGGGAGCAGCCCTTGAAGTTCGTGCTTTCCCACCGTCCTTCGTGGATCGTCGAGGTCTTGCTAAAAAACCCGCAATCGGCCTTCCATCAACTTGTGAAAAAATACGGAGTGCAATACGTTCTCTCCGGGCACATCCACCAGATGATCCACGCTGAGATGGAAGGCATCACGTATCTCTCCATGCCCAGCGCGGGCGGACAATTGCGCGCATCGAAGAAATATGAGGATGGCTGGTTCTTCGCCCACACGCTGGCCGACGTGACCGGCACGGAAGTCCATTTTCAAATCAAGGAGATCAAACCATCCGCCCGTATCACGGCCCCCAAAGATTGGGGCGCCTCCGGCCTGCTCCGTCGCTAGCAATCTGATAACATCAACCACTTATGCTTATTCTCGCCGCGATCCTCTCGATCCTCGTTTACGGCGTTATTGCCGCCATGCTCGGAACTGTCATGCCGAGCTTCCACCTTGCCGGCGACCAGAACGGCAACATCGCGCTCGCGCAAGCCGTGGGACTCGTTATTGCGTCCATCTCCGTCGGCCCGCTCATCGATATGCGCGGCAAGAAAACGGCACTCCTCGGCGGGCTCATTCTCATCACAATCGCCCTCGCCGGTCTCCCCAGCGCTGACGGTTACGCCCAGCTCATGCTCCTCTACTTTGTCCTGGGACTCGGCGGAGGCATCATCGTCACCGGAGCCAACGCCCTCGCCAGCGACGTCAGCGAATCGCGCCGCGCCTCGACCCTCAATCTCCTGAATCTTTTCTTCGGCCTCGGCGGACTCCTCACGCCCCTCGTGGCCAGTTTGCTCAACGGAAACACTGCCAGGCTCTGCTACCTTGGCGCAGGACTCGGCGTCGTCGCCCTCGCCGCCAATTTCCTCGCGAAAATTCCTCCGCCCACCGGCGCACGCAGCTTTAAGGTTTCCGAAATCGGCACCATCGTCAGCCGCCCCGTCCTTTATTTGCTCGCTCTGTTTTTATTCCTTTACGTCGCCTGCGAAGTGGGCGTGTGGAACTGGCTCAACATCTATCTCGTCTCCCGCAATATCGATCCAGCGAAGGCGTTGAGAATTCTTTCGCTTGGATTCGCCCTCGGCCTGCTGATCGGCCGCGTAATCGTCTCGCGCATCCTGATCAAAATTTCGTCGATCACGGTAACGCTGGCGGCCGCCGCGCTCATGGCCGCGACGACGTATATGATGCTCCAATCCAGCGACGCGACCTTCGCCTGGATCGCCGTCTTCTGCGCGGGACTCGCCATGGCGCCCGTCTTCCCGACCACGCTCGCCATGGTCGCCGACGCTTTTCCCCGCGGAACCGCCACGGCAATGGGCATCGTCATTACCTGCGGCTGGCTCGGTCTGGTGGTCAGCTCCCCCATCATCGGCGCCATCGCCGGAAAAGACAACGGAAATCTTGGGACGGCGCTACTTCTGCTGCCCGCTTTCTCCATCGCGATGGTGATTGTAAACCTCGCCCTCCGTCCGATGCTGGCCAAAAAATAGCAATCTGACAGCTCTTCCAGGTAAGCCATAATCAATCCATGCACCGAGTCTGCCTCTGCCTCCTTGCCTGTGCGACGACTCTGCCCGCTGTCCCCTCATTCCAACTCCCCAACGACGTCATTCCCAAAAAGCACATCATCGAATTGACCATCGACCCCACCCTCGATACGTTCACCGGCTGGGCTCAAATCGAAGTCGAGCTCACCAAGCCGACCACTGTCGTCTGGGTGAACGCCAAGGATCTCACGCCCCGGGAATCGTCGGTATCCTGGCAGGGACGCACGGTGTCCGCGACGGCATCCAGTTCCGGCGGCGAGTTTATCGGACTCGCGCTCGACTCTCCCATCGGCCCCGGCCCCGCGACCATCTCGATTCGCTATCAAGGCAAACTCGACGAAACCGCCGTCGCCGGCCCCTATCGGAATAAAGTCGCTGGGGATTGGTATGCCTTCACAACGTTCACTCCCATCGATGCGCGCCGCGCTTTTCCTTGCTTCGATGAGCCGCGCTTCAAAACTCCATGGGAATTATCGATCCGCATTAAGCGCAGCGATAAAGCTTTCTCCAACGCCCGCCAACTCAGCGAAACCGACGAGCCAAACGGTATGAAACTGGTGCGCTTCGCGCCCACCGAAACGCTTCCAGCCGAAGTCGTTGCCTTCTGCGTCGGGCCTTTTGATGTGTACGAAGGAGCTGCCGCAGGCCACGGCACGCCCATCCGCGTCATCTCAGCCAAGGGCGAGCGTGAGCAATCTAAAGTCGCCGCCCAGGCTACCGTCGACGTGCTGCCGCGCCTCGAAGCTTACACTGGAATCCCGTATCCCTTTGGAAAACTCGATCACCTCGCCGTGCCCAAATTCAAATTCGGCGCGGTAGAAAATCCCGGCCTCATCACCTATCGAGCCGCCGCGCTCCTTTTGTTGCCTACGGATAACGAAGCCGAAAAAGCGCGCCGCATTCGATCGCTCCAGGCTCACGAAGTCGGCCATCAATGGTTCGGCGACCTGGTCACGCAGGCGACTTGGGACGACGTGTGGCTAAGTGAAGGCTTCGCGACATGGTTCGCGGCAAAAGTGATGGATGAAGAGCAACCTCCCGCGCGTAAACTGCTGAATTCAATCGTCGCGCGGGAGCGCATCATGGCCACCGACGCTGGCCCGAAGACCCGTCCGGTGCGACTTGAAATGCACAGCCGCACGGAGATGGACGGTGTTTATAGCCAATTCGTGTATCAGAAAGGCGCGGCGATTTTGCTGATGCTGGACGGCTGGCTAGGTGAAGACAGAGTGCGCGCGGGCGTGCGCAACTACTTGCAGGCTCATAAGTTTGGCAATGTCACCACCACCGATTTCGAATCCTCATTGACCGGGAGCAAGCCCGTTCTGGATAGCTTTCTCAACCAGACCGGCATACCGTCGATTCATGCCGAATGCAAGGACGGACGCATCACAATGGAACAAACCAACTTAACGCACAACTGGAGCGTCCCGGTCTGCTGGCGCGGGGAAGGAATCGGGTCGACTTGCACGGTCCTCGCCTCCCGCGCTGAGATTCAGCTAACGTATTGTCCCGCATGGATTAATTTCAACGCCGGGGGCACCGGCTACTATCGAACGGAGTGGTCCGCCGACCAACTGGCTGCGCTAGACGTTACGAAACTCACGGCATCTGAACGACTTACGCTGATCTACGACCTGCGGGCGAAAAATATCGCTTCGCCACTGCTCAAAATCCTCGCATCCGATCCCGAGCCCGAAATCGCCCAAGCCGCTATTCAACGGTGAACCGCGCGATCGCGCCTTTTGGTCCCACCGCCCAACCCGCGTAGCTCAGTATGAAACTCATTGCATTGTAGTTACCCTTGTCGAACGACTTCCACGTTTTGCCTTTATCGGTCGATACATCCGATCCCGAGGTGCCGGTCGCGATCCACATTTTTAAATCAGGCAGATACGCGACCGCGGACCGGTAACCAGGCGGGCCGTTCTCGGGCGCGCTCCATTTCTTGCCGCCGTCCGTGGTGATGGCGATATTGTGCGATGCATCGGCCGGCTTCGTATAATCGCCTCCTACCGCTATACCAAACAAAGGATTGAGGAAGGCGAGCGAAAAAATTCCTCCCATCGGCGCTTTAGCCACGGACCACTTCTTCCCGCCGTCACTGGAGTGAAAAACCCGGCCCCCACTGGTCCCGAACCAGACCTCGTGCGTTCCCAGCACTATAAGGCAACTGTTGCTGGCGGCGAAAGCCCCTTCTTTTGGTTCAGCTTGCGGAGTTTTTTCATGCTTCCATGTGTCGCCGCCGTCGTCCGTGGTCATGACGACAAAATGGCCATTCACGGGGTCGCCGAGCAGGATTCCGTGGGTGGCGTCCCAGAACGCCAGGGCGTCGAAAAAGCCTGTCGGGTCGGGATTGGTGAACGTGACATCCCACTTCGCGCCGCCGTCTTTGGTCTTGTAAACCCTTGATTTTTCTCCACTTCCAATGCTCAACAGCACGGCCGTCTTGTCGGAGAAGGCATGCACTGCGCGAAAGTCTAAATCGGCCGCGCCGGGGACGGTTGCCGGGGTCCATTTAAGGCCCCCGTCAGTGGTCAGAAGATAGGTGCCTTTCGTTCCGCTGGCCCACACTATTTTGGCGCTTACGACGCTCACTCCTCGCAGCGAAGAGGTCGTATCGCTGGTCTGTGCGGTCCATAACTGGGCCTTAACGGGGCATAAAACGCTCAATACGACGGTCCAAAGAGCCTTATTCATCCTTATTCAACGGTACAATGTCCGGATGCTGGCTGGTAAAACGGCTCTTGTTACCGGGGCCAATGGGAACATTGGATCGGAAATTTCACGCGCGCTGGCTCGCGAAGGCGCGCATGTCATCGTTAACTATTTTGAAGATCGCGGGGGCGCGGAAACTTTGGCAGCGTCCATTGGAGGGACGGCGGTCTATGCCGACATCGGTAATTCAGATGATGTCGAGAAGATGGTCGCGAGGTTTTCGCGGATCGACATTCTAGTCAACAACACTGGTATTCAGACTTTCAGCCCTCTGCTCGATCTCCGGGAAGCGGATTGGGATCGCGTGATTCGCACCAACCTCAAAGGGTGCTTCCTATGCACGCAACGCGTCGGTCGCATCATGAAGCAGAACGGTGGCGGACGAATTATCAATCTGGGCTCGGGATGCAACAGGACGGCTTTCCCGATGCTATCGAGCTACACGGCTAGCAAAGGCGCGATCGAGACATTCACGAAAGTATCCGCGGCGGAGCTGGGAGCTTACGGGATCACGGTGAATTGCGTGGCGCCGGGAGCGATCGAAACGGAGCGGACGAAACTGGAAACACCGGACTATGCGGGAACATGGGCGAAGCTGACTCCGTTGGGTCGTGTGGGGACTCCGGAGGATGTCGCGCGGGCGATTGTCTTTTTTGCGAGCGATGCGGCGGAGTTTATTAGCGGGCAGACCTTGTGGGTGGATGGGGGGTTGTTCAGCAAGCCGGCATGGCCGTATTAGGGAGTTGCGGACGGGGCGAAAGCCGGGACAGACCGCTCTGTCCACAGCGGCGGGGTGCGGGGAGTCTGCGCGAGATTGGGGCGCCTGGGACAGAGTGGTCTGTCCCGGTTTTCGCGCTGTGTGGGTCGATGGAGTGATGAATCGACGTGCCATGACGGCACAGGTTGAGGCTTTTGGGCACGCTATATGGGTCTATCCCGATGGATCGATTGGGGCGCATATGGCAGGCGGGATGCGGTAGAATTGTAGATTCGCTTCTGCCCTCTGGTTTCCTGTTATGGGTGAAACCCTGGATGGAGTGGGAACGTCTGGAGTTAGGCGCAGAGTGGAAAGGAACCGTTCTTAGATGACGTTTTTCAGGCCTGGACGCCTGCGCAGTCTCGTGGTCTGTCTGGTGAGCGGCGTTGGTTTATTCGCTCAACAACCTCCGGCTCAGCCGCCCCAACAGAAAAAGGCGAATCCTTTCGAAACGGTGCCGCAATCGACGGAGCAAAAGCCTCCTCCGAAGCTGGAGACTCCGAAGCCCGCGGAAGAACCGAAGGAGACGGCGGATCACCCGATTGAGGACACCATCGAATTGATCGAATTTCGCGGCGCGCGGCGCGTGCCTCAGGATACGCTGCGGGCGCTGATCATTTCGAAAAAAGGCGATAAGTACGACGAAGATTCGCTGCACCGCGACTTCATGGCATTGTGGAACACAGGCCGGTTCGACGACATCCGGATGGAGCGCGAAGTGGGGAAGACGGGTTGGATCGTGCGCTTTACCGTGGTAGAGCGCCGCATTGTCCGATCCATCAAATATGACGGGCTGAAATCGATCACACAGTCTGAAATTCTCGATCGTTTCAAAGAGCGCAAGGTCGGCCTCAGCGTGGAATCGCAGTACGATCCCAACAAAATTCAGCGCGCGCGCAATGTATTACAGGATTACCTGGCAGAGCGCGGACGCCAGTTCGCGACGGTGGAACCGGAAATTCGCCAGGTGCCGCCGTCATCGCTCGAACTGACATTCAAAGTGAACGAAGGGCCGAAGGTGAAGGTCCACTCAATCACGTTCGACGGCAACGCAGTTTACAGCGATCTAATTCTAAAAAGGTCCATGAAGAATCTGCATGGGATCGGTATCCCGTACTCGATCTGGGCGGAGGATCTGTTCTCGAAGACGTACGATTCGACCAAGCTCGAAGAAGATCAGCAGCGGATCGAAGAGTATTATAAGGACCACGGCTATTTCGGCGCTCACACGACTGGCGCCAAGGTGACGGTGGTCGACACCGGCGCGGGACATTTCAGGATTCCTCTTCTTTATCCCGGAAGCCGCGGCAAGGGCGCCGACATTCATATCAGTATCGAAGAGGGCCGATTATATCACTTGAACAACATCAATTTTGTCGGCGTGAAGCTGTTTCGAACGCCGGAAACACTGATGCGGCCGGTGTTCGGAATGAGCTCCGGCGATGTGTTCTCGACTTCCAAGCTGCGAAAAGGCTTCGATGAACTGCGCAAGCTATACGGGAATTTCGGCTACATCGATTTCGTGGCCGAGCCGAATATCGAGCCCGTTCCCAACACGGACAAGGTCGACCTGACGCTGAACTTCGATGAAGGCAAGCAGTTCTTTGTGCGCCGGATCGATTTTTCGGGTAACACCACGACGCGCGACAAGATCATCCGGCGCGAACTTCTAGTGGACGAAGGCGACATCTACAACACGAAACTGTGGGAAGTGAGCCTGCTGCGCTTAAACCAGTTGGGCTACTTTGAAGTGCTGAAGGCGGAAGACGCGGTCGACATCAAGCGCGACACCAAGACCGACACGGTGGATATCACGCTTAAGGTGAAAGAGCGCGGCAAGAACTCCATTCAGTTAAACGGCGGCGTTTCTGGCATTGCGGGCAGCTTCATCGGCTTCTCCTACGCGACCAACAATCTGTTAGGTCTGGGCGAAACGCTGAGTTTGAACTCGCAGTTGGGTACGCGGCAGGATAACATCACGCTGGGATTCACGGAGCCTTACTTCCTGGACCGTCCGATTCAGGTGGGCGCCACCGTATTCTATACGCGGTTCGATTACAACCAGGCTCGCGAAGCGTCGATTCTGTCGGGGCAGAATCTGACCCAACTGTTCAATCAGCTAGGCTCGCAGAACCTGCTCAACTACGTGACGAATTCGCGGGGCTTCACGTTGTTCATGAGTAAGCCGCTGCGCCGGAGTTTTGCGAGGGTGGGCATCAGCTACAGCTACTCGATCCAGAACGTGACGACGCTGACGAATGCGGCGACCGCATATTACACCTACATCGACTTTCTGCGCATCAATGGGCCAAATCCTCTGAACGGCATCACGCAGTCGAGCATTATTCCCAGCTTCACCTACAACTCAGTGAACCACCCGATCACGCCGACCGGCGGAAAGAGTCTAGCGGTCTCCATCCAATATTCGGGCAGTTTTCTTGGGGGCAATGTGAATCAGATCATGCCGACGGTGGATGCGAAATACTTCCACCGGTCGCCGATTAACCATAAGCATGTGATCGGCGCGCATATCCTGGGGAAGTTTGTGACGGGATTCGACGGCAAAGTAGCGCCTCCGCTGAATCGCTTCTATATGGGCGGCGAGAACGACATTCGGGGATTCGACATCTGGAGCATCAGCCCGGTGGCGTATATTCCGACGTCGGCTTCCGTGGCCCTGCTTAACAACGATGGGAGTCCACGCACGCAGCGTAGCATTGTGAACGGCGCGACGGTATTCACGCCGGTGACGCAAACGATTCCGAGCTACCAACTGGTGACGCCGGGCGGCGATCTGGAGGCGGTTTCGAACCTTGAATATCGCATCCCGATCTACGGTCCGGTGATCCTCGCGGCGTTTCTCGACACCGGTATCAACAAACTGGCGCTGAGCGGGCAGTTGAAATTGAATGCGGATCGGGTTTCGCAACTGGACACGCTTTTCCCGGAAGCGGCGTTCCCAAATCGAGCGGTGATCGCGGCGGGCACACAGAAAATCCGCATGTCGACGGGCCTGGAACTACAGGTGATGTTGCCGGTGGTGAATGCGCCGTTCCGCGTTTACTGGGCGTACAATCCGCTGCGCGTGGACCAGTATGTGCAACAGCCCATTGTGGCGGACCGCAGCTACTTCCCGAACGCCGCGTCGTTCTTTAACTCGGTTGCGCAAGTGGGGCAGGCTTATGGCTTGTTCGAACGAGCCTCCACCTTCCGGTTTACCATCGGACGGACGTTTTAGGGCGAATGAGCGTAAGGATTTTTACGAGCGGAATCTCCGGACGCCGGCTGAAGCCGACGCTGCAAGCTAAAGCTCGCGCCACCACGCCTATAATTGGGGCGGCGTGTTAACATAACTGAAGAAAAAACAGGAGTCTATTGTGAAACATCGAATTATCGCGCTGCCCTTTGCGGCCCTTTTCGCGGCCACTCTTGGCTGGGCCCAGACGCCCACCAAGATTGGCGTGATCCAGATTCAAACCGCATTGGTGAGCACCAAGGACGGACAGAAAGCCGTTCAGGAGCTGGAAACGCGCATGGCGCCGAAGCAGAAGGAGATGGAGCGGAAGCGCGTGGAACTCCAGGAGCTTCAGGACAAGTTGTCGAAGGGCGGGAATGCGATGGCGCAGACGGCCAAAGACGATCTGGCGCGCAGCATCGACCAAAAGACCAAGAGCTACAACCGGGATATGGAAGACGCCCGAGCGGAGCTGGATCAGGAACAACGCAAGCTCCTTGAAGAACTGAGCGGCAAGATGCAAGTGGTAATCGACAAATTCGCGCTGGCCAACGGGTATGCGGTTCTGCTGGACGTCAGCAATCAGAGCACGAATGTCCTGTACGTTGCGAGCGGCGTGGATGTGACCAAAGAGATTATCGATATGTACGATAAGACGAACCCCGGGGCTCCAACGTCCGCCAAGCCGGCGGCGCCAGCGACCAAGCCCGCGGCGCCAGTGACGACGCCGGCAACCAAGCCTGCGCCTCCGGCGACTACGCCGGCTAAGAAGCAGCCGTAAGATCGCTCCCTGTCCGCATGCTTACGCATGGCGGTTCAGTGGTAGTGTAGATCGTTGAAGGCATCATCCGATTTCAGCGTCCAACGCGAGGATGCGGTCTGCTTTACCGCGGGGCTGCACGGCGTATCCTTCGGGGCGGGGACTATTCACGCCTATCTCGCCTCGGACCGCACGCCTCCCAAAGTCACGGCCGGAATTTCCGTCGGCGCGCTGACCGCCGCGGTGATGGAGCGTTGTTACCGGGATCTGCGTGAGTCGCGAACGGAGGCGGCGCGGTGGACCTGGTTTCGCCATTACTTATCCTTTCTGCTCGATCGTCCCTACGACGTGGCGTGGCACGCGATTCCGAACCCCTCCGATTTTGTGGCGGATTTACCGCCGGTGGCGGAGACGGGGCTTCCGACGCTGCCGGACGGGTCGCCCGATCCGGAATGGGTGCTGCGGGAGGCGAAGGCGCGCCGCAAACTGCATATCATCGCGCGCTTCGGACGCTGGTGCTCGCATTTGCCGATGACGTTGAGCTCGGCCGGGTGGATCATGGTGCGCTATGTGCGGTATGAAGAGGAGAATGAGGCGGTGCGCGTCTCCCGGTGGTGGAACGGGCTGGCGTTATGGTCGCGCATCCTGTGGTTCGAATGGGTGGTGCTGGCGCAAATCATATTCAGACCGCAGTTTTTCCCTGAATGGCAATTCCGCGCGGCCGGAAAAATGATTTCACACTTCCCGCTGCGTCCATTGTTCGGATGGAAGCTGTGGCTGTCCACGGTGTTCCTTGCCGCCGCCACGACCGGCCTATGGATCGCGAATTTCTGGGTGGTGGTGGAAGAGATTTTTCAAGACAAGACGACGCACGTTTTTCATCTCGGGCTGCTGCTGGGGTTCACCTGCGCGCCTTTGGTTCCGATATTCCTGCGCAGATGGATGGGGCGCACGAATAACTGGGGGATCAAGAAAATCCTGACTCACCTGGGAGTCCGCAAATCGTTGATCGACGATTTCTATTTGCGTCTGAAGTTGTTCCGGTTGTTCGCGGACAAGGGTGCCACGCCATTATTGAAGGATCTGACGTTTCCGGTGTTGATGGTTGCTGCGCCGCTCCAGATCCTCGATTTGTCTCCGAGCCAGCTTTGGCCGCGTATTAGCAGCAATGTTTCGATTGTGGACGCACTGCGAACGAGTCTTGCCATCCCGCGATTATTCTCGCCGACATCGGTGATTGGGGAAGCGCTCGACGACTGGGTGCATGGGGGCGAGAAACCTGTGCGGCTCGATTTAGTGGACGGTTCCGTGGTTCGCCATAATCCGCTGCCCGCTCTGGTGCACTTTCTGACGCTGCCGCAGAATTCCGGCATCGCGGAGATTTTGTCGAAGCCGAAGAGCCGGGTTCATCTGGTGTACGACATTCCGATTCTGCCGAAGCCGATGCCAGCGGCGGCGGGCGATCCAGCGAGAGAGGAGCCGCGGTTGCCGACCATCGTCGACACGGGATTCGCGAGTAAACGTCTGGAACGGAGGCGCGACAGCAGACTGGAAGTGGTCCGGACGAACTACGTGACGGAGATCGAGAGAGTGCTGCGCGAGGCGACGGCGAGCAAAGTGAGCTCGCCCGATGTAACCACGATCACGGTCGACGAGATTGCGCCGGAAGAAGAACTGACGCTCGACAATACATTGCAGCCGACGGAGACGGAGATCCTGACGCACATCGCCTCGGGATGCCGGCAGAGTCTCTCGGTTCTCTATCGCGAGGAGATCGCGGAGTTCGGAAAAAGTCTGCCGGTCGATTGCGGGAAGCTGCTGCGGCACATCGCGCCGAATCGCGATTGGCGGGTTTCCGATCATTACGGGATGCCGGGTTTGAGCGAGGTATGCCGCCACTGTCCGCGCACGTTGCACGTCGCGCCGAAACCGGTGGACCGTCATCTGCCGGCGAGTTTTCGGGCGGCATCGGGGGATCTTGCAAAGCGTTTTCCGGAGCTGGCGGGCGATCGTCCGCGCATTGTGTTTCTGGCGAGCGGAGGCGTGTTTCGAGGCTCGTTTCACGTGGGGATGATCGGCGCGATGCACGCGACGGGACTGAAGCCGGACATGATTGTGGGCGCATCGGTGGGGACGCTGCTGGGGGCGGCGCTGGGGTCCATGTATTCGTCGAGCGGCCAACAGGCCCAAGTGAAACTACGGCGCTTGACGAACCTTTTTCTGGAAGTGGACGAGCGGGTCGCGCTGACGAAAACACTGAAATCGGCGATCAAGGACGTGGGGATCCGCAGCCGGGGCGCGAGCATGAATCTTTCGCCCAACGTGCTGCGAAAGATGGTGCGCGCGGGCAGCCGGCAGGATCCGGGGAGCGCTATCACCGGCGCACCACCGGCGTTGATCGACGCCATCTCCGATCTGTTCCTGATTCCTTACCGGGCTACCGCGCGGATCGCCGCGGAATTCGTCGCGGGGCATTTCACGCGCGCCACGAACACGTTCTGGACGCAGATTAAGACGGAGACGATCGACCGGCTGGGCATTTACGACGCGCTGATCGGCTCCTCGCTTCTGGAACGCGAGACGAGGCTCGTGCTGGGCGATGTAGCGCAGGATGTGCAGCCGTTTCTCGAACAAAGCCGCATTGCTTTTTTTGCAACGGCCGTCAATCTGGTGACGGAGTGGATCACGATTCTAGGGGCGACGTTCACCGCCGACCGCTACGATTTGATCGAGGCACTGCTGGCATCGAGCGCGTTTCCGATGGCGTTCGCCCCACGCCGCGCCAGCGCGCTTTATCCCGGCGTGGGACGGCGCGATGTGTTCTATGGCGATGGAGGCATGTTCGATAATCTTCCGTTCATGCCGGCGTTCGAAGTGCTGAGCGAAGTGCAGACGGACCGCCTGCAACGGACGCTTGGCCGCGGGCGCTGGCGCGATGAGCTGGTGCGGCGGCATCGCGAACCGGATCTGTTTCTGGTGGGCGCATTGAACGTCCGGCAGACGGAAGACGAGCCGGATGCCTACGATTCTCTGCGTAAGATCGCCGCGCGCGCGATCTCGCTTGAAGACAACGAAAAGATTTACGGCATGGAGCGGGCATCGGGCCAGATCGATCGTCAGTTAGGACAATTGCGCGAGGGAGCGCTTCCCGGCGACGCGGCGCTGCCCGAAGAGCAGGAGGAATTTCTCAACGGTATTGTCAACGCGGCGGTAATGCCGGTCTATCCGGCCGACGCGGATCATCTGAACGGAACCTACGAGTTCTGCGCGGCCATGGGGATGGATCGCGATAAAATCCGGCGCTCGATTGCCGACGGATGTTTTCAAACGATGCTGGGAATCGCGAGAGCACAGGAAGAAGTTCCACATTCGATGATCAGCCGCAGCGTCGCGGCGCTGACCGCGATGGGGCGCGTGCCCGTGATTGCGATTGAGAAGAAGCAGCCGGTGAAGGCATATGGCTTGTGCCCGTTTTTTAAGGTCGGGTCGCAGTCGATTCCGTGCCCGTTTGAGGGAATGCACGGAATTTATCGCACTTGCCGGGAGGATTTGGTGCATATCGGGGCGGTATGCTAGTTTCGCTGCGCGACCGGGGCGCAACGACACGGTGGGAGCGCTGCTCAAGGCCCCACAAGACGGTAACACGGGTTTCTCAGGGAGTAGCGAAGTCGTCATTCCGTAAATCATGGAGCAGATCGGGGCCGGCGTTGCGGGGATAGCCGAAGTCCCAGAAAGGCTCTCCTGGTGCGCTTTCCCACACTCGTTTGTCGCAGGCGGTGAGCAATTTTTTTAAGCGTTCGTCAAGGGCGAGCACTTCGTCGTCTTCCGCGCTCGCGAGTGCCAGAATCGCCCGCGCATCGAGGTCGTTACGATAATCTTCCAGGCCGAAAGGGTAGCCTCGCTCGACTTGCTCGACGAAGATGCGCCATTGACGGACGAGTCCGGCGCGGCCTTCCCGGACAACATGCTCCGGGTATCCGTTCTCGCGCAAATATTCGTCGAGGGTCATGGCCGGACCGCCTGGCGCTTGAAATAACGCTCACCGTCGTTGGGTTTGAAAAATGTGCGAATGGTTCGGTCGCGATTGAAGGCTCCGAAGGCGCCGGATCGCTTGTCGAAACGCGTCACAATACCGTCCGGCTTGGCGATTTCTAGGATCGGCCCGCCAGCGGGCGCGTCCCGCAATTCCTGCGCGAGATGCAGATATTGGTCCGGCGTGACGTTGCCGAACTCGCGGCCGTGTTTGGCGAAATGCGCCTCAAACTGCTTGCGGGAGCGGAAACCAGGACCACCCGCGAGCAGCAGGAGCGTCGCGAGCAAGAGTCCGGTTGCGATACGTGCTGGCCTCATAGAGTTATTTCCCGGCCTCCGTCAAGAATCGACTTGCGTGCCGCCTCAATCACTCGTTCATTATGACGGCTGTTGGCGGGAGTTGCGATGATGCCTTCGCGATCGATCTCGGCGAGAGCGCGCGGATTCTCCTCAACTCTACGGCACGCGTCGACGATGCGGTCGATGGAGCGATAGCCGTAGCCGACGGGCGTGAGTCCGGCGACGTCCGGGAACGGCACGTATTGAAAATAGTCTGAACTCGGTTCGCTGTAGGGAGCACCGAGGTAGGAATACTCCAGGCCGCGATACTGATCGGAGTGGCGAATCATTGCCCCTCCGTTGGAACCGGAACACCACATCGTGAAGCCCTGCATGTTCGATCCAGGGCCTTCCTCCGGATATCCCAGGCTGTTCTGCACATTGAGGGATGCGCCGTTCGACCAGCGGACGCGCGCATCGGTCCACAGGAATCCTTCGTTCCCGTTTGGATAGCGGTCGCGCAGGCCATGAACGCTGACGGCAACGGGTTCCAGGCCGGTGATGAACTGCACGAGGTCGACATAATGGCAACCGATGTAACAGAATGCATCGGAATTTTCGGAGGTGCACCAGTTCTGAAAATTCGAATGGCGGTAGTTCCACTTCTCGTGCAGACAGGCGTGGCCGAGGCGGAATTCGCCGAATTTTCCATCTCGATAAGCGCGGCGAGCCATCAAACTGCGATCGTCGAAACGTTTGTGATAATCGATGCCGACAAAGAGGCTACGCCTCCAGGCTTCCTTCTCGATCTCTAGGGAATCGAGTGACCTCATAACCAGAGGCTTCACGGCGCATACATGAAGGTCGGCGTTCAACGCCGCGAGAATGACATCGCGATGCAAGGGATCGGGCACCGCGACCACGGCGAGCTGCCTGGGAGCCATGGACTTGAGAACAGTTTCGAAGGGTTCGGTTGCCGGATCGAAAGTCTGGTCAGGAAACGCCATGCGAATGGTCTCCGACGCGGCCAACTTTTTCAGCGTGGCGGAGGTCCGCGCGCACACACGAATATTTCCGATATAGCCAAGACGCCGCAATTGATATAACGACGGAAGGAGTTGATCGTGCGTGATCATACCGCCGCCGATCACGATGGCGTCAAACTTCAAGCGGCTCATTTGGGTCTTGTTGAAAAGGCGGTAGAGCACTGAGGACGGGTAGTCGCGCTTCGGAGCCGTGCCCCACAAGAGTCTCGGAGGCTGCCTCTTCAAATGCTGCGAGACTTTCTTCGAGGGCGGCTTCGGTGATCGAAAGAGGGGGGCAAATCTTAACGGTGGCTCCGCCGAATCCGACGGGCCCAAACATCAGAACGCCCTTCTGAATCGTCCGCCAGATGAGATCGAACGCTGCGTCGGCGTCAGGCTCCTTCGTGCCGGGCCGGACCATCGCAAGACCTGCAACCAGGCCCTTTCCCGCGACGTCGCCGATCTGCGCATAGCGGGACTTCATTGCACGCAACCGCGCGTGAAGCAGTGCGCCAAGGCGTCTCGCGTTTTCCACGAGGCCCTCGTTGACGATCAGGTCCATCGATGCGATCGCGGCGGCGCAGGCGATGGGATTACCAGTGTGCGTCGAAGTCATGCTGCCGGGCGGTTGGAGATTCATGATGCCCGCGCGGCCGGCGACCGCGGCTAGAGGGAGCGAACTGCTGATCCCCTTTCCGAAAAGGGCCAGATCCGGCACAATGCCGTAATGCTCAAATCCCCACATGGCGCCGGTGCGGCCGAAGCCCGCTTGCACTTCGTCGCAGACGAGAAGAATATTGTGGGCGGAGGTCCAGTTGCGCAGGGCCTGCATGTATTCGCGCGGAGCGAAGGAGGCGCTGCCGCCCTGATATGTTTCGAGAATCACGCCGCACACGTTTTGCGAATCGACGCCGCTGTCAGACAGGGACTTCATGAAAAAGTCGAATGACGTATCGGGCGTGCGGAATCCGTCGGGAAACGGCACCTGCGCAAATCCGCGATCCGGATTGACAATCCATTCCTTCAGCGACGGAATGCCTCCCGTCAATTGCGAGCCGAGCGTGCGACCGTGGAATGAATTTTCGAACGAAACGATGACGTGCTTGCCGCGCCCACCCATTTTCACGCCGTGCGTGCGGCACAGTTTGATGGCGCATTCCACTGTCTCCGATCCGGTGGTCAACAAGAAGACGCGATCGAGCGACAAGGGCAGAAGGGACGCGAGCTTCTCGACGGTCCTGGCGCGAATGGCGCTGGGGAAGCAGTAATTGTGGAGCAATCCAGAAGCGGCCTGGGCTGTAATCGCGTCGATCACTTCGCGGCGCCCATGTCCGGCGTTGGCGACCAGCACGCCGCTGGACCAATCGATCCAGCGATTGCCCCAGGCGTCTGAAACCTGAAAGCCTTCGGCGCGATCCCACACAATCGGCGGCTGTCCCTGCATGGAAACGGGCTCATGGCGATGCAGGCTCTCGATAATCGGAAGCGATTCCGGTACGGGAAGCGGTGTGACAATCTGCCGCAACGCCGTGTCCACGCGCGCGAAATTTTCGAAACCGGCGGGGCGCGGTGTGAGGTCAAACTGTCGGGACATGGTGAGTTTCCATTGTAGCGACGGGTAGAATGGAATTGCAGATGTCTCTGTTGTGTTCCGTCATTACTATGACCCTAATTGTTTCCGCTGAGGAGGCCGTTATGCCTCCCATAGCCAAGATCGTACCCAAGCCGTCAACGACGCTAGGCGAGACGCGCATCGACAACTATTCCTGGCTGCGCGATCGCAACGATCCAGACACCATAAAATATCTGGAAGCCGAAAATAAATACACCAAGGCGGAGATGAAGCACACCGATGCGCTTCAATCGAAACTGTACTCGGAAATTCTGGGCCGCATCCAACAGACCGATCTCAGCGTTCCCACGAAACGCGACGGCTATTTCTATTACACGCGCACCGAGGAAGGGAAGCAATACGCGATCTATTGCCGCAAGCACGGCCTTGACGGCGCGGAGGAGATTTTGCTGGATGGCAACGCGATGGCCGAGGGGAAGAAGTATTTCCGCGTCGGAAATTTCGCCGCGAGTCCGAATCACAAGCTGCTGGCTTACTCCGTGGATTTCGAGGGCGACGAAGCATACACGATTCATATCAAGGATCTGACAACCGGAAGGCTGCTGGCCGACGCGATTCCGAACACGTACTATTCGCTCGAATGGGGCAACGATAATAAGACGTTTTTTTACACAGTGCTCGACGCGGCGAAGCGTGCGTACAAAGTGTTTCGTCACGCGCTGGGGGTCCAGACGGACGCGCTGGTGTGTCATGAGGCGGACGAACGGTTTACCGTCGAACTCGAGAAGACCAGAAGCCGGAGTTACATCCTGATCAATATTGGCAGCTCCCTGAGTTCCGAAGTCCGATATATCGATGCGGACCGGCCGAAGGCTAAATTCGCGATCCTGCTGCCGCGGGTTCAGGAGACCGAGTACGACGTAACTCATCACGCCGACTCCTGGTTCATTCGCACGAATGACGGAGCTAAAACGTTCCGATTAATCGAAGCGCTGGTGAAAGATCCATCGCGCGCGAATTGGAAAGAAGTGATGGCGGCGCGTCCCGATGCCACAATCGAGAGCGTCACTGCGTTCAAAGACGAACTGGTGACGGAGGAGCGCGGTCGCGGCCTGATCAAGATCCGCATCCAGAATTTCAAAACGGGAAAGACACACTACGTTGAATTCACGGAGCCGGTTTATACGGCCAGCCTGGGCGCAAATGCGGAGTACGATACCAAGCTGCTGCGGCTCAACTACACGTCACTGGTCACGCCCAATTCAGTGTTCGATTACAACATGGACACGCGTGACAGGGAGCTGAAAAAACAGCAGCAAGTGCTGGGCGGCTACGATGCCGCGAAGTATCAATCGGAGCGCATTTACGCTACCGCCGCGGATGGCGTGAAGGTCCCGATATCGCTGGTCTACAAAAAGGGTCTAGTGCGGAGCGGCAAAGCGCCGATGCTGCTTTACGGGTATGGCGCGTATGGCATCAGCATGGACCCAGCGTTCAGTTCGGACCGGCTCAGCCTGCTCGACCGGGGATTCGTTTACGCGATCGCGCACATTCGCGGCGGGGCGGACCTGGGCAAGCCGTGGCACGAAGACGGGCGGATTCTCAAGAAGAAAAATACGTTCACCGATTTCATCGCGTGCGCCGAGCATTTAATTGCGGAGAAGTACACGTCGTCCGACAGGCTAGCGATCATGGGTGGCAGCGCGGGCGGGTTGCTGATGGGCGCGGTAACCAACATGCGGCCGGATTTGTTCGCGGCGGTGGTGGCGAAAGTGCCGTTCGTCGACGCCTTGAATACGATGCTGGATGAGACGCTGCCGCTGACGGTGGGCGAATACGAGGAGTGGGGCAATCCGAATGAGAAGCAGTATTACGAGCTCATCAAATCCTACGCGCCTTATGAGAACGTAGGGGCGCGGGAGTATCCGGCGATGCTGGTGACGGCGGGCCTGAACGATCCTCGCGTATCGTATTGGGAGCCTGCGAAGTGGACGGCGAGGCTGCGGGCGATGAAGAAAGACAACCATCTGTTGTTGCTGAAGACGAACATGGGCAGCGGACACTTCGGATCGTCGGGACGTTATGAATACATAAAGGAGACGGCGTTCGACTACGCGTTCATTTTGAATGCTCTCGGTGTGTATTAAATAAGCCGAATGACGGTATCCTGATTGCATGAACCCGCAACAACCGCATACGGAAATTACGCTCCTCACCACGCCGGATTACCGCGAATCGTACGCCAACAGCGTGCAGGTGCGCGTCAGCCTGTGGGATTTTTTTCTGTTGTTCGGAACCATTAATCAAAGCGCGCCCGAAAAGGTGACGATTTCGAATTTTCAGGGACTTTTCCTGAGTCCGCAGCAGGCGAAGGCGCTGGCCAACGTGCTGAATCAGAATATCCAGCAGTATGAGACCGCGTTCGGCGAAATCAAACTCGCGCCGCACGCCGCCGGCGCCGTGATCCAGTAGCGGCACCGTGGCGTACTCAAAGCGCGCGTCTTCGCTGCTATTTTTTCTCGCCTTCCTGGTGCTGATGATCGCGCTGCATTTGCCGATCCTGAAATTCCCGTTTCACTGGGATGAACTCGGCCAATTCGCGCCCGCATCGCTGGATCTTTATCAGGATGGATCGCTGGTGGCGCATTCGACATTGCCGAACGTTCATCCGCCGGGAGTGATGGCGATCGTGGCACTTACCTGGCGCATATTCGGAGTCTCCGTCGTGTCGGCGCGCGTCGCGATGCTGGTGGTTGCTTCGGCGGGCCTGCTGTTTTCATTTCTGCTGGCGATCCGGCTTTGCCGCGGCGCGGTGGGGGCGCCCGCATTTGCGGCCGCCTTGTTCCTAATGGCCTCGCCGATCTTTTTCTCGCAATCGGAAATGATTCTGCTCGACATGCCGGCGATGACGTTCACCGCGCTCGCGCTATTGCTGTTCTTGGACCAACGCTACGCGGCGTGTGCCGTCGCATGCACGGCGCTGGTTCTTATAAAGGAAACGTCGATCACCACGCCGATGGTTTTCGGCGCGTGGCTGTTGTTTCGCGATAAGAAGGTTCGCGAAGCGCTCTACTTCTTGGCACCCGCGATCACATTGGGCGCGTGGCTGGTGCTGCTTCATCACAAGACTGGGCATTGGTTAGGGAATGAGGAGTTCGCCCGCGACAACGTGGCGGGTGCGCTGGGTTTTATGCACATCCTTCTCGGGTTTGGCGGACGTCTGCACTTCCTATTCATCGCCGACGGACGCTTCATCGGCACCATAGCGCTCTTCGCCGGATTTCGCATGTTGCGTAGCAAAGAGTGGAGGATTGCCGCATTGGTGGCGGTCGCGCAGGTGGTGGTCGTCACCGTGTTTGGCTACGCTATGCTCGAACGTTACCTGCTTCCAATATTGCCGATCCTCTATGCCGCTATCGCTGCGGCTGCTTCGGTTTATCCCGCAAGCTGGCGCTGGTTTTCGCACACGGCGATGGTCGCTCTTCTCATCGCCGGCTGGTTTTGGAACCCACCCTACCCGTTTTCCTACGAGAATAATCTTGCCTGGACCGACTTTGTCGCGCTGCAAAAAGAGGCCGCGAATTATCTCGAAGCCTATGCGCCCGATCAGCGCATCGCCAGCACGTGGCCGTTCACCGGCGCGATCAAACATCCGTATCTTGGCTACGTGGAGCGGCCTCTTACCGGTGTCGAACTCCCCGGTTTTCATCTTAAAGACATCGTGGACTACGATCGTAATTCCTACGATCTTCTGGTAGTCTACGAGAGATTCTGGACATTCGAAGGCCGTGCCTTTGACAACAATCTTCTGCGTCCCATCATCCGCCAGTACAAGGATTATCATCCCCAGGCGACCGAGGCGGAAATTCATGCAGGGGCGGGGCTGATTCCGATCCATCGGTGGGATCGCGGCGGCCAGTGGATCGAAATATACGCGAAGCCTCGGAATTAGGGTTGCTTCTTCCGAGCCGGCATTTTTACGGGCTTCGGTGGATCGAGATCCGCGAGAATGTGTTCGATCTGTCCCCGCAATCCGTCATGGTCCTTGCGGTTCGGATCGAGAGTCGCCAGCGCTTTCCGGTAAAGCTCAATCGCGTGAGCCTTATCGCCGTGCGCAATCCACTGCGTCGCCTCCGTTGAAAGTCCGGCGGCGGAGACCAGAGCGCGCAATGCGATCGCATTCGCGGCAGCTTCCGTTCCTTCGTCCCACCTTTGTTGCTCACGATAGAACACCGCAATTTTTTCGTTCGTGTCGGCGATCATTGGCAAATTGCCAATCAGGAGCCAGAGATCGAGCAGCCTTTTGTAGAATATCTCCGCGTCGTCGTACTTCTGTTGGCCGAATAGCGAGTAGGCGAGGCCATCGAGGGTCGTCAATATATCCGGCGACTTCGATCCCTCCACTCGTTCGCGGATCACGAGTGCCCGGCGAAATGTGGTCTCCGCCGCCTCGTAGAAACGTGCGGAGATCTGCGCGGCGCCCAACCGGTCGAGTTCGGACAGGAGTCCTGGAGCCTCTGTGCCCAAAACTTTTTCGCGAATGCCGATCACGGTGAGCAGCGTGGGGATGGCGGCTTCGGTCTTGTTCTGAGCAACCTGGACCAGGGCGATGCGGCTGAAATCGTCCGCTACGTCGGAGTTTTCAAAATTCCCGTGAGCTTTGGTGTGGATGCCGATCACCCGTTGCAGAATGGCGATGGCTCGATCGAAGTCGTTACGGCGTTCGCAAACCGTCGCCAGCTCGACCATCTCGTCCGCGATCAGTGGGTCGTCGCGTCCCACGGCATTCTCGCGCCAATTGATGGCTAGTTCGATAAATTTTTCGGCGTCTTCATTTGCGCCTGAGGCGGTAAGCACACCGGAGAGTTGCTTCAGGATCTCATAACGTTTTGGATCGTTTGCGGGAAGATCGCCGGCCGCGGCCCAGGCATCTTCGAGCGATTTGCGCGCCGCCGGATAATCGGCTTTCCGGTATGCGGCGTGAGCGGTTTTGAGGAGTGTATCGATGTCGGGCTGGTCTTGTCCAAAAAGCGCCATGGTGGCGAAAAACAGGAGGACGCGCATATTTGCAACGATCATACTATACAATTAGTACGATTGTGTTAGCGGGCAATGCGAAAGCAAGCCATCTCCTCGGTATTCCGGACCAACAGCAGGCCGTTGTCGATGGCCGGAATGTTCCAGGTTTTCCCTTCGATCGCCTGAAATCGCGCCAGTTCCTGATGGCCTTCCGGGGTCGCGCGCACCAGCACCACTTCGCCTTGTTCTGTAGTGATGACCAGATAGCCGCCGGCGAGCAGGAGTTGCCCGTAGCCGTAACGCCCGCCCTTCCACTTCAGCTCGCCGGTTTTCGGATCCATACATTCGAGAATCGCTTCGTCGAATCCGTAAATGTAGCCCTGATACAGCACCGACGAGTTGAATTTATTCTTGAGGCGATTATTTTTCCACACCGGCTTAGCGCTGAACACATCGGCGTCCCGGGCGATCTTTAGCAGCGCGGCGCCCGGACCCTGCGCCGAACTGAGCAGCACGTCCGAATCGTCGATTACCACCGGCTGTGAGCAGTTCATGTCCATCTGCGCTGGCCACGAATATTCCCAAAGCAGTTTGCCGTCGTCGACGCCGATTCCCACCGCCCGCTCGGCGCTGATCCACACGATCTGGCGGCGTCCCGCGAGCGTCGCGAGAATCGGCGACGTGTACGCGGCGCGATCATTGAGCGACTTCCATAAAGGAGCGCCGGTCATCCGGTTGTACGCCACGATGCTTTTGCCACCGGTGCCTCCAGGCGTCACGATCACCATGTCGCCGACAATGAGCGGCGCGCCCGACATCGCCCAGTGGATATTCTTCGCGTCGTTATCCGAGATGATATTTTTCGACCACTTCGGCTTGCCGGCCGCAGCCGACAGACAGTACAGGTCGCCCATCGCGCCGAGCGAATAAACCAGCCCGTCATGATAAACCGGCGTCGCGCGAGGGCCCGGACCTCCAAGCACTTCGTCGAACGAGGCGGGATAGGAAAACGCCCACAGTTCCCGGCCCGTTTCGACATCGTAGGCGGTCACCACTTCGTTGTCGCGCCGCTGCTCAATGGTGTAAGCACGGCCTTCGCCCACGGTAAACGAGGCGTATCCGCCGCCGATGGGCTGCTTCCACAGACGGGGCAACCCTGCTGCCGGCCAGTCGGTATGGATCGGCGACTCCGCATACTCGCCGGCGCGATTCGGACCCCGGAAATCGGTCCAATATGCCGCCTTCACAAGTTTCACCGGCGCGGTTGGCCCTGGCGCTACCGCTTCCAGAGGCTCGTCTACCGGAGCAGGAGGCGGCTCAGTCCGCTGCGCCGCGCGACTTTCCTCGACCCGCGCGCTGCGCCGCGCGACGTTCTTCAGCGTCACGTGCGACATGTTGCCGTTCCAATCGATGCGGATGCCGTAAAGATACAGCCCGAATGCGAGGATGACAACGGAAAGAGCCGCCACACTTATCCACGATGCGATGCGACGGAACATACCGATACTCTATCAGGTGAGGTGGGGACAATCGATCCGTTGCGGTCGGCTATGGTGGTGTTAGCGGAACGCTGGCGGGCAGCCGCCCGGATTTTGATTCCCTCAGACTTTTTTTGTCGTGGATGCGTCTTTATGAACGGAGCCAAATAGTTGATCTTCCGCGAGGCTGAAGATCGGGACCTGATCGCGAAGGCGCGAAAAGGGGATGTGGAGGCTTATAACCTCCTTGTTTCCCGTTGGGAGAAGCGCGTCTTCAACTATCTGCTGCGGCTGGTTTCGAATCGTGAGGATGCGCTCGACGTGAGTCAGGAAGTTTTTTTGAAAGCCTATCAGAGCCTGCCTAAACTCGACGATCCGCAGCGTTTCGGGGCTTGGCTGTTCCGCATCGCGCATAACGAGGGGTTTTCGCTGCTGCGGCGGCGGAGGCCTGAAGGGGAGATGCCGCTCGAACGGGGCACTCCGGTGCGCGGGTCGGAATTGCTGCCGGTCGAACTGTCGGTGGCAGTCGAAAGGGCACTGGGGCGGTTGACAGAAGACCAGCGCGAAGCGGTTCTGTTGAAGGTCTACCAGGGATTCAAATTCGAAGAGATGGCAGAAATCCTGAGCTGCCCGGTTTCGACGGTGAAATCGAGGCTGTACACGGCTCTAGACCTGCTGAAGACGGCTTTGGCTCCTTCGATTGGGGCTCCGGCAATTTTGCGAGGTGAATCATGAGTTGTGAAAAATTCGATTGGAAAGCTTACGCGCTCGGCGAATTGACGGCGAACGAACGCCGCGAAGCAGAGGCGCATTCCTCGACCTGTGAGGGTTGCCGTGGGGAACTGGCGCACATGCGATTGACGATCGACACTTTGTCGGCATTGCGCGAAGAAGAAGTACCGCGGCGGATCGCGTTCGTCTCGGACAAGGTCTTCGAGCCGCGCTGGTGGCAGACATTTATGCGGCCGTCATTTGCCGCGGCTTGCGTCATTGCCGCCGCCATTCTGGCGCATGGGTTTATGATGCGGCCGGCGGCGGACAGCGCCGAAATTCAGGCACGGGTGGATCAGGCAGTCAACAAGGCGGTTGCCGAGGTGGAGCAGCGGAATGAGGATGCTGTAAATCGGGTGGATAGAAGGGTCGTGAGTTTATACACCACGACCACGGGGATCAAATACCAATGAAAAAAATATCAAGTTTCCTATTAGTGGCTGCGATTTGTGCGGCCGCAGCGACTACGGCGCGGGTGAGCCGGAATGTCCTGAAAGCGGTGGAAGTCAGTCTCGACGAGCGGATTAAAGGCCTATGGCCGGACAATCCTTTCACGCTCATCGGAAACAATACGCGAGGCCTCTATCTGGAAGGGTATGGAGCCGTGTTTACGGTGGATGTGAGCCCTGTCCTCTCCTTGACCTCGCTGATGCACCCGTCGGTTACCAAGGAGGAGGTTGTGAAGGCCCACAAGGAGCGCATCGAGCGGATTGCGCAGTTGAAGCAAGTCATGCGCCTGGCAGTGGCCGATGCGGCAGCCTCACTCGATCCAGTGCCGGTGGACGATCAGATTACGATGGTCGTTTATCTTGCCTACCATCAGTGGGAGGATATAAGCGGCACCCCCGCCCAGTTGACATTCCAAGGCAAGAAGAAGTCTCTGCTCGAAGCGCGGCGCGCAGGTGGCGCGGCACTGACGCAGGCTGTGCAGGTCACCGAAAACTAAAAATGCGATTAGGCGAGATCCTCCTCGAACGAAAACTGATCACCGTTGAGGATCTCGATCGCGCGCTGGAATTGCAAAGAGAACGTGGCGGAGAGAAGCTCGGCAAGATTCTGGTCGACCTGGGCTTCATAGCCATGCGCGATGTGCTGAGCGCATTGGCGGACCAGTTGCAGGTTCCCCTGCTCGCGATCGACGGGCCGCCGGCCATGTCGCCCGAGACGGAGACGCTCTCCTCCAAGTTTTTGCGGCAGTTTCGATGCCTTCCAGTGGCGTTGCACGATCACACGGTGACGCTGGCGATGGCCGATCCGCTGGATTTCGAGACGCGATCGACGGTGGAATCGTGCACCGGTCTCGCGGTTCGCGTGGGGATTGCGAATGAGCAGGAAATTCTCGACGCAATCGACCGATTCTACGGTCGTGCAGAAGAAAACGAGACCGAGTTTACGACGCCGGGCGGTGACGCGGAGGATCTGGAGCATCTTCGCGATATGGCGAGCGAGGCTCCGGTGATTCGACTGGTAAACGCGATGGTGGCGCAGGCGGTGGAAAAGCGCGCCAGCGATATTCACATCGAGCCGTTCGAAAAAGAGTTTCGCATCCGTTATCGCGTCGATGGCGTGCTGGTGAACCAGGATGCTCCGCCGCGCGAAATGAAGGCAGCGATTATCTCGCGCGTGAAGCTGATGGCGAAGCTGAACATCGCGGAGCGAAGGCTGCCGCAGGACGGGCGCATTAAGGTGAAAACGCTGGGGCGCGAGGTGGATCTTAGAGTCTCTACCCTTCCCACGCTGTATGGCGAAAGTGTTGTGATGCGCCTGCTGGACCGGTCCGCGGGAGACTTTTATGATCTCGAACGGCTGGGTTTCGATGGACACATGTTGTCGCGGATGCAGTATTACACATCGCTGCCGCATGGAATTTTCCTGGTTACAGGGCCGACGGGCAGCGGAAAATCGACCACGCTTTATTCGGCGTTGAAGCGCATCAATCAGAGCGACAAAAAAATCATCACGATTGAAGATCCGGTGGAGTACCAGATGGACGGGATCAATCAGATTCACGTCAATACCACGATTGGTCTAACTTTCTCGCAGGGGCTGCGGCACATTGTGCGTCAGGATCCGGACGTAATCATGATCGGGGAAATTCGCGACCGCGAGACGGCGGATATTGCGATTCGCGCGGCGTTGACGGGCCATTTCGTGTATTCGACGCTGCACACGAATGATGCGCCCAGTGCGATTTCCCGCCTGACCGACATGGGTGTCGAGAATTACCTGATCACGTCGTCGCTGGTTTCGGTGCTCGCGCAGCGCCTGGTGCGGGTAATCTGTCCGGATTGCAAAGGTCCAGCGGGGACTGCGATTACGCCGGATGGGGATCTGATCGAGGTTTTTCGCGGCAAGGGCTGCGAGAATTGCTTTAACACCGGGTATCGCGGACGGATCGGGATATTTGAACTAATGGAGTTAAGCGAAGAGATACGCGGGCTCATTATGACCAACGCGGACGCGACGAAGCTCAACGCGGCGGCGCTGCGCAACGGCATGCGCAATCTGCGCGACGACGGATGGTTGAAGGTCCGCAACGGCGTGACGACCTCAGACGAAGTGATGCGCGTCACGCAGGAGTTTTAAGGTGGCTACTTCGTTCTTCTTCCGGGCTGTCGCCTCCGACGGGAAATTGCGCACGGGAACGATTACCGCGGAGACCGAAAAAAGCGTCGCCCAGGAACTGAAGCGACAGGGGCTGATCCCTGTCTACGTTGGCTTCGAACAAAAGAAGAATTTCGAAGTAAAGATGCCGACGTTCGCGCGCAGCCATCGCAAGGACGTGCTTTTCTTCACGCAGGAATTATCGACCTTGCTGAATGCGGGCGTGCCTCTCGACCGCGCGCTGGGGATTACGGCGGAGCTGACGGAGAAGAGCAGCTTCCGGCCGATTGTGCTCGATGTGATGCGGGTGCTGAAGGGCGGGAAATCCTTCGCCGATAGTCTGGCTACGCAACCGCTGCATTTTTCCGAGCTGTACGTAAACATGGTGCGCGCGGGGGAAGCGTCGGGGTCGCTGGGCACGATTTTCGAGCGGTTGTCGGAGTTTGAGCGGACGCGCGAAGACTTGCGCGGCTATATCATCAGTTCGTTGATTTATCCGGCGCTGTTGACGCTAGTCGGACTGGGCTCCGTCTTCATCCTCCTGAATTTCGTGGTGCCGCGCTTTGCGGCGATTTTCTCCGATCCACGAATGGTGATCCCCACGCCGACGCTGCTGCTGATCAAGACCAGCGCTTATGTCCGGGCGTATTCGCTACCGGCGTTCGCCGTGCTGACGGCCGGGATCGTCGCGTTTCAGGTGTATATCCGCACGGTCACGGGAAGGCTGTGGTGGGATACGCTACGGCTTCGGGCGCCGGTGTTGGGCGATGCGCTGCGCAAAGCGGAGACGGCTCGATTCGCGCGTGCGATGTCGACGCTGGTCGCGGCGAGCGTGCCTCTGGTGCAGGCGCTCGGGATCGCGCGCGGGATTCTGAACAACAGAAGAATCGCGGGAACGCTGGAGCAGGTCGCGCAAGGCGTGAAGCGGGGCGAAGGGATTGCCGGACCGATCGCGCGCGCGGGCCAGTTTCCCCCGCTCGCTAGTCATTTATTGAGCGTAGGCGAGGAAACCGGGAATCTGGACGCGATGTTCAATCGCATGGCGGACATTTACGACGCGGAAACGCGCACGGCGATTCGTCGCTTTACGTCGCTGTTCGAACCACTGATTATCCTGGTAATGGGCATTTTAGTAGGCTCCCTGATTCTAAGTATGATGCTGGCGATCACCAGCATCAACGATGTGGCGATGTGAACATGAACAATATAAGAAGAAAATCTCAACGCGGTATCACGCTGATTGAAATGCTGGTGGTGGTTGTGATCATCGGCCTGTTTGTCGGGCTGGTAAGCGTCAACATGTTTAAGCGTGCAGACGACGCAAAGCGCACCGCGGCTCGTGCGAACATCAGCACCTTCATGCAGGCTCTGGGGCTTTACAAACTTGATACGGGAACGTATCCAACCACCGAGCAAGGCCTGCAAGCGCTGCGCGTGAAGCCCGAGGACGCTACGCAATGGGCAGGACCCTATTTGAAGGCCGATGTCCCGCAGGATCCATGGGGTCGTCCTTATTTATATAAATACCCCGGCGAGCATGGCGACGATCCCGATGTGATTTCGCTGGGCGCCGACGGGCAGCCCGGCGGAGAAGGGAATAATGCCGACATCCTCAGTTGGAGCAATACCAAATAAGCAGCGCGGCGTCACTCTGATCGAGATGTTGATCGTGATGGCGCTCGTCGCTCTGGTCGCGGGAATGGCCGCTCCGTCCGTCTCGGCGGGGCTCGATACTCTGCGCTTGCGCTCGACATCGGATGCGATTATCGGGTTCCTGAATACCGCGCTGGCTCGGGCCGATACGCGGCAGCAGGTAGTCGAGATTGTGATTTCGCCGGCGGAAGGCACGCTGATTGCAATCAGCGCCGATCGAGGATTTCAAAAGCGCCTGGAGATTGCCAGTCCTATCAAGATTCTGTCGGTGCAGCCGGCGCTGGTGGCGGATGCGGACGACCAGAATCAAACGCGGCGATTCCTGGTGTATCCCGGTGGATCGGTGCCGAAAATTACGATTGAGATAGGCAATTCGAAGGGTCGAAAGCGTCTAGTGAGTATCGATCCGATCACTGGAGTTCCCTTGGCAAATGCGAAGTAGGAATCAAAGTGGATTTACGCTGCTGGAGGTTCTGGTCGCCACCGCGATCATGGGCGTTGCCGTCGCCGGGTTGTTAAATACGATCTCCGCCGCGGCCCACAACGCCGCGCGGCTGACGGAGTACGATCGCGCGGTCCTGCTCGCCAGGTCGAAGATGGACGAGCTTCTGGCCGAGCCCAAGCTACAGCGCAACATCCCTCTCGCCGGCGAATTCGATCCGATAAGGACGGGAGGCGTTCCCTGCACCTGGCATGCGGTGGTGCAGCCGTTCGAAACCGTTCAGGGATCGGCTCCGGGATATTGGGTCGTCGATCGGATCGAGCTCGAAATCGATTGGATGGCCGGTGCGACGAAACATAGTTTTTCGCTCGAAGGATTCCGGCGTGGAATTTTGCAGAAGGGAGACGTTCCGTGACGCGCCGACGGGAGCAGAGAGGCTTCACACTGATCGAGCTGATGATCTCGATCACGCTGGTCGCGGCGCTTGCCTCGGGCATGCTGATGGCGATGCGCACCAGTCTGCTGTCACTTGAAAAAATAGATTCGCGGCTGCAATTCAATCGCCGGGTGATGGGAATGGAACACGTGCTTACGCGTCAGATCGGCGGCGTGATGCCGGTCATCGGCGATTGCGGAGTGGTGCGCAAGTCCATTTTTCAGGGCACTCCCGACCTGTTACGGATGGTGTCGAGCTACTCAATGGCGGAGGGCGCGCGGGGCTATGCCCAGTTTGACGAGTTTCAAGTGATTAAAGGCGACCAGGGTTTCCGCCTAATCGTCAGCGAGCGTCTCTACACAGGCCCGTCGAGTACCGCACCTTTTTGCGGCGGTGAGGCTGATGTCATGGCTGCTGCCCAGCCCACTCCGTCTTCGATGATTCTGGCGGACCGCCTCGCCTCCTGCAGTTTTTCTTACCGTGAAGCGATTCCCGATCAGTTTCCCTCCGAGAAGTGGCTTCCCACGTGGAATAAGCCCGATCTGCCAGCGGCGGTGAAAATCGAAATGACACCTTTGGACTCCAGCCCGGCCCTGCTTCCCGTCCTCAACGTCACGGTGCTGATTCACGTCACACGGGAGGCGAAGAGCACCTATGAAGACGTTAAACAATAGGCGCGGCAGCGCACTGCTGACAGTGCTGTGGCTCTCCGCGGCGCTGGCTGCGATTGCCTTCTCTGTGTCTTCCAGCGTGCGCTCCGAAACCGATCGCGTGGAAGCGGGTTCGAACGGCCTTCGCGCCTGGTATCTGGCGACGGGCGCGGTGGAGCGGGGTATTCAGTGGATGTATTGGGGGGAGGATTTCCACCGTGCGGATGGGACTTCATTCTGGAAGTTCGGTGCGCCGCGTATGGAGATGAGCTTTCCCAGCGGCAACGCGGTGGTCGAATTGATTCCGGAATCGGCGAAACTCAATATCAATTACGCCAGTGCCGAGGATCTGACAAAAGTCATCACGGTTGTGAGCGGCGATGCCGCCCGCGCCCGCGAAATCGGCGGCGCGATCCTCGATTGGCGCAATGGATCGGCGGGCCCCACGGATTACGACCAGTATTACTTCAGCGTCAGTCCGACTTTTCGAGCTCGCCATGCGTCTTTTGAAGAGATAGAGGAATTGCTATCTGTGCGCGGTATGACCCCTGAGCTCTACTATGGAAATTTCGTTGCGGGCGCCGGTCCGGATGGCGAGCAGGGAGCTTTGCACGCGAGCGGCGGTCTGCGCGATTGTCTTTCGGTATGGGGGTCGCTTGGGCCGTTCGATGTCAATACCGTTAGTCCCGCGCTGATGACCGCGATGGGAGTGCCGCCGGAGAGCGTGGCGGCAATTGTGGCGCACCGGAACACGGCGCCGTTTAACAATATGAATGAGGTGGGCGCGCTCGGCGCTCCCATGCAACGGATTGGTATCGGTGGAAATTTCATCTGGACGCTGCGCGCCGCGGCACGGCTGAAACGGCCGGACGGCACGTTTTCGGAAACGGTGCGGACCGCGTCGGCCACGGTAAAGCTGGTCGATCGCAGGCGGTTCCAGATTCCGATACATATTCTGCGGTGGTATGACGATGCGTGGTCGGAGTCGGCCATCCTTCCGCCTGGTTCGAGTTCGCCACGCCGTTCCGTTTCACCACAGCCATGATTCCGGCAAGCCTCAAGAAATTTCTCGCCTTCGGTAGCGGAGTTGGGATCGAAATCACCGGGCCGCGTGGCGCGGAGACGCTCCGCATTTGCGCCGTGCAGGTTCGTCCGACCGGCGTTCGAGTCGTGGGAGGATTCTCGATCGAGAACGCCGCGCAGCAGCCCGCCGCTGAATGGGGACAAATCTATTCGGCGTTCCTGAAGAAGTTGGGATGGAGCCATCTTGCGGCGACCGTTCTGTTGCCCCGCGAGGACGTGATTCTGCGGCAAGTGGCCGTTCCCGGCGTGTCCAACAAGGATCTGCCCGCCGCGGTGGGCTTTCAAATGGACGGCCTGCATCCATACGCTGAAGGCGATGTGGTTTCCAGTTGGGCGCGTTTGCCCAGCGCGTCCAAGGGTGCCGCATCCATGGTATTGGTGGCGATCGCGCGCCGCGCCGCGCTGGAACGGTATACCGCATGGTTTTCAGAAGCAGGTGTCCAGATCGCGAGCTTCACTTGTGCGCCCGCGGCCATCTATTCCGCGCGGCGGTTGTTTTCGTCCGATCCGCTTCCCGACGTTCTCGCGCTCGAGGAAGTCAACGGCCGCGTGGAACTGTATGGGGAAAGCCCATCGCATGCGCTCTTTTCGGCTGCCTTCGATGCCACCCCGGAACGCGCCATCGCTCTTGCCTGCGCGGAGTTGCGGCTCGATCCGGCACTATATCTCGCTACGGAGACCCGTTCTTTCCATGCTTTGCTGGGCGCGGAACCGGCGCTTCCCTACGCTGCGGCGCTGGCTGGGGCATGCCCTCACTTATCCCTCGCTCTCAATTTATTGCCAGTCGAATTGCGGGCGTCGAACTCACGCGCCTTGTGGATCCCAACCGCAATCGCGTCCGCATTGGTTCTCGTGGCCGCGGTGGCGCTCGCGGCGTATCCGGCCATCGAGGATCGCCGCTATCTGCGGACGCTCAATGCCGAGATAGAGAAGATCAAACCGCGGGCCCTGCTGTCCGCCAAGCTCGACAAAGACATCGAATCGGCCGAGAGGCGGACCGTGGCGCTTGATCAATTGCGGAACCAAACAAAGATGGATATCGATGTTGTGGGCGAAATGACGCGAATTTTGCCCCCACCCATATGGCTGAACGCGCTTGAAATAAACCGCTCTCAGGTGAGTGTCGCGGGAGAGACGGATCAAGCGGCACCTTTGCTCAAGCAGATCGACGCGTCGCCTTTTTTTGAAGCGTCTGAGTTTTCGATGCAGCCGATTCGGATCCAGACGGGAGGCGAAGCATTTCGCATCCGCACCAATCGGGAGGCCGGGAAATGACGCTCTCGCCCGGATTTCGCCGAACCCTCGCCTGGACGGTTGTTTCGGGCGTGATCTCCCTAATCTGGACGTATTGGCCGGCCTCCAGTCAACCCGCCGTTGCCCTGGCTGGCTCCGCCGACTCTGTCGCGATGGCGGAAAAACAGCTTGACAAGCTTCGGGAAGCTGCCGCGACCGTCCCGCAGAAGCAGGAGATTTTCAAGCAGATTTCAGGCGATCTCGCTCTGCGGGAGAAAGGGGTTCTCACGGCCGATACCGCCCAGCAGGTGCAGGCGCAGATCGTCCAGATTCTTCGTAAGCTGGCGCACGATGAAAATCCCCCGGTGGAGTTCCGCTCGCAGGCAATCGGCCCGGTGCGCGCGTTTGGCGATTACGGCGAGGTTTTCGTTACGGTGCAAATCGACTGTGGAATCGATCAACTGGTCAATATTCTCGTCGGGCTGGCCGCGCGGCCGGAACTGATCGCCTCGAACGAGCTGCGCATCACCAGCTCGAATGCGAAGGAGAAAACGATCGGAGTGCAATTGGTCGTCATCGGGGTGGTGCCGCGAAAACTGATTCCCGGCAAAAAAGGAACAGGTGCGTCTTGAACCGTAAAGTGATCCTTCTGAATCTCGGGCTCCTCGCGCTGGCAGGCTGGCTTTTCTGGCTGCTGCGTGTCAAGTGGATCGAACTGCGCATGCATGAGCATACGGAGCTGTCGTTGTCTCCGCAAGTCCGCAAACGGTTTTACCCGCCTCCGCCGCCCTTATTCAGGCCCATGTCGGCATCGGAGTATAACGAGGTTGCGCAGAAGACGCTCTTCGCCAAGGATCGTAACCCGAACGTGATTGTGGAGGTGAAGCCCGTGCCGCCGCCTCCGCCTCCTCCGCCGATGCCGCCGCTTCCGGCTTACTACGGCTTAATGACGTGGGGCGATCCTGTGATTCTGCTCAAACTCCCGAAGGGGACGCAGAAAAGGTATCACGCCGGGGAGAAGGTCGGTCCGTTCGAACTGGTGAGTTTCGATAGTGAAAAGATCATTTTCGAATGGGATGGCAAGACGGTGGAACGCTCGCCGGGCGAGCTGAGGGAGAAAGACGCTCCTCAGGAAGTGGCGGCCGCAAGTCCCGCACTGCCGCCTGCGGCGCCCGCTACATCGAACGCCAGGTCGATCGGTGGGACGGCCTCGGATGATAAGAAGGTTTCGGAAAAGCTCGGTCGCGACGGCGGACCAGGTGTGAAGCTGTGTGTGACGGGAGACGACTCGCCGGCGGGCACCGTCGTCGACGGATACAAGAAAAAAATCGTGAACGGTATGTTCGGAGCGCAGTGCTTGTGGGAATTGGTGAATCCATGATCGGTAAAAGTAGCGTGATGAATAAAAAGATAATCGCCGCGCTTTTCGGGCTTGCGGTACTGGCCTGTGGCCAGGCGCCGGCGGTTGCTCCACCTCCCCGGCCGGCGGCCGCCCCTCCGCAGACGCCCGCTGCGCCGAAGCCCGCGTCCATGGGAAATATCAATCTGGAGAACGCCTCGCTTACCGCTGTGATCGATCAGCTCGCGCGCCAGTTGAAGCTCAATCTCATCGTCGACCCGGCGGTGAAAGGCAGCATCACTCTCAACACCTACGGCGATACGACCAACCTGGATCCACGCAACCTGCTCGAACTGATTCTGCGTATCAATGGGTTCGGCTTGATTCAGGATGGAGAGATTTACCGCGTGATCCCTCTCAAATCGGTCTCGCATATGCCGATGCATCCCGAGATCAACCAGAAGAATATTCCCGAAGACGATCAGACGATTCTCAATCTCGTTTTTCTGAAATATGTTGCTGTGGATGAACTGATCAAGGTCTTGAAGGAGTTCGCGGGCGAAAATTCCGACATGATCTCGTATCCACCCGCGAATCTTCTGTTTCTGCTCGACAGCCGCCGGAATATGCGGCGCACAATGGACCTGATCGCGCAGTTCGACAGCGATGCGTTCGCCAACCAGCGCGTCCGGTTGTTCGAAGTGAAGAACGTGAAGCCCAGCGATGCCGTCAAGGATCTGGACAATATTTTCAAATCGATCTCTCTCGACGCGAAAACGTCGCCGGTGCACTTTTTGGCGGTCGACCGCATCAACACGCTGATCGCTGTGGCGCCGAATCCGGGTGTGTTCGACAACATCGCGGACTGGCTCAAAAAACTGGATGTTCCCGTGAAAATCACCGCCGGCGCGGTGGAAATCAACGTCTACAAAGTTTTCTACGGCCGCGCGGAGTGTCTGGCTTTGGCGCTGACACAATTGTTCAACCCTGGTTATGGCGGGGGCGGCAGCGGTTACGCCAACAGTACGGCCAACGGCTACGCCGGTAATGCGTATGCGAACAATGGCGCAGCCAACGGCTATGCCAACAATGGCGGCTTCGCGGGCGGCACCCAGGCGTATGGGGGCGCCACTGGCGGCATGGGCGGCGTCAACCCCGGTGGCTACGGGAATCAGAACAGCTTCAATAGTGGATTCGGCGGGGGCGGCGGCTGTAGCGCGAATGGATTGGGCGGCGGCGGAGGCGGTTACGGTGGGGGATATAATGCTTCCCAAGCCTACGGGACTCCCGCGTTCGGAGGCTATAACGCCCAGGTGCCCGCCGCCAACGCGACTGGTCAGGCGCTCGGCACCGCGGCCGCCGGTACCGCGACCGGAGGTGCCGCGGCAGCCACGCCTGGGGTGCCGCTCGTAATCCCGCCGAGGATCATTGCCAATCCGCTCGATAACAAACTGATCATCCAGGCCGATGCCCAGCAGTATCAGAATATCTTGAAGGTCCTGAAGGAACTCGATGTTCCTCCTCGCCAGATCCTGCTCGAAGCGAAGTTCTATAACGTGGATCTTTCGGATTCGTTCGCCAGCAGTATTACGGAGCAACTCACCCAGAAGGGAGCCGCCGGATCGTCTCCACTCCAGTTTCTTGGCTCGGCGGCGTCGGGTGCGATTAATCTGAGCACAGGCATGTTAGTCGGACAAAGCCGTCAATTACTGTTGGCGCTCTCGGCGAATGCGAGCCACTCCTTTTCGAAGCTCCTTTCGGAACCTAGCCTGATTGCCACCGACAGTATTCCGGCGACCATTACAGTGGGTACCCAGATTCCCGTCAATACCGGTACGACAACGATTCCCACCGGCGGCAACGTGGTAACCTCCTCCTCAGTCTCGTCGGAGACCATCGGTATCACGCTGCAAGTGAACGCCCGTATAAATTCCAGCGGCGTGGTCACGTTGGTGATCAACCAGGAGAACAGCAGTGTAAACGCCGGCGCGTCCAACGGCAATGGCACGGCATTCGATCAACAGGTGGTGCAAACCCAGATCACCATGATGGACGGGGATACCATCGCGATTGGCGGTCTGATCTCCGAACAATCCACCAATAATGTCAGCGGCATTCCGGGCCTGATCAACATTCCCTGGATCGGAGGGTTGTTCGGCTCCAAGAGTGTCAGCAAATCGCGCTCGGAGTTGATCATGTTCTTCACCCCGCACGTGATTTTCGACGAAACCAATCTCATCGAAGCGAGCGATGAGCTCAAAGCCCGAGTCAAGCTGCTCAAAAGAAATATCCGTCGCTTGTAAGTGAGCTGCTTGCGAAGCGAGTCTGCTCCCCTTGGGGACGATGACCAGGCCCCTGTCCAAAACGTGTCCGCTCAGCCCCTCTGATTCTCCATTCGAGCCGGGTTTACGCCCATTCCCTGTTCCAACTTGACCTCGGGCCATCCGGCGTGCTGGAATGTAGAAACCGCGACAGGCGAGTCGGGAGCAGCTTTTGAATCGCAACTACCACTTTATGCTTGACTTGATTGGGCGGAGAGTGGTATCAATGATTTGACTGCGTCCAGGGTTTGAAGCAGTTTAGGCGGATTCATTGACCGTGAGTCCCGCGAGCACTGAGAGAACAGAAGTCGAAACACGAGAAGTCTTAAAAGTAACGATGAGCTTAGCAGTTAACAAAGTAGTCGAGCGAAGATCAGCCAGAGTGAAGTCTTGCGGCTGGGAAGCTCGGTTCCCGAGGTTCTTCAAAGCTGAGGGGATTGCAGATTGAGGCTCAGGTTGAAAAAAAGAACTTCCATCAATTCAATTCCAAAAATTCACAAGGAGAAGGAAATGGCAGATTTTCGCAAATGGTTATTCGCGCTTGCCGTAGTGGCTCTGCTCGCAGGGCTCA
>Ga0182024_10001705_pt1 | contig 55795 bp, 52 predicted proteins | sample P32metaG_FD_120480 | JGI IMG/M metagenome (GOLD analysis project Ga0182024, IMG submission 120480) | Permafrost microbial communities from Stordalen Mire, Sweden - P3-2 metaG (Illumina Assembly) | ecosystem: Environmental > Terrestrial > Soil > Wetlands > Permafrost | place: Sweden: Stordalen...
CCTCGCCGGCCTCGCCGGCCTCGCCGGCCTCGCCGGCCTCGGCCATGTCGTCATCGCCGGCTTCGGCGCTCTCGTCGTTCTCGTCGTCCTCCCCGGCAACTTCAGCTTCGGGGCCTTCGAGCTCCTCGAGGTCGTCGTCCAGTTCGACGTAGACGAGAGCATCACTCTCGTCGTCGCCGTCCGGGTCGAGATCCGACTCGGGCTCCGGGCCGGCCATCCGGCCGGACGAAGAGCCCGAAGGATCCTCCCGAGCTCCGCCCAGAACCAGCTCCTCGAGGGAGACCGGCTCGAGCTGCTCGGCGAAGGCCACGACCCCCTGCGGAGACTCGGTTCCCTGGACGGACTCGAGTCGCCTGTGGGACACCAGCCGAACGGGGATGTGCCGCGCCCGTGCGAGCGAGTCGATCTCGCCGAGGATGGGCGACGGGTCGTTGCCTTCGGTCATCCAAACCTCGCGCACCTGCCTCCGGCCCGCAGCGAGCAGCTCTCGCACGGCTTGGCGGCCCTCCACCTGATCGCCTCCGAGGGTGCGCGATTTCGGGGCGTCCGAGCCGCCGCGTGGCGTCGAGGGGCTCCAGAGGTTGCGCCCGGCCGTCGCGGCCCGAGCCATGGAACGTGCTACCTCGATGTCCTCGTCATCCGGGCCACCCTGGCCGTACTTGGGGGCCGAGCGACGTACGCCGCCTCCGCGGCCTGTGTCCCCGCCTTGATCGGCGTCTCGACGGAACCCCGAGCGCTGCCCCGGCGGCCGCCCGCGGTCCCGGTCCGGCGTCTGGTCCCGGCCCGGCCTCTGGTCCCGGCCCGGCCTCTGGTCCCGCCCTCCTGGGCCTCCTGGGCCGCCAGGTCTCGTCCGGTACCCTCCGCCGGCCCGGGCGATCCCGCCCCAGACCGCTCCGGCCGGACTGCGCGGTGGGCCGGTCCGGCCGCGGGGCGATCCCCCGCCGGTAGCGCCGTAGCCTCCGGTCCGGCCGCGCGGCGATCCCCCGCCGGTAGCGCCGTAGCCACCAGACCGGGCCCGGTCACGTGGGCCACCGAATCTGTCGCCCCCTGACCGCTCATCGCGGCCCTCCCCGGGTCGGCCGCGGAAGCCTCCGCCGGCCGACCCGGGGCGGCCTCCCTCAGGTCGTGCTCCATAGCCGCCGCTTCGCGACCCTCGCTCCGCGCTCGCCTGGCGATCCCTGTCGCGGCCGTAACCTCCGCCCGGGCCGGTGGTACCGGGGCGACGGGGACCGGCGTCGTAGCGGCCTCTGTCACCGTCTCGTCCCGCTCCGCCGGGAGCGCGCTCGCGTGACCCAGAAGGGCCGCTGCCGGCGTCGCCGCCGGACCCGCCTCGCCGGCCCGGGGCACCGTAGCGGCCGGATCCGCCCCTGCTGCCGGCGCCGCCGTAACCACTCGATCCCCGCGAGCCGTAAGCCCCCGAGCCGCCCCGGCCGCCGGCGCCGGTGCCGGCGCCGCCGTAACCGCTCCCGGGACCGCGATATCCTCCCCGGCCCTGGTTGCCCGCACCGCCTCGGCTGTCGCCGCCTCCTCGTGGGCCGCGGTCGTAACTGTCATCGCGTCGCCCGTAGCCACCGTCCGGCCGGCCGGGGAGCTCGTCGCGGCCCGGCCGGCCCGGGCGCTGATCGCGGTCAGGGCGCGCGCCCCATTCCGGGCGGCCCGGACGGTCGTCCCCCCTCGGGCGGCCCGGACGGTCGCCGCGGGCGCTCCCGCCGGCACCGCTGGCAGGCTTGCGCCCCTCCCCGCGGTCTTCGCGATCGTCGGGAGGGCTCATGGCCGCACCTCGTCCAAGAGGGCGACGGCAAGGCAGGCGATGCCCTCCTCGCGCCCAAGCGCGCCCATGCGCTCCGGACGCGTCGCCTTGACGTGCACCGGCCCTCCGGCTGCCTCACTGAGCTTTCCCATCATCTCCTCACGGACTGCGGCCAGTCGCGGCCGCTCGCCGACCACTGTGCAGTCAGCATTCACGAGCGCAAAACCCTCTTCGTTCACCAACTCGGCGACCCGCCTCAGTAGCCCGAGGCTGTCGGCGCCTTTCCACCGAGGGTCGCTCTCGGAGAAGTGGAAACCCAGATCCCCGAGACCAGCGGCGCCCAGCATCGCATCGGCGACAGCATGTGCCGCCACGTCCGCATCGCTGTGGCCGGCGAGACCACGCTCTCCGGGAAAGGATACGCCCCCGAGTATGAGCGGGCGGTCAGCTTCGGTCCCATAGGGGTGGACGTCATACCCGATGCCGATCCGGCTGCTCATTCCGGTCCGATCTTCCAAGCCGCGCCGGCAGGGTCGGGGGCGCCTCCGAAGGCCGCCCTGTGCTTCAGCCACCACTCGGCCAAGGCCAGGTCCGGCGGGGTCGTGATCTTCAGATTGTGCTCTTCTCCTTCGACGACGACGACCTCGATGCCGAGCGCCTCCAGCAGGGACGAGTCGTCCGTGGCCTCCGGCTCACCGGCATGCGCCCGTCGGAGCACCTCGGCAGTAAAACCCTGCGGGGTCTGCACGCGCACCAGTTCCCGGCGATCGATCGTTCCCCGGACCAGATTGCCCTCGACTTGCTTCACGGTGTCCGGAATGCCGAGGCCGGGGACGGCACCGCGGGCGCCGCCGCGAACCGCCCGCACGACGGCCTCGAACAACGACGGCGAGGCCAGGGGGCGGGCAGCGTCGTGAACGACGATCACCCCAGTATCAGGGGGAACCGCCCGCAGGCCGGCCCGCACAGAGGCGGCCCGCGTCTCCCCGCCACGGACGACGATGTCGGGCCCCCGGGCGACGGCGCCGGGGGCACACCGTCCAATTGCTCGGGGCGTGCCGGCACCATCGCCGCCACGCCCCTCGAGCCCGACTACCTCGAATTGGGCCGGCACGACAAGCACCACGCCGTCAGCGACGCTGCGCGCCGCCTCCACCGCCCAGCTGTGCACGGGGCGCCCGCCGAGCAGCTCGAACTGCTTGGTCCGGCCGTAACGCCTTCCTGCCCCGCCGGCGACCACTATCACCCAGACCGAGTCGCCGGCCACGGTTGCGCCGCCTACGGCAGTTCGGCGTTCAGGCGCTCCTCGGCTTCTTCCTCGCTGACGCCGATGGCGAAGGTGAGCTCGGAGACGAGGATCTGGCGTGCCCGCGTGAGCATCCGCTTCTCGCCCGCCGACAGGCCCTTGTCCTTGTCACGGATCGACAAGTTGCGCACGACCTCGGCCACTTGGTAGATGTCACCCGACTTGAGCTTCTCCACGTGGTTCTTGTAGCGGCGCGACCAGTTGGTCGGCATCCGCGCTTCCTTCTTCCGGAGGACGGCGAAGACCTCTTCGACCTCCTCGTCGTTGATCACCTCACGCAAGCCCACCTCGGCCGTGTTGTCGGCCGGCACCATCAGCTTGAGATCGCCGTAGGCGAGCCGTAGCACCAGGTACTCACGCTCCTCGCCGAAGTCCTTCCGCACCTCGCGCCGCTCTACCACGGCGGCGCCATGGTGCGGATAGACGACTTTGTCGCCGACGTCGAACAAGACAGGACTCCTCAGAAGCTCAGCGGGATCACTGATCACAGTGACAGATTGACCACCGAATTCGGAGGTGATCACACAGACAGGGTACGGACCCCGGGGCGATTGCTCAACTCGGTGGCGATTCAGCGTCGCTCTCGACGGTCTGATCGCCGCAAATCAGCCCGAATTGCCCATCATGGACAGCGCGAACATCCGGCGCCGTTAGCGGGAAAAGGCTGACGCAAGCGGACCTTCAGCCTGGTCGAACAGACCAAGCACGCCGACAGCATCGCCCAAACATGATACCGGCAAAACGACGATTCCAGACGGTGCCTGAGGGGTCGATTTCGGCACCACCGCCCGCCGAAAGCCGAGGCGGACCGCCTCCGCCATCCGCCGCTCCGGGTTCGGGGCTTGGCGTATCTCGCCACTCAGCCCGACCTCGCCGAAGGCGACGACGTCGGAGGGGACAGGCACGCCGGTCATCGCCGAGACGAGTGCGAGCGCCGCGCCGAGGTCGGCGGCCGGCTCGGTCACTCGGATTCCGCCCACCGTCGAGACGAAGGCATCCGCCCCGCCGGCCGGAAGCGCGAGCGAACGTTCGATGACGGCGAGGATGAGGGCCAGGCGCGATGCCGGGTAGCCCTGCACTACCCGCCGGGGCGCCCCAGTGTGCGACGGGGTGAAGAGGGCCTGCATCTCGACGAGCAGCGGACGGCGCCCTTCGACGATGGGAACCGCCATCGTGCCGGGCACGCCGGCCAGCCGGTCCCCGAGCAGGAGCGCGCTCGGATCGTCCAGGCTGACAAGGCCGGTCTCGCCCATCTCGAACAGCCCGAGCTCCCCGGTGGCGCCGTAGCGGTGCTTGGTCGCCACGAGGAAGCGAAGAGCGTGGTGACGGTCACCCTCGAAGGAAAGGACCGTGTCCACGAGGTGCTCCAGCGCCCGTGGGCCGGCGAGCGCCCCGTCCTTGGTGACGTGGCCCACGAGCACCGTCGCCGTGCTCGTGGCCTTGGCGTAGTGGGCAAGAGCCTGGGCGCACTCCCGCACCTGGGTGGTCGACCCCGTCTGGGAGCCGATGGAGCCGTCCCCTATCGTCTGGATCGAGTCCACCACGAGCAGGTCCGGGTCCAGCCTCCCAGCCGCCTCCAGCGCCACCTGCAGCTCCCCGGTCTCGACCACGTAGCAGTTGTCGACGAGGGCGCCGAGCCGGTCCGCCCGCCGGCGTACCTGCTCGGCCGATTCTTCGGCCGCGATCAGAAGCGTCCGGGCGCCACCGGCCGCCAGCGAGGCAGAGGCGAGAGCCTGCAGGACGAGGGTCGATTTGCCGATCCCGGGCTCGCCCCCGATCAAGGTGACCGAGCCGGCGGTCAGACCGCCGGCGAGCACCCGGTCGAGCTCGTCGAGGCCGGTCGGGCTCGGCTCACAGCCGTCGGGGTCGATCGAGGACAGCAGCAACGGGACTGCGCCGCCGAAGCCGGAGCCGCCGGCGAAGAGAGACAGGCCGGGATCAGCACCGTTCCGGCCGGGCGCCGCCGGGGCGGCCCGACCGACGCTGCCGTGGAAGCCTCCGGGCTGGCCGGACGACGGAGCTTGTTCGACGAAGCTGTTCCACTCCCCACACGACGAGCAGCGGCCGGCCCAGCGCACCGACGTGGCGCCGCAGTTCTGGCACAGGTGGATCCGTCGTTGTCGGGGCACGACTGCACGCTACGCAGCAGCTGTATCACTCATGATGATCACGGGCTGTGAGGAGGCCAGGGTGCTAGTGACGAGCGAGCGGCCGGCCCCAGCGGGGTGAGACGAGCGGATCGGCCCGGCGGCTCGAGCGCATCCAGGCAAGAGTCACGCCGAGGACACAGAGCATGGCGACCTGGCTTACCCCGAAGGTGACCCTGGGACCGAGCGGGCCGACGAGAGCGCCGGCGAACAGCGGGCTGACGACGGCCGTCGCCGCCCAGACCGTGTTGAGCAGCCCCATCACCACGCCGACGCCTGTGGCGCTCTGCTCGGCGCCGCGGGCACCGAGGGGGTAGCTGACGGTCCAGAGGATCGCCCGGGCGGCCCCGGTGCCGCAGAGCATGATGACGGCCGCGAGCGGGGTGGCCGAGAGAGTGGAGGGCCAGGTGACGACGACGAGCAAAAGGACGGTGACCGCCGCCGTTCTCACCCGGACGGCCCGGCTCCCGAGGCGCTCGGTCACGACGCTGCCGAGCACGAAGGTGACAGCCGCGGCCGAGAAGGCGAGCCCGATCTCGCCGGCAGAACCGCCGGCGGCGTGGAAGACGTAGGGCACCAACAAGGTGGCAAAGCCGGACGACATCCCGGCCACGGTGACGGCCAGCATGGCGGCGATGGTCGAACGGTCGCCGAGTGCGGTGCGCAGGCTCGCCAGCACAGGCTCCGGCTTCGACAGCACCGGGGCAGGGACCCGCAACGTCGCGAGCAGCAGCGTGGCCACGCCCACGAGGACGGCAACTGCCGTGAACGGCACCGCCACACCGAAGTACTGGGCGCCGAGGCCGACGAAGACGGGACCGAGAATCCCGCCCGCCCCGGCGAAGACGACGGTGCCGCCGAGGCCGCCCGATTCGGGCGAGGCGGCGGACAACCAGGCAAGGCCGGCGGTCCACAGAATCCCGTAGCCGGCCCCGAACAGCAGTCGGGCGGCGACGAGAGCCTCGAAGGAAGGCGTGAATCCCTGCAGGAGGGCGGCCAGCACCATGGCCACGCCGGCGAAGATGGTGAGGCGCCGGGCCCCGAGGCGGTCGCAGAGAGCCCCCGCCGGCACGGAAACCGCCAGGGTGGCAAAGGCGGTGGCGGCCACGAGGACGCCCTCCGCGATGCCGGACAAGGCGAAGCGGTGCACGTAGTAGGGCAGCACCGGCGCGATCGACATCTGCTGGGTGGCGCTCAGGAAGGTCAACGCGTACAGCAGGCAGCGCAACCGGCTGAGCTGCGGCCGGAGCTGGTCGCCGGCTGTGCTGCTCCCCCCTTCTACCCCTCGCACAGCCGCTCCTCTTCTGCTCGTTGCTCGTTACGTGATGCGACCGCCACCGAAGGTGACGTCACAAAAGCAGTGTAACATGACCCGTTTTGATGTAATCTTCCAAAATGGCGATAGAACAATCGATTATTTCGATCGAAAGTCGGGTCGATCTACGGGCGCTGCGAGCAGTCGTAGCAGTGGCCGACTCCGGTTCGTTCCGGCAGGCGGCCGACGATCTCGGCTATACGCAGTCGGCCATCTCCCACCAGGTGGCGACGTTGGAACGGGCGCTCGGCACCAAGTTCTTCTCGCGTCCGGGCGGTCGGGGGAAGGTGATGCTCACTCCGGCCGGACAGGCCGTCTGCCGGCGGGGGCGCCGGGCGCTCGGCGAGGTGGACGCGCTCGGCTCGGACGTGGAGGAGGCGGTCCGTGGGCAGCGCCTCGTGATCCGGGTCGGTGTGGGCCAGACGACAGCCTCCGAGTTGATGCCGGGGGCGCTCCGGGCGTTCCGGCAGGTTCACCCGGACGTCGGCGTCGTGCTGAGCGAGGTCACCGAGGGGGAGGCGATCATGAACGCCCTCGCCCGCGGCCGGCTCGACCTCGCCTTCGCCGCTGACCCGGACCCCGACGAGCGGATCGAGGCCCTCCCGATAGGGGCGGACCCGTGGGTGATCCTCACGCGCCGGGACAGCCCGCTCGCCGGGGCACCAGATCCGAGCTTCAACCTCCTCGACGGGGCCGACCTCGTGGCCTGGACGCGCCACTGGCGGGCACAGGTCTGGCTGGAGGAGGAGCTCGCCCTCCTCGGCGTGGCACCGCGCATCGTCTACCGGACCGATGACAACTTGGCTCTCCAGCGAATGGTGGCGGCCGGGCTCGGGCATGCCTGCCTCGGCTTGCTGGCGGCCCGCCACGCCGTCGACCCGGCGCTCACGTGGCTGATCCCGAGGGAGAGCGTCCGGGAACGCCGCTACTGGCTGTGCTACTCCCGCCGGCGGGCGCTCAGCCCGACCGTGCAGGCGCTCGCGTCAGTGATCCGGGCTGAGACCAGGTTGTGACGCCAAGGGGCCGGCGACCCCCACAGAGCCACGACCCTCAGGAACTGCCGCCGGCCCCCTCCGAGGGCCGCCGGCGGCGAGGCTCAGGAGTCGGCGCCCGCCCCGGCGAGCTCGACGGTCGGGGGCTCGAAGCCCTCGATCGTCTTGAACACCAGGCCCTCGCCCTCGAGGTCGACGATGATGGTCTCTCCGACCCGGAATTCCTTCCAGAGGATCTTCTCGGACAGTGGGTCCTCGATGAGCGACTGGATGGCCCGGCGAAGCGGCCGGGCGCCGAGCGCCGGCTCGTAGCCCTTGGCGGCGACGAACTCCTTCGCCGTCCGCGTGAGCTCGAGCCCGATGCCCTGCCCTTCCAGCTGCTCGCGCACCCGGCGGATGAGCAGGTCGACGATCTCGACGACCTCGTCCATCGTGAGCTCGTGGAAGACGATGACCTCGTCGATGCGGTTGAGGAACTCCGGGCGGAAGTGGGCCTTCAGGGCGTCCTGCACCCGGCTCTTCATGTGCTCGTAGGTCACCGCCTCCGACGTCTTCGAGAAACCGACCCGCGCCTTGCGCAGGTCCGCCGTCCCGAGGTTCGAGGTCATGATGAGGACGGTGTTCTTGAAGTCCACCGTCCGCCCCTGGGCGTCGGTGAGGCGCCCGTCCTCGAGGATCTGGAGCAAAGTGTTGAAGACGTCAGGATGCGCCTTCTCGACCTCGTCGAAGAGCACGACGGCGAACGGCTTCCGCCGGACTGCCTCGGTGAGCTGGCCGCCCTCCTCGTAGCCGACGTAGCCGGGAGGTGAGCCGACGAGGCGGCTGACCGTGTGCTTCTCCATGTACTCGCTCATGTCGAGCTGGATCAAGGACGACTCGTCGCCGAATAGGAGCTCGGCGAGCGCCTTGGCCAGCTCGGTCTTCCCGACGCCGGTAGGGCCGAGGAAGATGAACGAGCCGCTCGGCCGCTTCGGGTCCTTCAGGCCGGCACGCGTCCGCCGGATCGCCCGGGAGAGCGCCGCGATGGCGTCTTCCTGTCCGACGACACGCTTGTGCAGCTCCTCCTCCATCCGCAGGAGCCGGGCGGTCTCTTCCTCGGTCAGCTTGTAGACAGGAATGCCGGTCCAGTTGGCGAGCACCTCGGCGACGACGTCCTCGTCGACCACGTCGAAGAGCTCGACGCCGTCGGTCCGCCACTGCGTCTCGAGCAGCTTCTTCTGCTCGAGCTTCTGCTTCTCCTGGTCGTCGAGGTTCTTCGCCTCTTCGAAGTTCTGCTTGGCGACGGCGGCCTCCTTACGGGCACGCAGCACCGTCAGTTCCTCGGCGAGCTTCTTCTGCTCGGGCGGCGTCGTCATCCGCCGGATGCGCAGGCGGCTGCCCGCCTCGTCGATGAGGTCGATCGCCTTGTCCGGCAAGTAGCGATCCGAGATGTAGCGGTCGGCCAGGTTGGCGGCGGCCACGAGCGCCTGGTCGGTGATGGTCACCTGGTGGTGCTGCTCGTAGCGGTCCCGGAGGCCCTGCAGGATCTCGATCGTCTGGGCGAGCGACGGCTCCTCGACCTTGATCGGCTGGAAGCGGCGCTCGAGTGCGGCGTCCTTCTCGAGGTGCTTGCGGTACTCGTCGAGCGTCGTGGCGCCGATTGTCTGCAGCTCGCCGCGGGCGAGCATCGGCTTCAGGATCGAGGCGGCGTCGATTGCCCCCTCGGCGGCGCCGGCCCCCACCAGTGTGTGGAGCTCGTCGATGAAAAGGATGATGTCGCCTCGGGTGCGGATCTCCTTCAGGACCTTCTTCAGGCGCTCCTCGAAGTCGCCCCGGTACCTGCTCCCGGCCACGAGAGCCCCGAGATCGAGCGTGTACAGCTGCTTGCCCTTCAACGTCTCGGGCACGTCGTTCGACACGATCTGCTGGGAGAGGCCTTCGACGATGGCCGTCTTGCCGACGCCCGGCTCACCGATGAGCACCGGGTTGTTCTTCGTGCGGCGCGAGAGGACCTGCATGACGCGCTCGATCTCGCGGTCCCGCCCGATGACCGGGTCGAGCTTCTTGTCCCGGGCGAGCTGGGTCAGGTTGCGACCGAACTGGTCGAGCACCGGCGAGCCGGTGGGGCTCTCCGGTCCGGTGCTGCTGCCCGGAGGGGCGGCGGTCTGCTCTCGCCCCTGGTAACCGGAGAGCAGCTGGATCACCTGCTGGCGCACCCGAGAAAGGTCGGCCCCGAGGCTGATCAACACCTGAGCGGCGACACCCTCGCCTTCGCGCACCAGGCCGAGCAGCATGTGCTCCGTGCCGATGTAGTTGTGCCCCAGCTGAAGAGCCTCGCGTAGCGAGAGCTCGAGCACCTTCTTTGCTCGGGGGGTGAACGGCGGAGAGCCGGTCGGCGCCGAGCCGGCCGGGCCGATCGTCTCCTCGACCTTCTCCCGGACTGCCTCCAGGGAGATGCCGAGCGACTCGAGCGCTTTGGCCGCCAAACCTTCGCCCTCGTGGATGAGGCCCAGCAAAATGTGCTCAGTTCCGATAAAGCTGTGGTTGAGGAGGCGTGCCTCCTCCTGAGCGAGGACCAGAACTCTTCGTGCCCGGTCAGTGAATCGCTCGAACAACTGCGGCTCCTCTTGGACGGTGTAGCTCGAATATCAGTGTACCGGCAGGGTATGCCCCGACCGCGGGCAGGCCCCTTCGTACTGGGCGGTCAGCCTTGAGTACGCCGGCACGTCTCCCTCTATACGTGGTTCAACAACGAGGCACCCGCCGAACTTCCCTCTCGTATCGGTCGGCCGGCGCCCACCTGCTTCGTGGCTCTGAACACCCTGCGTCGTGCCCATTGGGCACCCCTCTCATTCCGCCTCCTTTTTCGAGGAGCCGGTGCGGCGCCCCTCGGTGTCCGGACCTGGAGAGGCGGCCGGACTTACGGGAGGTTTGTGGGTTTTTTCGGCGCTTCGAGCCTCCGCCTTGAGCCGCCCTACCGGGGAGATCGCCCACGCGAGGCTCACCGGGTGTCGGCAGGTCGAATCCGCGCCTAACCTGACCAACCTGGTGCACTCGCCGGAGCTGTTCTCGCTGCCAGTCGACGACAATGATCTCGCTCGCCTCGAAGCGTGTTTGAGGGAGGCCGTCCTCGGTGAGGACGATTTCCTGAACGAGGTCGCCAGCCACCTGATAGAGGCCGGCGGGAAAAGGCTCAGGCCCACGCTCACGATCACCGCCGCTCTGCTGTCGCCGGAAGTCGTCTCGAGAGAGACCCTCCTCGGCGGCGTGGCAGTGGAGCTCGTCCACCTGGCCTCGCTCTACCACGACGACGTCATGGACGAGGCTACCCGGCGACGCAGCGTGGAGAGCGTCAACGCCCGGTGGGGCAACCTGGTTGCCATAGTCGCCGGCGACTTCCTCTTGGCCCGCTCTGCGGAGATAGCCGCCAGCCTCGGACCGGAGATCGCCGGCCTGCTGGCGGCCACGCTCGCCCGGCTCTGCCAGGGCCAGGTATCGGAGGTGCGGTCGGCCTACCAGATCTCGCGCGGGGAGGCGCAGTACCTGTCGGCGATTGCGAACAAGACGGCGGCGCTCATGGCGACCGCCTGCCGTATCGGAGGCCTCACGGCCGGTCTCGATCGCCCGGCGATCGACGAGCTGACAGCGTTCGGTGAGGCCTTCGGGATGGTCTTCCAGATACGCGACGACGTCCTCGACATCATCGCCACCGAGGCCGAGCTGGGAAAGCCGCCCGGACAGGACCTGGCCGAGGGCATCTACACGCTGCCCGTCCAGCGGGCGCTGCGCGACCGCGTGCACGGGCCGCGCCTCCAGAAGCTTCTCGGCCGCCCGCTCACAGAACCGGAGCGCGAAGAGGCGCGCTCGGTCGTGGCGGCCTCTCCCGGCATCCTGGCCGCAAGCGACCTTGCCCGCGAGTACGCCCTCTCGGCCGCCAAGGCCGCCTCCCGTCTGCGTCCGGCCGACCCCGTTGTCGCCGGCGGCGACGGCAGGTCCGCCGAGCGCGTGGGCAGGCTCGCCACGGCACTGTCGGAGATGAGCCTGCAGGTGGCCGACGATCTCGAGCAGGCAGCCGAGAGCGCTCGTGTGCGCTTCGAGGCTCTCGCAGGCTAGGAGGATGAGCCTGCAGGTGGCCGACGACCTCGAGCCGGCGGCTGCGAGCGTTCGTGTTCGCCGCCCGGCCCGCGCCGGGTAAGCAAAGTCATGTCGATACCGACGCAGGCACAGGCGGACGGAGAAGGGTCGGGGACACTGATGCCGGCCGCCTTCATCGGGCACGGCAGCCCGATGAACGCCATCGAGCTGAACGATTACACGAAGGCGTGGCGCACTCTCGGTGAGGCGCTGCCCCGGCCACGGGCGATCCTCGTCGTCTCTGCACACTGGTACATAAACGCCACCGCCGTCACCTCGATGAGCCGGCCGAGGACGATCCACGATTTCTACGGCTTCCCGAACGAGCTGTACTCCGTGCAGTACCCGGCGGCCGGCGCCCCGGAGCTCGCCGAGGAGATCGCCGAGGTGGCGCGTCCGCATTGGGTGGGAAGCGACGTGGACAGCTGGGGCCTCGATCACGGCACCTGGTCGGTCCTGGTGCACCTCTTCCCCGACGCCGACGTGCCGGTAGTCCAGCTCTCGATCAACGGCTTCAAGCCGCTCGACTACCACTTCGATCTCGGCGCCAAGCTCGCACCGTTGCGCGAACGGGGCATCTTCATCCTCGGCAGCGGCAACGTCGTGCACAACCTCGGCGCCCTCGACCTGGGTCTCGGAGAGAGAGGTTTCGACTGGGCGGAGCACTTCAACGAGGAAGCACGGGCGGCGATGACGGAAGCCCCTAGCGAGGTGCTTGCCGTCGAGGGCCGGCCGGACTTCGACCTCGCCGTGCCCACCCCGGACCACTTCATCCCCCTGCTGTACCTGGCCGGGCTGGCCGATGCCGCCGGTGACTGCTGCGAGGTCCTCGTGGATGGCTACATGGGCGGCTCACTCACGATGACGAGCTACACGCTCGGCCCTCCTGTCCAGGTGTCCGGGCGCCGCGAGCACGTACCGGTCGAGGAGCAGCTCGAGCCCGGCCCGGTGCCGCCCGACGACACCAACATGTAGCCGCGCTCAGGCGCCGCCGGCCTCGCTTTCGCCGGCGGCCTCGGCTTCGTCGGCCGGAGCGTCGCGGCCGGCCTCCGGGCGGAGCGCCGGGAAGAGCAGGACCTCCCGGATGTGGCTCACATCGGCGAGGATCATCGCTAAGCGATCGACACCGAGCCCGATCCCGCCCGACGGTGGCATCCCCTGCTCGAGCGCCCGGATGAAGTCCTCGTCCATCACCATGGCTTCCTCGTCGCCGCGCTCCCGGGCGATCATCTGGGCGGCGAAGCGCTGGCGCTGGTCGTCCGGGTCGACGAGCTCGCTGTAGCACTCGGCGAGCTCACGGCCCGCCGCGATAGGGGTGATCCGTTCCACGTAGCCGGACTTCGAGCGGTGCTTTCGCGTCAGCGGTGAGACGGACTGCGGGTAGTCCATGACGTGGACGGGGCCCCACAGTACCGGCTCGGTGGTCTTCTCGTAGATGGCCGTCATCACCTCGCCGGCATCAAAGCGCGGCTCCAGCTCGACACCGAGCTCGCCGGCCACGCGGCGTAGTTCCTCCACCCCCATATCGAGGTCGACGTCGTAGCCCGTCGTCTCCTTCACCACCTCGGTCATCGTCGCCTTCCGCCACGGCGGGGTGAGGTCGAGGGGCCGGCCCTGGTAGGAGATCGTCGTCCCGCCGGTGGCGATCCGGGCCGCCCCGGCGACGAGGTACTCGACCAGTTCCGCCATGTCGATGTAGTCGGCGTAGGCCTGGTAGGCCTCGAGCATCGTGAACTCCGGGTTGTACTTGGGACCGGTGCCCTCGTTGCGGAAGATCCGGCCCAGCTCGAACACCCGCTCGAAACCGCCCACCACGCACCGCTTCAGGTAAAGCTCGGTGGCGATACGCAGGTAGAAGTCGGCGTGCATGGCGTGGAAATGGGTGACGAACGGCTTGGCGAAGCCGCCTCCCGGCACTGGTTGGAGCACCGGTGTCTCGACCTCGACAAAACCCCGCTCGGCGAGCGAGTGCCGGATCGAAGTGACCACCCGCGAGCGGAGGAGGAACCGTTCCCGGACGCCCTCGTTCGCCCACAGGTCGACCTCGCGCTGGCGGAAGCGGACATCAGGGTCCGTGACCCCTCGCCATTTGTCTCCGAACCCGTGGCGTGCCTGGGCGAGGAGCACCCATGACCCGACCTTCACCGAGAGCTCGCCCCGGCGTGTCTTCACCACCTCACCTGTGGCGCCGATCCAGTCGCCGAGGCTGAGACGGCAGAACTCGGCGAAGTCCTCCGTGACAGCCTCGAGGGCGAACAGCTGCAGCGAGCCCGTCCAGTCCCGCAGCGTGCCGAAGGCCAGCTTGCCCTGAGTGCGGAGCAGCATCAGCCGGCCGGCGACGGTGACTGTGGCACCGGACTCGTCTCCCGGCCCGAGGGCGTCTCCGTACTGCCTGACGACGTCGCCGGCGTGAGTGACGCCGTCGAAGCGGTAGGGGGGCTCGGAGCTCACGGGGCGGCCTTTGTCCGGTCCATGTTGCGCTCGAAGATCAGCCGGAGGCCGTAGAGGGTCAGCCACGGCTCATAGTGGTCGATCACCTCCGACAGCGGCCGGATGAGTGAGGCCAGCCCGCCGGTGGCGATCACGACGGACTGCCCGAGCTCGTCCATGATCCGCCGGCAAAGCCCGTCGACGAGCGCCACGTAGCCGTAGATGACTCCGGACTGGATCGACTCCACTGTGGAGCGGCCGATGACGTGGCGAGGCTCGACGAGCTCGACGCGGCGGAGGGCGGCGGCGGCGGCGAAGAGGGCGTCGGTGGAGATCTCGATGCCCGGTGTGATGGCTCCACCGAGGTACTCCCCCGCCGCCGAGATGACGTCGAAGGTGGTCGCCGTGCCGAGGTCGACCACTATGAGGGGCGGCGGTTGGAACAGGTCGATAGCGGCGACGGCATTGGCGATGCGGTCCGCTCCGACCTCTTTCGGGTGGTCGTAGAGGATCGGCATGCCGGTGCGCACGCCGGGCTCGATCACCACTGTGGGCACGGGGAACCACCGTTGGGCCATCTCACGGAGCGCAGACGTCGCCGAAGGGACAGAGGAGGAGACGGCGATGCCCGAGAGCTGCTTTTTCAGCTCGTCGCCACGGATGTCCACACCGACGAGCCGGAGCAGCTCGACGAGCAGCAGGGCGTGCTCGTCGGACGTCCGCCCGGCCACGGTGGCGATGCGCCAGTGATAGCGGAGATCGGGCAGCTCGCCGCTCTGGCGGGCGATGGGGACCGGACGGCCCGTGGGCAGGGCGGGGTCGAAGACGCCGATGACGGTGTGGGTGTTGCCGACGTCGACTGTGAGCAGCACGTCAACGGTCTAGTTCAGGCGGCCGCGGCTTCGAGCCCGACGGCGACGCACCTGGCGCCTCGTCACGCGGCGGGCCGGGCGGAGATGTTGTCGATGAGTCGCACCGAGCCGACGCGAGCAGCGACGAGAAGGCGAACCTCGCCACCGATCGTCTCGAGCGGGGACAGGTCGAGCGGGTCCGCCACGGCGGCGTAGTCGGTGACGACAGCCTGCTGCTCGCCGAGCACCTTCTCCATCGCCGAGGCCACGACCTGCGGATCACGCTCCCCGCCGGCAACGGCGTCCCGGCCGGCCACGAGTGATCGCCACAGGGAGCCGGCTGCCTCCCGGTCGGCCGGCGCCAGCCGCCGGTTCCGGCTCGACATCGCCAGCCCGTCAGGTTCACGCACGGTGGGACAGCCGACGATCTCGGCCGGCAGGTCCAGGTCGTCGACGAGCTGACGCACTATCACGAGTTGCTGGAAGTCCTTCTCGCCGAAGAAGGCGACGCACCCGTCGGCAAGTGAGAGCAGCTTGGTGACGATTGTCGTCACACCGACGAAGTGGCCCGGGCGGGACGCGCCCTCGAGCCGCGAAGCGAGTGGACCGGGAACGACACTCGTTCCCGACCGGCCGGCCGGGTACGTCTCGTTCTCCGAAGGGGCGAAGACCACACCCACGCCGGCGCTCTCGCAACAGGCGACGTCCTCCTGCAGGCGCCGCGGGTAGGCGTTGAAGTCGGTGTCGTCTCCGAACTGCAGCGGGTTCACGAAGATCGTCACCGCGACGAGGCCGCACCGCTCCCGGGCGGCATCGATGAGCGAGAGATGGCCAGCGTGGAGCGCCCCCATCGTCGGCACGAGCCCCACGCTTTGCCCGCCCGCTCGCGCCTCGGCAAGGGCGCTCCGGAAAGCGCCCTTGGTCGTGAGGACTTTCAACTGAGGGCAGCAGCAGCCGACTGTTCGGCGACGGCGGCAGCCGGCTCGTCAGCGGCAGTGACGACGGCAGGCACGGTACCGGCGGCACTGGCCTCCCGCTCCGCAGCCAGCCTCTCGGCCAGGGCGACGCCCCCCTCGTAGCCGAACCGCTCCGAGGCGTCGAGGACTGCCCGGTGCCGCTCGAGCGTGGCGATGTCGCCGCGGGAGGCGGGCCCGGTCAGCGCGGCCGCCGGCCCGAGAAACCCGACGTCGTCCAGCGCGCCCTGCGCCAACGGCAGGAACGCCTCGAGGGGCAGGCCGACCGTCGCCGCCACTCGCTCGACCTGGCCGAGGAGCGCCACGAGATGGTTGGCTGCGATGGCTGCGGCGGCGTGGTATCCGGCGCGACGAGCGTCGGGCACGACCACGGGGCGCCCGCCGAGACCGACGGCCAGCTCCCTTGCCATCGGGTCGCCCGCCACGGCGAAGTACGGGCCGCCACCGAGGCGGAGGGCACCGAGGACGGGCTCGGGAAGAGTGACGAGGGGATGCAGCGACCCGCGGCGCACGTGTGGCGCCAGGCCGTCGAGGGTGGAAGCTCCGGAGCAGTGCAGCACGACCGTTCCTTGTCGGGGCTCGATCGCCGCCGCCACCGCGGCGATCGCCCGGTCCGGCACCGCCAGGAGGACGACGTCGACGCCTTCTGCGGCCGCAGTCAGGTCGTCGGTGTGGTGCCACACACCCAGCAGTTCATAACCGGCGGCCCTGAACGCCCCCTCGAAGGAGAGCCCGGCCCTGCCGGCACCGATGATCCGGATGGACGTCATGAAGCCTCACTTCCGCTCCGGCCTCGTATCCGAGTGCCGGTCGTTAATCAGCCCACCAAAAGAGTACCAACCATCCGCACGTCCTTGTCCAGGTGGTCGGCTCCCGGGAGCGTGGAGCGCCAGCCCGGGGGGACGAGGCTCGGGTCGAGCTCCTCGAGGGGGGCGAGCACGAAGCCGCGCTCGTACATCCGCGGGTGCGGGATGGTGAGATCTGGCGACTCGGTCACGATCGAGTCGGCCAGCAAGACGTCAACGTCGAGCGTCCGGGGGCCGTCTCGTACCGTGCGGACGCGGCCGGCGGCGGCTTCCAGGCCTTGGGCGAAGGCGAGCAGCTGCAGCGGCTCGAGCGCCGTCTCCAGCCCGACGACGCAGTTCAGGTAGGGCCCCTGGTCGTCCGGGCCACCGACGGGGGCGGTCTCGTACACCGACGAGACGGTGAGCCCCGGGTCGAGCTCCCGTAGGCTGGCCACGGCCTGGCGGAGGTGCAACCACCGATCGCCGAGATTCGAGCCGAGGGCCAGATAGGCGATCACGCCAGCGTCCGGCGAAGCCTGACCCCCACGGACGACACGTGAGCCTCGAGCGGCGGCCGGACCTTCCGGACCTCGACAGTCACCGCCTCCGCCCCCGATCCCGAGAGCACCTCGAGGGCGATCGCCTCGGCCAGGGCCTCCAGCAAAGCGAAGCTCGTCCCCTCGACCACGGCGACAACCATCTCGACGACGGCTCCGTAGTCGATCGTGGCGCTCAAGTCGTCCGAGCGGGCTGCCTCGCCGAGGGTCGCCTCGAGCTCGAGATCGATCTCGAAAGGCTGCGCCCTCTCCTTCTCATGGGGGAGCACGCCGTGTCGTGCGAGCACCTCGAGGCCGGTGATGCGGATGCGGTCGGTCGTCACGACTTGCTGCTCTTTTCCTGCGCCGGCGCGGCCGGGCCGGCGTTTCCCTTCCGCTCGGCCGGCGGGCGTGAGGCAGCACCGGCTCGCTTGGAGCTGGCCGGCGCCCGGTCCGAGCCCGAGGAGGCCCGGCTCGCAGTCGTCGCCTTCTTCGGCGCACCGTCGCCCGGCGCACCCGCGCCCGGCGCCGCGTCCTCCGGCGAGGGTGGCGCCGCCCCGGGCAGCGTCTCGACGAGCGCCACGATCGAGCGGCCGGCGGCACCCATCTGACGCTTCAACAGCTGCTCGACGACGGTGATCGCCCGGGGGCGGTCGGGCAGGATGCCGCTCCAGCGGAGATAGCCGGCGATCACACCCATCAACCGGTCGCCGAGCTCGTCCTGGTGGATGAGGATCCGCTCGCCGCCCTTCAGCCACTGCTTCATCGCCGGATAGAGGCCCGTGAGCACGGGCTCGGGATCAGCGCCTATGGCGAGGGGGAAGTGCGACCAGGCCAGGTGGAACTCGTCGTAGGCGTGGAGATTGTGGGAGGAGGACAGCATCGACACCACGCGGTCGAAGCCCTGGGCCCGGAGCCACAAGAGCTCCTCCTGGCGGCGCACCCGACGGTGGTTAGGGGCATAGCCGCCCGGCCGCTCACTTATCGCCAGCCGATCCTTGATGATCCAGGTGAAGTTGCGCGGGACGATGCCTGCCGCCCATCGTCCCCTCACGGCAGCACTCCGACGAGGGCCGCCGACTGCGCGGTGGCCGCCACGTCGTGGACCCGGACAGCAGCCGCGCCGTTCGCCATCGCCCAGGTGGCACTGGCGAGAGAACCCTCGAAGCGCGCGGCCGCCGGCAGCGCCTCCCCGGCCGTCTCGAGCGTCCCGGCAGCGATCCGGCCGAGGAAGGTCTTCCTGCTCGTCCCCACGAGGACCGGGTGCCCGAGCTCCACGAGCCGCGGGAGACGGGCAAGCAGCTCGAGGTTGTGCTGGGCCGTCTTGCCGAAGCCGATGCCCGGATCCACCCACACCTCCTCGACGCCGGCTTGTCTGGCCAGCCGTGCCCGCTCGGCCAGGTAGGAGGACACCTCCTCCACGACGTCGTCGTACCGGGGGTCGTCCTGCATGTCGGCCGGCGTTCCCTTCCGGTGCATGGCGACGAAGGCGACCCCCATCTCGGCCGCCACGGTGGCGAGCGAGGACGAGACGTCGTTGATCATCGTGGCGCCGGCGAGGACGGCGCGGCGGGCGACCTCCGGCTTTGTCGTGTCGATCGAGACTCGCACCGAGCCGGCGAGGGCCTCCACGACCGGTATGACCCTCCGCAGCTCTTCTGTGGCAGGCACCGGGTCGGCTTTCGGTCGGGTCGACTCGCCCCCGACGTCGATCACGTCGGCGCCTTCTGCTGCCATCTGGCGGCCGCGCCGCACCGCGTCGGCCTCGTCGAAATAGCGGCCGCCGTCGAAGAACGAATCCGGCGTGACGTTGAGGATGCCCATGACGAGGGGGCGCGCCACGGGTCGAGCGTAGAGCGTCAGACCCCTCCCCCCCTTCCCCCGCGGACGAAGGCCATCGCCTCGGCCCTTGTCGATGCATCATGGCGAAACAGTCCCCGGACGGCGGATGTGATGGTGAGTGTGCCGGGTTTCCTCACGCCTCGCATCGACATGCAGAGGTGCTCGGCCTCGAGCACGACGAGCACCCCGCGGGGCGCGAGGGCATCCTCGATGGCGTCGGCGATCTGCGAGGTCATCCGCTCCTGGACCTGCAGACGGCGGGCATAGGCGTCGACGACCCGGACGAGCTTGGACAGGCCGGTGATGCGGCCGTCCGCCGAGGGGATGTAGGCGACGTGCGCCCGTCCGAGGAACGGGATCATGTGGTGCTCACAGAGCGAGGCAAAGGGGATGTCGCGGACCATCACCATCTCGTCGTGGTCGGCGGAGAACGTGACGGTGAGGAAGCCGGCCGGGTCGACGTCGGACTCCCCGAACAGCTCCTGGTACATCGCCGCCACTCGCAGCGGTGTGCGGGCGAGCCCCTCCCGCTCCGGGTCTTCCCCGATGGCGGCGAGGAGCTCGGTGACCGCACGCTCCACACGGTCCTGGTCGACCGTCATCGTGCCCCCCGGCCTGACACGGCTACTCGGGCTCGCCGGCAAGGTAGACGCGCAGATCGGCGAGGTTGCGGTAGCGCTCGGCCACGTCGAGGCCGTAACCGATGACGAAGTCAGGCTCGATCTCGAAACCTACGTACTCGAGGCCGACACTGGCCCGCTGCTGGCCGAGCTTGAGGAGGAGGGTGCAGATGGCGAGCGACTCCGGCCCGCGGGCGAGCAGGCTCTTGCGCAGGTAGGAGAGCGTGAGGCCACTGTCGACGATGTCCTCGACGACTATGACGTGGCGACCCGTGAGGTCGAGGTCGAGATCCTTCACGATCCGCACGACACCGCTCGTCTTCGTGGCGGTCCCGTAGGAGGCGACGGCCATGAAGTCCATCTCGGCCGGGAGCCGGATCGCCCGGACGAGATCGGCAAGGAAGACGAAGGCGCCCTTCAACACGCCCACGAGAAGCGGTGGGCGGGCGGCGTAGTCCCTCGTGATCTCGGCCCCGAGCTCGTTCACGCGGCGGCGGATGTCTGCTGCCGAGACGACCACCCGGCCGAGCAGGGGGTCGTCGAGGACCCAGCCAGGCGTTGCCTCCTCGTCGACCTTGTCCTCCAGGCGCTCGTCCACTGAGGCCGAGGTTAGGTGCTGGCGCGCTCCCGCGCACCGGCGAGATCCCGGCAAAGAGGATGGGGGGCGGCCGGCGCCGATCCCCGTCAGTGGGTGTCCTCGAGCCGCAGCCGCCCCGCCGTCCGGCGCACGCTCCGGCCGCCGCCGATCTCACAGCCGCGCCGTTCCATGGCGGCGACGGCAAGGACGCGGTCCACGACGGCCGCCCCTGGCGGGTGACCATCCGGGTCGGCCTCCCGCAGCCACCGCCGGATGGCCCGGCGGGCGAGCACGGGCGGCGCGGCGGCCACCGCCCTGGCGTCTTCGGGATCGATGGCGGCTGCCAGCTCGTCGAGGAAGGCGGACTCGCTCGCGAACAGGGCCGACTGGCGGACGAGAACCGGCACGAGATCGCGGCCGGCGGCGGCGCAGAGAAGTGGCATCGCCTCGTGCCGGAGGCGGTTTCGCAGGAAGGACACGTCGTCGTTCGAGCGGTCCTCAACCGGGCGGAGGCCGGCGCTGCCACAGAGCTGGCGCGTCTCGCTCCGGCGCAGCTCGAGGATGGGATGGCGCGGGCCGGCCCGCATCCCCGCCGCGCCGTCGGGGCCGGCGCCACGCAGCAGGTTGACGAGCACCGTCTCGGCCTGGTCGTCGGCGGTGTGACCGGTGGCCACGCCGGCCGGCAGGACCGCATAGCGGGCCGCCCTCGCCCGGGCCTCCAGGTTCGGGCCCTCGCCGACGTTCACCCGCAGCGAGACGAAACCAGCCCCGAGATTCTCCGCCGCCGTCGCCACCTGAGCGGCCTCGAGCGCCGAGCCGGGCCGCAGGCCGTGGTCGACGTGGTGGGCCACGGCGGTCAAGCCCGCCGAGACGGCCAATACGAGGAGGGCGAGCGAATCAGCGCCGCCCGAGACCGCCAGATCGACCCTCGTCCCGGCTGGGGGAAACCGGCACCGCGGAAGAAGTTGTCCGATCACTGCCGAAAGATCTCGGGCGCCGGGCATGGGCGTCACGGCGCGGCGCCGGCGAGCGGCCGCCTCACGTCAGGCCGGCGCCAGCTCCCGCCCGCCGACACGGTCGATCCAACGCGCCGGATCGCGGATCTCCTCCATGCTCGGCAGGTGCTCGGGCGCCTCCCACACCCGGGCGAGGAGGGCCGGGCCGCCGAACTTCTCGACCGCCTCCACGAAGCGCTCGCCCTCCTGGTACTGGCGCATCTTCGCCTCGAGGCCGATGAGCTGCTGGAGAAGCCGGGCGACCCCGCCTGTTGACTCCCGGCGGGACTGCAGGGTCCTGGCGAAGCGCTCCGCCCCGGGGATCCGGTCGGCGGCTGCCCGGTTCATCGTCACGTCGCCGTGGCCCTCGAGCAGGCTCATCAGCGCCTGGATAGTGCGCAGCGTGCCGAGTTGCTCGGGAGACGCGAGGGCACCGACGAGCCCGGCCTCGGCAAGCGGGTTGCGACCGGCCCGGACGTCCTGCGCCATCCGGCCGAGGGCGGCGGCCAGATCCTTCCCGCTCGGGGTGGCCATCGAGACACCCTTGTCGACGAGACCGAGGAAGTGGGGGCGCATCCACGGCACCCCGGTGAACTGCGCCCGGTGGGCCAACTCGTGGACGGCGATCCAGAGGCGGAACTCGCCCGGCGGAAAGCCGTGGCGACGCTCGAGCGAGATCACGTTCGGGCCGACGTAATAGCCGAGATCGCCCGGGTCATCGGCGTCCTCGGTGAACAGCAGGTCGTACTGGCCAAGGACACGGGTGGACATCCACCCGAGCACGACACCGAGCTCCGCCCCGGCGGCGGCCCGCATGGCGGCGGACATGGGCGCCGGCAGCTTCGAGCTCAAGAGCCCCTCGCTCGTCGCCTTGGCCAGGATCGGCCGGAGGAGGCGCCGGAAGGAGTTGACGTTGGCCCGGATCCAGCCATCGCGGTCGGTGACCTCGGCGCGGGCCGGCCCGGCGAGGGACGGGAGGCCGGTCGATGCCTCGACGAGTGACTCGGCCACAGGGGTGAGCTGGGCGAAATCCTCGACTATCCGGCGCTGGGTCCGGGCATCGACGACCGGCGTGGTCCGGCGAGCCACCCGCGACGCGAAGCGCTCGGCGACCTTCCAGTCGACCGGGTCGGGCGGGCCTGCCGTGTCGTTCACCGTGTCATCGTAGGCCGGGCGGCCCGCCGTACCCGGCGCGGCTCGTCGCGAGGGAGAACCGGCAATCAGCAGCGGGCTGGGTCCTACGTCGCTCTGGTCGAGCCGCCGGCGGCACGCGGCCTGCGATGTCTGCTGGCAACCGCCTAGGTAGCGGCCCTCGGGTCGGCGTGCTCGTGCTCGTGATTGATCGACTCGGCGATCCGGGCCCGGAGGCTGGTCGGCACGCTGTCCCGGCACTTGTTGGCCACCACCCGGCGCAGCTCGGCCTCGAAGCCGAACATCTGCAGACAGGGCGAGCACGAATTCAAGTGCTCCTCTATCTCGGCCCGTCGCTCAGGAGTGAGCTCCCCGTCGAGGAAGTGGTAAATACGGTGGAGAGCCTCGCGGCAATCTTCGTCGTTGTTGCTACTTCCCATGTCGCTCCCGACCCCGGTCTTTCACGGCTCAGCGGCCACGAGTCCCCTGGCCATACCATATTGGTGCAACGCCTTCTGGAGCGCCCTTCTTCCCCGATGGAGGCGGCTCATGACGGTCCCGATCGGAACTTCCATGATTTCGGCGATCTCCTTGTAGGAGAAGCCCTCCACATCGGCAAGCAACACCGCCATCCGGAAGGCCTCCGGGAGCGACTCGAGCGCCTGTTTGACCTCGTCGTCGGTGAAGCTGTCGAGCACCTCGTCCTCGGCGCTCCGGCCGGCCGCGGCGGCCTCGAGGCCACCCAGGCGGTGGAAGAGGTAGAAGTCCTCCCCGTCCTCGAGCTCGGTCTCCTCCGGGTGGCGCCGCTTGGACCGGTAGGTGTTGATGAAGGTGTTCGTGAGGATCCGATACAGCCACGCCTTCAGGTTCGTGCCGGCCTTGAACGTCCCGTATGCGCGGTACGCCTTGAGGTAGGTCTCCTGTACAAGGTCCTCGGCGTCGGCCGGATTGCGCGTCATCCGTAGGGCGGCCGAGTACAGCGAGCCCACGAACTGCTCGGTGTCCTCGGCGAAGCGCTCCTGATCGGCCACGAACGAACCCTACAGGGCCGATCGGACGGCGACGGGGGCGTCACGGCCGGGACGGGCGGCGCTCGGCCTGATCAGCTCATTCGGACAAGGTCGCGGGGATCGAGCCCGATGATGATCCTCTGCCACCAGGCCAGCCTCTTCCGGGCCGACCGCCGGACGAGAGTGGAGTCGCCGGCGGCGCTCCTCACCTCCTCCGGCGTCGGGGACGCCTTGCCGAACATGGCCCGGTTCGTCGCCTGAACGAGCCGGCCGAGAGCGGCGTCTGCGGGCGACGACAACACTCCCGAGATGCGGACACGACGGGCGTACTCGTCGAAGGTCTCGGCCCGGCGCCGGTGGAACCCGGCCGCCGCCAGCAGCCTGACCGATGCACCCCATTCGGCGAGGACGCCCCGCAACGGGTCGCGCTCCGCCCGCCGGAGACGCACGAGCCGCCAGGAGGGAACGATGACGGCCCACAGCGCCGCCGCCGCCAGGAGCCCGAGGAGGACGGCGAGGAACCCTGAGCCGCCACCGGGCTGGGGGAGAGGGCCGGGATGGTGGCCGAGCCCCGTTACGGCCCGGTTGGGACCGCCCGGGGGCGCCTTGCCGAAGTTGTGGGCGAAGGTCCCAGGAGTTGTCGTGTTCGACTTCGTCGGGCTGCTCGGCACCGTCGTGGGGGTTGCGGCGACGACAGGCGCCGGGCTGCCCGGGGTCGGCTCGAAGTCGACCCAGCCGGTCCCCTTGAAGTACACCTGCGGCCAGGCGTGCACGTCTGTCCCGCTGACCTGCCAGGCGCTCAGGTGCCCGAGGCGGGCCCCGGGGAGCATGCCGACCACTATGCGGGTCGGCAGGCCCTCGAGCCTCGCCATCACGGCGAAGGCACTGGCGAACTGCTGGCAGTAGCCGCTCCTCGAGTAGTAGAGGAAGTTGGTCAACTCGTCGTAGCCGGCCGCCGGGCTGACTGTGCCGGAGGGCACGTGGCGTGGGAGTGCGTATCGGTACTGGCCCCCTGTCAGGTGGGCCTGGATGAGGAGGGCCTTCTGCAGCGGGGTCGAGGCGTCCTGTGTCCATTGATCGGCCAGGGCCGTGATGCTCACAGGCACCGGCAGGGGAAGCGACGTGTCGACGGCGGGGGCGCCCGTCGCCTTCGGCTCGAGTTGTTGGGCGACGACTCCCCATCCCGGGTTGAGATCGGCCCGCAGCACGAAGGTGTCACCGCGGCTGAGATTCCCCGAGACGAGAGCGGCACCCGTGTCGGCCGAGAGGGTGACATGGCCCACGTTGTCGGCACCGAGAAGCCCGCCCGGAACGGGAAGCTCGTTGCCGCCCAGCTGGGCCACGGAGATGACCTGGGTGATGGTTGTGGCCCGGGATGTCACCTGCAGCGGGGCCGGGGTCCGCTCCAGCTGGGCGATGGAGCGCTGGTGGGGGAACGTCGCCACCGTGCTCCCCTTGCCTTGGAGCGACGACCGCGAGCCGCCCGGCAGCCATTGATTGCCGTTGAAGACGTCGAGGGTGGCAAGGACCTCCCGCGTCGGCTCCGGCCCGTACTCGTCGAAGAGGACCACGGCGGGGTTGTCGATCTCCTCCTCGCCCACCTGCACCAGGTTGCTGATGGTGATGGCGGAGCTCGGGTGGTTGAGCGACCCGCCCGGTCCGTTGTGGTGGCCCCCGTTCGGCCCGCCGTGCCACGCCACGAGCGGGGCGCTCTTTGCGCCCGGGAGGAGGGGGCCGATCACGCCGGCAGAAAGGGCGGCGATGACGACGAGCCCGGGAGCGGCGACGGCGCCGAGACGCTTGCGGCGCCACTTGGTCGTGGAGGTGCTGCCGGCGCTGCCGGGCGGTCTTTCGCCGGCCGGCCGGCCGGAGCCGTTGGCGGCAGCAGACTGGGGAATCGCGGCCAGCCGGCGCGGAGCCCGCACCGCCGCGCTCCCCTCGACCCGGGCCGTGACCACCTGCTCTCCCTTGGACTGGCGGGCACGAGCGGCGAGGTAAGCCACGGCAAAAGCGGCGAGGGCCGCGAGCTCCGGCGCTCTGCCGGCAGCCGTCCCGAGGGTGCCGGTGAACACCACGATGTCGAAGGCGGGGATGAGCGCCACGACCGCCGGCAGGGCGGCGTCGGCGTCCAGGGCCTCAGCAGCCAGGCCGACGGCTCCAGCCGCCCAGGCCGCCGCGATCACGAGACCACGGATCTCGGTGACCGGCGCAACGCGGTTCGAGAAGATCGCCCAGGCCGCGTGGAACTGCGAGGCGAGAAGGTGCTGGCTCCTGCCGAGCGGGAGTCCCCACGACAGGCTGTGCCAGTCGAGGGCCGCGATCGGCACCCACGCCACGAGGATCAACGCCAGCACCCAGATGGCGGCTCCACCGGGCCGGTTGCCCCGGCTCCCGACGATTCGGCCGAGGCGCGCCACGATGTGCGCTAGCAGGCAGACCGGCAGCAGCACGACGAGCTCGCCCGGTCCGGTGAAGCAGCGTGCGAAGGTCGCCACCGCGACCAGGTCCACGAGGACCAGGCTCACCCACAGTCCGAGCATCGACTCAGACCGCCTCGGTGGCAACGCCGACCGCACCCCAGGCGGCGACGCTCGTCTCGAGCGAGCGGACCTCGCCGATCGGCAGGTCGAGGGCGGCGCTCCACACCTCGGTCATGGGCAGGAGGGGAGGAAGATGGACGACGAGCTCGTTTCTCCCCAGCCGCTCGAAACTGGGCTCCCGGCCACCGACGAGCACGAGGATGACCGCTCCCATCCGGGGCGGCAGCTGAGCGAGCAGCTCCGAGCTCACCTCGAGGTCTTCCTTGGTGGCGGCGGCCTCCACGGCGAGGAGGACGTTCCAGTCGTCCGGCCCGGCGATGCGGGCCGCCAGCTGGGTGAGGATCTCGGCGGCCTCGGGAGCCCGCCCGGCCAGCTCGGAGCGCCGGGAGGGCTGGATCGTCGCGAGCTGCAGAGTCACCTCCTCGAGATGCACGGGGCCGTCGGCCATCCGCGAGTCGTATCCACCCGTCGTGACGAGCCGGAACGGCCCCTCATGGCATGCCGCCGCCGCCAGGCTGGCGGCAACCTCGACGGCGCGCTCGAAGGCGTCCCCGCCTCCGCGCCTGGTGCCGAGCAGGATCGTCGTGCCGGAGCGGTTCGAGAAGTCCGGATCCCCTCCCTCGCGCACCATCAGCTCGCCGACGCGGGCGGTCGTCGGCCAGTGGATGCGGCGGAGGTCGTCACCTTCGATGTAGCCGCGGAGCGCGGAGAGTCCCGAGCGCAACCGCTGCGCGGCCGAACGCGTGCTCTCGACGCCGGAGGAGCCTGCGGTGAGCGGGAGCGTCTGAGGAAGCTCCTCGATCCGCGGGCACACCGTGTACTTGAGGGCGCCGCTCGAGGTGACCCGCTGGCGGGCCAGGCCGAGACCGTCGGCCACGACAACCTCGTAGCCGTCGACGGTGTGCGGGCCCCGACGGGCGGTGTCGAGGCCGATCGTCACCGTGGCCCGCTCCCCCGGGGCCAGTCTCGGCACGAGGATGCGGTGGCGACCGCCCTGGCGCGGGAGAAGCTGCAGCCGGTTGGCCGGGGTGGGCTGGGGGGCGGTGTTCTCCACGAACAGCTCGAGCACGGCGGGCTGGCCGGCGATCATCTGCTCGGGTGCCATGCGGTGGCTGAGCGCGGCGCGGACGCGAGGCACCCTCACCCGGACGGCGCTCGCGAGGAGGAGGGCCGCGACCGCCGCGAAGACGCCGAAGAGCTCCGTCACACCGAGCAGGCGACCGGCGATCAGCATGATCACCGCCGCGGCGGCGGCCACTTTGCCCCGCCTCGTCAGCACTGCACGCCTCCCGTCGGCCTACCGATTGGCGTGCTCGCCCTCGAGGACGGGCACTTTGGCGAGAAGCTCGCTCACGACGGAGCCAACATGGTCCTTGCCGGCGACCCGGGCCGTGCGCAGCTCGAGGCGGTGACTGATCACCGGTAAGGCGAGCGCCTTCACGTCGTCGGGCACGACGTAGTCGCGGCCGTGCAGCACGGCCCATGCGCGCGCCGCTCGCTGCAAGGCAAGGGCGGCCCGGGGTGACATCCCGAGGAGCACGGACGGATGGTTGCGGGTGGCGTTGGCGAGGTCGACGACATATCTCTGGATGGCCGTCGAGCAGTGAACCTCCCGCACTTGCGCCGCCAGCGCCGCCACCTGCTCCGGCGAGGCCACAGCAGTCAGGCGGGTGAGCGGCTCATCGACACCGTGGCGCTCGAGCAGATCCACCTCGGCGGCCGGGTCGGGATACCCGAGGCGGATCCGCATGAAGAAACGGTCAAGCTGGCTGACCGGGAGGGGGTACGTCCCCTCGTGTTCGATCGGGTTCTGGGTGGCGATGACCATGAACGGCGACGGCAGCTCGTAGGTCGTGCCCTCTACCGTCACCTGGCGCTCCTCCATCGCCTCGAGGAGCGCCGACTGCGTCTTCGGCGGCGTCCGGTTGATCTCGTCGCCGAGGACGATGTTGGCGAAAATCGGTCCCGGCCTGAATTCGAAGCGCGACGTCGCCCGGTCGAAGATGCTCACGCCGGTCACGTCGGTGGGGAGCAGGTCCGAGGTGAACTGGATGCGGCGGTGACGGAAGTTGACAGAGGCGGCGATCGACTTGCCGAGGCTCGTCTTTCCCACTCCGGGCACGTCCTCGATGAGGAGGTGCCCGCCGGCGATGAGGCAGGCGACGGAGTAGCGGATAGCTGTCTCGTTGCCCTGGATGACCTTCGCCACATTGGCGACGATGGCCGAGAAGATGTCGGGTGCCTCACCGTCTTGAACGCTCACGGCACGATCCTTCCAGGTGGGAGGAGTGGACGCATACGCGGCCATCCCTTCATTGAGCCGATCAACCCGCGCCGAAGCAGACAAACACGCTACCGGCAAGGGCGCGCAAGGCGGGCGACGACCCCGCCGCCAGCTCCACGGGATCGAGCTCATGGACGCCGGCGTCGGCCTGGCTCCGGGCGAGCGCGGTCGCCGGGGACGATCCGCTGCGGCGGAGGTGCCTGTGGAAGGAGGCCATCAGCGGTGGTGCGCCGGCGTCCGGCACCGGGGCGACGCTGGCGACTATCGCCCGGGTGCCGATCGACAACATCGCCGCCGTGGTGCCCATGAGCTCGTCTCCAGGATGGACCTGTGCGCGGCCACCGTCGCAGGCCGAGAGCACCACGAGGCGCGGGGGGTGCTCGATCCTCTCCAGCTCGTAGACCGTGAGGGGCCCGTCTGCCAGCTCGAGGGCAGAGAAGAGGGCGTTGTCGGCCCGGAAGCGGCCGTGGGCGGCGATGTGGGCGACTTCGGCTGCGCCGAGCGCCTGCACGACTGCCTCAACCGTCGCTTCGGCTCCGGCGAGCACGACCGGGTGCGCATAGGAGGGTTCGATCTGAGCGATCTCGTCCGCGGCCGAGGGGATGCCCGGGCCGGCGACGAGCACGGTCCGCCCGGCACTGTCGTACCCGGCGCCGGTGGGCCCGGCACTGCTGGACCCGGCAGCAGCACATAGCGTCGCGTGCGACGGGCGGACGTGGCGGAGCCACAGCGCCGCCGAAGGAGCCACCGAGACCGACCGTCCGGCGAGCAGGGGGAGCATCGCCCAGGGCAGGGCGTGCAGCTGCCCCGTCGGCACGAGGACGATCTCGGCCTCCCGGCCCGCCGATTTGTCAACGATGTCGATCTCCTTCATCAAAGGTGCGATCAGCAACGAGTCCGCTCGCCGGGCGGCCCGAATCAGCGCCCCGGCCGCCCCCTCGAGTGTGGCCGGCCGGGAGCGCCGCGTGGCCAGGCGGCTCAAGGCGAAATGGAGGGCAGCCCGCTGCCGCTCGATCTCCGAGACCGGCCCGAGGCGCCGGAGCCGGCAGCGGTCTTGGGTGAGCACGACGGCGTAGAGGGTCCCGTCGTGTTCGACGAACTCCACGAGGACGCGGCCGGAGAGCTGTCCTTGCAAGGCAGGGATGCTCGCCGCCAGCGGGCCGCGGTCCTCGTCGTTGAGGTGCCGGAACGTGTGGTGGCGGATCTCGGCCTCGAGGCGCTGGCGTCGAGAGTCGAGTTCGGCGGTCGCTTCCCCCGAGAGCCGGCGCTCCTCCACCGAGGCGACTGTGTGACGCAGCTCGCTCAACCGGCGAGCGAGCTCCGGGTCGCGAGAGGGCACGACCTCCGGCCGCCACAGTGACCGCGCCCGCCACCGCTCCGCCCAGACCATCACCGAGCGAGGGCGGCCGCTGGCGAGGACGAGGTGCAGCCCGAGGTCTGCCAGTTCGGCCGAGCCCGTCGCCGCCCGCACTCGCAGCTCGGTGGCTCCGAAGGCGGCCCGGTGCCGCTCGGCGACGTCAAGACCGGCTGTCAGAGCGCGCAGAGCGCCTCTTCGATCCTCACAGGCCAGCCGGAGCAGCGCGACGGCGTACCACGCCCGTGACCGCTCGTCTGCCGTCTTGGCCGATCGTCTCTCTGGTGCGCCCGAGAGGACGAAGCCGGCTTCGGCCGGACGCCCGAGGCGAAGGGCGGCGCCGGCGGCGGCGATCCTTGATTCGAGCCCCTGCAGCGGCCACCCGGCTGTCTCCAGCTGGGCCGCCAACTCGGCCCCCTCGGCGAGGATCTCGTCCGGCGTCGCCCCGCCGGCCCATCTGGCCCGTGCGGCCGCAAAGCGCGCCAGCACCGCCCAGCGGTCCCGGTGCTGGCGGTCGAAGGTGGCCGCGGCGGCTTCCGCCTCCGTCTGGGCCGTGACAGTGTCCCCGCCGGCAAGAGCCACCTCGGCCAACATCAGGCGGGCCTCGGCGAGATCGGCCGCAAATGCCGAGGCGTGAAGGCCGGCGACTGCATCCTCGGCCGCGGCTCGCGCCTCGGGCAGGAGGCGGGCAGACATGAGCAGTTCGCAGCGGTCGATCGACAGCGTGTGCACGGGGATCCCGAGACGTTCGTAGGAGGCCAGTGCCTCGTCGTAATGGCGCAGCGCCGTCGGCACGTCGCCCCGGCGTGCCGCCACGAAACCCAGATTGTGCACGACCTGGACCGCGCTCAGCTCGTGGCCGAGCCGGCGGAGGATCGTGAGCGCCTCGCTCAGCTCAGCCTCCGCCGTGTCGAAGTCGCCCAGGTAGGCGTGCACCACCCCGCGGTTGGAGAGGAGGCGCGCCGTCGGGTCGACCTGCCCGGTGGCGCGGCAGAGCGCCAGCGCCGTGCCGGATTCCGACAGGCCTTGGTCGTACTGCCCGAGGCGCATGAGGACGAGGGCGCGCTGGGAGAGGATCGCCGCCAACTCGGCCGGCTCGTCTACGAGCGCCGCGGCCGAGTCGAGCTCGGACAAGGCAGTGTCGGGCTCCTCAGCCTGCAGGAGCACGACGGCGAGGCCGAGTTGCAGCTCGGCTGTCTCGGCCCGCAGACCGCTCGCCAGTGCGTCCGCTTTCGCCCGCTCGAGCCGGCGCCGAGCAGGCCCCACCCGGCCGAGCTCCAGCTCGGACAAGGCGGCGGCGCGTTCCGCGACCGCAACGGTCTCGGGCGATAGATCTGGACCTGACAGCACCGCCTCCGCCAGCGACAGGGCGCGTCTCGGGTCGCCGTAGACGAGCTCGAGCGCCTGCCCCGCCTCCGACCTACGACCTCGGTCGAGGCATGGGTCCGGCTCCAGATCTGAAAGCGTCCCGGCAGTGTCCACGGGCGCTCCCGAGCTGACCGGCGTCAGAGGGCGAGCCAGCTGGTGGCAACGGGCCCGGCGCCCTCCGCCAGCGGCTCGCATCGGAGGCTGACCGGACCGGCGGGCAGCCGGGGGACGTGAAAGAAGCCGTGGCGGTCCTCGCCCGCATCGACTGTTCCCGACCGGTGCCTGATCGTCAGCCTCGCCGCCTGTGCCGGGATGATCTGGCACGTCATCTGGAGTGGGGCGCCGTCGACGACGTCGAGCTCGAGCAGGACCTGGCGGGCCTGGAACGTGAGCTGGCGAGGAGCGGTGCCGGTAGAGCGGACGGCGGCGAGGAGCTCGGCGTCGCCCCTCGAGTCATACACGAGCACGGCGAGGTCGTCGTCTACCGGCCGCCAGGAAGTGCCGGCGGTGGTGCCGGCGCCGGCAGATGGGGGCGTGGCCCCGTCACCCGACCCGAGGGCCGCCAGCCGGTGCAGCATCGCCTCACGAGCGAGATCGGCGGCCACGGGCGCATCGTAGTTGGGGCAGGGAGGCATGGATCCGGCGCCGGCACTCACAGACGCCCGGCGCTGATGATCCGGCGGAGGAAGCGCTGGGTCCGCTCGTCCTTCGGGGCGGTGAACAGCTCCGCCGGCGGCGCCTGCTCCACTATGTAGCCGTCTTCGAGGAAGCAGACCCGGCTGGCAATGTCCCGGGCGAAGCCCATCTCGTGAGTGGCGATGACCATTGTCATGCCGGCGGTGGCCAGTTCGCGGATGACGTCGAGCACCTCGGACACGAGCTCCGGGTCGAGGGCGCTCGTCACCTCGTCGAGCAGCATGAGCCTCGGGTGCATGGCGAGGGCGCGCACGATGGCGACACGCTGTTGCTGGCCCCCGGAGAGCCGGTCGGGGTACTCCGTCTCCTTGTCGGCCAGGCCGAATCGTTCGAGGAGCGACCGCGCCTCATCCTCGGCCCGCGCCTTGTCGGTGCCGAGAGCTCGGATGGGCGCCAGGGTGACGTTCCGCAGCACGTTCATGTGGGGAAAGAGGTTGTAGGACTGGAAGACGATCCCGACCTGGCGGCGAACCAGGTTCTCGTCGATGTCGTCCGAGGTGATCTCCTCGCCGAACAGGACGATCCTCCCCGAGTCGATCTGCTCGAGCAGGTTCGTGCACCGAAGCAGCGTCGACTTGCCCGAACCGGACGCCCCGATCAGGCAGACCACCTCGTGGGTGGCCACGCTGAGGTCGATCCCCTTCAGCACCTCGGTGGCGCCGAAGGACTTGCGAAGTCCTTCTATCTGCAGGGCAACTCCAGGCGCCGCCGGCGCAGCGTCCGGGCTCGTCATTTCGAGCCGGCCAGGCGGCGGTTGCGGTCGCGGAGGATGAGGTGATCGGTGAAGCGGGCAAGGGGGATGGTGAGGATGAGGAACAGAGCTGCCGCCACGACGAAGCTCGAGTAGTTGAAGGTGGTGGAGGCGTAGATCTGTGCCGCCTCACTCGCCTCGATGGCACCGAGGACGCCGACGAGCGCAGTGTCCTTCTGCAGGCTGATGAAGTCGTTGAGAAGCGCCGGGACGATGTTGCGGATCGCCTGGGGCAGGATCACGAAGCGGAGCGAATTCCACTGGCTGAGGCCGAGGGAGCGGGCGGCAGCCACCTGGCTCTGGTGGACCGAGTTCAGGCCGGCCCGGTAGACCTCCGAGACGTAGGCGGAATATGACAGCACGAGTGCCGTAACCCCGTAGACGGCAGCGGACTGCTTGGACAAGAAACCCAGCGACAGCGCCGGCACACCGAACCCGAGCACGTACACGACGAGGAGCAACGGGACGCCGCGGAAGACGTCGACGTAGATCGTGGAGACGATCCGGAGCGGGAAGAGGACCGGGCCGACTGACTGGCGGACGACTGCCACTACGAGACCGAGGATGAGGATGATCACTTCGGCGGCGAGGAACATGCGAATGTTCAGCCAGATCGCCGCTCCCACCGAGTAGTAGCCCTTGCTCGGGTTGCCGAGGAAGGCCTGCCACATGTGCTCGGGGCTGAGAAACGAGTGACGCACGGCCGCGCTGCCCGGAGCGAGCAGGAAGATAGCGACCACGGCGCCGACGAAGACGACCGTGCTCGTGGTCGAGATGGCGACGCCGCGCCGGCCCGAGCTCAAAAGACGCGACCGGCGGCCGAGCGGCCCGAAGCCGCTTGCCTGCGGAGCGCCGCCGATGGAGCCGGCAAGGGGGCCGCCGGGGACGAGGAACTGTGCGGCCTCCTCTCGAGGAACGTCGGCTTTCGACCGCCGCGGCCCGTGCCGGCCTAGCCAGGTCATGGGAATGCTCGACCGGCGAGCTCAGGGCTTGATCGTCGGGATGGTGAGATAGATCTGGAGATAACGACGTTGCAGCGCCTGGATCGTGCCGGCCTGCGTGAGCGCCGCCAGCGCCCAATTGACGCAGCCAACGAGCTTGTCACCCTTTTGGAAGAGCATGCCGAAGTGCTCGCCGGTGCTCGGGAACTGCCCGACCACTGTCGAGCCAGGCACCTGGTCGGCGGCGATGAACTGCGCCGTCGGGGTGTCGGTGACGAAAGCCTGGATCTGATGGGTGTCGAGCGCAGACTTGACGTCGTTCAGGTTGTTGTACGGCTTCGGGCGCTGCGTCGGGCTGATCTGGCTGATTATGTAGGCGAGGCTGGTCGTCCCGATCTGGTCGCCGTACAGATAGGTCTTCAGGGCGGCGGGCGAGTGGTTCTTCACCAGGGGGCCGTTCTTGAGGACCACCAAGGCCTGGCGATCGGCGTAGTACGAGCTCGAGAAAGTCACCTCCTGTGCCCGTTGAGGCGTGTAGGAGACCTCGTTGATGTCGAAGTCGAACTTCTTCGGCCCGGGGGCATAGGAGTTGTTGAACGGCTCGTAGACCCACTTGACCTGTGAGCTCTTGAAGCCGAGCTTGGCGGCGACGGCGTACGTCACAGCCGCCTCGTACCCCTTGCCGTTGGCGGGATGATTGTTGACGAACCACGGCGTGTAGACGGGATTGTCGGTCGCCACCGTCAACTGGCCCTTCGTATTCAAGTACGGCTGAACGGCCGACACGGTGCACGTGGATGCGCTCGCGGCGGCGGTGCTCGTGACCGTCGTGGCCGGCGACGTCGAGGTGGAACTGCCGCTTCCTGACTTCGAACCACAGGCCGCCAGCCCCGCCACGAGTGAGGCCGTGGCCACGGTCAACAGGATCCTTCGCATCCGTTCGGCAACCCCCGAATCCATGGATCGGGAAAGCCTAAGCACCCGATCGTTCGGCGCAGAAGCCTACAGGCGGGCCGGCCTAGGATGCCCGGCGGTGAAGGATCTCACCGTCGTGGCCATTCCGGTCTATTTCGGCAGCATGGGAGCGGAGTACCTCTGGCTGCGCGACCACAGCGACGATCTCGCCGCGGCGGCCGCCTACGAGCGCCAGGACACCGTCTCCAGCCTCACGACGGGGGTCCTCAGCCTGGCCGCCGGCTTCCAGCCGCGGCTCATCAACACCGCCCGCGGCGTCAACCTCCTCTACCAATTCTGGATCCACACATAGACGATCGGCCGTCTCGGTGTGGCCGAGAAGATCCTCAACACCCCGTCTCATCACCGTGTCCACCACGGCAGCAACGGCCCCTATCTCGACCGGAACCACGGGAGCATCCTCATCATCTGGGACCGCTTGTTCAAGACCTTCGAACCGGAGTCCGAACGCGTCGTGTACGGGCTGACGACGAACATCGACACGTTCAACCCGGCCAGGATTGCCGCCCACGAGTACGCCGAGATGTTCCGCGACGTCGCCCGATCACATTCCTGGAAGGACCGCCTGTCCTTCGTCCTCCGGGGACCGGGATGGGCCGGCCGCCGTCGGGCCGAACAGCTCCGTGCCTCGGACGGATCAAACGTCCGCAGAGGCTCTACAGTCACGGGCGCCGTCACGGTGGCCGATACCGTCACTGTGGCCGATTCCATAGCCATGACGGGGAGGGCATGACAGCGATGGCGAGACGACGATTCAGACCGGAGGACGCCTATCGCCTGAAGACGGCGACGGATGTCAGTTACTCGCCGGACTCCAAGCGCGTGGCGTGGGTGCAGATCGAAGTCGACGAGGAGGCGGACCGGGCTGTCTCGTCGATCTGGGTGGCTCCTCCCGACGGTTCCGCCCCCGCTCACCAGTTCACGGACGGTCCTCTCGACCACAGCCCCCGGTGGTCACCAGATGGACGGTGGCTGGCCTACATCACCGCTCCCGACGGCGAGCCGCTCAAGGCGCACCTCGCATTGGCGCTGTTGGCCGGCGGAACGCCGAGGAGTCTCGGGGAGTTCGAGGGCCCGGTCAGTCAGCCATCCTGGTCAGCCGACTCGACCCGGCTCGTGGTCGTCTCCCCGGTCGGCCTGCCCGATCCGGCCAGTCAGTCGGCTGCCGAACGCAACGCCCCTCGCCGGGTACGTGGCCTCGCCGCTCGCCTCGACGGCTTCGGCTGGTACGAGGGGCGCCGCCACCTGTTCGTGGTCAACGTGGAGGACGGCGCCACCGTCCAGGTCACCAAGGGTGAGTTCGACCACTCCGACCCGTCCTTCTCACCGGACGGCTCCCAGATCGTCTTCGCCTCCGATCGGGACCGGAGGCGGGACGACCGCCAATTCCGCACCGACGCTTGCGTGGTGCCGGCTGCAGGCGGCCCCGTGAAGCGGGTCACCGCCGGAAAGGGGCGGGTCGCATTCCCGTCATTCTCGCCAGACGGCTCCCAGATCGCCTTTGCCGGCCACCAGAGTGGTGACTCGTGGGACGCCGACACCCATGTCTTCGTCGTCGCCGCCGACGCCAGCACCGAGCCGGTGATGGTCGCCCCGCGGACCGACCGAGGCTTGCTGGTGCTGCCGACGCTGCCTGCACCGTTTCGTTGGACCACGAACCGCGAGATAGCCATGCTCCTCGCCGATCGGGGGTCCGTCACCTTGCACATGGCGAATCTCGGCCGTCCGGTGAGCCGCGAGGTGCTGGGGGGTGACCGGCAGATGGACAGCTTCGCCATCGCCGGATCGGGCCGATCCGTCGTCTTCACCGACTCGTGGCCGGATCGGCCGAGCGAGGTCTGGTCGGGCACGCTCCGAGGCGATGCTCCCCGCCGATTGAGCCACCTGAACGACGACTTTTTGGACGAGGTCGAGCTGGGACCCGTTCGCCGGGCGAGCGTCGTCGCGAACGACGGGACGGAGATCGAGTACTTCACGATCTCGCCGCCCGGGCCGGCGCCGAAGGGCCGGCCCGTCCACCTCGACATCCATGGAGGCCCCCACGGCCTGTGGCCGTCCGCCCGATCGCTGGCGCTCCACCAGGCCCTGGCCGGGGCCGGCTACGTCGTCCTTCTTCCCAACCCCCGCGGGAGCACGAGCTACGGCCAGTCCTTCACCGAGGCCTGCACCGGAGACTGGGGTGGAGCCGACTACGAGGACATCCTCGGATGCTGCGACGAGCTGGTGCGGCGCCGCGTCGCAGATGCCGGTCGCATGTTCGTGAGCGGCGGCTCCTACGGCGGCTTCATGACGAGCTGGATCGTCGGCCACACCCGGCGCTTCCGGGCAGCGACGGCTGTGGCCGCAGTAATCGATCAGACGAGCATGATCTTCACCACCGAAATCCCCGACTTCTGCCGCTTCAACTTCGGTGGGACACCGTGGGATCGACCGGACGAGTACAAGAAGAGGTCTCCTCTCACCTACCTGCCGGATGTGGAGACGCCGGTGCTCGTGCTCCACTGGGAGGGCGACCTCCGCGTCCCGATCGGACAGGGAGAGGAGCTTCACGCCGGCCTGCGGCTGCTCGGCAAGGAGGCCGAGTTCCTCCGCTATCCCGGCGGTGCCCACATCTTCCGCACACCGTCTCAGGCCGTCGACTGGGCGACCCAGCTCCTCTCCTGGAACGAGCGCCACGACGGTGCCCCGCGACGCAAGGCCGCCTCCCGCTCGAGGAAAAGATCGAGCTGAGGCGGCCCCTGCTCGCCTAGATCCAGGGTGGCCTGCTGGCAGGCCCTTCGGCGTACTCCTGCGGCGGAGGCGGCGGGCTGCCCCATCCGGACGGGCCGTGATGGCCCGGGTACGAGCCGTACGGACCGTGGTGGCCGGAGTACCAGCCGGAGGGACCGTGGCGGTGCCAGCGGTGGCGACGGAGCAGGAGGAAGGCAAGGAAGGCGAACAGCAGCCACGGCACGTGGTAGGGCCAGAGCGCCGGTCCGAGGGATGTGAAGAGCACGAGCGCGAGGAGGACGAATACAACCGTCCTCATCCTGCGGTGACTCCGGCCCGGGGGTGGCGACGGCGGCGCCGCCTGTGGTTGCCCGAGAGGAGGGAGATCCGACAAGAGCCCGTGCAGGTCGCCGCGGGTCTTTGCAGACATCGCCTTGTCGAGGCGCTCGCGGAATTCGCTCTCGTCGAGGCGGCCGTCTGAGTAGTGCTTGCCCAGCAGATCGGCCATCTCGCTGCGCTCGGCGTCGCCGACGCGCTGCTGCGGGTCCGGGCCGTACGAGCTGCCCACCCGGCGCCGAGCTTCCTGCCAGGTGTTGCGAGGGTTGAACGTGTTCCCGGGCTCACGGGGCGGGGGCCACGGGGGCTGGTTCGGATTCGGGTTGTCCATTTGAATGAAGCTCCTTGCTGTTGGGGATCAGAGTGTCCTGTGGTGGGTGCTGGCGCCCCTCACAGGGCTGCCTGTGGGTGGAGTAGGTCGGCGAGAACGGAGCGGCTCGTTCCTTCCTCGGGGATGAGCAGCCAGGCGGCGAGGTAGAGCGGAACGCCGACGCCGCCGATGAGCGCCAGCACCACGATCACGATGCGGACGAGCGAGACGTCGAGGTCGAGGTAGCGGGCTAGCCCCGCTGCCACTCCGCCGAGGATTTGGCCCTCGCGGGCGCGGTAGAGCGGAAACGTGGCCTGGTGGGTCCCGTATCCGAAAGTTGTCCCGTCCGAGGGGCCGGTGCCCGGCGTCGACCCGGTTGCGCCAGGCTCGCCTGCCGGCTGGCTTGAGATGTCTTCTTCAGTCATGCATCTATTCTGCGCCGGCACAGGCCCGGCGTGAATCGGGGATAACCCGGTACCTACCCTGAGGGCAGCAGTGCAGGCTAAGGGTCCTGCCGGATTCCCCGGGAGCCGAGTCGGCGCGATCATCTAGGCATCAGACGTCGACGCCTGCCCTCTCCGTCAGCCAACGGACGGCCCGAGAACGGGTCGGCGGCGTCCGACGTCCGCGGGCCGCTCCTCGGCCCTCCGGTGCCGCCGCCACCGACGGCCGACGCCAGACGGGCGTCTCATCGGGACCCCCTGCCGCCGCCGCAACCGTGCCGCGGTGGCGGGCAGCTGCCCCCGCCGCCACAGGGCAACGGCGGTAGGCAGCCCTCGCCGCCGCCGCCACCGCAGCGGCCGCACTGGGGTGGCCCGGCGGCATTCCAGGACGGGCACGGCTGGCAGGGCCACGGCCGGCAGTGGCAGGGAACCGAGGGGGGCGGACCACCATGGCGGTCGCCGCGGCACCGGCGCCGCGAACGGGGCCCGCTACGGCGGAGCCTCGACGACCGGATGCTCGGTGGTGTGAGCGGTGCGGTAGCGCGCCGACTCGGCTGGGACGTGACGATCGTGCGCGTGATCTTCGTCATGGCCTCGCTGAGCGGCTTCCCGATAGCGATCTACGTGCTCGGCTGGTTGCTGATACCACTCGAGGGCGAGGAGACCAACATCGCCTCCCGGGGCCTCGGAGATCGTCGCGGCATCGTCATCGTGATCGCCTTCATTCCGCTGCTCGTGATCGCCCTGCTCGTCGCACGCGCTGTGGGTGCAGGCTTCATCGGCAACTTCGCCTGGCCGCTGCTGATCAGCGCAGCCGGTCTGGTGCTCATCTGGCGAAACGGGAACGCGGGGGATCGCACCGTCCTGCGACGGGCGGCGAAGCCCTTTGTCGAGCTCTTCGGGCCGGGAGGGCCGTCACTGCTTTCGATCCGGCTGGCCTTCGGGATCCTCTTGCTCGGCGGCGGCCTGAGCGCGCTCCTCGTCGGGCATCCGAGCCGGACGGCGCTGCGGCCGATCGGCGGGCTTGTGCTCGTGGTCGCCGCCATCGTCGTCATCTTCGGCCCGTGGTGGCTGCGGCTCGGGAGGGACCTGGTGGACGAGCGCCAGGCGAGGGCGCGGGCAGAGGAACGGGCCGACATGGCGGCGCGCGTACACGACTCGGTGCTCCAGACGCTGGCGCTCATCCAGCGGCAATCGGACCGGCCGCAAGACGTGGTGCGGCTCGCGCGGGCCCAGGAACGTGAACTTCGCTCTTGGCTCTTCGAGGGCCGCCCGCTCGGCTCGTCCAACGAGGCCGATCTCACCTTCGCCGCCGGCGTGGCGCGCATCCAGCAAGAGGTCGAGGAGGCCCACGGCGTCCCCGTCGATGCGGTCGTGGTCGGCGACTGTCCGCTCGATGACCACCTCCGGGCGCTCCTGGCGGCCGGAAAGGAGGCCACCGTCAACGCGGCCAAATGGTCCGGCGCGCCCGCCGTGTCGGTCTTCGCCGAAGTGGAGCCTGAGGCCGTGTCGGTGTTCGTCCGGGACCGTGGGTCGGGCTTTGACCCCGATGAGGTGCCCGCTGACCGAAAGGGGCTCTCCGAGTCGATTCGCGGCCGTATGGGCCGCCTCGGGGGCGAGGTGCGGGTGAAGTCGAGCCCGGGGGAGGGGACGGAGGTGGCACTCACCATGCCGTTGGTCTCCGGGCGCCGGCGCCCCCACTCGCAGGACTCGTGACCGCCGCATCCGGCGCTGCGAAGCCCACGGTCCTGCTCGTCGACGACCACGCCCTATTTCGTGCGGGCGTCCGTGCCGAGCTGGGCGACCACGTCACCGTCATCGGGGAGGCGGACGAGACGGCGGCCGCCGTCGAGCTCATCACAGAGCGCCTGCCGGACGTGGTCCTCCTCGACGTGCACCTGCCGGGCGGGGGCGGCCAGCTCGTGGTCGAGACGGTGAGACGGAGTGCGGTGGCGGACGGGGTGCGGTTTCTTGCGTTGTCGGTCTCAGACGCCCCCGAAGACGTCATCGGAGTGATCCGTGCCGGCGCCCGCGGCTATGTGACCAAGACGATCTCGGGTCGCGAGCTCATAGATGCCGTCACCCGGGTAGCAGGCGGGGATGCTGTCTTCTCGCCGCGGCTAGCGGGTTTTGTCCTTGACGCCTTTGCCAGTCTCGCAACGAACCCGGCCAGCGTCTCGGCCGCCGGAATCTCGCCCAGTTTCGACCCGGAGCTCGATCAGCTCACGCCGCGCGAACGGGAGGTGCTCCGGCTCATCGCGCGTGGCTATTCGTACAAGGAGCTCGCCCAGGAGCTGTCCATCTCCGCCAAGACGGTGGAGAGCCACGTCTCGGCCGTCCTCCGCAAGCTCCAGCTCTCCACCCGGTACCAGCTCACGCGATGGGCGGCCGAGCGCCGGCTCGACTGAGCCTCTCGCCGGCGTCCGGGCCAGGCCGGCGGCAGCTCAGCCGAGGAGATCCTTCCGGACCTTGCCCATCGAATTGCGCGGCAACTCCGAAACGAAATGGATCCGGCGGGGACGCTTGTGGTTGGAGAGCTCCCGGGCGACAAACTCGACGAGCTGCGCTGCCGAGACGCCTTCGGCGACGACGTAGGCGACGACAGCCTGACCGAGGTCGTCGTCCGGAACGCCGATGACAGCCACCTCGCGCACGGCTTCATGCGCGAGAAGTGCCGCCTCCACCTCCCCCGCCCCGATCCGGTGGCCACCGCTCTTGATGAGGTCGGAGGCCATGCGCCCGACGATCCGGTGCTCACCACTCTCGTCGGTGACGGCGGCGTCGCCCGTCCGGAACCAACCGTCCGGGCCGAAGACGGCCCGGTCGCGTTGGGGGTGGTGCAGGTATCCCCTCATCACCGTGGGACCGCGCACCTCGAGCGCCCCGACGGATCGGCCGTCGGCCGGCAACAACTCGCCGCCCTCGCCACGAACGCGGGTGTCGGCGCCGCCGACGCTTCGCCCAACCCAACCCGGCCTCGGCTCGTCGCCGGCCCGCTGGGCAAGCGTGATGAGCGTCTCGGTCATCCCGTAGCGCTCGATCGGCCTGTGGCCGGTAGCCCCCAGCAGCGCCTCAGACACCGGCAACGGGAGGCCGGCACTCCCTGAGACCATGAGGCGGACGCCTCGCATCGCCCTTGCCGACGCCGGATCCGCCGCCACTCTCCCCCATATCGTGGGCACTCCAAAGAAAAGCGTTCCGCCGTTCTGGGCGGCGGCTGCGTACGACTCGGGCGTGGGCCGGCCGGTGTGCACGAGCCTGCTGCCGATGTGGAGCGGCCCCAGCATCCCGAGGATGAGACCGTGAACGTGGCAGAGGGGCAGTGCGTGGACGAGCACGTCATCAGGCGTCCAGGCCCAGGCATCAGCGAGAGCGCCGAGGTCGGCGAGAATCGCGCCGACGGTGACCGGTACCCCCTTCGGAGGCCCCGTGGTGCCGGAGGTGTACATGATCAGCACCGTGTCGGACGCGAGCCACTCACCCGCCTGCACGGTCGCCGACGTCGGCGCCCCCGCGGGCGCCCCCGCTGCCGTCACCGTGACGAGCGGGCGGCCGGCACGACCGCTGACGACGGCATTACCGCGGCCGGCGGCGTGGCCGGCTCGCCCGGCCGGCCCGCCTGGCTCAGCTGGCCCGGCGGCGGGGACAATTATCAGCGAGGCACCGGAGTCAACCACGATGTGCCGTCGCTCCATCGGGCCGGCGTCGCTCGGCACGGGCACGATGGGCACGCCCGCACGAATGCCGGCGAGTATCCCGACGACCGTCCCGAGGCTCGCTGTGGCGAGCACGGCCACCGCCGGCGCGCCGGCGATCTCAGCAGACAGCACCTCGACGGCGGCGTCGAGCTCGGTGCTCGAGATCGACGCCCCGTCGACGGTGACCAGATCGCCGACATCCGGAAACTGCGAGAGCGGGACGAGCTCCGGTACCGATGACACGAGCCATTATGCCCACGCGGCCCTGCCCGAGCGGCCGTGCCCCGCGGCGCGAGGTGCATCATTCGGGGACGGAAGTAGGCTGGTAGGGATGACCGAGAGTGACTCGCCGGACGGTTCAGACCCCCTCGTCGGGTCGCGCCGTCCGCGGCACCCGCTCGACTCCGGGCGCCGCTCGCTTGTCGCCACATCTCTCGGGATCATCCTGCCGCTGGCCATAGCCGTCGCCTGGATCCCGGTGCGGTCGCGGCTCCCGAACGTCGACCTGGCTCTCGTGCTCATAGTCGCCGTCGCCGGGCTCGGGGCGCTGGGGAGCCGGGCGGCCGTCTACCTGGCCTCCGTGTCAGCGGCGCTCTGGTTCGAGTTCTTCGACACAGCGCCCTTCGAGCGTCTCGGCATCGCCCGTAGCCCGGACGTCGAGACCACGCTCATTCTCGCCGTCGTGGCGGTGATGGTGGGCGAGCTGGCAGTGCGTACGATGCGCCATCGGGGTTACGCACGGAGGGAATTCGAGAGGCTTTCGAGCATCCGCTCCACGGCCGAGCTGATCGCGAGCGGTGAGGAGCTGGTGCACGTCATCGAGGCCGTCGCCGCCGATCTCACCACGCTGCTTGGGCTGCGCGGCTGCAGCTTCGAATCAACCGAGCCCGATCCGAGCCGGTCCATCCTGACAAGGGACGGCCGGCTGGTGCCGCCGGAAAGGCCGACGCTGCGGGCGCCGCCGGCCGGCCATTTCGAGTCCGTCGGTTCCGCCCGGATGCCGACCGCAGAGGCCGAGTTGCCCGTCATCGTGCAGGGGGCGGTCCTGGGCCAGTTCGTCCTGGAGTTTCCCGTGGGTGAGCTGCCTCGACGCGACCACCTCCTCATCGCCGTCACGCTGGCCGACAACGTGGGGGCGGCATTCCTCGCCCAGGCACCGCCGCCCCTGCCACCTGACAAGCAGCCTGCCCTACGCCTCAAGCTGCTCGGAAGCTCCGGGGGCACCAAGGATGCTGCGCAAGCGGTGCCACAAGGTCAGGAGACTGCCGGGTTCTCCCGCGCCGCCGGCTGAAGCAGCTCGTAGCTGGGATTGATGATCGCCAGGCGGCTGTCGTGCTTGCCGACCATCCCTTCGGCGGTGAATTTCGTCCCGACCTCGAGACCGGGAATGGTCTTCCGGCCCAGGAAGACGACGTTGACGGCGCCGGATTCGTCGACGACCGTGCACTCGAGGGCTTGGACGCTGGACCAGGGCTGGACTCGTACCGAATGCACGCGGCCGCGGATGCGGCTCCGTTGCCGATAGACGAGCTCGCCGATTGGGGTGCAGCCTTCCATGGGGATCATTTTGCCCTCCTCGAGTGCCGAGCGCATCCTCGCCAGCCTGGACTCGCCGGCGAAGGCCTTGAAGCGTGACTGCGGGCCCTGTTGCGCACGTGCGTGACGCGTTGCCCGCGCTGTGCGCTTTCGCCGCCGTAGGTGATCGCCGACGTCGAAGGGGGCGATCGTGGCGCTGACGTTCTCGATCGTGCTCACAGCCGCCACGATCCGATCCGCCGTGTTCGAGTGGAGAAGACGGTTCGCCACTCCGGGATAGAGGCGCCGCGGCAGCACCAGTGTCACTTCGGTGTCGCCGCCGCTGGCCAGCTCCGACACCATCTCCGTGGCTGCCCGGCCAAGCCGGCGGTCCGGGCACTCGACGAGCTCGAGGGGGATGCGCCAGCGGCCGAGCTCGTTCCACCGGCGGGCCATGGCGTTCGCCCGGTCGTGGTCGAGCACGAAATGGACAGCCCGCACCTCGCCGGAGAGCGACAATGACCGGGCGAGCTGGACCGCTCGGGCCGTGGCGAGATCGAGGGTGTCGACGAGCACCAGCACGATGTGCCTTCGAAGCACTGGTGTGTCCGAGCCCACCTCGGCACTGTCCTCGGCAAGAACCCGGCGCTCCTCCTCATAGCGCCGGTTCGTTCGCGTCAGCACGAAGACGATGAGCGGGATGCACACGACGACGAGCCAGGCGCCCTTGACGAACTCGGTCACGACGAAGATCAGCGTGACGGCGGCGCTCGCCACGAAGGTGGAGGCGGCCACAGCGAGGTGCCGCCGGTAATCCGGTCCCTTGTGGGTGAGCCAGTACTTGGTCATCCCGGCGCCGGCCATCGTGAAGCCGGTGAACACGGTGGTGGCATAGAGAGGGATGAGAGAAGCGACCCGGGCGCGGGTCACGACGAGGAGCAGAGCCGAGACGACGGTGAGCGCCCAGATGCCGTTCGAGTAGACGAGACGGTGTCCCCTCGTGCGCAACGGTCGGGGGAGATACGAGTCCGAGGCGATGAAGTTGACGAGCAGAGGAAACCCGTTGTAGCTCGTGTTGGCCCCGAGGATCAGGATCAGCGCTGTGCTGAACTGGAGGGAGTAGTAGCCGACGCCGCCGAACGAACCCCCGCCGAAGATCGCCCGACCGATCTCCGACAGGACCGTTGGCGTGCCGGAGGTGAACGGCACGGCGTGCGTCAGGGCGGCAAAGACAGAGACCGAGAGGAACATCGCCCCGAGGATCGAGGCCATGAGGACGAGGGTGGTCCTGGCGTTTCTCACAGCCGGCTCGCGAAAGACCGGGACTGCGTTCGAGATCGCCTCCATGCCGGTCATCGCCGAACCGCCATTGGCGAAGCCCCGCAGGAACAGGAAGATGCCCGCCCCGAGAAGCAACCCGGTCCCCTCCCGCCCGACCGTGACATGCCCCCGAGTGCTCAGCAAGAAGCGGTGGAGGTGCCCGGTGACGATCAGACGGACAATGCCGGCCAACACGAGCGCCACCATGCTGGCGAGGAACCAATACGTGGGGACGGCAAAGACCTTGCCCGCCTCGCGGATGCCGCGCAGGTTGCCCAAGGTGAGGATGCCGATACAGCCGAGCGCCAGCTCGACCGGGTAACCCGAGAGCGCCGGGAAGGCGGAGATCACGGCGTCGACGCCGGCGGCCACCGAGACGGCGACAGTAAGGACATAGCTCAACAGGAGGGCTGCGCCGGGAATCTGTGCGACAGAGAATCCGAAGTTCTCCCGGCTCACCACATACGAGCCGCCTGAGACGGGATAGGCCTTGACGACCTGTCTGTAGCAGAGGCAGACAAGGCCGAGCACGAGAAGGAGCATCCCGGTGACAGGAGTGAGGAGGGCGAAGGCCCCCAGGCCGGCAGCCGGGATGAGGATGCGCAGGATCGACTCGCTCCCGTAGGCGCAGGAGGACATCACGTCGGAGGAGAGGACGGCGAGGGCGACGGGCTTGCCGAGGCGCTCGGCATGCAGGTCTTCGGTCTTGAGGGGCTGCCCGAGGAGGCCGCACTTCAGGCGGTAGCTCCGTGTCTCTGGAAGGTCGGCTGAATCGCCCGCCGCGGGGGCGGGCGGCCTGATCAGCCAGCGCGGGTCGTCACTCCCAACTTCGGACATCGGCGCACGACCCTACCGTGCCGCCGTCACAAGCGAAGTGCGGCGTTGACATCATGGTCTGCCTCTGGTTTCGGCCGGCGTCTTGTCAGGTCAGTATCGCAGACCCTGCCTCTCGCTACCGCCCCGGCGCGACCCGGCCTGGCGGCCGTGCAGATAGGGACTGGCGCGGCGGCCGGCGAGTGGGCTAAGCCGCCGTCGATGCGGACCATCCTCCTCGGCGCGCCGGGATCGGGGAAGGGCACTCAGGGAGATGTCCTCGCCGAGCGCTTCGGCGTGACCCATATCTCGACCGGCGAGCTATTGAGAAACGAGATCGCCCTCGGCAGCGAGATCGGCCGGGCCGTGGCCCGGTACGTGCAGGCCGGCGAGCTCGTCCCCGACGACATTGTGCTCGAACTGCTCTTGAAGCGGATCGCTGCCGCAGTGGCGACAGGAGGCTACGTTCTCGACGGCTTTCCGCGGACCCTGGCCCAGGCCAAGCGGGCGTACGACCTGGCCGCCACGGCTGGCGCCGCGGCCGATGCCGTCGTCTACCTGGCGGTACCCGACGACATCGTGCGGGAGCGGCTGTTGGCCAGGGCCCCGCAAGGCAGGTCGGACGATGCCGACCCGGAGGTGACCGAGCGCCGTCTCAAAGTCTTCCACTCAGAAACCGAGCCGCTGCTCGACTACTACAAAGAGCGCGGAGTGCTCGTCACTGTCGACGCCGCCGGACCGCCCGACGAGGTGAGCCAGTTGATGATCAGCGCCATCGAAGCGCGGGCGGGTGAGAGGTGAGGCCGGCAGTCGGGCGCCCCAGGAGGGTCATTCGAAAGGGCGAGAGCAAAGAGGTGACGGTGGCGATCGAGGAAGCGCCGGCGAAGCGGCCGTGAAGCAACAGGTGACCCTCGCGGCGGGCAGGAGCCGCCCGCGTGATCGCCTACCATCGTCCGTCGGTCCCGTTGGTGGACGGAACCAGCGGCGGTCCGACTCGCCCGGGTAGCTCAGTGGTAGAGCAGCGCACTCGTAATGCGCAGGTCATGGGTTCGAATCCCATCTCGGGCTCCAGCTCAGAGCGGTGACACACCGCTCGGCTATCCTCTGGACCAACAGTTGGCCCAACAAATGTTGGTCCAGAGCACCGAGGAGGTGCCCATGCCGGGCAGCATCGGTCAGCGACATGACCGGGGACGCGTCGGGTGCCTTCTCGCCGGGGCGGAGATTGACGAGCCGCAGACGGCACAGATGGCATCACCGGGCGCAGTCTGACCTGGCTGGCTGAACGTGGCGGGGTTCGTCGGCGATCAGTCGCTCGACCGCGCGCCGCGGGACGCGAAGGCGACCGTTGATCGTCACGACGGGAACGGGAAAGTCGCCCCGCTCGATTGAGCGGTAGCAGGTTGAGCGGTGCTCGCCGAGGAGCGCGGCGACCTCCTCGATGCTGAGGAACGCCCGCGTGGCTGTGTTTGTCTTCGTCCGCGTCATCGCCTTCACCTCCGCGGCGCTCTGCCGCCTTTCTTGTCCGCTTGCTCGTTCCGTTCCTTCTCAGCCTCTGAACGAATCTGTTCGCGGCGTTCAGCGAGGAGGCGCTCAACTTCCTCGTCGGTGTCGAGATGGACCTTCCCCCGATGTTCGGCGGGAAGGCTGTAGTCGGGATCGTTCATGGTTGAGGCGACAAAGCCCTTCAATCCCACCTGGCGGAGCTTGTCGATGATGGCGCCGAGCTCGTCGATGGACTTGTCGAAGCCATCGGAGTACTGCTCCAGAAGGGCGATGAGGAGGTCCTTTCGCCGCGTGCGGTAGTCCCACATCGTTCTCTGTGACCTGCCGCCCGAGAGGCGCTCCCAGGCGCGGTTGGCATCGGTCGGCTCGGCGACACCGATCTCGCGGAACCTCTCGTAGAGGAGCTCGAGCTGGTCCTCTCTACCGAGCACCAGGGCGTAGAGCTCGGGAACCGGTCGAGGTCGAGGTGCGCGAACTGGTCCGGCGCCACCTGCTCCCGCAGATCGTCGGCATGCTCCTTCGTCGCGGCGGGGTCCAGTGGTGCGCCGTTCACCAGCTCGAGGGGCCACGCCCTCTCCCAGATGGGCACGTCACCGCGGCCCGAGCGGGCACGCTGTTCTTCGACCGCTCGCAAACCCACGTGGGCGAAGGGACACCAGACGTCGGCAAAGACTTCGACGACCGGTGTGGTCCTTGTACTCATGTTGCCTTCGCTCGTTATCGTCGGGTCACTTGCCCCGAACAACTCTGCCGGTCAGAGGCTGTCCGAATAGGACATTGAACAGGTAGATGTCGAGCGCGCCGGCGGCGAGTGGGCGCTGAGCGCCAAGTCCTGTACTAGTTGATGCCGTCATGTGTGTCGTCCTTTGATCCGACTTGCAGATACCCCACTAGGTATCCATCACCGTATCACGATACCCCCATGGGGTACCACAGGTGGCTCACAGAGCCAGCCCGTGATACCCTACGGGGTATGTGCAGAAGCGCGACGTACAAGAAGAGCGGGCGGCCGACCTGGAAGGGCTCCGGATGCCATGTCGAACAGGTGCTGGGCGACATGGCCGAGGACGAACGCTGCCAATGTCGGACGACCGCGGCTCCTGGGCGGAGACGGAAGTCATGGTTGTCTCGATGACGAGCCCGACACCAAAGCGGGTGGTCATCATCGGCGGGGTGGCTGGCGGGATGTCGGCCGCTACCCGTCTCCGTCGGCTAGACGCCGATGCCACCATTACCGTGCTCGAGCGCTCCGGGCACGTCTCGTTCGCCAACTGCGGACTGCCCTACTTCGTCGGCGGCCTGATCGAAGAAGAAGAGGACCTCACCCTTCAGACTCCTCAACAGCTCTTCGCCCGCTTCCGCCTCGACGTCCGGGTCAACGACGAGGTCGTAGCCATCGACAGGACGGCCCACACAGTGTCGACGCGTTCCACCATCGATGGCGAAGAGCTCGTCGTGCCCTACGACAAGCTGATCCTCAGTATGGGAGCAGCCCCGGTGCGGCCACCGATCCCCGGTTATGACCGCGTCCGGACCCTGCGCACCGTGGAGGACGCCGCCTCCATCGCCGCCGAGGTCGGTGTGGCCCCAGAGTCGGCCGCGGTGATCGGGGCGGGTTTCATCGGCCTCGAGATGGCCGAGAATCTGGTTGCGCAGGGCCTGGACACGACGGTTGTCGAAGCCGCCTCCCAGGTGCTGACGCCGCTCGATCCTGAGCTGGCCGTCCTGGTCTGCGACGAGTTGGTCGCCCACGGTGTCCGCGTCGAGCTTGGGGTGTCAGTCGCCTCGGTCGGGGAGCATTCGGTCTCCCTGTCTGACGGCCGGATCCTTCCAGCAGACCTCGTCGTCGGCGCCATCGGCGTCCGACCGGACGTCCGATTGGCCGAAGTTGCCGGGCTGCAGCTCGGACCAGAGGGCGGGCTGACGATCAACGACGCCAACCAGACCAACGATCCGGACGTCTACGCTGTGGGCGACGCCGTCGAGAAGCCCGATGCGGTCTCGCACTCGCCGTCACTCATCGCGCTCGCCAATGTGGCCAACCGCCAAGGCCGGCGGGTGGCCGACCACATCGCCGGTCGCCCTTCGCACTTGGTGGCCTCGCTCGGCACGTCGATCGTGAAGGTCTTCGACGTCGTGGCTGCCACCGTGGGTTGGAACGAGCGGCGTCTCCAGGCCGCAGGTCGTTCTTTTCGGGCCATCCACTCCCACCCCTTCGACCATGCGACCTACTACCCGGGGGCGACCCGGATGGCGGCCAAGCTGATCTTCGATCCCGACGACGGGACCATCCTGGGGGCGCAGATCGTGGGCCGGCACGGCGTCGACAAGCGAATCGATGTGATTGCCACGGCCATGGTCGGGGGCCTCACCGCCGCCCAGCTGGCCGACCTGGAGCTGGCCTACGCCCCGCCGTTCTCCTCGGCTAAGGACCCGGTCAACCTCCTCGGCTACATGGCGGAGAACGTCCTCAGTGGGGACTGCGATGTCGTCGGCCCAGCAGAACTGAAACTGCTGGTGGAGCAAGGCTGGCCGCTTGTCGATGTGCGAACGGCCGAGGAGCACGCAGCTGGCGCCATCGAAGGCTCGGTCAACCTGCCCCTCGACTCGCTCCGTGACCATCTCGGATCGCTCGGACATGGACCGGTGGTCGTCTACTGCCAGGTGGGTCAACGAGGTCATACGGCGACAGCGCTGCTGCAAGAGCTCGGCATCAAGGCCCGAAACCTCGACGGTGGCTACCAGACGTGGACGGCGTGGACCCGAGCACAGACCGCCAACGTTCTGGTTTGATCAGGGTCCGGTCGTAGATTGGTGTGCCAGATCCGTTTTGGCTGGTCTGAGGAGTGAGGTCATGTTGAAGATCCCTGCAGAGGTCATCGAGGACGTGCGTCGGCGGCTGCACCGGGTGGGCGGTCAGGTGCAGGCGATCGAGCGGATGCTGGACGAGGGCAGGGAGTGCCGGGAGGTGGTCACGCAGATCTCGGCGGCGACCAAGGCGCTCGAACAGGTGGGGTTCAAGATTGTGGCCAGCGGTCTCACATACTGCGTCGCTCATCCTGAGGACGCGGCTACCGACGGTTACTCGCTCGAAGACGTGCAGCGGATGTTCATGAAGCTGGCATGAGCAGCTCCTCTGGCCGTTGGCCCAGAGCACGACATCGGTGCCAGGTTCGGTGATATCGCTCTTGCCCTGCCGTTGTTCCAGCTGTAACAGCTCGAGTCCGCGTGCGGCTTGGGGGAGATCGTCCTCGGTGTAGAGCCACGTCTACAAGTTTCAACCAGGATACCGCTAGAGGTATTGCCGCCGGCTGCGGGTTTCGGGTGCACGTCACGCGCCGCCGGCGTTTTGCCTCACCGCATGTGACGTTCGGCCCTGGCGAGAGGCGGCGCCCGTCGGCATGCTGGACAGATGGCAAGAAGGATCGTCGTTATCGGCGGTGGTACCGCCGGGACGCTCGCGGCCAACCGGCTCCGCCGTGCACTCGGCCCCGATGACGAGATCATAGTGATCGACGCCGACGACCGCCACCTATACCAGCCGGGGCTGCTGTTCGTGCCCTTCGGCCTGGCCTCGCCGGCCCGGCTGGTGCGCTCACGTGCCGCTCAACTTCGAGCTGGTGTCGAGTTCCGCCAGGCCACCGTCGACCAGGTCGATCTCGACGCCGACAAGGTGGTGCTGGCCGGCGGGACGCCAGTTCCCTATGACGTGCTGCTCGTGGCGAGCGGCGCTCGGCTCCTGCCCGAGGAGACCGACGGCCTCACTGGGCCAGGCTGGGGCGAAACGGTCCACACCTTCTACTCCCTATCCGGCGCGGCTACCCTCGCCGGCGCGCTGGCCGGCTTCGAGGGCGGACGACTGGTGGTCGACCTGGTCGACCTGCCGGTCAAGTGCCCGGTGGCGCCGCTCGAGTTCTGCTTCCTGGCAGACTGGTACCTCCGCCGGCGTGGCGTGCGGGATCGGGTCCAGCTGACCTACGTCACCTCGCTCGACGCCGCGTTCACCAAGGCCACCTGCAACCGGGAGCTGTCCGGTCTGCTAGCGCGCAAGGGCATCGAGGTCGTGACCGAGTTCGCCACCGGCGAGGTCGACGCCAAAGCTGGCCGTCTCGTCTCCTACGACGACCGAGAGGTCGGCTTCGATTTGGCGGTCGTGGTCCCCGTCCACGGCGGGGCCGGCTACGTCAGCCGGTCGGCCGGCCTCGGCGACCCTCTCGGTTTCGTCCCGACCGAGACAACCTTGCAGGCCAAGACCAAGCCCAACGTGTTCGTCATCGGCGACGCCACCGACCTGCGCGCCTCCAAGGCTGGCTCGGTCGCCCACTTCGAGGGAGAGATCCTGGTCCACAACATTTATCGCTACCTGGCCGGGGAGGAGCCGAACGCCCGCTTCGACGGGCACACCAACTGCTTCATCGAGACCGGGTTCGACAAGGCGCTCCTCATCGACTTCAACGACGACCTCGACCCGGTCCCCGGCCACTTCCCTACCAGAGTCGGGCTTCCCCTACTCAAGGAGTCCCGCCTCAACCACCTCGGCAAGCTGGCCTTCGAGCAGCTCTACTGGCATGTCATCCTGCCCGGCCGGGACATCCCCTTCGTCGGGGCCGAGATGCCAAGGTCCGGCAAGCGGCAAGAGTCCGCCGAGCTGATCCCACAGCCAACAGGAGGAGCGCGATGACGACCACGACCTATTTCGGCACCGAGGTGGCGGTCGACGCCGAGGGGTTCTTCACCGACCCCGGCCAATGGACCGAGGCCATGGCCTCACAGATCGCCGCCGGTGAGGGCATCGCCGAGCTGACCGACCGGCATTGGCAGGTGATCAAGTTCATGCGCCACGAGTACGAGGAGAAAGGGGGCGCCCCCAACGTGCGCGCCCTGGCCAAGACCTCAGGCGTCCCCATCAAAGAGCTCTACCAGCTCTTCCCCAAGGGACCGGCCAAGCTGGCCGCCAAGATCGCCGGCATCCCGAAGCCCCGCGGCTGCATCTGACGAGCTGAGACACCCACGACAAGGAGCGCCACCATGACCGACACCATCGAGAAAGTCTCGATCATCATCTCCAAAGGATCGCTCGAAGGCATCTACCCCGGGCTCATCATGGCCAACGGCGCGCGGGCCGAGGGCATCGAGGCTGACCTGTTCTTCACCTTCTTCGGCCTCGACGCCATCCACAAAGCTCGCCACGAGCACATCAAGCTGGCGACCGTCGGCAACCCCGGCCTGCACCTCGCCACCATGCTCGGCGGGCTCCCTGGCGTGCCGTCGGTCATGACCCACTACATGGACCACAAGATGGCCAAGCTCGACATCCCCCCCATCCCCGAATTCATCGAGATGATCGCCGACACGGGGGCGGGCCTGTTCGCCTGCAAGGCGTCGGTCGACCTGTTCGGCCTGGACAAGGACGACTTCATCCCCCAAGTCAAAGACATCATCACTGTCGGCGAGTTCTACGGCCTCGCCGCAGGTGCCCAGATCATCTTCACCTGACGGGTCCCGAGCACCTGCGGGGACTGGCAGCCAACTGTGGCGGAGCAAAGGCTCACCCCCTCGACGACCTCCGGCTTGGCGCCGCGGTGCGGCTCGTGGCGAGGAAAAGGTGACGTCCTGGCGAAAGACCCTGCAGGAGACCCATACGTCCCTGATACCCTATGGGGTATGTGCAGAGCAGTGACGTGCAGGAAGTGCGGGCGGCCGACCTGGAAGGGTTGCGGCACCCACGTCGAGCAGGTGATCGGGCACATGCCCTCCTCGAAGCGCTGCCGTTGCCGCGAGGACGCCGCCGAGAGCCCACCGAGCCGAAGACGGCTGTTCGGGAGGACACGATCGTCAGCGGCTCGAGGTGGCGGGGAGGGGAGCCGATGAGTGGAGTTGTCCGGGTCGTCCACCAAGAGGGCGAACGCCCGGCTCGAATTGGCGAGATCAAGGTGGCGGTGGGGGTCCCGGACGGGCCTCGGGCTGGGCTGCTGGCGGTGGCGTCGCACCGCACCGTGCACAAGAGCTTCGAGCAACCACCGGCTGTCTGTATCGAGCTGGCCGCCTGAAGTGACCAGCAGCGGCGGTGCGCGGCCACCGGTGCCGTTGGTCGGCGACGGGCTGGCCGTTCCCTGCGTCGACGGCCAGGAGCGCCAGTATCTCAACCTCGACGCTGCCGCATCGACGAACGCACTGCCGGAGGTGGCAGAGCGGGTGCACGAGTTCTTGCCGTGGTACTCCAGCGTGCACCGCGGTGCGGGCTACAAGTCCCGGCAGGCCACCTCCGCCTACGAGCACGCCCGGGGCGCCGCGTTGGGGTTCGCTGGGCGCCCCGAGGGCGGTGACGACGTGGCGATCATCTGCCGCAACACGACCGAGGCCATCAACCACCTCGCCTACCGACTGCGCCTCGAGGCCGACGACGTGGTCGTCACCACGGTGGTCGAGCACCACGCCAACCTCCTCCCCTGGGGGCGACTATGCCGCCGCCGGTTTGTCGAATGCGGACCCGACGGCTTCTTCGAGCTGGACTCGGTTGTCGAGGTCCTCGCCGAGCGTCCTAAGCCACGGCTGCTCGCGGTCACGGCCGCTTCGAATGTGTCGGGATGGATGCCCCCGGTCGAGGAGATCATCGACGCCGCCCACGAACGGGACGTGCCGGTGCTGGTCGACGCCGCTCAACTGGCCGCCCACCGACCCCTTCCTCGATCGGCGGACTACTTGGCTTGGAGCGGGCACAAGATGTACGCCCCGTTCGGAGCGGGCATCCTGATCGGCCCGCGGGCAACCTTCAGCGACGGTGATCCCTTTCTCGCCGGCGGGGGCGCGGTCGACCTGGTGGACCTCGACGAGGTGACGTGGACCGACCCCCCCGAACGGGAGGAAGCCGGATCGCCCAACGTGATCGGTGCCGTCGCCCTGCACGCGGCCATCGGCGAGCTCCAGGCAATCGGCTGGCCGGCCATCATCGCCCACGACGACGAGCTCGCCACCCGGCTTCGAACCGGCCTGGCCGGCATCGACAAGGTGCGCCTCCTCGGCCCCGATTCCGGTGTCAACACCCTCCCGCTTGCGGCGTTCACCGTCGAAGGCATTCCGCACGCCTTGTTGGCCGCCCGGCTGAGCGCCGAGCACGGCATCGGGGTCCGCCACGGATGCTTCTGCGCCCACCCCTACCTGATGCGCCTCCTCGGGGTGAGCCAGGCGGAGATTGCCGCCTATCGTGCAGCCGTGCGGGTCGGGGATCGTCGCCTAATGCCAGGAGCGGTACGGGCCAGCGCTGGGATCAGTACCAGCGACGCCGACATCGAAAGGTTCCTGGCTGCCGTCGCTTCCGTCATCTCCGACAAGCCGAGCCCCTGCTCCTATCAGCAAGAAGCCGCAACCGGCGACTACTGGCCCGACGGCAACGTCGCCGGCTGGGCCAGCGCGGACCGTGTCGTCGGTGCATCCTGCGGTCGTGGATAGCGCCGGCGTTCGGGTAGCGACTGACAAGGAACCTGAAAGGCCCGGCGCACCGAGCCCGGACTAGTGGCGCCTTTTGGGTCGAAGTCCGGCATCGCACACGGGCCGGCTAAGGCGTCGTCGACGAAACGTCGCGCAGCCACACCGCCACGAAGGCCGTCATAACGAGCTTGGTTGCTGGCGGTATTCGCCGCCGTGGCGGTGGCGGCGCACTTTGTCCTGCCGCCGCTCACCCGGACAGCGACCGAGGTGCTCGGGTGCCGCGACCGGGTGCTCATGGACAGCGTACGGGCGATCGCCTTCGCGCACTTGACACCGTTCTTCTTCCTCCGTGCCGGCACTTTGATCTTTGTCACTCCCCCTCGCCGGCGCCGGAGCGATCGCCCTCCTACTCGGGGTCAAGCTCGTCACCAGACCGGCGTGAGATCGCAGACGGCTGGCTTCTGGCTGCCCGGACGGCCTGACTGAGCGTCATGGGGTATGGGGCCGACCATCATCTCCGGCACCACCCATTGAAAGCGGGTGACGAGGGCCGCCTGTTCCATTCCGGCCGATCACCCCGAGCTCTGCGACGCTCTTGTGGGCCGAGATCACGAGCTCCATTCTCGGCCGGCGGATCCTCACAGCGACGGTCAAACCGCGGCGAGCGAGCTGACGTCGAGGCGATAGCCGATCCCGGCGGAGAACTCGGCAACGACACTGAACCGGTCCCCGCGGACGATCGTGTAGCGCCACTCGACCGGACGCTCGCGCACGAAACCGAGGCGTTCGATCGCAAAGGCGGCAACGCCAGGCGGGAGCTTGAGGAGGGATCGCTCCGATCGGCCGAGCGCCACCGCACGAAAGCGCTCCCGCCCACCGGTGAGGCGGATGCCGGTCCGGCTCGCGAGCTCGTCGTAGAAGCCGACTCGGGTGAAGTCGACGCCGAGCAGCGGCTCCGCGATCTCGGCCGGGAACCAAACCCGGTCGATCGCGAGCGGTTCGTCATCCGCGAGCCGGAGGCGTTCGAGATGGACGAGGGCGGTGTCGCCCGGGAGCTCGAGGCGCCCCGCGACCTCCGGATCGTGGAGAACCGACAGCGATCGGACGACGCTCGTCGGCTCGAGGCCCGCCGCCTCGACCGAGTCGTAGAGGCTGTAGAGCGCGCCGAGGGGCTGCTCGATCTCGACCTGGTCCCCGAGACGTGGTCGGCGCCCACGTCCTGCGACGACTATGCCCTCAGAGCGAAGCCTCCGGAGCGCGTCGCGCACGGTGTTGCGGCTCACCCCATAAGCGTCCACGAGCGCCATCTCGCTCGGGAAGGCGTCCAGGAACTCGCCTTCCTCGACGCGGCGACGAAGATCGTCGCGCAGCTGTGCCCAGAGCGGAAGCGGGCTCTGTCGGTCGAGGGTCATCGGAGTAGGTTTCGTCGCCATA
>Ga0182024_10001706_pt1 | contig 55784 bp, 57 predicted proteins | sample P32metaG_FD_120480 | JGI IMG/M metagenome (GOLD analysis project Ga0182024, IMG submission 120480) | Permafrost microbial communities from Stordalen Mire, Sweden - P3-2 metaG (Illumina Assembly) | ecosystem: Environmental > Terrestrial > Soil > Wetlands > Permafrost | place: Sweden: Stordalen...
CTGCCGCAGCGGAAGCACAACGTCACGAGGGGCAGGTGCAAAGTTATTCATGGCCATCAAAATCAGCAAACGCGAACACAGCGGGTAACTCAGGAACTGCCGGCGCAGGAAATGCCTCCGGCTCGGGAAGTGCTTCTAGCCAAGGCGCAGCCAGCTCAGGAAGCGCCGCCGCCACGGCAAATGTTGCCAGCACAACAGGTGGCGGTGGGTCTGCTAGACCATCGATTTCAACTTCACATGTGGCTCCACCAGCTCCCCCAAAACCAAAATCGCACAGAGTTGGTGGCTTCTACCACGGCGGACGAGGTGGGTACTACAATCCAAACCTTTATGATGATCCGAATGACCCTAACAATCCCAACAGCCCTATTTATAAGAGAAACCATTCTCACAACGGCCCACACCCATAATCCGAACCACTCTTCGTAATGTTGTTTGGTCTCCCTACTTCGAATTGCCGAAATCGGCAATTTTCTAGATAGGAGAAAACAAGAAGAAGTATGGCTGAAACATAGGATTGGCATGAGTTTCCGGGATCTTGAACGCGAATTTTGAAAATTGCGAAAATCGGCAATTCAGTGTAGGACCTCAGATCAAACACGTTGAGATGCAAAGGGAAGTCAAGATTGTGGTTGCAGAGGCGGAGGCTGAGATTCGCTGCGAACCAGCCGCGGAGTCGGCAACGGCGGCTCTACAGCCGGCTCAGCCGGCTTATTAAGCTGGCCAATCTGACCATAAGTGGCAAAATATTACTGGTTAAACTGGTGCTACTTGGCCAAGACCTCAGCCGTACCTGCCAATTGTTTAGCGGGTCTGGCCTCATCATCTCCTTTTACATACTCATCGAGAAAAGCGACGCAGTAAGAGCTGATCAGATCCCTCTGGGCCTTGTGATGGTTCCGATTAGTCCAGGCCAGATGACCGGCTCGATCAAATTCGACAAAATAAGCAGGAGAGCTGGTCTGGCTGAAGGCACCGTGCGGTCCCATTATCGTCGGAGTAAGAGGACGGTCGCGGGTACCGCCCTGATACATGACCGGGACACCGATTCCAGCAAGAGTGCCGTGGGCAATAAAGGGAGTGCAATAGGGCGAAAGGGCAAGCACAGCTTTGGCTGCTGGCAATTTCCAACTGGGCCAGGCTCCGCCCATGCCAAGCACGGTGTAACCTCCCAGAGAATGACCGCACAGTGCCACTCTGGACCAGTCAATTTTGTCCTTCCAGCGGTCATCTTTGGCCAGGGCATCGAGCATTTTGACGATGTCGTCGGTGCGGTCGCTGTAGATTTTGTCGCTCCACTGGTCGGGCTTGTTGATGTTCAGCTGAATCCGGCAGAAGCGGCTCTTCAGGTATCCAGCATCCCTGTGATTGGGAGCAACCACCATATATCCAGCCAGGGCCAGGGACTTCATCAAAAAAATACTCTGAGTGTTTGTGCCGTGGAACCCGTGCGAAAAAACCACCAGCGGTGCCTTAGCCTGGTTAGCAGGCTGCCATATGGCTACATCAAGACCAGCTATTTTGACTTTGGTGTAGCCCTTGTGCTGAGCGACTTCGGTCTGCGGCGCGCCCCCTGCCGCACTAGCGCTGGGAGCCTGGCACAAGAGACTCTGGGCTGCAGCAGATGAGGCGATTGGCCCCAACAACAGCACTGCAAGAATGGCTTTAATCAGGAGGATTTTTCTCTGTTCGACCAATTCAGCCACCGTTTTTTTCGTTTTTGATTTTACTGAGGACTAACCAAGATTAATGGCAGCGAGGCAATAATTACAATGTACCTGTGACCTATAGTGGCACAGATAACCCCATGGCACCCTGCCACCACATTCTTAGCGCTACAGTCAGAGATCTCGGTTCGAAGCACTGAGGATCGAACGGCATTCTAAGAAAGAGAATTTTGGGCACATTGAGAAAGCATCAAGTTTTCGCCACTGTTTCTTCCGGAGTTTACACTTGAATAGATTTTCAAATTTTGCAGGTAGCGTATTGTGCTTTGTTTTGTGCCTGAGTCCGATGGTCACAGGTCTCTCAGCACGTGGCGACGAACAAAAGAAAGCCACAGAAACCAAATCGGTCAGCACAGTGCCTCCCTACCTAATAGCGATAAGCCAGGCTCAGAGCCTCTCGATGACGATCGGCTACTCGAACGCCCTCAACGAGCTGGGCAAATCTTACGCACTAGCAGAGTCGAAGGGCTCATTAATCAGCCCAGAGTTGCATTACGTCTATAACCACGCAACGCCGGCTGGAAAGTATCTGGCTGCAGACCTGATCCGGCAATTCGATAAAACAAAGGGCACGTCATTGCTGAAAGCTCTGACAGAGGATCACACGACAGTGGAGTTCAACGAAGGCTGCATTGTCAACCGGACTACGATTGGTGAACGAGCTTCGCGAGCGCTACTAGGTAAGTAAACTTGGGCAAGGAAAGACACACCGTGAAAGGACAGCAGACGCAAAACTACTTGTCACCAGAAGACCAAACCGTCAATCGAGCAAATGTTTGCTGCCTTCCCTAGAGCTTGGACAGTTACGCTTTACTGATAGTAAGCTCTTAGAGGCTGGAGCCTCATGAGACCGATCAACGATTGCTTAGCTGAGGTCCGCTGCAATGCCATCTAAAGGCCCAGACATCTACGCGCGTTTTTTGGAACAATTAATACCCTACGCCGATGAATTTCCAGGACGGCTTCGGACTTCCGCGAACAGCGATTTGTCTTCCGCGAAAAACGATGAAGAGTCTGTGAATGCGGCAGTAGTACGCTTTTATCAGCGCATGAAGCTAGACACCCCATCTGTGTTGTGGTGCGATAACCCCTGGCAGCTTGCGACCTGGCCGCTCTTACTGCAATTGCTTTGTCTATTGTTTGACGACTGTAAGCTTAGACAGAAAACAACATTCCTCGAATGGATACAGTCCGATAGCTCATTTCCGAATGAAGTTGGCGCCAAGCTGCGTTTTCCGAAATGGAGCCAATCGTACACTTGCTTGATAGACGAACTTAAGAGCAATTCCCACCTGTCTTTCCCAAAGCCGCTGCAAACAAATTCCGCGCCCCTCACCTGGCTTGACCTCGGTGCTAACCCCTATCCACACTTATTGCGACAATCGGCATGCGGGATCCTTGGGTTACCTATCTATAGGTTTGCACACCTGCCTCAGGCTACTTGGCATTCACTTTGGCAAAGAGTAGATCAGACCGAAGAGCAGCTCAATCAGTCACGACAACTTGCTGAACGTGAAATTATCAATGAAACAGGTCAAAGACCCTTAGAGTTCCTGAGCTTCTCTCGTCCGCCAGGAGCGCACCACTTTGGCTACGATACACTGGCAAAACAGCTATGCGAGCAACTGGAAGGAACGCAACTAGGAACACAGCTTAGAGAGAAGGCTGCACGATTTGCAAACTATGGCTTGTCTTGGGGCCGTTGGTCGCAGTTAGGTCGCACAACCCCACTTGAAGTACTCGAGAGATTATGCTCCGGTGAGCTTGCCGACGAGTTGAAAGACTTCACAATGGTTAGAGACGGCGCTTTCATGTACGTGTTCATGCAGGAAGTTGTCTTTGCCTGCAGAAGACCTGTTGCTATCCGGCTGGATGAACGCCAGCGCTTACACTGTTATGAGAAACCGGCCGTTGAGTTTCCTGATGGTTACAGCATTTGCAGTTGGCACGGTGTTTTGATGTCGCGTCAGTTGGTTGACAACCCGAATCTGCTTACAGTGAAGTGCATACAAACAACGACAAATGCCGAATTGCGTCGCGTCCTTATCGATCGTTATGGATCAGCCAAATATCTGGTTGCCGCTGGGGCGACAGTAGTTGATCACAGCGATCGCGGCATTCTATACCGCGCAGACCTGCCTCGCGACGAAGCACTGGTGATGGTGCAGGTCACCAACTCGACGCCAGAACCAGATGGCACCTACAAGAAATATTTTTTGCGCGTGCCGCCGAACCTTACCTCTGCGCAAGAAGCCGTAGCCTGGACATTCGGGATGGATGCAAACTCATACCAGCCTGAGGTCGAAACCTGAGCAATCCAAACTTGACCGGATTGACGTTGCATCTTTCAGTAAGAGGGGACAATTATGATCCAAGAAACTGACGAACGTGAGCCAAGTCTTCCCTCCGCCCCAGGCAAGGAGATCGTAATCGCTTGGTTAGAAAATCTATTTCCAAACGAAATGACATCGGGAAAAATGACAGTTTCTCATGTGTTGGAGTGGGAAGCCGATAAAAGATTTACGTTTTTCAAAAGACATATATTCATGGAAATTCTTGTAGACGGGCGGCTTGATGATCAAGGACCAATTCGGAATTACTGGCGAACAACGACTCTTCTGTGCGCTTATGATGGCGCGCAATTGATACTTTTAGACGGTTCTGACCGCTACAAAAATGCCGCTGTGATTTTGCGCGCAGAGGCTGTGCAGCTCGATGAAATTGATCCGCAAGAGCTTGCTCGATTCTTCAACGAAATAGGCGGCTGGTATCAAACCGTTTTGCAATCTTGCGCACGTCAATGCACCTCGTCTCAAACCCCGAGCATCCGTGTGAAAATGGCGCCAGCATTTAATTTCAATGAGGATATGTCTACACTGCCAAAGCCCTGTGTCAGAGAGAGCGCACAAGGAGGATGGACAATAAGCTTTTGGGCCTTGCGACCAATCCACAGTGTTGGATGCATCCCCCGGAACGATCCACCAGAGTTATTCGAATACACATTCATTGTTTCTCCACAGTTTGAAATCACGTATCAGGAAAGAAGCAACACTCTTTACTCAAAGTACAACATCAGAGACATCGATTGTCTAAATGCCGCCTTGAAGGATGATTTCTATGGCATTCGTGAAGAAGCAATCAGCGTTTGTCGTGACTTGGGGCGAGCTGCGGCTCCTACGATAGAAGCGTTGGTGCAGTGTTTAGGTGACATGGACACGTATGACTGCGTCGGTTATAGCTACCGTAAGCTTGAATCACAATTAGTCCACACCATCTGTAAGGTGCTACAAGAAACTGAGATTGGTGCCAAAGCTAACCAATTTGCTGCTGCACCCGCCCTCATTCGATATTTATTCGAGAATGAACTGGAAAAAACACGCCCGGGAGTCAGGTACGTAGTTATACCGGCATTGATGCGCTTGCATCCAGATCCAGGCACAGCACCAGCAATCATAGAAGCCATCAAATTTATACGTGCAGGCCAATTTCAGACCATCCGTATAGTGAACTCATTTGTCTGCGAATGGGTAGCTTTAATCCAGTTGCTAGGATCTATGGACCCACCCGCGCAGTCAGCGGTTCCGTTCCTTGAAGAAATGGTGGCGTCGGACCCTGATGCTGGAGCCAGAGCGGCAGCATCCAAATCGCTACAATCAATTTCGTCGGCACTTGGCTAGCGACTAATGTCCAATTGGATGTTTGAGTTGATTAAGTGTTTCGTTTGCATGAGTTTCACGGGCATAGACTCGGACATAATCCACAAGCATGGTCTGCGGAAAAACGCTGGTGGCGTCGGGATTCCCCGGCAAAGATCCTCCAACTGCAACGTTTAGCAAAACAAAAAACGGATGGTCGTAAACCCACTTCGCATCTTTCGGCAGATCGGCCGACGTGCGGGTTGCGTATAGATGCTCATCCACATAGAACCGGATCACTTTAGGCTCCCACTCGACAGAGTAGAGATGGTAGTCGTCAGCAAAGCGCTTGTCGTCAACTAGAGTAAACGATGAGCTGATTCCATTCGCGCCGCTATACCCTGGCCCATGAATGGTGCCGTGAACCAGAGACGGTTCTTTACCGATATTCTCCATAATGTCGATCTCACCGCAGGTGGGCCAACCTACCTTGTCGATGTCGTCGCCCAACATCCAAAAAGCAGGCCAGATGCCCTGTCCACGGGCGATTTTGATGCGCGCTTCGAAGCGCCCGTATAGTTGCGAGAACTTGCCCTTCGTCTTCAGGCGCGCGGAAGTGTAGTTTCTACTGACTGAGTCCTGGCCTGCATACCTCTCTTCCATGGCACTAATCATGAGATTCCCGCCGCGCTGGCACACGTTTTCCAGTCGGGTTGTATAGTATTCAAGTTCGTTGTTGCCCCAGCCGTCACCGCCCGATTCCGACACCCATTTCGTAGAATCAACTGCGCTACCATCTGGACCGTTGAATTCGTCGCTCCAAATCAGCTTCCAGCCAGGATCGGAAGGCTGCTCAGTCGCTGGCGCACCTATGTACAACGCGCTCACCGAAATCAACGCGCACGATAACAACCAACGCAAAATACAGTTCATGGATACTCCTGCGAAATTACAGAAAGAACTGTGAATTTTTACCGAGGCTATAGTTTCCGGGTAGTAATTCCCGTGCCGCTGCCACTAGCCGCTCTTATCCGGCGCCCCTGCAAGTAAGCTGGCAATACCCCACCGACGCAGCAAAGAACGCCCAGAAGAGTCAAGCCAGCGGAATAAAAGAAATCCGGACGCGCCTTCATCTCGACAATCCAGTCTCTTTTCTCACTTATGGTGGGAAAGCGCATACCCGCTGGTGTAGCAGGAGCGTCGGTAACTGTACTCGTACCGTTGCTGACTATCGCGTCGAAAGCGCTATGTTTCGCGAAGTCAACCACATCAGCCTCGCTTTGGATATGGTCGTCCTTCAAAATAATCGGCTTGGCACCTTGTCCAGGCCGTCCGCCAACCGGAATTATTTGCAACCATGCTCCCGACCAAGGAGCATCGGCAGCCGCCTTCTCCTTCGTCATGATTATGTATTCAGGGTTGACGGCATAGTCGGTGACATGCACGTAGGCGTTATCTTTGGGCGGTCCTGACAGGCTCAGCTCGGCAGCGGTGATTGGTGTTGGCTTGTCTTTAGTTTTAATCGCAACGCCCAAAGTGCTGAACCCGGCAAAGATCAAAGCGAAACCCACAAGAAAGACGACCCCAGAGAGTCTCATACCGATGTGAAAAAACAGGACCATATGTTGCCCTCGCAGTAAGATCGTCTTTAAAGAATGTGCCGCCGACTGAAGAATCTCAAACTGGGACCGGGAATGTCTCCATTAAATGAGATCAGCGAACGAACCAAAGGTCATTCGGAAGCGCAATCCCTCCAGCTGAAGCTTAATCGCGTCGGCCTCGATAATTGTGATTGTCGCGTTGTGAATGAGGCTTAAAAGGATTCCTGGTGTCGTGATTAGTCTATTACGGCATGGACCGTTGTTGATTTCACGGCGGGCGCGACCTCCTTCGTCCATTGCAATGATCAATCCCCTGCTTTCCGCCACCGCGATTGCGCTTGATTCGCCGATACCAAGGACCGCGTTCAGCTGAGCGATACGTTGAAGCTCTTTGTTGTCCCTAACCAGGAGCGTATCTATCAAGCCGTCATTCAATGCGACAGCGAGTCAACGGCGTGTTGAACGTCTGTGATCTCACCGATAACATGCTCCGTGACAGCGAAACGATAATCGCGGTGACTGGTTAAGAGATCCAAGCGCCCAATGCGCAAGAAGTTTAGCAACACCGACGTATCAGAAATAACGATTAGTGGTCCGCCAGCTGCCTGTGTCATTCGAATTAGCCTGGAATAATGGCTCCTACAGCATCATCGAGTTCGTGGCTGATCGCTTGCTGTAGGTCTTGGCGAGAAAGTCCCGCGTCTTTCGCGAGTTCAAAAAGTTTCTTCTTCGATATGATGTCCCGTTCGTACGCTTCCAGAGCCAACTCCATCAATTGTTCGGTTAGGGAGTCAGTTTCTAATCGTTGCTTGGGCGGTCTGAATTTTAGGACACTCTCTATGAAAGGAACCCTCGCCGATGCGGCTCTCAGTTCGTCTAAACGATCTTTGGTTATGAGTTTCAAGTTTAAGAGTTGGTAGAGAGTCGCTTCGTAGCTCATTCCAAAATGGTAAGCGAGTGACACCATGTGATGTGCTTCAATCGATTGGGATTTCGCAGAAGTGCGACGTTGAGCAGAGACTTCTTCAACGCCGTCGAAGATTTCGACGACCTGTCTCATTTGCTCTGCCTTTCCTAAGGTGTGTAAGAACTCGCGAACGCCACCGTCCGGCATCAAAAAGTGAGGAGCAAAAGCATTTGCGCGAACTTCGATGAGTTCGTCTCTATTGTTAGTGTGGCTAATCAGGCTTGCTCGATTGCGGTCGGCTAACACGTGGCAATACTCGTGTGCATACGTAAATAAGCGTCGAGTCCGAACATTCTCAGAGTTAACGACCATAACCAATCCAACAGTCTTGCCATGAAAGAACAATCCGGATATGTTGTCCAGCATTCGATGTTCTGCCACTCTAACGCCCTGCCGCTTGATCAATTCGGGAAAGTCGACCACGGGCCAGACGCCGAGACTTAAACGCTTACGCTCCTGGTCTGCCAGGTAAATGCCTTGTCGAACTGCCTCCCATCGATTGGAGGGAGGTGGAAGAATGTACGAGACGGGCACTATGGGCGATACCGGTAACTCAAGTTGCTCTTCTAACGAAGTTATTTCACGGCAGAGTTTCGCACATTGGAGAAGAGCTTGGCGGTTAAGGCCACCGTCGAAGAACTCTGGTCCTTCCAGGGCACGGAGGAGGACATTAGTGGGATCCTCTTCAAACGAGTCCGCAAACAGGTCTGCCATGTGCCGGCGGTAGAGCCGGCACATCTGTTCCAGCTCTAAGCTGCTAATTGCTCTATTACCGGACTCGATCTGGGCAATGGCCGGCCGCGCGAGATTAAGGGAGTCTGCTACCTGTTGCTGAGTTAGCCCTGCGGTATCCCGCGCCGACCGTAAGCGTTGCCCTAGCTCTGCTTGAGTAATGGTCATTTGCGTTCTCCTAAGTCGGTTAGCGAGCCAACGGCTGCGCGCCCTCACTATCTGTCACGATTGTATGATAATCAAACATTTTTGTCAAATTCAGCCGTTTAAGCTCTGACGTATCCATAATGTATGTTCGATATACTTACCTTCCCATCCCATGAAGATCTTATGTGGTGATCGCATTTTGAGTTCGGCGTTACATGCTTGCTGCTTCCGCCGGGAGTATATCTGAAGAGCCTTATCATTGGCTGATTTCCAAAAATTCGTCCGAAAAATGCAAACCATACCAGCACTCTTTGATTTGCAACGAAGCAGCCCAGCCAGCCAGTCGAGCGGAAGCTCGGTTGCCAAATCCAACTAAATTCTGGGAGCAGCGGCATCGACCGGTGCCCACTTTCAATTTCAATTTGCCTGATTGCAAAAAGACGCGGCTCTCAATGTATCCATCTGAAGCATTTTTAGTTTCAATTCCAATCGCAGATTGATCAAACGCCTGTCGGTGACTACCAACGCGAGCTATTTTTAGAGTAGCCTAACCTCGTCGTGGTGTAACTGTTCAATTCCACAGTGCAGAGCACCGGCGGTACGACTAATCCTCCCTTCTCCATGATTGTCTATTTGCTCACATCTTCAGCTTGTCTTTGGCCCAGGCTCTCAAACGAGGAAACAGGCAGGCAGTGCGTCGAGAGGATACAGGCAACCAGGAGGCACGCCATCCGGATTCCAGTTCTAAACGAACGCGCTCTTTTTCCTGACATTGACGAGTCCCCTGATGCCAAAAGCAACCAATGGAGAAACGATATCACAGGTCGAATTTTGAAATTCCAGAGCCAATTATCTGCTAACGAAGCGCTAAACTATACGGTAGTTGGTAGCCAAGTAATATCTGCTTGCAGTCAGGAGAATCGGTGCGCCGTCATAAGAGATCGATTTTATCCCTGCTAATTGCGATCTTAGGGAACTGGCTGTTCTGTCTTGCGCACGCCGGCGCCATGACACCACTTGAGGCTTCGCAGTATTCGCAACCAACCGGTTCCAGCGGCTACGCTAAAGACGCAGACGTTCAGGGGCTCTGGAATCTTTCTGAGCCAATCAGAATTTTTGTGGCGCCATTATGCAAAGGTGTGCCGTGCAAACACAAAGAGGCATTCATCTGGGCGCTTGAGGCGTGGCGTCTGAGCACCGCAGGATTGTTCTCCTACAAGCTGTGTGAAAATCCTCGAGACGCCAAAGTGCACGTGGTTTGGTCAGACCGGCTGCCGGCTGGTGCTCACCCGAGTGCTGACACCATGGGCGTCACTGAATTGGACGTTGAAGGTGTAGGAGCCTCACGCATAAACGACTCTGCTACCGTGACGGTGACTGTTCCTGACCAATCGCAACCCCAATATCTCTGGGAGATTTTTCAGAACGTCTGCATTCATGAAGCAGGCCATCTGCTGGGAATATATGGACATTCTCCAAATCGCAACGACATCATGTATGCAAGCTGCTCAGCTAAATCCCGGCTTAGTTCCGCCGATGTGGACACGCTCTTGTATTTGTACAAAGAACGAGAGAGCCTGCGTCATGAGACACAGGCTCTGCCCGCAGCTGTGCCACCAAACAAAGAGACGGTTTCAGTTGCTCCGATTAACTTGCCCATGGGCAACATGACCAACGATTACATGACGTATGTCGGAAAAACGGTACAAGAACACTGGAATCCGCCGAACTCTTCTGCAAGACCTCTTGTGGTATCAGTAAGGTTTACGGTTAATAAAGATGGTCAGATGACAAACATCCAATTTGCAAGCAACAATATCCCTGCCGAATACATGCGCGCTGCCAGCGCCGCGCTCAATGCCTGCGCACCTTTCGCTAAGCCCGCACCAGAAGTTGTTCGCGACTGGGGGAAGGATCAAACACATATCGATTTCGATTTTCAATATGTCCCTCCTGGCAAACCCGCGACTCAATAGGTAACTTAGAGTGATGATCGTGCCTGCAAAAGTGCTAGCTCGTCTAGGAATTGTATGTTTCTGTTTTGCGCAATCGTGCACGACCGCATGCGCAGGCACAATTCTAACCGGGCAGGCGGCCTTTACTGACTACTCAAAGGAGTCGCCCGGTGTGCGGCGCAAGATCACCGCGGCAGACTTGCCAAAACCTTATATGACGGAATCGAGTCGCAACGGCCCGAAGATGATTCCACGCCCGGACAATGCCTGGCCGATCTGTGCACCAGGATTCAAGGTCGACTTATATGCGACAAAGCTGAATAATCCGCGCTTAATCAGAGTGGCACCAAACGGCGATCTCTTTTTAGCCGAGAGCGGTCCCGGTCGAATTAAAATGTTTCGTGGTATCGGCAGTGATGGCACCGCATCCGCAGTTCATGTATTTGCAACCGGGCTGCGTCAACCTTTTGGTATCGCCTTCTATCCTCCTGGACCCAATCCAAAATGGCTATACGTAGCCAATACCGATTCTATTGTCCGCTATCCATACAAAAACGGAGATGTCGAGGCCGGCGCTGCGCCAGAGGAAATCGCCAACGACATTCCCGGAGGTGGTCGCTTGACGGGGGGCGGACACTGGACGCGCGACATAGCATTTTCGCAGGATGGAAAGCGTTTGTTCGTATCGGTTGGCTCGAAATCAAATGCAGACGACGTGGACACGCATCCTCTGGAATTCCACAGAGCTGACATTCTGGAATACACGCCAGAAGGCAAATTTGTCAAAATTTACGCATCTGGTATCAGAAACTCCGTAGGCATCGCCATCAACCCTAGCACGGGACAGTTGTGGGGGTCGGTGAATGAAAGGGATGCGCTGGGTGATAATCTGGTGCCTGACTATATAACGCACTTTGAAGAAGATGGCTTTTATGGCTGGCCGTGGTATTACATCGGCGGCAATCAAGATCCGCGTCTTCCCGGCAAGCATCCTGAGCTGCAAACGAAAGTGATCGTGCCTGACGTGTTGCTTCAGCCTCACAATGCATCATTAGAAATGACCTTTTACGAGGGAACGCAATTTCCGAAAGAATATTGGGGCGACGCTTTTGCATCCGAACATGGCTCATGGAATCGAGCTACACGCACAGGCTACGAGGTCATTCGCGTACCGATGCATAAAGGCAAAGCAGACGGCAGCTACGAGGATTTCATAACCGGATTCACAACAGCCGACGGCCAAGTTTGGGGGCGACCAGTAGGAGTGGCAGTGGCACAGGATGGTTCATTATTTGTTTCGGATGATGGTTCAAAATCCATTTGGCTGGTGCGATATGTAGGCAAAAAGGCAGGCAGCTAACCACGCCAACTGATATTCTTTCAGTGGCTCATCACCATCAGCGTACACTACGTTCTAGGCTTGTAATAAATGGATGGTCGATCCAAAGTTTTGGCAATGCTACCGCTATACTATGGAAAGTGTGGAATTGCTCTGTCGGCAGTTTCAGATCGCACGCTAAGGACAGGATTGGTTGAACATGAACGCGGTTTTCACAGTGCTTTTTGTGATCTACTTCTGGATATCATCCGTTGTGCTGTTCTGCGTCAATGCCGTCATTTGTATGGTCGTCGCTCCTTTCGATCCGTTGCGCCGGGCCGTGCACGGTTTCACCAACCACTGGTGCTATCACTATTTCCAATTCAATCCTTTCTGGAAGGTTACGATTGAGGGCATTGAACACATCGATCCGAAAAAGAAGTATGTGATGATTGCCAACCACAATTCGGTGGCCGACATTCTCGTCCTATCGGGAATGTATCGCAATTTCAAGTGGGTCGCCAAAGCGGAAGTGCTGAAGGTGCCGTTCATCGGCTGGAACATGCTGCTCAATCAATACATTGTCATTCAGCGCGGTGACATAAAGAGCATCAAAGAAATGATGCAAAACTGCAAAGATTGGCTGAACAGAGGCGCTTCGATTATGCTTTTCCCTGAAGGGACACGGTCGCCCGATGGTGACATAAAACAGTTTCGCGACGGCGCCTTTCGCCTGGCTGTGGATGGCAAAGTGCCGCTCGTGCCCATAGTCATTGATGGCACACACGATCTGGTCGAGAAAGGGCGCAAGGTTATCAATTTCAGCCACCGTATCCGCATCAAAGTTCTGCCGCCTGTAAATACGTCTGATTTTGATAACAGTTCAGGCAAAATGCGCACCTACGTGCACAGTTTAATGCAGTCGACGCTGGAGCAAATGCGCGGAAACGAGGCGTGAACAATCGAATTCGAGAGATCGACGCGTTTAGCTGGCACCATTGCAGACTGGATACGTACTACATCCATAAAACGTTTTTCCAGCTCGCGAGCCGCGTCGCACAACTCGCTTAACCATGTTTTGTCCGCACTTAGGACAGCAAACTGGAAAAGACGGCTGACCCGGCGTTCTCGACTGTCCAAGCTGTCCAGACGCTCTCGACTGAGCCTGGGGAGCCTTGCTGGTTGGATTGGACGATGAGCGAAAACCCCTGGTAGCGGCTCTGGAGACGGCACGAGACGCAATGCGTGAAGAGGCACCAGATGCAGTGCGTGATGCGACACCAGATGCAGTGCTAGGCGCAGTGTTAGACGCGGCACCATTCGAACCATCTGCTTTGGCTGGTCGCTTTGGAATGGCGATGCCGAGGTAGAGGAGATCCTCTTTATCGCGACGAAACTCTGCGTAAGCATGAGCCACTATCGGATCTTCTTTCTTTCCTCTGACGTTGATAGCGTGGACGGCATGCGCCATGTCGGTGGGTCCGGAGGTTAGTATCTTGCGGAATTCGCTTCCTTTCTGGTCGATCTCGAATTGTATTTTCTGCAGTTCTTCTTGGTCCATATCATTTGGCTTCGGGTCATATACAAAGGATTTTTCCACACTCTTTCTCCACTCAAGAAGTTGCAGAGTGTTTTTTAAGCCAAATCCTGGCACTTGAGGTACTCTTTCTTCTGTTATATCCAGGGCGGTTTCTATACCATAAGACGCGAGTGCTGTTTGCCTGGCCAATCCTACATGGCGAATCTTCGCCTTTCTAATTTCCTGGCTTTCCAAAAATTGGAGCATTTGTATGCCAGGTCGCTTGCTTTGATAGACTGACACCCGGAGCGGCTTTTCCCGTTCGATATTTACTAACTGATGCTTAGCTTCAGCCAGTGAAGACTTAACCGCCAACGCTTGCGTGATACCACATCTGGTGCGCCAGGCTTCAATCGACTCTTCAAATCGGACCATGGAATGTACGTATTTTTCAATAAAGAATTTCTCGGATGCAATTTTGATGAAGAACAATTTCGCGACCGCAAACAAGACCACTGGGCTCCAAATATACCAACATCCTGGCAAATAAAAGGCGATTATCCCAGCCAGTATTAATGTGGCAACTCCAATCAGTCTGGATTTCCACACTTGAAATTTTGCTTTCTTCGCTTCTTCACTGGGAACGTAGTCAATTGCAGGCACGACCGGCTGCAGCTGAGACGGGCTTGGCAAAACAACTTTTTCAATTGCTGCCCAGGCTGCCGTCAAATTGAACGAGCCGGCACCCGGATCAAAAGTAGCTGCACCTCGCCTGAGGAAGGTCGGCAAGAACAGCAACATGCCGAGCTTGTTTTCCATTCGGCACCACGGACACTCTGTTGCCGCTTGCGGATAGTAGTGCAAACTATCCTCGGTGCATTGCACAATCGCAGATTCTAGTTTTACAAGAATGTCGATCCAGGCTTCAGCAGTCGGACGTCTTTCGGCGTTTGGACTGAAGGCTCGCTCAAAAGCCTCGGCCACATAGATGGGGAAATCAGCTAAGGAAGCGGCTCCCGGAGGGCGTGTCATACCGACATCGCGTACTATCGAGTAAACGAAACGATGTTCGAATATCGCTCGCTCCATCGGCATATCGCCTTTAGCGAATGCACCAACGAATGGATGACGACCCATGAACAGCAACTGGAAGATTACAACGGCCAGACCGAACGCATCATGATTGGCTGTTCGCATCATGCCGCTGAGTTTCTTACCTTGCAATTCCGGTGGCGTATACTCAGGTACGCCTACACGACATAAGAATCTATTGGCGCCGTCGATGATCTGAAAACTGTCGGCATCGATCAGGGCAACTTTAGCTTCTTCCGAAACCAAAATTCCGGAGTGATTGATGTCACCGATGACGCATCCGGTTTTGTGAACAGATGCGACGGCTCGACTGACATTCGCTGCAGTGCGAACCAGAAATCTGAAATCCGCTTTTGGAAAATGTTTCTTTCTCGCGCCAGGCGAATAAAGTTCGAACAGCGGCTTGTGTCCAGTTACCCGCTTCATGACAAAACCAGCAAATTGCCCATCGTTGCGACGCGCGATCGCCAGCGGGAATGCCACCAAACCCGATTGCTGTGCAATCTTGCGATTGACAATCGAAGTAATCTTCGCTTCACGTTGAGAAGTGTCTGATGTGGACGTATAGATTTTTAAGACGCGGTCTAAGTCATTTTCTAATGCGAAAACCTCGCCCTCGCCACCACGGCCGATACGCTTGCCCAGCTGCACGCTCACTCCGTCTACAAATAGTGTTGGTGATGTCATTGCCTGCACACCGCCAAAATTAGAGTCTTGTCATCGTCTGTTCGAGCGTTTACCGCATCACTGTTCAAATAGCTGCTAAGTTGCGCAGAAAGTCTCTGGTCACGACCCTCAGACTGGGTCGATGCGATCGGTCTAATCATTCCATCAAAAAACGGCTTGAATGGCTTTTGCGCGGCCATGTCGAGTGCTAGACGCTCGACTCCATCAGAGAATATAGCCAGTGCAGATACAGGACTATTAGATCTGGATATGATCAGCTTGGGTTGCGGATCGTCTGTGACAAAAAATGTGGACGAGGCATACTGTCCCTGGCTGGGCCAACTGAGTGCTGTCCATTCATTCGTCTGCCCACAGCGAGCGACTGCACTGCCATCACCTATATGTGCCACCAGGGTATTTTCGCCTGACGAAATCGAGAAGATAACCGTGGCGGCAAAATCGCGCGCTTTTAACGCACGTGCCTCAGCTGCTTGGGCTATGCGCTCGCGAGCGGCGTTAATCCACTCCCAGAGAGTCTCGTCTGATGGCAGCTCTAATTGCGAAAAATCAAATTGCCTTGCCTGAGTCATCAGGGTTCGACAAATCAACGATGCGCCTTCGCCACCCATAACGGCGCTGCCGGCACCATCGGAAACAACGGCGATTAGGGTCTTTCCTTCGTTGGTGCCGTATGAACAGCTGAAAGCATCCTGCCGGCGAACGTTCCTTTTCACGTGAGCCGTGCCACGACAAGATGCAGCTGCCCATGTCCAGCTATTCATTTATCAATGAAACAAGCATCAATTAAACGACTACCGCCCAACCGTTTGGTGCCACCGGATTGACTAACGGAACAGCCTCGCCAGGGTTCGATCTGGAAACCGAACTCAACGAAGTGGAGAGCCAGGCAAAGAGGTCTCTAAACGCTAAGCCTTTGAGCTTCAACGGAGTGCGCACCGACAACTGTGCCAAGACGTCCATATTTGCGGGCTCGACGCCGGCAGCATAGAACATGAACTCCTTTTTCTCTTCGCCAATACGAATCAACTCGGCAGCCTTAGCCCAATTGTCAGATGGGGCACCATCTGTGATCAGGAATATCCAAGGTCTATAGTATGCAACCCCGTTGGATTTATATAGATCTTTTCTTTCTCTGAGCAATTCGATGCTGCGTTCAATGGCAGCGCCCATTGGCGTTAAGCCGCCGGCCCTGAGACCGAGCGGATGGAAATTCGCCACAGAGGTGAATTCGTTGTGCACCCTGACAATCGGCCCATATGAAACGATGGCAATTTCCACTCGTTTTGCAGCCAAACTATCTTCGTTCAATTCAGCGCGGAAGGCTTGCAATGCTTCGTTGAGTTGCACGAGCTTATTGCCGGTCATCGAAGCAGACGTGTCAAGGAGCAGCAAACATGGACAACGAGGCTCAGGATTTTCAGCGAATTCGACGCCGCCAAATGGTACTTGTTCAAAACTATTTTCAGACACGTAGATTCTCCCCAAATTATTTGAGACGTAGCCAAAGGATAACACGAAAAGCGCCCACCATCTTGGCACCAGAGTTTCATAATGCAAATATTATCACTGTATCTGGTATCGCTTTCAAGGCAAACCCGATACGCAAACGGGTAAATTTGTATATACGGGAGACTACTGGATGATACCGGATACGGTGAGCAGCGCTATGAGACAGAATCATCGATGACTATCGGTTTTCCGAGTGGTCAAACTGAATTCTCTATGTGAACAACTTTGCGTTCCACAGATAACTTTGGCGGCTTGTCTTTATGCAAAATGCCCATTTCCACGAAAAGTTCAGGGTACGACAAAATCTTATCGCGATATAAAACCCTGTTGGCGGCAGCTTCAACTCGCTTAGTGAGAATATTGTTTGGCTGCTTTGTCATTGGCAAGATTGCGTCGAACAGGTGGCTATCCAGAATATTCTATTACCTGGCATTAGCATATTTCTTCATTCTGTCTTTGTCTTCAGAATGCCAGGGGCGACGTGTGGTTCGACCAGCAGATCGAGCTATCGAATAGTCCATCATCTGCATGCGAACTAATGCCAGAAGCTTCCGCTCAAATGGTTCTGCTGCACGCTTTTTTCGTGCCTCAGCTTTTCCCTTGTATATCTCTTCGTTCGATCGAACGCTTTGATAATTTGTCATTCTTCGATTTTTCGCCTCCACTTCTCCAGGAGACCATACTTGGTCAGAATTGCATCAAGCTTCTCTTTGTTCGGATCAGCTGATTCCAGAGCTGTTAATATGTGTGCCCAATCTTTTGCTCTACCAGCTTCGGCTTTCACTGCCAGTGCGTATTCATACTCAAATACGTGAGTCTTTACGTTCTCAATCGTAACGGCTGCAGCATTCTCTAACGCTTCCTCAACGAGTGGCTGATTCGCTGGCACCAGAAATTGAACATCGACACCCCTGATGTTAATGTACAGATCTTTGATTTTGCAGCCCAGCTCTTCTAATCGTTTGTAGATTGGTCCCAGGTCGATAAGAAGTGTTCGATTCGGCATGTAGCAGAACATATCCAAGTCATCAGTTTTCACTGGCTGTGCGTAATACATGATTGCAACCGAACCACCAATGGTTGGCTTTTGAATGATTCCTTCGAGCTCTAGCTGGTTGATCAGTTCCAGTGTTGGTCCCAAAATCGGTGGGATCTCTTCTAACAACTCTTCAGCCCTCCTTCTCGGCCGCCCACCCTTAGTCCCATTCAACCGACTAGCGTTAGCGCGGGCAGCTGACTTAGTTTCTCCACCCAACTTCCCAAGCAATTTTGCCGCCTTTGTTGACCTTTTCATAAAAATGATGTCTCGAAACGGTTGCACTACGGTAATTATAACCCAAGCGCTAGGTTTAGGCTATTCTCGATCTGCGAGTGCTCGAGCCGGATCCTCTTGCCACTCAATGCCGTTCTCCTGGCACCATTGGATCATTGCTCGCCGTTGGCGAAATTCATCCCATCTTTCAGTCAGCGAATGCTCAGAGATACAATCGCGAAATGTCTTAGGCGAAATCAATGCCTGTTGCAGTTCGTCGAGGGCGAGTTCCAAATATTGCACAAATTCCCAATCAAACTCTTCTTGTTGGAATGCATCAGCCTTTGGTAGCTCTCTAAATCGGCCTTCTCGATCGTAAACGATCGCTATCTCTAAACCGAGAGTGCAGTCATACCACTCCATATCCATATCGTCTTCGGGATCAGTTTGGTAGGTCATAGCGAGCTTGAGACTGTCTTCGGAAGCGTATTCAATTGCTCCTGTTTTGAGATCAACGAACCACTTAGCTTTGGCCTTGTACTCGTCGAATGCTGTTTCAGGTTCCGGTTCCGGATCGAAAATTTCGTCGCGATCTAATTTATGGTAGAAGGCTGCGCGAATGAGTTTCGCGATATCAATCTTGTTGTAAGTAGTGAGTTTTTTGTCCTCATTTGTTTCAGCATTTCCCATGCAATTCTTAGCTATGAAAGCCTCGATTGCCTGCTTTCTGTAACGCACGACTCTTCCGATCTTAACGTATTCCAGATCTGGAAATTTCTTAGTGCGTCGCCACACAGTAAGCGTCTGTGGGCTTTTGAGACCGAGCAATCTTGCTGCTTCGGTGCTGGTTAGAAGGCGTTCCGTTTTTGCATCCAAAGTTTGCATAATTTTTTCCCCTTGCGAAAAATTCCCCATACTCTCTTTAACGTTCGCGGAGGCGATAAAGTTCAATGCTTGAAAACAGAATTAATGAGGGTGCGTGCCACGTGTTCTCTAACCGACGGTTTCGTTTGAGGATTTGATGGCGTACCAGCACAGGCGCGATGCAGAGCTCGACTGCCCCAAAAGGTCTCAGGATTCTCTGCGTACACTGAGTCCTAGGGCGGCGCAATTCTGTTGCAACCAGGTCAAAACGGCGAACGTTGCTTGTAAATCTTCTTCATTGTAGCGTTTGATATTGGCGATAATTCGGTCGTCCCCCTCTTGAGCGCCGAATTTCGTTGCCTGTAGAAACTGGGACATTGCCCAGTCGCCACCAAATTCGGTTTGACTGCGAGTGAAACCAGCAAACTTCTCAACCGCCTTGAGGCTGTAAGTGGACGTTGGCAGGGCGACTGAGTCCTGTACAATCGGCAAAAGGTCGATCAGATTATTGAGCACGCGCGCACCAATGCCATCGATATCGCCATGGCGATTAATATATTTCTTCAGCATGGCAGGCTCGTAGTGGTGCCAATGCACAATAGGAAGGTCTCCATATTCGTTAAAGATTGCCTGAGCATGTGCGAGGAAACCTTGCCAGGCAGCTGCGTCGGTTACGGTATCAAGAGAGCCAATCGAGCTGAGATAAGGCCCTGGTTGCGCCCCGAAAACCTGCATGCCATAAAGGAAGACAATCTCAGGTGAATCCAAATGTGGTGGCATGCCTTCGAGGTCCAGAATTATCCAGTTTGGAGACTGAGGTAGAGACGAATCTTTCGCCTCGATTTGGTCCATCCACAAAGGGGAGCTAGAGCCAAACGCGCGAGCTGAAGCAAATATTCGGACTGCCCGATTTCCCACTCTGACAGACCGACTAGCAACGATTCGAGATAAATTCGCCAGTCGATCCGGATCATAGGACGAGAGCAGGTTTTGAACGGATGAGACGCCCTGGCGCATCAGGACGCGAGCAAGTTCCTGGTCGACTCCTGGAAGCAATGCGATGTCACTGCGCTCCTCGGCGGCGGTCCAGCAGCGAGTGCGGAAGCGGCACCCGCTGCATTTGCTCAACCCCACTGGACTGAATGGAGGCAAAGTCGAACTTTTGGCTGCCAGGATCTGAAAAAGCAGGCGCAGAATGTCTGCATCTGCTCGAGGTAGCGCCACAATCTGGTTGTTGCCCGTTAGAATCTCAAGTTCTGCAGGAGGCAGCTGCAGTGCGCGTTTCATCAGCCAGCCGAACAGCTGCAGGCTGGCAACTGATGCACGGCTAGTGCTAGCCGGCGTTATTCGGCGAGCAAGGCTGATATTGCGAGCAATGTAGCGATCACCGTGCAATATAAGGAAATCCGCCTCGCCGAAGATTTCCACGGATCTTCCGCCAAGGTGCGAGCGCACTGCCAGTAGTGGCTTTGAGATGACAGGGACACGCGACTTGATGGCATCAATGGTGGCAACTGTGCGCTCTGCCTCTTCCAGCATGCCGAGATCGAGGCAGCCGGTGTGAAGCTGCCGATGGGCATCCCAATGGCTTTCATAGAGTCGTTTAAGAGCGTCCTCATAAGGACCTGGTTCGTCTGTGGGTTGTACTCGTTCGGCGAGAAACACACGCAAATCACATTGCGACGGGTTTAGATAGTTTCTGATGTCTTGCGAACCCACCTTAGCCATCGAGGAATCGTCTGATTCATCTTCACCTTCCGACACAAGAGTGGCATTAATAGCTGTTTTCGCGTAACCCCAGTCAATGTGCTCCTGTTCTAAGCGAAAACCGGCTCCCCACTCCCCGTCCTTCAAACGCCTGTATACAAGCTGTTCTGCTGAATTGAGATTCTCCAGCCACTCGGCATCATGTACGTCGCGCTCATCCACTTTGAAGGGCCGAAATCGAAGCACAGTCTCCTCGTCCATCATCAATGATTGAATGTGGGGAAAATATTTGCGCGCACCATGCAGGGCGCCGAATCCATGTGTATCGATGTCGCCCCAGTAATAAGCCCGGCAATGGAGCATCCAGCTTGCTGCGCCAAGGTGTTCGAAACCGTAGCCACTGCCAAAGATCACCATGCTCTCCGGGATATCCGGAAATGCAAGAAAATTGGTTTTATTCTCGGTAATGTAAACACGGCGCACTGGCGGATTGAGATTGGCAAACGTTTCCCAATCCAGGCTAATGTCCTGGTCGCCACCACCGGGGAAGTAGGAGCAATCGGATGATATGCGGAAACGAACTGCTGGGCGCTCTTCACGAAACCCATAGCGAGCGGCGAAACTTTGCGCGTTGCCTGAAGATGCTGCATCATTCAACGCAACATCAATTAGCTGCGAGAGCAACGCCTGATTTCTTTCTATAAACTTCGTGTGAAGACCCAGGATACGAACTTCTCTAACATAAATGCAGGGATTAGGATGCAGCTTCATCCATTCCACCACGCGCAGCAAGTCTTCCCATTTGTCAGCGTTTTCGAGAGCCTTGAACGGGTTTCTGCACAGCCAGGGGATGAGAGTCTGTTCCCTGGCTGCAACCAACTCGACAATCTTCTTGAACTTGAGGAAGTCCTTCTTTCTGTTCAGCCAGAGCAGAGCATCATCTACGGTATCAACCCAGATTTCGTCAGGCAAAGAGTTGTTGCCTAACAATCTGTGGTTGAATTCGCGCATCACTACGCGACAGTGCGTGAGTGCTCTCAATTGAGCGATCCATACTCTGATCTGATCGAAGTTTTCGGCGATTTGTCCAGAAGCCGGCTCCTTCAATTTAAGCCGCAGCGGGAAAATGGTCTCTTCGCGCAGCAATTCAGTCAGTATCTGTCCCTTATCCCAAACTTTTTGCAGCTGAGCCTTGAGATCGTCAGGACGGGACCAGTTCATATTTCTGTTCCGGATGCTCCTGATGTTCCTGTTCCCAATCCACCTAGAATCTCAGCTTTCTTTTCGTGATATTCCGCAATCGTTAAATTGCGCAGTTTGGAGCAATTGCCATGTTCGTTTTGCACAAAGCCCACGCTGGCGACGAACGGCTCGATGATGTGAATCTTTTGCAGTGGCGTGACTACAAGCAATTGCAGATTCATTTGCTGGAACAGCTTTAGCCCGTATTTAGCAGATTCCTCGGAGCCGCGTCCGAATGCTTCGTCAATAAGCACGAATCGGAAGGACCGCGAGCGCCCTGCAGTCCACTCCAGACCAAACTGGTATGCCAGGCTGGCGGCCAGAATGGTGTAAGCAAGCTTTTCCTTTTGTCCGCCAGATTTGCCGCCGGAGTCAGAGTGGTGCTCGAACTCGCTGTCATCTTCGCGCCATCTTTCGGAAGCGCCAAATGTGAACCAGTTTCGCACATCCGAAACCCGCGCAGTCCACTTTCTGTCTAGCTCTGTCTGCCCCTCGCGCCCGCGGAATCTCTCAATCACTTGTCTTACCTGCAGGAACTTCGCTTCCGAATATTGCTCATCATCGGAACCGGTAAGTGCATTTTCTGTGCACGATCGAAGCTGCGATTGAAAATCGCGAATGTCGGCGTCGCTGTTTGCTTGCGCCTCCAGCCGAATATAGCGGCCCTCGTTGTATGGCACTTTGGTCAACGATTGGTTGATGAGATCGATCCTCCCCTTGATCAGCTCTCGTTGACGATCTAACTGCGAGCGAAAGTTCGCTACTTCGTTAATCGTATTCTCGTTCAGCAGGCGCTTGAAATGGGCTTCAAATCTCGGCAATTCATCAGTTTCTAGCTGCGATAGCATTCGCTCGTATTCGGACGCGCTGTGCATGTTTGCGTCAATTTCCTGAGTCTCCAGTGGATAATCTTTATTGTATTCCGCCATTGTCGAGACAATTAGAGTGGAGAGTCTGTCAATCTTTTTCTGGTCGGCGTCTATGCGAGACTGAAGCCACTCGCGGGTTTCTTTCTGGCTATTATCGCAACGTTCCACTGTCAGTTTGCGCTCACCCAAAGCTTCTTTTTGAATTACATCGAGAGCGGCAAATCTTGTCAAATGATGTGCGTTATCGGGATCTTGAATTTGCTGCTTTAACTCGTCGCGGCCGTTTTCAAAATCGCTCTTCTTCTGTTCTGTCCTTGAGCGCTCAGTCAGCTGGTCTCGCGCCTCTGATTCTTTTTTTCTGATTTCACTACTGACAGCGCTGAGCCTATCGTTTAGCTGTTTTAGAAGATCGCTTGTTGTTTCAATCGCGGCTTTCTCTTGTTGCAACTTAGCAATCTGGGCAACCAATGTTTGCCAATCGAGAGCGTCGAAATCTGTGTATTCCTCAAGGCGCTCGCAAATGCGGATGATCTCTTTGATGCGATTTCGTTGAGAAGAGAGGCTGGCGATTTGTGCCGCCAGCGCCTGTATCTCAGTCTCGAGCTGCCGAGATTTAGTCTCAAGGGCTTTGATTTTTGATTCGTTCGTCCAGCCAAGCACGTATCTGCTACGATCGTCTATGCGTGAGCGATCATCCTTCTCGTGCTGGTCTCCCGGTCGCTTCACCTGACCGGCTCTAGTAATGGCACGCGGTTGTCGTTTGAAGTCCTCGTGGTTGTCGCAGCAGGAAAAGTTTGCTCTGTGCGACAGCTCTCGTTCCAGCCATTCGTAGAAATATGGATGACTCTTGACGGCCACTTTCTTCGCGAGAGAGTTGGAAAGCAACTCCTCATGGGCATCTCTGTGCCGTTCCGCAGCCCTGTTGCGCACTCGAAAATACACCAGTCGGCCTTTCAAGTGGTGCTGATCGACCCATGTGGCCACGCGATCGTAATGAGCATCCGGCACCAGGATCGACAGTCCGAAGCCGCGCAGCAACCGTTCGGCGGCGCCCTCCCAGTCTTGATCTTCCTCGTGAACTTTGAGGAGTTCGCCGGCAAACGGCATCTCCTCAGAATTGATGTTCAGAGCGTCGCTTAGCATGTTGCGAATGCGAATTTGTTCGCTCGGAATATTGCTTACTCGCGATTTGAGGTCTTTGATCTCAGCATTGAGCTCGTCATGTTCCTTACGCCTCTGGCGCATGGACACTTCCAGCTCGGCCAGCTCATTCTCCACCTGAGGCTCTTGATCGTTAGCTTCAGATTTCTTCCTCGCTAGAGAAATTTTCTGGATGATGAATTGATCCGCATCCGATGGAGGGTGCTCTCCAGCGCTTTCCACCAATTCAGAGTAGCGTCTGGCGGTATCTCGCCGCCGCTGAGATTCCCGCTCCAGTTTCTCAATCTCTTGTCTCAACTTTTCTATACGATCGCCGCCATTGGCTGAAATATCCAGACGCAGACGCGCCTCCTCGGCTCGAAGTTCGTCGACCAGAGAGTGCAATTTTTTTGTCGCCGCATCTTGTTTGGCCCACTCGGTAGCCAGTGATTCGATGCGGATATCCAACAAAGATGCTTTCAAGGAAGCGAAGTAAATCTCGAGCGCATCTCGGCAGGCGGTTCGCTCATCTTTTGTAAGCATCAATTGAGCGCTGCGCTGGCAATTTTCCACGAGCGGCTTGAGCCTTTGCACCTGGTCTTTGGCTTTGAGCACAGCATCATGAGACTTCGTAAGATCATCAAAGTGGTGAATCAAACCTTTGATTCTCGTCTCGACGTCGAATGATTCAAGCATGTGCGTGCGCACGAAATCGGTGAGACTGCTGACCGACTTCATCGAAACTGTTTGGTGGAAAAGGTCGAGAGCCTGCTCGCTCTCAATTCCGAGGCGGCGGCGAAACCAGGCGCCGTATTCTTTGAAAGAGTCGAAGATTTCGGCACTGCCATTGAGCTTGCGCCTGAAGGCTGTGACATCGCCGCGAAAGTCAGAAAAATCGGAACTGATGCTCATCTCGCGCTCAGCGCAGACGTATAAGCGAGCTGGCGGTGCGCCCGGATCTCTGGTCCAGAAGATTTGCGCGATTGATGTTATGGTGTCATATCCGGTGTTACGAAATACAGCGAGGATGACTGAGAATTGATCGTTGTCCCGCAAGGCAACTGGCTTGGAAGCGCTGCCCATATCGTTGCGTTCGTTTTTGTAGTAACCGTGGACATATGTCTTGAGAGAACGCTCTTTAGCTTCGGCGCCAGCTGCTTTGTTATAGGCGGCCCGTTGCACAAGCAAGGTGGTTATTGCGTCTACTAGTGTGGATTTTCCCGACCCGATATCGCCGGTAAGGAGCGAATTATTTCCATCGAGTTTGAAGCGCCAGATCTGTTTGTCGAAAGTGCCCCAATTGTAGACCTCGACTCGTTGCAGTCGAGACCCTGGCAGAGCTTGTTCCGAGTTCGTATCAGCCAACCTCTCGAAGTTAAGCTGCAGCTGTATTTGCTCATCACCGGTGGCCTGGGTAATGCTGTTAGTTGCTTGGGAACTGCCGTCAGTCGCTTCGGAATTGCCGTCAGTTGCTTCGGAATCGCCGTCGTTTGACTTGAGCATGGCTGCCTGCAGCTCAGACTTAAGCTCGTCTTGCATCTGCTCTCGCTGCTGAAGTTCAGTCATCTTGCCCATCTCCTACTTCATCCTGGTATCGATTCTTGTATTCCACCAGTCTTTGGTCGAACTCCGAGAGCCATTGCGCATCAACGAAAGCCTTCAATATGCGCTGCACTTCAAATGTGTCTTCGCGCACAGACTGCGCCTTTAACCGGCGAAGAAAGCCAAGCTCTACTATTTTATTGATGTGGGTATCGATTTTGTTGGTTGTTTTGACATCGTTGGTGCTTTCAGGCAAGAAAAGGCGAAGCAGATCGACAATTTCGTCGCGGGAGAGAATCAAACGAGTGCCACCACCAAGGGCATCAAACTCAGCCAACTTCTTGCGCAAAAGCGCCAACAGCAAACTGACATGGAAGCTGAGCTGACGGCGAGCCATCAATCGTGGCAGACAGGCAGCATTTTCATCTTCATCGTCCGTTTGCGAGCGAAGGAATGCGTATCCTTCTGCCTCATCCAGCATCAATTTTAGCCCCAGAACATTTACTGCATCGCGAACTGCTGCCTGTAACTTTAGAAGGAGCGCCCACACTCCTGGATCCGATTCCTGATAAATCACTCCCTTCAATAACGAAATCGTGAGCAGTGGCAATTCTCGACCCGCAACCGCGGTAGCGATCGATTCCATCTTTCCTGGTTCCGTTGCTGATTCCAGTTCTTGCATTGTCATCTCTTGCATTTTCATCCTTTTGTGAAAATTACCCGCGGCAGTGTTGCTTCGCGTCTCACTCCCGGTTCAGTATCCCAGCTCAATGTGTCTTTCTCTTCCTCATCGATAGTCGCTCTCCGAGAATTCGTCGCCAATTCCAGATAGGCAATAATTTCGGCCAGTCCATGCTCCAGGGGGTGTTCGGCGACGAGCTCAGAAAGCGTAATCTGATAGCGGTCTTGCAATGACTGGCGGATGTAGCGGCTGAGAACTTCTTTGTCGATTACGACTTGGGAGAAGAGCGCCAGCGGATCCACATCACTTTCGTCGGCGTCGACAGCTTTGTCTTTGATTTTGGGTTTGATTTTCGGTGCGTACAATTTGCGCTCGAGGGGCAGCTCGATTTCGGCAATGGCGCTGTCTATCTTCATCATGTCGCCCAGCGCAGGAGTATCGCGCAAGTCGAGAGCATTTCGTTCCACATCGCGGAGAATCTCCATGATGCGGCGGTTCTCAAGCAAGGCCGTGTCATCAAGAAAGCGCCTCAGTTGCTGAGAGAGTTGCGCCACTGTGTTTTGCGTGTGTTCGCCTGCATCTAGCCAATCATAGTGGACCCGCTTAAGCTTTGCCTCTGGTTTGAGCTCCATCACTGGTGGCAGAGCTAAGACCTTATCGAGCAACGACGACAGCTCGTCCTGCCTCGATTGAGACATTAAGAACTGCCAGAAGGCGTTGAAACTGCGCCCTTCATCAGAGTCTGAGATGGCGTCGCGCTCACCCATGACCTGGTCTAGCAATGTGCTTTTAGAGTCGCCGTCCCAGCGAGCAATATCTTCTCGCACTCGACGATCGAGGGTGTGAAAGTTCTGCTCCACCTGGCGAAAGTCTGAAAGCAGCTCGCGGGCAGTGGAAACGAACTGCTGAAAGCGCTCCTTCACAGCAGTGTTTCCGAGCAGTTGCAGATCGCCTTCACGCAGCCGCTCAATCTGACTCTCGATTTCATCACGTCGGCGCTCGAGTTCTGCCAGGCGCAACTCACGATTAGTTTCGGTTCCCTCGCAAACTTGCTTCAGTATTTCGAAAAGCAATAAGAGCCGAGATTCAGTACCGACAAACGATCGCTCGGTCAATCCTGTGAGCCAGGCGATCGCCTTTTCAGTGGCGGGCGTGAGATCGAATTGTGGTTCGTCTGATCCTTCTATGTAGAATTTGCGCAGCCAGCCCTTTTCCGGCGACGTCCAGTTGTCGAGATATTCGCGCGCTGGCCGCGGATATAACTTCTCCCCGCTGCGTTCATTCAGGGCATATATCTCATCTTCTAACTTCTCAACCAGGGTCGGCTGATCTATGACGCGCACATTAGGTGCGACAAATACCTTGTGCAGGAAACTGGCGACCAGAGGCGCATGCTCGGCACAAAGCAGCCCCCAAGCAGGATGACTCTTTCGCAGCGATTTCAGGACATCGTAATCGAGATTCATGTTGAGCAGCCGACGGCAGCAACGGTTTCCATTTGTTTCCCAGATTATCTCGTGCCACTGCAAAATAACTGCAGTCTGCTCATAATCCTTGCTTAATTCTTCAAATTTGAGATTCGATAAGAACGTGCTTTGCAGTTTTGGGGCTCGAACAGGTTCATTGAACTCAATTTTGCAGCAACCTGCTGCAAAATTTCGGATGCACCTGGCATTCGTGCTTCGGCTTCGTCTTCCGCGGACTGAAAAAGATGCCGGGCACGTTCGACGAACTCAGTCTGATTGCCGTTAACTATTTTGAACGCGCGGCTCAAAATAATTGTCCCTAATCACAGTGCAAAATAATAACAGTCCTGTTTCTTGCTCGCCGTCTGTGTAAGTCTCTCAAGCGTAACAATTGGTTGATCAAAGATTTTCTTCGAATCTTGCGCTGCATCAGTCTATGTGAAGACCAATACCGGATGGGTGGCAGAGAGCGCATTGAATAGCTGTCGGGATCCATTTGACCATATGAATCGTTGTTTGTTTTGAACTTGGTCGTTTGATACTGTTTTGGATAGAGCCGCCCAAACTTATAGAGCGAGCGAGCCATCCGGATTAGCTCCAACTTTGTCTCGCATTCAATGCATGGAGGTGCGATGGACTATATTGACGTTACAATTCTTGGTGACTCCAACCCCGTTCCACAGCCGCCAAGATTTATCAGGCGTATCGGCGACGGTGTTCCTGAAATCGTTGATCGATTGGCGAAGAGGCGTCGCGCTGGCGAAACTCCAGTTGGTTTATCAACAGGCATACAGACCCTAGATGATTCAACAGATGGACTGGAGCCGGGTGACTTCTATTTGATGGGATCCACATTTCCAAGGGACCTGACTGGCTTGAGTTTGCAAATCGCTATTCATGTTGCTTCGAACCCAAAACATTCAGCGGCAATTCTTTCCTACCACCACTCTGAATCGCAGCTGGTTTCAAGAATTGTTTGCAACAAGGAAGATTTGGACGAAGTGATGCTGTTCGATTCAAAAGTAAGCCAAACACGGGAATGGGAAAAATATTTGCGCGGCTTTGATCATCTTATGGCGCTGCCTTTGTATATTGCGGCGCCCTTCCAGAAGCCATTTAATGAGTTGTACGGCAACTGTTTGCAATTACGCGACACCATTCCTAACCTTGCACTGATTGTAATAGATGATTTGCAGGGATCGATTCAGCAAGGTACACAAGACTTTGATGGCGCAGAAATCTCACAGCAACTCAAAGAAATTGCCGTAGAGACCCAGACATGTGTTATGGCAACGACGCAACTGCCTCATTACGTAAGTCAACGCCGCTATGCACGGCCTGTTTTGCGAGATTTTCATCACGAGGGCCGACTTGATTACTATGCTGATGTCGTTGGCGGACTTTGTCGAGACAGTTGCCACCAGTCGCTAGAAGGAGATGGTGTCTTCAATCTAGTGGAATTGATACTGCTCAAAAACACGAAAGGATCGACCGACACGATTAGATTGATTCGAGAGAGGTTCAGTGAGCGTTTCACGGATGGAGTGAGTTGACCGTTGCCGGTTTCCCCAAGACGTAAGTTAGCGGAGGAAGTGGCTTCATGGTCTTCCTGCTACTGTCTTTGCCGACTTCTAAAATCAGCATACTCTGTGCCAATGTCAGTTGGAACCTCCGCCTATCAATTTGTATGCCAAATGCTTTCTCTTTGGAGTCGAATAATTACAGGCTGGTAGCTCACTCCAAAGAACCGTCCGATTTCTTCGCTCATGAACTCCACACTGGTTCTGGAAGTGGATCTAGTTTTTCATAGGCTGTTCCGGCCAGCATTTTCTTCGCATCTTCGAACTTCTTTTTGAGCAAGCTGCCTTCGATGAGAAGTCTGCCGGCGAACTCATCGGCTTGCCACTCCAGCCAGCCGTATTTATCGCGCGGAATGGTGTCGAAGAACTGCGCCCATTCCTCTACGGACGAAAAACTCACGGCGCGATATACATCTTCGTGAAGAACATAATGGCCGATCTCGTGCGCGATTGAATCTGAGCCGGTTCTGAAATGAATCATTCATGAAGCGGTCGTAGTCTACAATTATCGCTTCGCGATTACTGAGTAAGAGTGCGTCGGCGCCGCTGGCTCTTGCCACGCCCTTCTCAGGCTCAAGGCGCAGTTTCAGATCTGCTTCGACGATCACTTCAACATCAAGAGGCACCACGGTTCTATCGATACCGTAGTGCCTGCAGAATTCCTGGACCTTCTTCTCGATATCTGCCCTGCTGAGGACGGGAACAGTGATTTTTGGGTTATTGTTCTTCAATGTCTTTCGACCTGTTGCTGTGCCGAATCAAATCCGCCAAGCTCAATAGCTGTTCCTTGGTCGGTTTTTCTCGGCCCAGAGTTCGAAAAACCAGAGGTAGACATGCTACTAGCTCCTTATCTTCCATGATGTCTTGCGGAATTTCGCCGCGACTGAAGATCGCCAGGTCCCTGAATTTAACCCATTCTGGACCTCTTTTGGGAATCTTCAAAACTTTGGCGATTTTGCCAAGCATTTCTTCGTCTTTCGGCGGCTGTAACGTGCCGCGCTCGACCTTGCTCCATCGGCTCGGATCAAGCTCCAGGGTATTACAGAATTCTCTTAGACCGATCCGCAGTTCTAGTCTCTTTTCACGTACGTAAGCTCCAAAAACTTTCATGCTGCACCTCATCACACTCACTTGCCGTCACTACGGCAAGTAATACCACGGTGTGGACCAAAAAATACCACATGTGGACAATTCTATACCACGACGGTCTTGTTGGCAAGCTCTCTGGTCGGCCGTCGCATTGGGCGTTTACTTCTGCTTGAAAGTCGAAAATTAATTCTGGTCTAAGCGACCCGCGGCACGAGATTCAATTTGTATTTCTTTGGCGGCATCGCCGAGCGGATGTTATTGCCGAATTTATAGAAGACAGTCTTCTTGGTGAATCGTATCTCTCGGCAATTCAAAAGGGGCCGCATCAACCATAGACCACTGCAACCGCATTTGGTGCTCAGCATCCGGGACGAGCTGAGGATGTTGGAAGAACACTTCTGTAGAGAGCGGAGCGCGAGCCCATGGATTGTGTATAACCTTTATGTCATAAACCATCTTACTGCGATCCCATCGCCGGCAGCAAAGCAGGTTCCGTGCCGAATCTTAGTTTGCTGCCGGAGTCAGACATAAAGCGACCGTTATTGTCCCCACGTCTTCGGCTCGAAAAAACGCTCGTGACTTTTGATTGGGCACCATGATTTGCATCAATCTCTTCAAGTTCAGCACGCACTTGCAACCTGGGGATTATGACAGCCAAATCGGCCTCTAATGGCGGGAAATATTTGACGATAATGAGATACCAGCCCTTTGCGTCTAAACGTCCTTTCTTTGGTATGTCCCACGCCATGGCAAAAGAGCGTTTCCATGGGAATTCGGGCAAGGCTGACTGAGTCGAGCGCGATATGGAATGGATCTTTGCAACGACATCCTTGGCAAGAAGCAGACAGGCCAGACTAAGTTGCCTTTGCTCAATGAATTCATCGACGCTCAGTGTGCCTATCATCCTGAGCACTTCGGAGCAATGCGCCTGCGCCTCGACGAGCTGGCTGAAGTCGTCGCTCGGTATGGATATAAACCGTTCAGACGCCGAAATCATCGCTCACTCCCTCTGCTCATCTCAGTTATACGCGGTGTCACTGCAAAATACAGGTGAGAGTTTTGTTCAAATTTCTTGAACAAGGTTTGGCGATGCCATCGGGACCAACTCACGACGCCGGGTAGAATTTGAGCAATGCTTCTTTGCCGAGGCTTTCTTGCGGGATCCAGGCGCGATCTTTGAGCATCTCACGCACTTGATTGCGCAAGGTGATTGGCAGCCAGCGATAACAGGCGGGCGTGCATGAAAGTGTGGCGCTGTCTGGAAACGGGCGCCTGATACCGCGCGCGAGCAGCCATTCGCCCAGTCAACAGTGGCTGGATCGATCCTCGGTAGCTTTGGAATCGGCACGAGAAGTTTGATCCACGCCGGCAGCACTGGAATGAACTCTCGCAGCCACTCTTGTTTTTGATTGACCGGCGGAAAATCGATTCGGCGAGCGCGCCAAAGTTTGTGCAATTCGATGAATAGGACGATACTAACTCGAAAACGGCCGGGTTCACCGGAATAATATTCCTTCTCAAAAATTGAGCGCACCTCCTTCATTGATATCGTTCGGCGGCGAAGCGCATTTAGCCGTGCAAAGAACTGCTCGTTGAAACTCGTGCTAACATCTTCCGGATCGGCAAGGCTGGCTGATTCAGCGATAATGTAGCTCAGATCAGAAGCCTTTCCGTATCTAAATCCGGAGTCTGTTCTAGTAGGATCGATGATCGAGCTAAGACGCTCCGCAATCGATTCAGTCAACCTCCTCTCGCCAAGATTCGTTGGCGTCTCGACATTCTCTTCGCTCATTTGAAATTCTCACAATGTGATTCAGGTCGTGGACCAATCCACAACCGTCAGGGGATCACGCACATACAGCTGATATCTCAAACATATACGACTCCACTGCGAAATACGTGCAGTCTGATGGTTTAGTGCAAATTTAATGAATTGCATCTGATGCGCGTAAAGGTAAGAGTGAATCGAATCCACATACATAACTTGTACCGCGCCAATACCCGATCTCAGTGCTAATCCATCACCGTGCTGCGGAACTTGTAGTTGCATTTATACGCGTAGATTCAATAATCATGCAATTCCAGGTGTCCTATATCTCCCCTGTGCGGATATTGTTTGAAAGCTGATAAGTCGAGAGGCCCGAACGCCTGCTTTTCCCATTGAGGCGGGCAATACATCGCGGGGACTTCGTTGGTTGGACCAGGCGGAGGTGTAATGGCATTGTTGGGAATCGCATGCATATGTTCAAGGTAAGCCTGCCATTCCACTTTGAATTTTGGATAGCCAGCCAAGTCGCGCTTGCAGACATCATAAGATTCAACGGACCAATAATCAGTGTTCATAATCGGCGTGATGCTAACCAGGTCGCCATTATAGTTGCGGTGAAAGTAGCTGCCAACTCTGTGCGGATGCTCGACATTCCAAACAAGATCCTGCTTCATTTCAAATACAGCGCGAGCCATGTCCATTACCTGAAGCTGCTTGACACCAGCTATGTGCTCTTTCAAAGCGAGGCATTTTTCTTTGACTGACGGAGTGATTCGAGCGCAGTTTAAAGCATCGACGAGTTGATTCCAGGCTTTTATGTAATTCCAGTCTTTTGTATGTATGTTACAAGCCCAGTAGACTGCGCACAGATAATTCCAATCGGCATTACCCTTATCAGATCGTTTTAGTGCCTCGTAAGCATCGTGCATTTCACTGACGCAATGGTCCATTCTGACGTGGCTGGGTTTACCATTCAATGTTTCTGTGATTTCTCTACATTGGCAGTATGCCCAATGTAGATTGAGAGCATTTTGTTGACTGATGTCCGCAACGTCGCTCGACGCTGCGTTTCTGTAGGCAAATTCGGCTTGGTGCCAGTCTCCTCGATTCTCCGCTTGCTGAGCCGACATAAGCATTCTTTGGTCCTGAGCTTGTTGAGCTCGGACATGCACCATTAAGTAATCTCGCTTGGCCTGTGACATGTTTGGATCTGACAAATCAGATTGGCTAAAAGCCGCTTGGGAGCTGAAGAAAAGCCAAGATGATGCAAGCCAGATTGTTGTGCGGCTAATTTTATTTGTGTTTTCCATTTCTGATCCATGCTCTCTAATCTAAAAGCTAGTCTTTCGCCAATGGCGAGTAACACACGAAAGTCGTCGCTCGGTAGCTCGGTGCTCAAGTCCGACCTGGATTTGGAAGTATACCTTAACAGGCCCGACCTCGAATATCGCGCTGCCCGTTCTACTTACGATCGACTGCGCAACGAAATATCCGTTTCGGAAGAGAGCCTTGGTATTCGGCAATCGCCTTATCGTTTTCGTCGCGCACATGATAAACATCGCCGAGCTTGGGTATAAATTGATGGATCATCTTTAATTTTCAGTGTATCTTTCTGCCACCAACGCGCTGAAGAGAAACAATCTAATGCACAAGAGTTGCAGCTTGTCTTAGGTTGCTCCATGAAGCTAGGGAGCACCAAACTTGATACTAGGGTGAAAAAAATCTGATTGTGAGGGCGCGTTGCCGCTAGAATAGTAATAGATCATTCAGAGGTATCCGATGTTCGTGTCAGCCTGCTTGCTCTTGGCCGGTTTTCTCATCGCCATGGTTTTGCCAGCCGCGGGTGCAAGTCTGGGATCGCCGTCAGTCTCAGTGACTGGATCAGCCACTGGAAACAGTCTTCAGTCTCTTTCGCGCAACCGAAGCAACAGCGCAGCGACTTCTCTCATTCCACACTGGATCACACAAGATGCTCAAGTTCGCTCTTTGCCTGGCTGGCTGGACAATGTGCCGGTGCTGAACAGCAACAGTCCGGAAGTGATCGAGAGCGATGGCATACTGGTCTCGACATTCCCTCCCCAGGACAAAAAGTTTCCCGGTGCCCATTTGAACCTGAGCCTGAACGGGCGCTTCGACATCTTTGCCCATCACATAGCAAAACCAGTCCATGGTGACTTGGGAACTTTATATCTGGGCGTAATCCTGCAAAACCCAGGAAAAGAGCCAGTCACAGTGTCCATACTGCAGGCAGCCAGCTTCATCGAAAAAACTGACGCCCCCTTCATCCAGCTTCCGGATCTGGCCGAAAATCCTGTGGGCAGACTTTATGCCGGCGCCGGCGACCGCACCACAGATCTCATTTTACGCGGCTATACGCAGGCGGGCTGGCCAGCACAAATTACCATCGCCCCTGGCCAGTCGAAAATGTTGTTTGCACTACCTGTTCCAATACACGACCATCCTCCGGCTAACAACTGTCGCTCCACGATAGTCAAGGCTCAGACCACTGGTAAGGTCTACGCAGGCTGCCTGGCCATGCGGGCTCGCAAGGATGCTGCCGGCAGGCAGCGACAGCCGTCGCTTGAAGAATGGGAAGGACTTTTGCGTAACGGTTCCCTTGTGACGCCGCGCGATCGTGCGCCGACTGCGCCAAAGTCCACGCGGAATGTAATATATGGAAGAGTTGCCGGAGTCTCCCGCGGTGTCACCTGGCGATCTCTAATATGCAAGGATTTAGGGGGCAGAGTGCGGCTCAATATTGCACCGCCGGGCAAAACTTTCTCCTACGTTTTAAGCACTGTTGAGCAAGGAGCCTTCGGAACAATGAACTACCAGAGCGCACCACTGGTAGTGCGTTACCCGGACACAGCACACAAGGCATTTGGCAATTATGGTGTTCGCTATGAGCTGTCTTTGCCGTTGTACAATAGCCTGCCTGAGGCGCACAGTGTGACGGTGACAATTCAGAGCCCCTACAAATCAAATGTTCCTGATCGGCATTTCAATTTCCGAGAGCCTCCCATCGAGAGAGTCTTTTTTAGAGGAACCGTCCGCCTGCGCTATCGCGACGACCTCGGAGCTGAGCGCCTTAGATATGTGCATCTTGTATTGCATCAGGCAGACAAAGGAAAACCCCTTGTCACGCTCAAGCTATTACCCTCAGAGACAAGAATGGTTGTGGTGGACTATCTGTACCCGCCGGACTGCACGCCCCCTCAAGTCCTCTCGGTAGAGACGCTTGACTGAACTGGCGCCGGTGTGGGCAAAGACGCCTACTGTTTCTGCTTCTTGGGCGCGGCGCCCTTGCCTTTAGCTGATTGCGAGCTGGTCTTGACCAGATCAACGACCCCGGCAATGCAGTACACCACGCTCAGATCGCAATTGAGGCCACGATGATTCTCAACCTTAGAATCGAAAACATGACAAACGCAGTTAGCGATCTTGCTGCTCTTCCATTGCGTGTCAAGGTCAAATTTGCCGCGAACTGGCACAAACTGCTGGTCGATCTCTTTAGTTTTTAGACGGATTTTGTTACTGCCTGCAGTAAGCCAGACCGAATCAGGGGCGCAGTAAGAGTCCGTGGTCGTGTGACGACTTCTGTATATAGAAAAGGAAACTTGCTCTAAGCCATAGGTCTCCTTTTCGTCGCGAGAGCGCAACGGCGGCGAAGCGCTGAGGATCCCTTCCACTTTTATTGCCGAGCCCTGGAACGCTTGAGCCACTTCTTCCAAAGGAACCACCGGAATAGTTACTTTCTGCCAACTACTGTTGCTGAATGATGTGAGAAACCCGCCGGTAATCAACATGCCAGCGCCCAGTACAACTAGCATGACGCCCGCTGACTGCTGTTTATCTGGGGACGGAAGATTGACGGCGATTTGTTCATCGCCATTGGCGCCATCCAATGCTGCGCTTATGCACGCCGCCAACTATCGAGAGTTGGGCAAGGCGGTACTAAAAACCAAGGAAGAATCGAGCGAGTAGACTTCATAGACAGTTCCAGACTTGGTTTTTCTGCTTGTCACGCTAACCAGATCGCCCCATTCCATTCGCACAGTCTTTTTGTCCGGAACCTGGCAGCGGATTGCCATTCGATCAACAACGAATCGGCTCGAGAGGGACTGATAAGTGAGGAACAATAAGGCGAAAAGAAGAAACGAAACTGTAGCGCAAACCGCGATGAGAATTGGATCCTGCGTATGCGCTGCCCTGTATAGCAAAAAGGAGCCGAAACATCCAAACAGGAGAAAAAAGAACACAAGGACTAGAGGTGCAAATTGGCGCGAAACGTCAGTTCTTTAATCGCTAATTTCTTGCAGCGAGGCTGCTCCTGCCGCTTTCGACCACGCCCCTCCTCGACCGAGAGCGGCACCGGCACCTGCACAGCAACGAGAGGCTGTATGGATAACAGCACCATAATGGCACCGACGGAGCACACCCATCCACTGACGAAAGAACCGGCAAAGCAGATCAGCACACCGGCCAAAAGAAGGACGTATCCCTTCGTTTTGCGCCGCTGCTCTTGGCTCATTCCATTTTCTCCTGGCACTCTTTCCAGATCGTTGCTGCACCATTGGTGGTGCCCTTGGCTGCTGCTTCAGTCTTGCTCAGATTTTCTTGGATCACTATGGATAAAGACTCACTCAGTTTAATCGTTTTGACAGAGAACATCTGCAAATTCTCAGATCTACTGGCATCCCGGAGATTTTATTTGGAGCTCCTAATTCAACAGTGGTTAGCGATCAATACGATTTCATTTGGCCGGAGGCTGTGTCGATTTACAGGCGTTCTCGTGTAAGTTATCATGGGCGCTTTCTTGAGTGCCGTGGGTGAACAGATGAAAGTTAGGAGACCCAAAAAAATAGGGCAGGCATGAATAAACTAATTGGGCAAGCATCTCTCATCCTTTTAATGTTTGCATGTGCACAGACCGTCGTGTTTGCGAGCAATATACAGGACGTGTCTTCCGCCTGGTCGGCAGGACGGTTCGTTGAAGCAATCAAGGCATTCGACCAATTGCCAGCAATCGAGCAGGCAACACCAAGTGCTTTATTCATCGCAGGAGCAAGCTATTTTAAAAGGCATGACTTTCAGCGCGCCAAGCCAATTTTGCAACGAGCGGCGTCGGGCAGCCTTGGAGCGCGACAGGCGCAAACGGCCCAGACGATGCTCGCCCATATTCAGACCCTAGAGCAACTTTGTCCACCATTCCGCAAAACTTATCGGGAAGCAGGATTCACTATAAATTTCTATGCCAGCAAGAACGACTGGAGCGATCTCCTGGCTGCGCAGATGCCGCAATTTTTACACAATGCCACCGAGGCATTCGGTAATGAAGCAGCGGACATCAATTTCTATCTCTTTGACGAACGTACTCCATATGATACATTTTTTGCGGCTTGGAGAATTGACGAACCGCCACCAGAAAAGCATCGTGGCACCGGGACCATGCACATGGTTGAATTCTGCAAGTTCTTTCCCGACGGCACCGAGATAGGTGCTGGCAAAGTAAACGATCTGTATTCAAGATTGCTGCACGAATACTCGCATGCACTCTGCACCACTATCTATGGCGATCGATTTGGGTGGGACTGCCCACAGTGGTTAAATGAAGGGATGGCGGATTATTTTGGTTGGAAGTACCGACCAGAACTCTATGCACAGCAGTCAGCGCTCTTGCGGAAAGCGGCTTTGACGATCTCCGTGCCTTCTTATGAGCAGTTGAGTCACCACTTCTATGAGAAGACGAACGGATACTTGATCGCCAACGTTCTTGTTTTGGAACTGTTTAAAGGGCAGGATGTCAGCTGCTTTCGTAACATCATCAGCGCAGCCAGGGCAAACGGAGGCAACTTCGAAGCAGCAATACAACAGGTGACAGGCAAAGATCCCAGAGTAGTTTATGCCTCGCTCGCACGAAATTATTGGCGATAGCGCGTTGAGTCGTCAAAATTCTTGCTCAGCTTTTCGTCAATATCGGCGATCCACTTATCCGGCAACCAGCAGACGGGCACGTTTCTGCCGAATTATCCATAGAAACCAATATGTAGATTCTGCTCATGTCCCTGGTGCGCGGAGCAATATCCGATGCATAGTCTTTCGGAAGCAGAAATGTTCTCATAAGTGCTCACGAAGCGATCTCGCCAGGTTGAGCAGGTCGCCCGCTATCATATTTGCACCGAGTGATCCGATTTCTTTTGCATCACAAAGGACTAACAGCTATGGATAACAACGAGTCGATAATTCAGAAAATTAGAAAACTCCTGGCGCTCGCCGAAGGCAATAAAAATGAGCATGAGCGAGAAGTTGCGATGCAATTTGCCATGGAACTCCTGAGCAAGCATAATTTGAGTGTGGCCCAGGTGCAAGGACAAGCTCTGCAAAACAGTGTCTGTGCAGTCGAAGGTGACTTCAGGCTAGAACGGTGGATTCAGTACGTGCTAGATGCAGCTTGTGCACTCTATTACACTGACTATTACATTTCGACGCGTAAAACTGCAATGTTTGTGGGAACTCCCGAAAATATCGCTGTCTCAATTGATGTAGCACAATGGCTTCTTGAATCAATCCGCAAGGAGAGCAATCGGCTCTACAAAGATCCATATCAGCGGCGGAGCTTTCGACTGGGGGCTGCATTCAAAATCTTTGATCGGGCAATAGTCCTGGTAATCGAAGAGGAGAGGTCGACGAAAAGTAAGATGCCCGGCACGAGTGTGACGATCGTGAGAAATCAACTTGAACGCGCCAACCAGGATTATATGTCGCGGCTGAACTTGCGCCAAACGAAGAGGCGTCGCCTATATATCGATGAAGAATCTTTCGGCAGCGGCTCGAGTTATGGCGATGGCGTTGCGCTAGGCAAGCAGGCGAAAAGACTGCCACAATATGTCTGAGAAGTGGCATGCCACCATCTTCGGAAAACAGCCATCATTTCTTGGACGAGCTTACCAAGACCCGACAATGCAGGACCACGTCTTCGGCTCGAAAAAACGCTCGAGACTTTTGATTGGGAAAAAAAGACATCATGGTGGCGACGATAGTCAATTATAATGGCAGTGGACAGGATTTTCTTCGCTGCGAAACTTGTAGTTGCATTTATACGCATCGCGCGGCGAGCCAATCTTCCGGCAGATGAGGAAGAAAAATGGCCGATAAGATTAGGCCTGGAACTGTCGAAGAAAGAGTCATATGATCTCTCAAGAGTGAACCAGCGAGAATTCTAACAAGTATCCAGTCGCTTTTCCCGGTAGGTGATATCAAAGTTCGGAGATATTGACGATACCCATTCAATGTAAGTGGGTGTTGATGGCTGCATGCATCCATGTCCTTCGCTTCCTGATGTGCAAAATTTTACCGTCCACCCTTGCTGCGCTGTTCCAGTCACAGAGGGGATTGTGACACTGGAACGGATTTTCTCATTATTGATCCATGCAAGCGACTCTTCAGTGACAACGCCGAAATATGCCGCTCCAGGCAAAATCGTTTTAGCAAGGAACCAGGCCAACTCTTTTGCATCAGCCTCTTCAAGCGCGACACCCTCGGATCGGAAAACTTTCGCCACATTCGGAATTGCCTCATTGCCATTCAACTGGATCAATTCCTTGCCATCGTACGCGTAGGCGAAGTATTGTGCTCCATTGCCAAACACTGGTTTTCCCGGCAGATTCATATTTCCAACCCCGACGTCCAGCAGAATGTGCCTGGTGAGGAAGGCTGGATGAAGAAGCCGACGTTCGGCCGATAAGACGATTACGTCCTGCGCAAAGTCGCGCCTTAGCGATTCCGTGATAAAGGCGCTCTCCGGCATTCGGGGAAGAGTGGGTTGCTTCTCGTAACTGGGCGGATCCAAATAAGCTTGTCCCACAATTGTCTCCCTGCAGAAGACGACATAGTTTTGAGTAACTGTTACTGCGTATTCGCACAGATAGAGTCCAGCCGGGATGCCAATTAACGCTTCTTCTCGAACTGTGCAAAATCGTACCGCTGAACTCGGCTCCAACCAGCTCTGCGCCTGGGTTTCAGTTGTGTAGGGGGCAGTAATGGTGGCAAAGGGCAATTCACTGTGGCATCTATCAATGTACTTTTTGTCGTCAGCCGAGTTCTTCAAAATTATGTGTGATCCCACGCACGGTAAAATCGTGTTGGCAAAGAATGTAGCCAACTCAAGCGCATCGCTCTCGCCAAGTGACACATTCTCGGCCTGCAAAACTTTCCCCAGATTTCGTGCTACTACGTTGCCGTCCAAACAGATCAACTCTTTGCCATCGTATGCGTACCAGGCTGCGGTTATGCCGGTTGAGAACGTTCCCGGGGCTCTTTGTGAAAACACAGCTCCACACACATTAACTTCAAGCAGAATGTGTTTGCTGAGGAAGGCTGGCTGAAACACGCGCCTGGCAGATATAAACTCCGGCCTTCCCAACCGCCTGGGCTCATTTTGGTGGCTGACCACCACATCTTCCGGAAATTCGCGCCTTAGCGATTCGATGATGAAGGCGTCGTCTGGCATTTGGGGAAGAGTGGAATGATCCTTTCCGCCTGAAGTTTGTGTTGGCATGATTTCTCCAAGAAGCTCCAGCAATCCATCTGCAAACTTTTTTCCCGGCGGATATGCTGGCACCAATAGGGGCAAGAATCGCCTGGAAGTTTTTTCGTTCCGGTTACATGTAGTCTGCTTACCACGAATGGTTGCGGCGTATGCGCTGAGGTTGGTATATGCAGCCATTTTGTCCCATACTCCGCGCGTAAATCCAGTCCGATACGGATCGAACGTTCTATAATAGACGATTCCAAATCTTTCAGCGGAGGTGCTCAAAAAAGTATCGAGACTAAGTATCGTGCAGTCGCTCCAAATTCTTTTGTTGTGCAAAATCCGGGAAAGATCAGAGGAATAAAATGAATCCCCTTCAAACTACTGAGAAGGCAGAACGCGGCTATGTCAGCCCTGAATGCTTCCATGCTTATGTCAGCGCCGAAATAAAGATCCCTAATACGCTCATAGCGGTGGGCCCTTACGTTGGCAATGCAGCGCTGAAGTTATTGCAGACCGAGACCGATCTCAAAACGGCCGTTAAGTGCTTTGCCGGCACATACTCTTTTAGCCACGACCAGATGGGTTATGCAATTAAAGCTGTCATGTCTCTGCATGGAAAGTTCGGAGTGCCGGTTCTGCCCGAAGGCGCCGATTTCAAGGACAAAGAGGGCACCAGAATCTTCAAGCAAGAAAGATTCGAAGTTGTCTACAAGGAGGGCGTGCTTAATATCTTAGAAGCAATTCTACGCCTGCATGGTGTTAAGAGTGACAACAAACATTCTCCAGAAGCTCAAGTGGCAGAGATCTTCGGACATCCCGATAAATTGGCGATAACGACAGCAGTATTTTCAGCAGCCGAGCATGCGATTCAAACTGCACCATCTACCGAAAGGTCGGAAGCGTTCAAGGAGCAATTCAACTTCATCAGGACAGGTGAAAAGCCGCGGGCTATGAGACCGGAAGAAAAGAATGCAATACAAGCCGAAGTAATGCCATACATCATCGCCGCAGTGAAGGAAGTTTTGGCTGAATGGAAATTCGATCTGTTGGAAGAACAGCTTCATAACTTCGTTTTTGTCCTGACCAGCCCAGAGCTTTATCAGGAACCCGCATAATCTCAAGTACAAAGATCGCGACTGGTGGAAGGGATTCAGTGCCCTTTCGGTATGATATTCACGCGATGATATTTAGAAACTATTGGGGGAACTAACACCGGTGATATACCAGACATAACGCCTGGAACCTACAAAATCGTTGGCTCCGCCCCTGATTGGACAATAAGAATCCAATCACAACTAAAGGGCTCGCCGCGCATAGACAACTACAGCTTTATGGTTGATGACGACGGTTCGATCAAACTTATTGGCGGTGCGTCACCATTACCAACTGTTCTTAGAGGTGGCAAAGCATTCTAAGCCGGTTCCTCCACGCATTGGCACCAGACAAGTGTGCATCTTTTCGCTCCTCGCCTGGCTGCACGGCTCGGTCGAGAGCTATCATTACATAAGTAGTAGACTCAAATCATTGGTATTCTGTTTGTGAATAGCTGAGCGAAATAGTTTTTCTGCCTTGCTGCTGTTGCTATATGTTTGCATTAGTCGCGGATAGTCCCGGATTTTTATCGGCCCGTCGATCCGTCATTGGCCATTGGCCGCTTGTTTTTCAAAACGAGGCACCGCTTGAACACGCCGGGCTCAGTCAGCCAGATCTTCCAAGGGTGGAATCGAGACAAATGGGTTGATTTATGATTTAGGAGAGCAACCTACTCCGCAAAGAGAGCTTTTAGCCCGTTGCCGTTCTTCAAGTCAGCAAGATAATCTCGTGCTCGGGAATTCTTTGGAGCAGCCGTCACGGCCTGAGCGCAATCAGCTATCGCTTTCTCGTGTTTTCCTAATTGAAAGTTCGCGTATGCCCGGTTCATATAAGCCCAAGGATTTGCATTAAAGATGCTTATTGCCACGTCGGAATCGGCGATTGCTTTCTCATACTGCTTCAGCGCATTGTATGTTCTAGCCCTTGACGAAAACGCAATCGAATCTCTTCCGTCCCTTGATATAGCCTGTGTATACACGAGTATTGCATCCTGGTAGCGTCCGAGCTTCTCGTACACCGTTCCGAGATTGCAATAATACAAACTTGGACAAGATTTTCCTTGCAGGTCGATGACCTTTCTGGAGTCTGCTTCGGCCGCGACAAAGTTGTTTGAACTCATTTCACAGAAAGCGCGCCAATAGTAGCCCCACGTAGCATCCGGTTTAAGGTCGATAGTTTTATTGCAATCTGCAATCGCGTCTGTCCAATGCTTCGCTTTCGACCGTACGTACGCTCGGCCCGCATAGACAGTTACCTCGTTGGGACTCTTGCCGATAATTCCACTGCAATATTCAAAGAATTTGTCAGGCTGTCCGGACTGTTCGCACGCGATCGCCAACAATTCGTAAATGGAAACCAAGTCATTGGGGGTTGTGAATTCGGCATGAGTGGCGCTAGCTCTGGCATACAACGCATTTATTGCATTCTCATAGTCGGAGATTGCCTCAGGAAACTGTTTTAGCTTTTCTTCTGCTTTCGCGCGTCCTGTGTATGCTTCGTTATCGTTTGGATCAGCAGCAATTAGTTTGGAAAATTCTAAAACAGCGTCTGACGCATCTAACGACTCCATCTCACTGTAAATTGAATCGAGCGTTGTATTCGCGACTCTGGTAGCGTCAAATCGGCTCTCTGAATCGAAAGTTGGCGATGCGTCCGGATTGTCTAGATTGTCCAGAACCATTTCGGCAAAGCTGGCGTTGTTGACCGTCACAACCTTATTCTTCGAACCTTTCTCCGAAATGGCTTTACATGCTTTACAGTCCGCCACTGCCAGGGGAAACCGTTTTAACGCGGCGTACACTTTCGCGCGGCACAGATATGCCCGCGTATAAGTTGGATCACTACTAATAATGCTGGTGGACTCATCGATCGCCTTGCTTAGTACGTTCTGACCAACATAGTCAAATGCGACAGAAACTACCAAGTGGTTTTGCTTATCGGCTGGCAACGTCTGGCTCATAGAGGACTTCTGAATTGCTTCAACAGCAGCATTATCTGCAACTGATCGACCGCAGGAAGTTTCGATCTTAATGTCAGCTGAATCGTCGCCATGGAAATTGCACCGGACAACGATATGTTCAGACTCAGCGCCGAGTGGTGGTGCCCAGTTGGCTTCTATGCTCTTCTGTAATTCAATCAAAAACAAAAATGTTGAAGTCGAGCTGCTCTCGTTTTCAGGCGGATGATCCTTCCAAATGGACCAGGGCGGAACGCTGTCGACGTGTACGGCATTGCTAATATTGCCGACTTTTGAGTAAACGGTTCTAAGACGATCAGCGGGACTACCGGATCTGTTCTGCCACGGTTCTTGTGTTGTGGATGCAGTGGGCAGAACTGTATCAGCGGCTTGTGTTGACGTGTTGCAGCACGCCACAATCGCGACCGTCGCCAAGATCGATCTGATTCGCAATCTCATACCTTCCCTCTGACTGAATTAGAACTACTTATTAAACCATGTGGTGCGCCAAGCACGATTAAACGATCTTGTAAGGCGGCAAGACTCCTTCAAAGTAGTGCCTGATATCGATTCCATACCGAAAGAAATTGAGCGCAAAGAAGAGCGCATATAAGTTGCCGGTCTCTTGCTCGACATAGATCCACTGCCCGCTGCTCCCAATGGGGTCAAACTGATTGCTTTTGCGATCCTTCATCCAAGCCGCAATACCAGGGCTGACCACAAATCCTTTCCCTAAAACGAATACCCCGGCAAGTGCATTGGGATCGGTACGGTGTTTTGCTGTTTTGCTGGCGGTGCTCAACCAATTCGCAACGGTGCTGATTGAAGCCGTCGCGCTGTAAGCGACAAGATAACAGTTGATAGCCCTTCTGTTCGTGTGCATAATTTCGTTCTTCAAGCGACGGATGTTATGAGCTGTGAGGAAAGTTGATGTCAGCTCCTGTTTCTTGAGCAACGACTTTATCTCAATCGTTGCGTGGACAGACTCGGCCATAAAAGCATTGATGTCTTGAGAGACAATGCGGATCTTTGGAAAGTTTTTGGTGTAGATAATTACGTCTATCTGATTGGCTTTGGTTCCAACAACCCTGCTAGCATCAAATACCTCCCCGGAAGATACGCCCATGTCTTCTCCGATATGTCCGGTCAGAAAGTCCCGAATGAAGTTTTCTCTAAGCGTGCCTTTATGGACCGGATGTCCCGAGCTAGTCGCGATATCAGATAAACACAACAAAGATTTCTCGATGAGATCGAGATGAGTTTTGAGGAACTTTCTAGGCTTTGCCATAAGCTATTTCAACTCACTTAGCTATTTTCTTGCGCTTCTTTCAACTCCTTCCAGCCCGGCAAATTCTCAAGCCCGATCGATTCAATGCAAAGGGCTGCTAATTTCTCTTGATTAAGTGGAACACCATATATCAATGGTCGATCGCGACTGGAGGCAGAATGAAGCGCAACTACGTGCCCATCCATGTCTATTATCGGTGCACCGCTGCAACCTTTGAAAAGACCTGGGCTCGGTTTTTCATCTGGCAATAGAAAAACATAGAAACCGTTCTGTTCACCGACAAACTTCAGCGGATAACGCACTCGAAAGACGGTGGAGAGGATATTCACCACAGCATGTTTCTCAAGCTGTGGTTTTGTTCGGCCGGCGAAACCGTATTGTTGATCTGGGTTTGGTGCAGTAATTGATTCCATTGTCCAGATAGTGCATGAATCTGAAGCAAGGATTTTTCCGGACTCGTTCAGTTGTTGACACAACGGTGAGACTGTTATGGGAATCTTGGCAAATGCAAAATCGATATTGGTATTAATCTCAATATCGGTTGCCTCTAGCGTGTCAGTTTCGACGCCCTGGGGCAATTTGAAAGAGAATTCCATCGTCGTAAGTCGTGAAACCTTGTGATAGACCACCTGTCGCTGTCCCTCATCCCATCCAAGTTCTATGGCAAGCGGCGCCCCATCTTGTTGTGCGTGAGCGACTGTGATTAAAAGCCGAGAGCGTTCGCAGTCCAGTAGGCAGCCCGATGCTATGCCTTTCGGTTGGTCGTCTGAGTCCAAATTGACCAAGTGAACACTGGAGACTCGAAGCTTTCGCAGAATGTCATCGGTGGATAAATCTTGCAAAGTACTCATCCGTCAGCTACAACCTAATTTTTGCTCATTGTGATGATTTTACTTCAACTCGCCATTCAACAAATTAGCCAATGGAGCACCGGCTAGTTCTGCCTGCTGTTTTGCAAGCAAAGCCCGGCTCTTGCATGGTGGCAATGAGCGCGGCAACTAACGGTATGAACGATTTGCACATTTGTTGAAGCGCGGTCTGAAGGCTCAATTATACGATGAAGTCTCCAGTCGCTGATGTGGGTATAGACCAAACACGATATTCGGAGCCGACATGGCAAGCAAAAAGTACTATTACACGAGCGACACTGGCAAAACATATTTCCTTGAAACGGCTGAGCATTTGGCCGTAGCCGCTGGACTTGTGGAAATTCCAAAAGGCGCGGCTCAACCTGCACACGATACGAGTGGATTCAGCGACCTGAGGCATATTTGGGCAAAAGAAGCAGTACCGTCCTCTAAGGGCAGCACCAAGCGAATAAAACTGATTGTTCAGGCTGATAGCCCTTTATACAGAACACTTGCTCAACATCCCATTTACATCAAGGATGTCTTGTACATTACTACTGGCAGAGTCGGAGAGAGTCTCACTTTCATCGTGGATAGTACTGAGCTAATCAAGGAATTGAGCAAGGACCAAAAGGAACAGACTCATTATCCACAACGGTTGATGAAGTCCTATTACTACACCGGGGATGACGGCCACATTTATGTTCATAGCACGGCTGAATATTTAGCCCTGGCAGCTGGGCTTCAAGAAGTTCCAGCAAATCCCGCAGACGGAACGATAGATCACCGTGGTTATGTGAGTAGTGACATGAATTACCCGCGATACATATGGGTGAAAGAAGCCAATCCGCGCTTCTCTGGAAAGACCCAGCGAATAAAGATCGTTCTCAATGCAGACAGTAATTTGTATAAAACCAACGAACGGCAGCCCGTCTATATTGATGGCGACATCTTATATAGAAGCACTGGCCGAGTTGGAGAGGCTATGACTTTCTGGGGCGGTTGCGACGAGCTGACCGAAGCATTGCGTAAGCTGAATTTGAGTCAGACGACGTGACCTATTTTGCTGCTTTCTTTCGCGTGTACCAGGCTACCTTCGTTCCATCTTTCTTCGTGTAGCCTTTCACTTTGACTGTGTCAGGATCTTTCTCATGGCGCGTATAGCTGGCTACATGTGTGCTGTCTTCATTTGGGTAGTCATTGGCTTGCACATCTTTGGCAATGGCACCAGTCATGGTGACAGCAAACAAGACTAACCTAGTGAGGAGACCGCGCATTCTGTAATTTTCTCCCGAATGACTCGCATATTCTAACATCCGCCTGATGGGTGCATAAGCGGATATGCGGTTCGAATTTCAGCGCGGACGCCAATTATGAATCGCGATTGCTTATTGTCAACGCACCAAAAGTGTTGTATTGTCATGCGTGGCGGGGAGTGCTGTAATCGCATCCACCTATGGTAGTGAATCTACAAGGGCATCCGTTCGACGGGGAGTGTCCGAAGCAAATAGCAGAAGAGTTTTACAACCTAAACGGAGACGACATCATGACCTTGATGAAAGTCGATCACGCGCCCGTCTTGGCTCTGGTCGAAGAACTAAACCAAACACAGTTATCTACGAAATTCGCGCCCTTTCTTGCTAGCCCTTCGGGCGTCTGCGGAGATTTCTATGACGACAGGAAGCTAATCACCGGGCCGCTTGGTATTCCTTCAATTCCAGCCCTGAGCAATCGAGCTCAATTGAATGACCGTGTTGCAATTGCGGCAACACGGCTGTGCTGCAATGCTCTGTTTGCCAGCGTTGAATTCAGAGACGGACGTCGCCTGACAGGTCTCGAAGACGGCATTCAGATAATTGATGCCACAAGAGGATTCGGTCCAGATATATTCCCGGAAATCCACAGTCGTTTTGAAAATGCAATGACAGACACTGCGGTCGGAATTTCATATGATGAACATGATGCTCTCGTAAATTACGCACAAATGAGCCCGTCACAGGAAATCGTCATGGAACACGGTAAGGTCACATACGTGGCTGGCTCACGAATTTTGAGGTTTCCAAAGAAAGAGAGTGCTTATCTCACGGAGGAACACGGTGTTCGAACGTGTTTCGCTCTAGTTAAAGGCGCACTTTTCTTGCGAATCCATTGGGAGGCAGACTTTGAGCACGACAAGATCATTGCTCACATGAGCGCAGTGAGAACAAATGGTGGACAAGTGTTGAAGGTTTTGACGACTGTCTAGTAGCTCAGCTTTGCAAAATGGCAGATTCAAGGATCACTTCGTTTTTGCGGTTGCCGTAATTCACTCTCATGTTTGTCGAATTAGTTGGAAATCGTTCGAGTTTCTTTTATGATCATTTGGTATGTGTGCGATCTTTTCAGCTCAAATCAAGATCCAGGGGAAATGTGCGTCGGATATACATTCCATCGCTAAGTGACAACTTGACGAGCTTCCGTAACTTATTTGTGTTGTGGGACGAACTGTTAAACCAAGAAAGCGACGACGTTGTGTTTGATTTTAGTAGAAGTCGCTACCTCAAACAGAACGCTGTCGTAATGCTCGGAGGCATAGCGCGGGCTATTGAGCAGCGTGGCCGAAAGTTCAGCTTTGATTGGAAATCATGTCAGCCAGCTGTGCTACGCAATTTAGACAGAAACCAATTCAAAAGCAGTTTCGACGATTCCTATTCTGACTCGATTGGCAATACCATTCCGTATAGACACAATATTGAGAAAGACAAGAATGCTCTTATCCCTTACCTTTTAGATTACTGGCTAGGTCGCGGCTGGGTAAACGTCAGTGAAGCGCTGGCCAATGCGATTACCGGAGTCTTATGGGAGATTTACGAAAACGCCTTTACACACGGGCACTCTGGAATTGGGGTCTTTACTTGTGGCCAGCGCTTTCCCCGAACCAAAAAACTTTCACTGTCAGTCGTAGATTTTGGGATTGGTATTCCCGAGTCGGTTCAAAGATTCTTTCAAAGACGATTGCGAACGCCGAGCGACATGAATGATTTGGGAAACACGTTACGAATCCTCTCTAACCAGTCAGCGGCACTTGAGTGGGCATTCATTCGAGGAACATCTACCAAGAACTTGGAGACAGGTGGCTTGGGTCTTCATACCTTGAAATCCTTTATCCAGAAGAATCATGGTTCTATGAGGCTTTTCAGCAACCGTGCTTACCTGGTTCTTGATGAACAAGGTGAGAGGTACTCTAGCCAGAAAACCCGATTTGATGGTACTTTCATTAATATAACGCTGAATTGCGATGCTGATCGGTACCGGTATTTTCTTCAGAGTGAAGCCATATGAGGGGATTGGAGCGTTTGATCGTGAGCAGTGAACCAAAACCAGTTTACATGAGTGTCTTCGAGCTAGTTGGATCTCCTTTCTGTGTTACCTCTGAAGACGGCGAACGATTGTATAGCTTACTGGTTAGTCATTTTCGAAACGAGGATGTAGTGACTTTGGATTTTGAAGGTATTAAGGTTTGTGCTTCTCCCTTCTTTAACACTGCAATCGGACGGCTGTTGGCGGAAATTACTGACAGCGCGTCATTTCATCGATTTCTACATTGGGAACATCTAAGTCCTTCGAGTGAGCGACTTTTGAAAACCGTCATCGAGAATGCTCATCAATACTGGTCAAAGATGGAATCACTCGGCGATGAAATTCAGCTAGACGACTCAAATAAGCCTCAGTAGCTGCAATGTCAGATGCGGCAAAAGTCATAAATATCGAACACGATCATCCCCTGCCTACCGATCGTATCCTCATTGATTCCCAGATTCTTGTCTGGCTTTGCTACGCCAATTCACCCAAACAACGCGACAAAATTGACCAGGTTTACGAAAAATATGTCAAGCGTGCCTGTGATGCCGGTGTCGAATTTTGGCACTGTCCGCTCCAATTGTCGGAATTGGGTCATACCATCGAAAGGCAAGAGCGGGACATTTACGCATCGTCGTCAGGCAAAACACCAGAACAGGTGCCACTGAAGACGTTTCGTTACCTACCACGCCAGCGAAAAAAGGTAGCCGACTTAGTGGAAGCTGCTTGGGGAAGTGTGAAAGAGCTAGCACCGAATTGTACCGAGTTCGTGCTTACATCCGATGAAGTGGATAAGTCCCTAAAGAGATTTGAAATTGAGCGATTAGATGTGTACGACTTGTTTTTCGTCGAGGTAATGGAACAGAACGGCATTCCGATAATCTTATCTGCCGACAAGGACTTTGTTTATGCGACCAACATAATTCTCTTGACTGCCAATCTGGATGTCATTGATTTAGCAAAGAGTGAGAACAGATTATTGAATCCGCGGACCTTCGCAGATCAAAAGAATGCCCGCCCAAATGACTCGGTTTAAACATTCACATTCACTGCCTTCTTTTGCTGTCAAAGCCCGCAAAATCATGCAATTCGCGCATCACGTACACCGACACTGGAGGCAGATCTACCATTTGACTCGTGATGGTTCTCTGAGATCGCGCAAAGTAAATTCCTTCCGAGAGTGGTATCGCAGACGGTGGAGCGTGGAGTGAACACGGCAACTTGGAGATGGACATACCAAACTCGCAGCATTCACTTGCGACAAAGAGAACGTCTTTCTGCTCATTGGGGAGCGGGTCACTATGACCGAACCTGTAGTCTACGAGAATGGCAACAGAGAGGATGTGAATCCATCGACTTTCCAGCGTGCCCGCGCAATCTGCCACAAACTCGCCAAATACTCGCCAAAGGTAGCTGTTCCTACCCCAAAAAAGAAACCGACTTTCGCCGGTTTCGCTAGTGACATGGGCGAGGAGGGACTTGAACCCTCACCCTTTCGGACTAGATCCTAAGTCTTACCGAATACGTTTTTACTGGCTTTGATGAAATTTGACTGGTTTGCGCAAAGCCCCGCCTACGGCAGCTTTTCGGATTCTATTTGGTTCGATTGGATTGGAATAGTTTTGCCTCAGGTGGTAATCTATGGGTAACTCAGATTTGAGTTACCGCCAACCTGGAGCATTCCATGCCAAAACCCCCGGCAAGCAGCCACGAGACCGCCCGCGAGCGGGTTCGCATTACCAAGACATTTGTGGCAAACCCCAATCTGAAGCCGGGCTTCTATGTTGATAGTTCAGATCCAGGTTTCGGCTTCAGGCTGAAAGTGACCAGCAAGGGCAAGAAGGTCTACCTTGTATACGGCAAGCCCAAGGGCTGCCGGAATGCGATAACCGTTACCATCGGGCGTCACGATGAGCCAAAGCCTAAGATCGGTTCTGATGGATTGGTCGTGATTGGTCTCGATGGCAAGCCGAAAACCGATGGCAAATGGACGGCAGACAAGGCAGAGAGCGAAGCTAAGGCTATTTGGGGCCTCATGCGCCGGGGCATCAACCCAAATGAAGTGCGCGAGAAGGCGACGACCACGGCGCTGGCAGTGCGGGCGAAGAAAGAGGGGCAGAAGAAATACAAGAAGCTGACACTGCGGAAAGTATTCGAGGATTACCTTTCGCGCAAAAGTAAGAAAGGAAAACTCAGAGAGAGCACCGCATACGTCTACAGGTGCGACGTTGAAAAATGCTTGGCAGACTGGCTTGACAGACCGCTGACGGAGATTACAGAGAAAGACATTGAAGCCAGGCACGACAAGATAAGCGAGACTCACCCAGGGCAAGCCAACCACGTGATGCGCATATTGCGAGCGGTTTTCAACTTTGCGATGGAGAAGATTGACGACGAGTACCGGACTGAGGATAACCAGCCTGTGGTGCTGCGCAATCCGGTCACGCACCTTTCCAGACAAGACCAGTGGAATGAGCTGAAACCGCGGACTCACGTTCTTGAGGATTACCAGCTCAAGGCGTTTTTCGATAGTTGCCGATGGCTGAACCACCCGATCGCCAGCGACTACCTCCAATTCCTTTTATTGACCGGGTTGCGAGCCGAGGAAGCCGCAAGTCTGCCGTGGTGCCAAGTAGACCTAAACACCAAAGAAATCCATATCAAAGAAACAAAGAATGGCAAAGAGCACAGATTGCCCCTCACCGATTACTTATACGCGTTGCTGAAATCGCGCTGGCAGTCGAGAACCACCGGCTACGTCTTTGGCTACGCCGATCGCGACGGGGAGCACTGGATGTCAGACTACCGGTATCAAGCCGACAAGGTGGAGAGCAAAGCAACGCAACTACTTGCGGCTTCTGACGACGAGAACGTTCAAAGCAAAGCTGAAAGTTTTGGCTTCATGATTCACGATCTACGCCGCACATTCGAGACTACAGCCGCGCTGTTACTGCCACAGTACGTGGCGAAAGCATTGGTGAACCATAGAGACAAAGGCGACGTTACGCAAACGCACTACGTGCATCTTGATGTGAAAAAATTGCAAGAGCCGATGCGCATTATGAATGACTACATTCTCAATTGCGCTGGCGTCACGGAATACGGCGCACCGGCCGCGCCACGCGCTGGCAAGGTGGTGCCTTTGCGCGGGCGTAAGAAAGCTTCGAGAGTTTAGGGCGGGGCGATACCTCAAAGGGGTATAATGCGCCTTTTTATAGGTGCGCAAATGAGACTGTTTATCCCAGGTATCGCATTGTTGGTTGAGTGTCCGGCACGAGAAAACAAAATAGACGTTGAAGCGGACGTGATGCCGCTGGACATAGCGGCACAAGCCAGGCGAGAAAACAAATTAGATGTTGAAGCGGACATGATGCCGCTGGACATAACAGCACAAGCCAGGCGATTACAGATCACACGGGACAAAATCCATTTTTACGTTCCAGCAACGGCAGACTACACAGCGTTCAAAGACCCTGACGGGGGAGTTTGGGTAGTCGTAACTAGCGAGCGCGACAAGTAACGTTAGCCGATTCGATATAAACGGCAGCTTCACGAGATACGCGCGGCACCATATGTGGAGCGGAGTTTAGGCGCTGGTCGACCTTGCAAGAGGCGCCACTGTTTTTCTAGCGGCACGCGTTCTAGCAGCATGGAGAAGATCTTGGCCTCAACATCGCTTCTGTCTGCGCGACGGCAGCGCCGGCGCTCATCCAGCAAACCACCCAACTTCGCAACATCAGCCGAGCTCCATGCATCCACGTTAGCGATCGTGACCTTGCGCACCGCGCCACCTTCCCGATAAGAGCGACGCAAGAGCAAATGATTTTGTTGGTTCAGGTGCATGGCGAGAAATTTTTTTCTTTTTTTTTTCTAGGGCTCTTATAGGTGAGATAATGGGAATATACTGGAAAAGCCTCACCAGTTCAAGCTTTCGACTTCCCATTCCCCGATGGGAAGACGTGGGAAGTTGAAAACGTCAAGTGGTGGCATAGTGGCGCTTGCGGTGGCGCTCCATCGGCGGTGGCGCCCGGTTTTCGCTATAATTTCTGGTGTCTACGTTACCTGGTTAAGTAACGCGCACAGTTAACATCGCATATCTAGTAATCCAATCGGACTAGCGCCTCGTGACCTTCGGATTCCTTTAGCAAATCCTCAACTGTGGCAGCGTTCGGGACCGGGCGCTTGGCGGCGTGGTTCTTGTACCCGATTCTCTTGTACTCGGTACGCACCGCGAGACCTGCCGATTCACGCTGCTCTGAAACCTCGCTAAAAATCCTCGCTATCCACTGTTCGACGTTTTCGTCACTGACTGCGCCATAATCGCTTGCCTCTTTCAGCACGTCTTTCCATTCGCCATTCAAGACCTTTTCGCAGTAAAGCGTATTTAAGGATGACTTGCTGTCGGCAGGGATAAGAGGTTCCACATGCTCTCGCAATAGCCGCTGGGCCTCACCGGACAGTGGCGCAGTTGGCTGTGGCGTTTCTTTGTGTGGAGCGGTGCTGCACTTGCGCGGTCTGCCGCGTTGTTTTTTCGGCAACATTGATATGAGCAGTCCGCCAGTGACACCGGTCCTTTCGTGAATCTGAACCAGCCACCAGCAAATGAGCTTCACCGTTTTTTCTTCGCCGTGCGCTCCGGGGGGCTTGGCGTAATCAAAGGATGATCGGGCGAAGTAAATCAATATTTTTCGGACGATTGGATTGCTTTCAATATCCTTTGGGCGTACGTCGCATTCCCACATGCATGCAGCGATGTGCTTGTATATCGCCTCTCTGAGCGCGGGAACGGCTACGCGAACTGAGCCTTCGATTGTTGGTCTGATTGAAGCGGATTTAATTTCAGCCAATTGTATTGGTCATTTCCTGGATTTTTGCGCACCGCTAAATTTGAAGCGTTGCTACTCACTACGAGGTCTTTCTAATGGAGCACGCCAATCCTACCACCATCCCCGAATTCTACAAAGCGTTCGTATATATGCGCCGTGCGCAGTGCGCATGTGCAAGCGGGTTCAGCGTCGCGTTTTTTGACCGACTCGCATGGAAGGGCGAAGGTCCGCCATTCCGAAAAACGGGCAAGAGAAGCCCGGCAATGTACCCAACAGGTGAATTTTTCGTGTGGCTTGACGCATATCTGAAAGGAGGATCCTCCAATGCTTAATCTCGATACTCTTTCCCTTCCACCAGTACCGCACTTTTGCGGGCATTCTTGCTCCTTTCATGGCGGGCAGCCTAAGTCACCACTCCCGGTACCAAGCGAGTTTCGTTGTTTAGTGCCGGACCGTTGCAAACATTCATGCCCCGCTCACGGCAAGCAGCCAGTCTATGAGACCAGAACGTTTTTCTGCATTTGGCAGCTTACCGCTTCAATCTTAACAACGGGGACTGACGGCAACAGTAGCGTCACGGTTATCGAGTTGACACCTGACCCGGCATGCCCATTCGAGGACTACGAGATCGAAGTCGTCGATCGCGGCGGAAACGTTTGTTTGATTGATGGAGCCCTAAGCGTTCGAGTAACTATCCGCGGTGACGGTGAGACGAGCGTCCTAATGTGCGCCCTTAGGTGGCTCGGTAAGAGCCTGCGCGCAATCGGATTCAAGGAGTAACCACAAAAATGATACAAGAAGCGACTACGCCGGGCTGCGGACCCGGCGCAATACAAGATTCTTCAGCCGCAATTATGCCAGATGCCTGCTCGCTTGTCGAACCCACCCCAGCCGAGAAGATCGATATAGAGCTTCAAGCCCTTGTCGAACGAAACGCGGATCCAATCGCGGAAGAATTGGAGCTTCGGCGGATCGCGAAGGCGCATGTGATCGGATACAAGATCTTGAAGCCATCCTATAACAGCATGAAGGCGCGTCATGTCTGGAAGGAACAGCAAACAACTGAGAGCGTCAGGCAGGCACAAGCCGAGCAGTCCAATGAGAAAGAAGATGCTGAGATTAAGCGGGTTCTCGCATGGTTACGAGAGCAGGAAAGCTTGGTTCCCACGTTCCACTGGGTGCTGACGGAATTAGGTCACATATGCGGTCTCGAGTTAGCCACCACGCTACTTCTGTCACATGGGGCGCGGTTACTGCCAACATCCACAGCGTTTGTATTTTTCGGCGCGTCTAGCAGCGGTAAGAGCGACGGTGTAATCAAGGCGGCAAAGATGCTGCCACCAGAAGTGGTGATCTCGATTACCTCGATGTCTGATCAAGCCCTAAATTATATGGGTGACATCAAGGGCAAGTATTTAACGCTTGGTGAGATCGCGCCACAGGTAGATGGCCAAGACGATCCCAGACAGATGATGATGCGACAACTAATATCGGAAAACAAAATCACTCGCGGGGTCGTTGACAGACCAGACGGCAAAACGAATACGTATAAGGAGATAGTCACTGAAGGCCCCGCAGTAATCATTGCCACGACTACCAAGGAGCCGAGCAAATTTAACGACGAATTCCAGAACCGCAACATCTGGGTAGCGTCGCCGGACTCGCCTGAGGTCACGGCGGCGGTTCTCGACTCGGTTGCGAAAAGCGCCGAGAATCCAGGCTCAGAACACGAGATGCTGAGCTTAACCATAAAGGCATTCCAGCAATTTCACCGGGAATTGCAGCCGCTACCCGTGAGGATTCCGTATGCC
>Ga0182024_10001707_pt1 | contig 55780 bp, 47 predicted proteins | sample P32metaG_FD_120480 | JGI IMG/M metagenome (GOLD analysis project Ga0182024, IMG submission 120480) | Permafrost microbial communities from Stordalen Mire, Sweden - P3-2 metaG (Illumina Assembly) | ecosystem: Environmental > Terrestrial > Soil > Wetlands > Permafrost | place: Sweden: Stordalen...
CCGGCGTATGAGCCAGCTCGAGCTGGCTCTGGAGGCGGACGTCTCGACGCGGCATCTGAGCTTCGTCGAGACGGGCCGCTCCCGGCCCAGCCCAGAGATGGTCCTCCATCTCGCCGACCAGCTCGAGGTCCCGCTGCGCGAGCGAAACCAGCTTTTGCTGGCGGCCGGCTACGCCCCGCGGTTTCCGGCCCGCTCGCTGGACGACCCCGAGCTGGCTCCCGTCCGCGACGCGCTGGGACGGGTGCTCGACGGCCACGAGCCCTTCCCGGCGATCGCCGTTGACCGCCGCTGGAACCTGGTTGCCTCCAACGGCGCGCTCGGCCCCCTGCTGGAGGGGGTCGCGCCCGAGCTCCTGGTGCCGCCCGTCAACACCCTGCGTCTCGCCCTCCATCCGGACGGGGTGGCCCCGCGGATCCTCAACTTCGCCGAGTACCGCGAGCACCTTCTGGACATCCTGGCCCGCGAGCTCGGGCTCACCGGCGACCCCGGGCTCGCTGAGCTCTACGAGGAGCTGGTCTCCTACCCGAATCCGGAGGGGGACGGCGGCGCGCGCACCCCCGGCGCTTCGGAGGCAGCCCGAGCCGTCATGGTGTCCCTGCGGCTGGCCGGCACCCCGGCCACCGGCGGGCGGGAGCTGTCGTTCTTCAGCACCATCACCACCTTCGGGACCGCCTCCGAGGTCACGGTCGCCGAACTCTCCGTGGAGGCCTTCTTCCCGGCCGATCAGCAGACCGCGGAGGCTCTGCGCCAGGCCGCTGCGGCCTGATGTGATGCGACCAATGCCCGCATACGGTGCATTAGTCGCATCACATCCCCGGTCGGTGCCGGTGCGTGGTCGGCTATCGCCTCCGGGCGGCCGGTTCCAGCGCCGGGTTTGCCCAGCCGCCGTCGACCGGGTTGACGTTGACGCCCGGGGGCACGATCTGGTCGATCTTGTCGAGCACGTCGTCTGAGAGCGTCACGTCGACAGCGCTCAGCTGGGACTCGAGGTGCTCCATGGTGCGCGGCCCGATGATCGCGGAGGTCACCGCGGGATGGCGGATCACGAAGGCCAGCGCCATCTCGATCAGCGTCATCCCGGCCTCTTCGGCGAGCTTGGCCAACGCGTCAGCGGCCTCGAGCTTTCGCTGGTTGTATGGATCGGACATGTCATAGCGCCCGGGAATCCGCTGCGCGCGCTGGGACTGGGGCAGGTCCTCATCCTTGCGGTAGCGGCCCGAGAGCCAGCCACCGGCCAGCGGGCTCCACGGGATCACTCCCATCCCCCACCGCTGCGCAGTCGGCAGGACGTCGTTCTCGATGGCCCTGACCAGCAGCGAGTAGGGCGGCTGCTCACACACGAACCGCTCGCGACCCCGGTCGCGAGCGACCCACTGGGCCTCGACGATCTGCGAAGCCGGGAACGTGGAGGAGCCGATGTAGCGGACCTTGCCGGCGTGGACGAGGTCGGACAGGGCACCCAGCGTCTCGTCGATGTCGGTGTCGGCCTCCGGGCGGTGGATCTGGTAGAGGTCGATCCAGTCAGTCCCGAGCCGGCGTAGCGAATCCTCCACCTCCTTGATGATCCAGCGCCTCGAGTTGCCGAACTGGTTGGGGTCGTCGCCCATGGTCCCGTGGACCTTGGTGGCGAGCACCACGTGGTCGCGCTTGCCCCCGGCCAGCGCCTTGCCGACGATCTCCTCGGACTCGCCTCGAGAGTAGACGTCCGCGGTGTCGATGAAATTGATTCCGGCGTCGAGCGCCCGGTGGATGATGCGGATGCTCTCCTCGTGATCCCGGTTGCCCCATTCCCCGAACATCATCGCCCCGAGACAGAGCGGAGTCACCTTGGTCCCTGTTTTGCCTAGCGTGCGGTAGTTCATGAGCTTCACCCTACCCCGGTGCCGGCGCCCAATCGAAACCGTCGCGAAGTGAGGGTGCTCGCCGCCCCTCCCCGGGCACTCACCCCCCTGGCCCTGCTCGCCGCGGCGCTGGCGATCGTGGTTCCGTCGGCGACGCTGGCCCGCCGTTCCGACCAGCTGCTGGCGCTCCTGGTGCTGGCCACCGCGCTCGGGATCTCGTTCTCGGACCTCGCAGGACTCCGCGCCCACGTCTCCGATGTGGTCGTGCTGTCGGTCGTGCCGCTGGTCCTCCTGGCGGCGATCGCGTGGGTGATCGGACGGCCCTTCGGCACGCCGACCCGTGACGGCCTGCTCGCGGTCGGGCTCTCGAGCTCGGAGGTGGCGTCGGTCGGGCTGGTGGCGCTCGCGGGCGCCGACGCGACGATCGCGCTGGGCGCCGTCACCGGCTCGCTGATCGTGGCCGCCGTGGTCGGTCCGGTGGCGATCGGCGCGCTGGCCGGCGGAGCCGGGCACGCGGACGCCGCACGGCTCCTCGGTCGCTTTGCGCTGGTGGTCCTGGTCCCGCTGGCGGTGGGGGTCGCGATGCGCAGCGCCCCCTCCCTGCGGCCGCGGCTGGAGCGCTTCGACGGCGAGCGCGAGGGGGTGGCGGCGATCGCCGTGGCCGTGCTCGTGTACGCGGCGCTCAGCGGCGTCCACAGCGCCCACGGGCTCGGTTCGGCGCTCGTGGCCAGCCTCATCTTCCTGGCGGTGTCGGCCGCCCTGGGCGAGCTGTGGCGACGGCGCGCCGGCGACGGCCCGACCGCGGTGCCGGGCGCGCTCGCGATCGCCATGCGCGACTTCGCCGTCGCCGCCGCGCTGGCCTCACAGGCGTTCGGAACCAGGGCCGGGGCCGTCCCCGGGGTCTACGGGGTGGTGATGCTGCTCGCCGGGACGGTGGCCTCGGGCGTGTTTGCCCGGGCGGCTCGCTCCGATCGCTAAGTTGGGGGCCATGACCTCCTCCAGCTCCGCCTCCGAGCCCCACTTCGGCCTCACCGGCCTGGCCACCATGGGCGCCAACGTGGCGCGCAACGTCGCCCATCACGGCATCCCGATCGTCGTCCACAACCGCACCACCAGCCGCATGCAGAGGCTGCTCGAGGAGCACGGCTCCGAGGGCCCGATCAGCGGCGCCGAGTCGACGGAGGAGTGGGTCGCCGCTCTGGCGCGACCGCGCGTGCTCATGAGCCTGGTCCAGGCCGGCCCAGCCACCGACGCGGTGATCGACGACATCGCCCCCCACCTCGACAAGGGCGACATCCTGATCGACGGCGGGAACGCCAACTTCAGGGACACCCAGCGCCGCCACGCCAAGCTCGCCGGGCAGGGAATCCACTTCCTGGGGACCGGGGTCTCCGGGGGCGAGGAGGGCGCGCTGAACGGGCCCAGCATCATGCCCGGCGGGGATCGCGAGCCCTACGACGAGTCGGTCAAGGACATCTTCGAGGCGATCGCCGCCCAGGTCGACGGGACGCCCTGCTGCACCTACATCGGCCCCGACGGAGCCGGGCACTACGTGAAGATGGTCCACAACGGGATCGAGTACGCCGACATGCAGCTGATCGCCGAGAGCTATGACCTGCTGCGCCACGGCGTCGGTCTCGAGGTCCCCGAGATCGCCGAGCGCTTCCGCGGCTGGAACGACTCAGAGCTCGAGTCCTTCCTGATCGAGATCTCGGCGCGGGTGCTGGCCAAGACCGACGAGGCGACCGGCAAGCCGCTGGTCGACGTGATCCTCGACGCCGCCGAGCAGAAGGGAACCGGTCGCTGGACGGCGCAGGACGCGCTCGAGCGAGGCGTGCCCCTGACCGGTATCACCGAGGCGGTGTTCGCCCGGGGGCTGAGCGCGCTCAAGGACCGGCGTGTTCACGCCGCCGAGGTGCTGGCCGGACCAAACGGGCGGGGATCGAGTGGCCGGACACCCAGCGGCGACCAGCAGCTGGCCCGGGATCTCGAGCACGCCCTCTATGCCTCCAAGATCGTCTCCTATGCGCAGGGCTTCGCCCAGATGGCGGCGGCCGCCGACGACGAGGGCTGGAACATCGACCTGGGTTCGATGGCGACCATCTGGCGGGGCGGCTGCATCATCCGCGCCCGCTTCCTGGACCGGATCCGCGAGGCCTACGACCACGAGCCCAACCTCGCCAACCTGATGCTCGCCGACTTCTTCGCCCAGGCGCTGGAGGAGGCCCAGGATCCGTGGCGCCGGGTGGTGGCCCGGGCCGCCGAGCTGGGGATCCCGACCCCCGCCTTCTCCTCCTCGCTGGCTTACTACGACGGCTACCGGCGCGCCCGCGGGCCGGCCAGCCTGATCCAGGGGCTGCGTGACCTGTTCGGCGCCCATACCTACAAGCGCGTCGACCGCGACGGCACCTTCCACGTCATGTGGGGCGAGGACGAGCGCGAGGTGGAGGTCTAGCCGGGCGGTTGACTCCGCGGGCGGCCCTCGGGGCGTTGGCTGGATTCGAACTTCTGCTGGGGAAGGGCCGCGTTGAGCCACGGTTGCGGCTGACCTCCGAGGCGCCAGACACGGGAGAGCGGGCACTCTGGATCTCGCAACGGCCGATTTCCCGATGCGAGATCGGGAGCACCCGCATAGCGCCGACTGCGGATCTCGCAGTCAAAGAGCACGCATTGGGGATTTCGAGAGTACTCGCCACGACCGCGTCCGCCAGGCGCTCGGGCAGCCGGAGCTGCCAGCCACCCCTTCCTGGCAATGAAGTTCGCCGCCAGACAGCCACCCGAGCTCCCCAGCCACGAGCTCAAATCCGCCGGGCCGTATAGCTCAGCGGTGGTGGACGCTCGCGCCAACCGGCGGACAAGAGAGGTGCGACAGCTCGTAGCCGGTCGCGGCTGGGACGGAGTACCCGCGGCTACGCGGGCCGGGGCGCTGCCCTCTGCAGCGATCCCACGGTCTGCGGCCGGCGGGCATCCAGATGGGCGGCCAGGGCGATGAACGCCTGGGCGGTGGTCAGCGCGTCGCCGAGGGCATGGTGCGGCGCCTCGGCGGGCAGTCCCAGCAGCGAGGACAGACGGGCCAGGGAGAGACCGGCCGGCGCGACCCCGTCGCGCTCCTGCAGCCAGGCCCGGCCGAGGACCTCGGTGTCTGCGTCGGTCGCCAGCTGCACCCGGCGCCGGCGCAGCTCGCGGCCCAGGAAGCTGCGCTCGACCATCGCGGTGTGAAACACGGGCACCCGGCCCGCCATCGCGTCGAGCAGGAGGTCGACCGCATCGTCCACGGGTGGCGCGTCGGCCAGATCGGCGGAGCGCAGCTTGTGCACGAGCACGGTCGCCGGATTGGGCGCCCGGTCGGGACGCGCGAGCGTGTAGAGCGCCTGCCCGAGGATCACCACCCCGTCCCGGATCGGTACGGCGCCGATGGAGATGATCTCCCCGGCGCGCTCCAGGGCCGTGAGCTCGAGGTCGATCGCGCACCAGCCGGCCTCGCGCCACGGGGTCTCGGCACCGGGGGCGGGGGCCCTGGCAAAGCGCGCGGCCGCGCCCCGCGGGCGGGCCGGCAGCCTCATGGCGCCAGCTCCCCGGCGACTGTGCTCACGACCCGGAACACGTCGCGCAGGTGCCCCCGGGTCAGCGGGCTCATGGCCGCCGGGTCCAACAGGTCATCGGGGGCCTGACCGGCGGCCAGCTGATCGAGCTGGTGCACGATCCGCAGCTCCAGGGAGATGTCGAAGGCCTCGGACAGGGTCTGGGCCTGGCCGTCGCCCAGCACGCCCGCACTCGCCGCCGCCCGCAGGCGCTCTGGGGTCGAGCCCTCACCGGCGCCGGCCACCGTCGCCGCCCACTGCCCTATGGCGGCGATCGGAATGATGGTCGCCTCCCGGATGTTCAGGTGGCTGCGCCGGCCGTCGGGCGCCAGCACGGCGTCGGCGTCAAATCCGGTCGGGGTCACATGCGCAAAGGCTCGGTCGGCCAGTGCCTGGATGAGCGCGGTCCGGGCCGCGCCCTCGGCCACGGGCAGCGGCTGGGCCGGGGTGCCCCACAGCACCCGGCGGTCGGCGAGCACCGACTGGCCGAGCTCCTCGGAGCCGGCCGCCGCCAGCCAGCCCGAGCGGTCGCGTACGACCACGGGCTCCTGGACACCGCAGCGGGCCAGCGCGGGAGCCACGGCCGTCAGCCACTCGGCCGGCGGGGGCGTGTCGTCGGCGCACACCAGCGCTCCGCGCCGCGTCGAGCCCGGCGCAAGCTCGCGCCGGGCCTGGCTGCCCACCGACACCCAGACCAGCCCCGGGGGCGCCACCCGTGACTTCGCCGAGACCAGCCCCAGTGCCCGGCTGGTCAGTGCGTCGACGAGCGCCGAGAGCACCCGGGCCAGCTCGAGCGCCGGGACGCTGGAGCGGTGCAGGTCGAGCATCAGCGCCGGCAGCCGGTCGGCGACGGCGCCCAGCGCATCGAGATTGCGGGCGTGATCGATCGCCCGCCGGGCGCCGAACCAGGATCGCGGCTCGGCGGCGAACAGGTCGGCATCCTCGAGCACCCCGATCAGGCGCCCGCGCTCGGAGACCACGGGAGCGTGGCGGATCCCGCGCTCGAGCATCTCATACAGGACCTCGCCCCCCAGGCGATCGGGGGTCACCACGTAGGCCGGCGCGGTCATCGCCGAGTCCACCCGCACCCCGCCCGAGCGTCCGGCAGCCAGCACCCGCGTGCGTAGATCCCGGTCGGTGAGGATCCCCAGTCCTCCATCCTCGAGCTCCACGACCGCGGCGCCGGCGCCGGCGGCGGTCATCCGCTCGGCCACGATCCCGATGCTCTCCGACGGCTTGCAGGTGACCGTCGCCGTGCGGATCAGCCTGGCCACGGGCTGATGGCCGTCGGCCGCCCCCACCCGAAGCTCGCGCCGGCGGGCCCGGTCCAACAGCGGCCGGGCCACGGCCACGGGGATCCGATAGCAGAGCGTGTCCTCGGCGGCGACCGCCTCGAAGCCGGGAGGCAGGCCGGACAGCATCGCGGCATCCCCGAACGTGTCTCCCGGGCCGAGCAGGTCCAGCAGGCGCCCCTCGTGAGCGATGTCGACGCCGCCGCTGTGAATCACCCGCAGGAAGGTCACCGGGCCGCCGTCCTCGGAGAGGATCACGGCGCCGCGCAGATGAAATTCGATCGCCGCCTGCGCGACCACTTCGGCGAGCTCGTCGGCGGCCAGCGCGTCAAACGGCGGGCGCCGGGCGAGAAACCGGGCGATCTCACTCAGGCCGGCGTCCAGCTCACCCTCCGCGGACCGTCTGTCTGCATTCCGGGAACCGTACCCCCCGCCTGCTCACGAGAGCAGGCCCAGACGCTGCGCGCGCTGCACGGCCTCGGTGCGGTTGCGGACCTCGAGCTTGCGATACAGGGCGCTGGAGTGCTCCTTTACGGTGTGGCGCGACAAATGGAGCGCCTCGCCGATCTCCGGGTTGGTGGCCCCCGAGGCCATCAGCTCGAGGACCGCGCGCTCGCGATCTGACAGGCCCATGCCGCCCTGCGGCGGAGCCGCGCTTCGAGGCTGCTCGAACACGGTTCCGCCCATCCCCACCAGGCGGACGGCTCCGGCGATCCGCCGGGCCGGCCAGTCCTTGTAGGCGAACCCCGAGGCGCCCGCCGCCCGGGCCGCCTGGGGAGAGATCTCGCCGGCCCCGGAGAACAGGAGCACGCGCGTGGCCGGCTCGGTGGCGCGCAGGCGCTCGCACACCTCGGCCCCTGACTCCTCGCCGATGAACAGGTCGACCAGGGCGACATGGGGCCGGTAGCGGCTCGCCAGGGTGAGGGCCTCGGGGCCCGAGTGGGCACTCACGCAGCGCTCCACCCACGACTGCTGGGTGAGCATCAGGCGAAAGCCCCAGTGCACGACGTCGTGGTCGTCGACGACCAGGACGCGCAGTCGCTCGGGGCTGCGCTCGGTGTCGGTCATCCGGCCCTGCCGTCCTCGTCGTAGGGCACGACCAGGCGCACCTGCCAGATACCGGGCTCGCGCGCGCCGAACTCGATCACCCCGTTTGACTGCAGCGCCTCGAGCGCCGCCAGGCGCAATCCCATACCCGCCTGCCTGTGAGCCGTTTCCACGCCGTCGTTGACGACCTCCAGCCAGAAGGCGCCATCGTCGCGTCCCACCCGGACGCTGACCCGGGTCGGACGGGCATGCTTGTTGGCGTTGCGCACGGCTTCGGTGAGCACGGATTGGGCCAGCGGCTCGAGCCCGGCGGGGACGTCGCCGGCCTCGCCCTGCTCGAGGCTCAGGCCCAGGTCGGGATGCACGGCCGCCAGCCGCTGCACTTCGGCGGTCAGGGTGGTCTGGGTGGCACGCGGGGCTCGGCCGAGCGGTCGCTGCAGCGCCGCTCGCAGGTCACTGAGCGCCGCCTGGGTCTCCGACGCGCACCGCCGGCGCGCGGCCGCGGGGAGCTCGCCATCGCCGTCGAGTGCCATGGAGACGCCGAACAGGCGCTGGATGACCCCCTCGTGGATCTCACGCGCCAGGTCGATCCGCTGCTCGAGCTGGTTGAGGCGCTCGAACTGAGTCGAGACGGTGCGAGCCACCGAGGCCAGTGCCGCGGCCTTGCCCAGCGTCCACAGCAGGCTGCGATCCGCATCATCGAGCGGCGGCGCCGACATCAGCCGGTCGGCGAAGATCACGCCCATCGCCCGTCCCGCCGCGGCCATGGGGGCGCACACCAGGCGCGCGGGCTCGGAGACGAGCGTGGAGAACTCTCCGGGCACTTGATCACCGAGATCTCCGACGACCTCGACCACGCGGTCCTCGCGCAGCGCCTGGGCGGCGATCGGGGCGGAGTCGACCGTGACGTGAGCCCCCGCGAACGGCTCGACGCTGATGCCATGCCCGCCGGCGGCCCGCACGCGCCGGTCGGCGCTGTCGTAGCGGAAGATCAGCGCCCGGCGCATCCGCGCCAGGCGGCAGACGGCCTCGCACAGCCGGTCGTAGAACCCGTCGGCGGTGCTGCCCGCCTTGGACTGCGACAGGACCTCGACGAACAGCTCGAGAGCCTCGATGCCCAGCCCGGCGCGGGCATCGTTGCTCGGGACGATGCTCACCGGCCGCCGGACGCCGGCTGCATCGGCGCGGTTGGCGAGTCATCCACGGTCAGGCGTGCGCGTGCATCAGGCCCAACCGCAGCGCCTGGAAGGGCGCGAGGTAGACGCGCCACCGCTCCTGACAGGACGGACACCAGCATTGCACCGAGGGATCGTATCCCTCCAGCATGTCATCGCATTCCACGTCCTCGGCGCGCAGGCAGATCGGGCACGCCAGCGAGGCCGCGACCAGCTCATCCGGATCGTCGGGTGCAAACCGCGCGATGTCGATCAGCGTGGCCATGACTCGCAGCTCAGGTGGCGAAGGCGTCGACGCGGGCGATCGGCCGCTTGCCCCAGCGGCTGCGGGTGGCGAAGTCCAGCAGGCGCTCCAGGTAGTCCGAGAGCGGCGAGGCCAGGATCCCCTCGGGCTCCAGGCGGGCGCGGGTCGCCGCGTCCTCGAAGACGGTGTCGATCGAGAAGTAGGGGAAGTAGGCGCGGCTTGCGTCCAGCGCCGAGGTCTCGGCCGCCGTGCACGTGCGAGCGGCGAACTCGGCCGGCGGCAGCACCTTGGGCTGCGGGCGGCGGAAATAACGGCTGGCCAGGCCGGCGATCTCCCCGATCGTGCTCGCGTGCGATCCCGCCGTCAGGTGGTAGGTCTCCCCACTGCCGCCGCTGGTCTCACAGAGCGCGTGCACCGCGTCGGCGACGTAGTCGATCGAGACCACGTCGACCGGAGCCGATGAGACGCCCGGAATGGCGGTGAACATCCCGCGCGCGAACGCCCGCAACGGCCAGTAGAGGACGTTGAAGGCGGCCGTCCACCCACTGCTGCGGTCGCCGACCACAATGCTCGGGCGCAGGATCTTGGCCGGCAGTCCGTCGTGAGAGCGGACCAACTGCTCGGCCTCGAACTTGGACTGCTCATAGGTATTGTGAAACGTCTGCCCGACGTCCAGGTCGCGCTCGCTGAACCGTCCCGCGTGGGTGCCCGCCACGTAGGCCGTCGACAGGTGCCCGTAGCAGTCCAGTCCGCCCCGCTCTCTGGTCAGCTCGGCGAACTCGAGCATCCTCCGGGTCCCCTCGAGGTTGATCTGGCGCGCCTCCTGGAGCGGAAGCGTGAATTCAACCGAGGCGGCGCTGTGCACGATCGTGCTCACGCGCTCGGCCAGCCGCTCGCGCACCCCACGCTCGAGCCCCAACCCGGGCGCCGTCATGTCGGCAGCGACCGCCTCGACTCGGCCCCGGTACTGACCCGCGCGCGATCCGAACAGGTTCTCGAGCACCGCCTCCAGGCGGGCCCCGGCGCCGTCAGCTCCGCGGGCACGCACCAACGCGACGATCCCGCGATCGCTTCGCTGCAGGTAGCGGGCCAGCAACTCCATCCCGACAAAGCCGGTGGTCCCGGTCAGCAGCACGTCGCCGCGTGAGATGGTCATGCCGCGCCTCCCAGCGAGGTGAACGCCCAGCTCAGCCGAGCCCGGGTGTCGCCGGGCGTGATCAGCTCGTCGACGTACCCGGTGGAGGCGGCGACCTGGGGACGTAGCTGGTCCTCGGCGTAGCCGTGGGCCAGGCGCTCGCGCTCCGCTTCGGGGTCGTCGGCGTCGGCCAGCGCGCGGCGGTGGATGACGCCGACCGCCGGCTTGGCTCCCATGACGCCGATCTCGGCGTTCGGCCAGGCGAACACGTAGTCGGCTCCCAGGTCCTTGGAGTTCATCGTGATGAAGGCGCCCCCGAAGGCCTTGCGCAAGATCACGGTGACCCGCGGCACGGTCGCCTGCGCGAACGCGTGCACCAGGGTCGCGCCGTGGCGAATGACTCCGGCTGACTCCTGGCGGGTGCCCGGCATGAACCCGGGGGTGTCGACGAGCACCAGGAGCGGAATCCCGAAGGCGTTGCACTTGTTGACGAACCGCGCGCCCTTCTCCGAGCTGGCGACGTCGAGGGTGCCGCCCAGGTAGCGCGGCTGGTTGGCGATCACGCCGACGGGACGGCCGTCGATGCGGGCCATCGCGCACACCAGGTTGCGCGCCCAGCCGGCCGAGATCTCGAGGAGCTCGCCGCCGTCGACCAGGCCGCGGATGACGTCGCGCACGTCGTAGACGCGGCGGGCCTCGGTGGGCACCAGCCTCGCGAGATCTCCGCCGCCGGCCGGCCGGCTGTCGGCTCGCGGGGCCGCGGCTCCGCGGTGGCTCGGGAGGTAGCCGAGCAGATCGCGGGCCAGCCTGGTGGCCTCGAAGTCATCCTCGGCCACGAAGTGACAGACGCCGTTCTTCTGGTGCACGCGCGTGCCCCCCAGCTCGCCGGCGTCCACGTCCTCCCCGAGGGCCTCTCGCACCACTGCCGGCCCGGTCAGGAACATGCTGGACTCCTCGGTCATCATCACCCAGTCGGTGAGCGCCGGGGAGTAGGCGCCGCCGCCGGCCGAGAGCCCGGTCACGATCGAGATCTGCGGCACCTTGCCCGACAGCCCGACGGTGCGCCTGAAGATCCGGGCGTAGCCGCCCAGCGCGGCCACTCCCTCCTGCATCCGGGCGCCGCCCGAGGAGACGAAGCCGATCACCGGGGCACGCCCCCGGCCCGCCAGCTCCAGCACGCGGGCGATGGTGTCGGCATGCGCCTCGCCCAGGGATCCGCCGGCGTAACTTGCATCCTGGGCATAGCAGAACACCGGCCGGCCGTCGATGGCTCCCGAGCCGCCGATCACGCCGTCTCCGGCGCGCGCCTTGGCGCCCATCGTCGTCGAGGTGACCTCCGAGCGGATCAGGGCGAGTGACCCGGGGTCACACAGCAGCTCCAGGCGGTCCAGGGGGCTGACGTCCTGGGCTTCGGGCTTGGGAGCGAGGGCGACGCTCATGGGCGCCCCCACTCGAGCACCGTCGCGCCCCAGGTGAAGCCGGCTCCGAAGGCCCCGAGGAGCACGCGGTCGCCGGGCGCCAGCAGCCCTTCGCGCTCGCTGAAGGCCAGCGCCAGGGGGAGCGTCGCCGCGCACGTGTTGCCGTACTGGCCGATGCAGTCGACGACCCGCTCGGGCGCGAGCCCGAGGCGCTCGCCCACCGCGGAGAGGATCCGGCCGTTGGCCTGGTGGTAGACGAACAGGTCGATGTCATCCAGGGACACGCCGGCCGCCCGGGTCGCCTGGTGGGTGCACAGCGTCAATCGCGCGACGGCCTCGCGGAAGGTCTCGTGGCCGCGCATCCGGATGATCGAATCCGACCGCTCGACGCGGATGTGGTCGGCGCCCGATCCGTCTGAGCCGAGCACGATCGGCCCGATGCGGCCTTCGCCGAAGGTCCGCTCGAGCACCACCGCTCCCGCGCCGTCGGCGAACACCGCCGCGGTGTCCCGGTCGTGCGGGTCGGTGACCCTGGACATGAGGTCGGCGCCGATGACCACCGCGCAGCTCGCGCGCCCGGCCTCGATCTGGGCGGCTCCCACCGATAGCGCCGACAGGAAGCCGGTGCAGGCCGAGCCGACATCGAAGGCTCCGGCGCGGGTCGCTCCGAGCCCATGGGCGACGAGCGGCGCCGTGCCGGGCATCAGCTCGTCTGAGGTGGTGGTGGCCACGATCACCAGGTCGACGTCCACGGGGTCGATCCCCGCCTGCTCGAGCGCCGCGCGCGCGCAGTGAGTGGCGTGCGTCTCCAGGCGCTCATCGGGCTGGGCCACCCGGCGCGAGCGGATCCCGGTACGCCGCTCGATCCAGTCGTCGGCGACGCCGAGGCGCTCGGAGATCTCCGCGTTTGAGACGACCGTCTCGGGCAGGCTGACCGCCACCGAGGCGGCCAGCACGCCCGGTCGGGGGGCCGGCGCCGGCTCGTCGATCGCGTAGGTGTCGATGTCGACCGCTGAAGTCATGAGTGACACGTTCCGGCAATCCGTTATCCGATGCGAACCGCGGGCCCCGAAGACCCGACACCCGGGGGGTGGGAGCTAGATTCCGGTGTACTGGCCCAGTCCGAGCGATCAGACGGCCGGGCCGGCGGCCAGCTCGTCGATCAGCGTCGACAGGCGCAGCAGGAGGTCGGCGACGAGCTCGCGCTCGGTGCCCGGCAGCTGCTCGAAGAAGGCGAGCTGGCGACCGCGCATCCACGTGTGCTGACGGCTGAGCGTCTGGCGGCCCTGGTCGGTGAGGGTGACGGTCACCTGGCGGCGGTCCTCGTCGGAGCGATCCCGGCGCACGATCGCCCGGCGCTCGAGCGCGTCCAGGATGCGCGTCGCCGTCGACGGGGCGATCCCGGCCTCGGTGGCGAGATCCGAGACGCGGGCCGCGTGATTCGTGGCCAGGGGCGTGAGCAGCGCGTACTGGGAAAAGGTGAGCAGCCCCGGCCGATCCTGCGGAGCGGCGCCGCGCGCCCGGCGGATGGCCTGAGCCAGGGCGTCAAAGGAAGCCAGAAAGTCCTCCGCCCCCCCGACCTGCGGGCCCCGTTCCTCGGCGGTCACGGCCGCTTCCATACCGCCAGCGTAGCAAACCCCTGGCATGCTAATGTTTGGCATGCCAATGAAGTTCTGAAGGGTGGTGTTGTCATGTTCCGCGACATCCTCGTTTGTGTTGATGGCTCCCCGCAATCCGACCAGGCTCTATCCCAGGCGATCGACCTGGCAACCGCGGAGCGTTCTCGCCTGACGCTGCTCACCGCGGTTCCGCGGCCTCCGTACTGGGCGTGCTCGGCGATGACCATCGCCGCCGCCGAGCCGCTGGCCGCCGATCTGGCTCGCGAGGCCCAGGCCGCGCTCCGCGCCGCCGTCGACCGGGTCCCGGACTCGATCCCGGTGACGACGATCTTCAGTCAGGAGCCGATCCGCGAGGCGCTGACGCGGCGTCTGAAGACCGGAAAGCACGACCTCGTGGTGATGGGCTCACGCGGGCGCGGAGCGCTGACCGCATCGGTCCTGGGCAGCGTCAGCCACTTCGCCCTCAACCACAGCGACGTACCGGTCCTGGTCGTCAATGCCGACGGCCAGGTCGCCGCGGCGTCCGATCTCAAGGGCGCCCAGGCCGCTCCGGCCTGAGGCCCGCCTCGAAGGCGTCGTGACAGTGCTGTGAGCAGAAGTAGACGACCCCCTCGCCGGTGTCCCGCGTGACCGCGCGGGCCCGATCGACCTTCATCCCGCACACCGGGTCGGTCGCCCCGCGGCGTGACGTCAGCCACATCAGGAGCGCGAACATGACGATCGCCGCCAGGTTCAGCGCCAGCTTGTAGTCGACGCGGACCGATCCGAAGATGGCCGCGCGATCGGGGCGCGGCCCCGATGGAATCGCTCCCACGAGGTCGAAGAGGCCGGCCACGATGAGCGCCGCGACGATCATCGTCACCAACATCAGGGCGCTGATCCTCAGCGCGAACCGGGTGCCGTAGTACTTGCGGTAGATGGTGATGATCGGGAGCACGATCAGGTCGGCGAACAGGAAGGCGAGCACGCCGGCGAAGCCGATCCCGCCTGACCACAGGACCGCCGCCAGCGGAACGTTGCCCACCGAGCACACGAAGCTCAGCACGGCGATCACGGGTCCCACCACCGCGCTCTCGAGCGCCGGAATGGGCGCCGGCGCGGAGCGAACGAACAGAGCGGAGAAGAAGCTGTCGGGCAGCTGGGCGATGAATCCGGCGAGCAGGAAGCCGATCCCGATCTCCCTCCACACCATCTGCCAGTCGGCGCGGAAGTTGTGGGCCACATCGGACCAGGCGGCCGCCGAGCCCAGGCGCTCGCGCCAGCTCATCGCGCTCGCGGCGGCGTGATGCTGGTGGCCGGCGTCGGCCTCCCTCGCGTGCGCGCGCGCCTCCTCCTCCAGGCGGGGGCTGACAGCTCGCCTCAACAGGAGGGCCATGAGCACGATCATCACGATCCCCCCCACGTACTCGGCGAGCGTGAACTGCCACCCGATCAGCACCCACAGCACCAGTCCGAGCTCCCAGACCAGGTTGGTCGAGGCGAACTGGAAGGCCAGCGCGCTCGTCGCCGAAGCGCCTTTGGCAAACAGGGACCGGGCGATCGCGACGGCCGCGTAGGAGCACGACGAGGATGCCGCCCCCAGCGCCGTGGCCACGGCGATCGGGCGGGCTCCCCGGCCTCCGAGCGCGTGCTCGATCCGCGCCCGCGGGACCCAGGCCTGGACGATGGCCGAGATCGCGAACCCGAAGACCAGCGCCCACCACACCTCCCAGGCCATGAGCAGCGAATCGCGCACTCCATGCCAGATGACGTCGAGGATCCCGCTCATCTACCTCAATATACCCCTAGGGGGTAGTGGTATAGTGGCGCGCCGAGATGCCCGCCCGGGGATACACCGCGACCAAGGACCAGCTGCTGGCACGACTGGCGCGGATCGAGGGCCAGATCCGCGGCATCGAGGGCATGGTGGCCGAGGATCGCTACTGCATCGACGTCCTCACCCAGATCTCGGCGGCGCGCGCAGCCCTTGACAAGGTGGCTCTCGGCCTGCTCGACGACCACGCCCACCACTGCGTGGTCGGCGCGGAGTCAGCCCAGGAGCGAGACGAGAAGACGGCCGAGCTGATGGAAGCGGTCGGCCGCCTCATGCGCCGCGGCTGAGCGCGACCGTGCGCTCCGGGCCCGCCAGCTGAGCCAGGGCGATGGCGCCCAGCACCCCGGCGTCGTCGCCGAGCTGGGGGGCCACCAGATAGCTGTCGATCTCCCGCCCCAGCATCGGGGTGTCCAGATAACCGCCGTCGAGGACGCGCAGCCGGTCGCGGATCATCTCCAGCAGACCCGGCCGCTCGGTCACCCCACCGCCCACGATCACACGGTGAGGCGAGACGACGGCGACGATGCTGAGGATCCCCAGGGCCGCGTACTCGGCCTCCAGCGGCCAGGCCGGATGGGCGTCTTCGAGGTCCTCGGGCGCGACACCCCACCGCTGGGCCAGCGCCTCGCCTGAGGCCAGCCCCTCCCAGCAGTCACCGTGGACCGGGCAGCTGCCCGCGAACGGATCGCGCTCGCGGTCGTGGGGGATGCGCAGGTGCCCGACCTCGGGATGCACCAGGCCATGCCAGGGCCGCCCGTCGAGCACCAGCCCCGCCCCCACCCCGGTGCCGATCGTCAGGTAGCACAGGCTCGCCACGCCGCGGCCCGCGCCCCACTGGTGCTCGCCCAGCGCGGCGGCGCCGACGTCGGTATCGAAGCTCACGGGCACGCCCAGCCGGTGCTCGATCACGGAGGCGACCGGCGTGTGCTGCCAGCCCGGCTTGGGCGTGGTGGTCACCTGACCCCAGGTCGGCGAGTCACGCGCGACGTCGACCGGGCCGAAGGATCCGATTCCAATCGCCGCCGGCGCGGGCCGCTCGGCGAAGAATTCCACGATGCGCTCCAGCGTCTCGGCCGGAGAGGTGGTGGGGAACTGCTCGCGGTCCACGAGCTCGCCGGGGCCGGCGCCCAGGGCGCAGACGCACCACGTGCCTCCCGTCTCCACACCGCCGAACAGCTCGGGCATCGGCCCATCATGCCCGATGGATGGGCGAGCGCGCAAAGGCAGCAACCGGCCCTAGCCCGCCGGCGCCACCAACCGCGCGAACAGCGCATCGAGCATCGCCGGGGGATCGTGGCAGAGCCCGGTGTGGACCTCCGACGGCTGGACGATCGTGCTCGACGGTGCCGCCAGCCAGCCAAAGCGCTCCGACGGCTCCAGGGCGGCGATCGGCCCGGCGCCCGGATCGCCGTCGGCGACCCGAACCAGTGCCGCCAGATGCTCGCGGACCTCGGCCACGGCAACCCCGGGGGCCAGCGCCGCCCGGCGCCCCTCGTCGAGGGCCACGCGAGCACGCAGGAAGCCCAGCTGGCGGCAGAAGAGGACGACGCCGACGTTGAAGCGCTCGCCGCGCTCGACGCTGGGAACCACGCGCAGGATCAGGTAGCTGAAGGGAGTCGAATCGGCGCTCATGGGCGGCTCGATCCGGCGCGAGCACGCTCGGCCTCTTCCACGAACCCGCCGTCCGCCAGCCGCCTGAGCAGGTAGTCGATGTAGAGCTCGGGGGGATCGGCCCCCGTAAACCACTCCGAGGGCACCAGGCCGACGACCTCGGCCACCACGTCCCCCGACAGGCGCGGGCGCAGCCGCCGATCGGCGTCTGCCAGCGAGCCGGCGTGCGGCAGGAGCACGTGCTCGGCGATCGGCGGGTAAGCGCGCGACGCGTGCGCCGCCGGGTCCAGCCCGCCGTGCGCCAGATACAGGGCCGCGCCGTGATCGATCAGCCACAGGCGCTCGTGCCAGAGCAGCAGGTTGGGGTTTCGCGCCGTGCGGTCGACGTTGGTGGTCAGGGCATCGAGCCACACCACCTCGGCAGCCAGGTCGGGATCGGGCTGCCGGGCGCCCGCCGCGGTGTAGGGGAGCGCGCCGGGCAGGAAGTCGACGCCCAGGTTCACGCCCTCGCTGGCCGCGATCAGCTCCTGGATCTCGGGGTCGGGCTCGGCGGCTCCGAGACGGCCGTCGACGGCCACCGTCACCAGCTCGGGCACCAGCAGCCCGGACCGGCGGACGATCTCACCGACGATCACCTCGGCCACCAGCGCGCGCCGGCCCTGGCCGGCGCCTCGGAACTTGACCACGTAGAGACCGTCATCGTCGGCCTCGACGAGACCCGGAAGCGAGCCGCCCTCGCGCAGCGCGGTCACGTACCGGGTCGCCGCCACCGGCCGCAGACCGCTCACCCTTACCGACATGCCGGCCTTTCTAGCATCAAGTACATGCTCGTCTCCGTGCTCGACCAGTCGCCGATCGCCGAAGGGTCCACGGGCGCCCAGGCGCTCAACAACACGATCGACCTCGCTCGGCTCGCCGACGAGCTCGGCTATCACCGTTACTGGGTGGCCGAGCATCACGGCGGCCCGATGCTGGCCGGGCCGAGCCCCGAGGTCCTGATCGGTCCGATCGCCGCTGCGACCGAGCAGATCAGGGTGGGCAGCGGCGGCGTCATGCTGCCCCATTACAGCCCGCTCAAGGTCGCCGAGTCGTTCACGATCCTGGCCGCGCTCTTCCCCGACCGCATCGACCTGGCGCTCGGCCGCGCGGCCGGCACCGATCCGCTGACCACGTTCGCCCTGCAGCGAGACCGTCGCCAGGCCGCCCCTGACGACTTCCCCCAGCAGCTGGGCGAGCTGTTGGCCTACTTCGAGGATGATCTCCCCGAGGATCACCCCTTCCGCCACCTGGCGACCACCCTCCCCGGCCGTCCGTACCTGCCGGTGCCGTGGCTCCTGGGCTCCTCGGAGCAGAGCGCGATCTGGGCCGGCGAGCTCGGGCTGCGCTACGCGTTCGCGGACTTCATCAACCCCAACGGGGCCGAGATCGCCAGGCTCTACCGGGAGCGCTTCTCGCCCGTGCGTGACCTGCAGGCTCCGCGCACCGCGGTGGGCGCCTGGGTGCTGTGCGCGCCCACCGACGAGGAGGCCCAGTACCTGGCGTCCTCGAGCCGGATGACCTTCACGCAGCTGCGCCGCGGACAGCTGATCGCGGTGCCGCCGCCCGACCAGGCCGTCGCGTTCCTGGAGCGGGAGGCTCGTCTGACGCCCTCCGGGGAGATCCCGGGGCGCCGTGGGATCGTCGGCTCGCCGGAGAAGGTCAGGGCCGGGCTCGAGGAGCTGGCCAGCGCGTATCAGGCCGACGAGGTGATCGTGGTCACGATCACCTACGACCACGCCATGCGGCGCCGGTCCTACGAGCTGCTGGCCGAGGCGATGAGCCTCGAGCCGCGCGCGCTCTCGGCGACCTCGGCCTGAGGCCAATCTCGGTCCGGGCCCTGTCTACCCGGCTTGTCGTGGGGTAGGATCGCCATCACGTGGCGAAGGAGAAGTGGGTCTACGACTTTGCCGAGGGCTCGAGGGAGATGCGCGAGCTGCTCGGCGGCAAGGGCGCCAACGTCGCCGAGATGACGCAGGTGCTGGGCGCCGAGCGCGTGCCCGCGGGGTTCACGATCACCACCGCGGCGTGCGTCGAGTACATGCGCACCGACCGTACCGAGCCCGAGGGTATGGCCGACGAGGTCGCCGAGGCGCTCGGGCGCCTGGAAGAGCACAGCGGCAAGCAGCTCGGTGACCGCGAGGACCCGCTGCTGGTCTCGGTGCGCTCCGGCGCGCGCGAATCGATGCCCGGGATGCTCGACTCCGTGCTCAACCTGGGAATCAACGACGAGTCGGTGCTCGGGCTGATCAAGGTCACCGACAACGACCGCTTCGCGTGGGACTCCTACCGGCGCTTCGTGCAGATGTTCGGCAACGTCTCCCGCGGAATCCCCGGCGAGCGCTTCGAGGATGCCATCACGTCGCTGAAGTCCGAGCGCGGCGTGCAGGAGGACACCGAGCTCGACGTGGAGGCCCTCAAGGAGCTGACCCAGACCTTCAAGGAGATCTACTCGCAGGAGACCGACGAGGACTTCCCCCAGGACCCCCAGGACCAGCTGCGGCTCGCCATCCGGGCGGTGTTCGACTCCTGGGTGGGCAAGCGCGCGATCGAGTACCGGCGCCAGAACCGGATCCCCGATGACTGGGGGACGGCGGTCAACGTGCAGCAGATGGTGTTCGGCAACAAGGGCGACACCTCGGGATCGGGCGTCGCCTTCTCGCGCGACGAGATCACCGGCGCGCCTGAGCCCAGCGGGGACTTCCTCCCCAACGCCCAGGGCGAGGACGTCGTCTCCGGTGTGCGCACACCCCGCGACATATCGGACATCGAGGAGTGGCTGCCCGAGGTCCACTCCCAGCTGATGGAGATCCTGCGCACGCTCGAGGCCCACTACGAGGACATGCAGGACACCGAGTTCACCGTCGAGGAGGGGCAGCTGTACATGCTCCAGACGCGCAGCGCCAAGCGGCCGGCCCAGGCCGCGGTCCGCTTCGCCGTCGACGCCGTTGAGGAAGGTCTGCTCTCGCGTGAGCGGGCGCTGCAGACGATCGACCCGTACTCCCTGGATTCGCTGCTGCACCCCACGTTCGACCCCAAGGCCGAGTTCGAAGTGCTGGCCTCCGGGGTCAGCGCCTCCCCCGGGGCCGCCAAGGGCGCGATCGTGTTCACCGCCGACGACGCGGTCAGCGCGGCCGAGGAGGGCCGCGACGTGATCCTGGTGCGTCCCTTCACCGACGCCGGAGACGTGGCGGGCTTCCACGCCGCCAAGGGCATTCTCACCAGCGAGGGCGGCAAGGCCTCGCACGCGGCGCTGGTGGCGCGCGGGATGGGACGTCCGGCGGTGGTCGGCGCCCAGGCGCTGCAGATAAATCTCGAGGCCAGGACGGTGAGCGTCGACGGCACGCAGTTGCACGAGGGCGACGCCATCGCGATCGACGGCACCAAGGGCTGCGTGACCGTCGACGACGTGCCGCTGGTCGACGCGACCGTGGACGAGCACTTCGAGCGGGTGCTCGAGTGGGCCGATGAGATCCGGGAGCTCGGGGTGCGCGCCAACGCGGACACCCCCGAGGACGCGCTCCGGGCCCGTCAGCTGGGCGCCGAGGGCATCGGCCTGTGCCGGACCGAGCACATGTTCATGGCCGAGGATCGCCAACCCAAGATGCGCGCGATGATCATGGCCGATACCCGCGACGCGCGCCGCGACGCCCTGGCCGAGCTGCTGCCCCTCCAGCAGGAGGACTTCGAGGGCCTGTTCGAGACGATGGCCGGAATGCCGGTGACGGTGCGCCTGCTCGACCCGCCGCTGCACGAGTTCCTGCCCAACCTGCCCGAGCTCTCGGCCCAGGTCGAGCGAGCCCGGATCGAGGAGTCAGACGACCTGAAGGAACTGGAGCGCGTGCTGGCCCGCGTCGAGGAGATCTCCGAGGAGAACCCGATGCTGGGCACCCGGGGCTGCCGGCTGGGGATCCTCTACCCCGAGATCTACGAGATGCAGGTCCACGCCATCCTGCGCGCCGCCAAGGCGGCGGCCAAGGCTCCGCATCCGGAGATCATGATCCCGCTGGTCGACTACGAGCACGAGATCGAGCTCATGCGAGAGCTCGTCGTCGGAGTCGGCGAGAAAGAGGGGCTGACCGCCGGCGAGGACTACACGGTGGGGACGATGATCGAGCTGCCCCGAGCCTGCTTCGTGGCCGACCGCATCGCCCGGTTCGCCGACTTCTTCTCCTTCGGGACCAACGACCTGACCCAGACCGCGCTGGGCTTCTCCCGCGACGACGTCGAGTCCAAGTTCGTGCCCATCTACATGGAGCGCAAGATCATCGACCGCAGCCCGTTTGAGACGATCGACAAGCCCGGCGTCGGCTGGCTGGTGCGGCTCGGCGCCTGGGTGGGTCGCGAGGCCCACCCGGGACTCAAGCTCGGCATCTGCGGCGAGCACGGCGGCGACCCGGAGTCGATCGAGTTCTTCCACATGGCGGGCCTGGACTACGTCTCCTGCTCGCCCTATCGGGTTCCGATCGCCCGGATCGCGGCCGCGCAGGCCGCCATCGAGCACCCGCGCGGCGGCTGGGAATGAGGGGCTAGCGAGCCGATCGGTTTTTCGCCAGGTCGGTGTCTGAGCAGGTGGAGCCCTTTCCGGGGCTCCGTTCTCAAACCACACGCCGGCCTGGCAGGCGAGAGCAGAGGAGCCCTGCATGTCCACATACCTGTTCAGCTATCGCACCTCCCAGGAGCCCACCCCCGCCACGCCCGAGGCCATGGCCGCCTGGCAGGGCTGGTTCCAGGATCTCGGCGCCGCCCTCGTCGATCCCGGGAACCCGGTCTTCGACCGCCGGAACGTCGGCAACTGCGACGCGGACACGGTGCTCGGCGGCTACACCAAGGTCAGTGCCGATGACTTCGAGTCGGCGGTGGCGATGACCAAGGGTTGTCCGCTCCTCCAGGCCGGGGGCGGCGTCGAGGTCGGGGAGCTGACCGTGCTGAGCCCCGAGGACATGGTGAACACGGCCGACGACCACGCTCGGTCCACCGGCCTGGCCGGCTGACCTCTGGTACTGGACTCGTCTCGGCGGTCAGCCACCGACCGCCGAGGCGAGCTTCTCGAGCATGTGCCCGTAGATTCGCCTCAGCCCGAGCGGGGCGAACCGGCGCTCGAAGAACCCGCCGATGCCGCCCGCTCCGTCCCAGGAGCTCTCGATCGTCACCAGGCTTCCCGCCCGTGACGCCACCACCGTCCAGGTGGAAACGAAGGACGACATCTGGTCCTGCTCCTGCAGCCCACCCGCGCTCTCGCTCACGTGCAGGCGGTAATCGCGCTCCCGGCCACCGGCCGCGAAGTGATAGGCGAAGATCGTGCCCTCGCCCTTGCCGCTCTGCTCGACGCGGTAGGCGGTGAAGTTGTCGGTGAGGATCCGGGGGCGGGAGTCACGGTAGTCGCGCAGGAACTCCATCACCTGGTCTGGCGGGGCTTGCACGTGGGTGCTGGCGGACGCGACGACTCGGGACACGGGCTCGATTGTGACAGCCCACCGGGACGACGATTCACCGATGGAGCCAGATCGGTAGCGTGCCGCGTCAGCATGCTCGCCGTCTACGCCTCGGAGATCGACCCCGACGACCCGCTGCGCGGGCTGCAGATCGGCGAACGGGACGATCCCGAGCCGCGCGAGGGCTGGACGACGGTCAACGTGACCGCGGCCGCGCTCAATCATCACGACCTGTGGTCCCTGCGAGGGGTGGGGCTGAGCGCCGACCAGCTGCCCATGATCCTGGGATGCGACGCGGCGGGAATCGACGCGGACGGCAACGAGGTGGTGGTCCACGCCGTGATCTCCACCGACGATTGGCGCGGCGACGAGACGCTCGATCCACGGCGCTCGCTGTTCTCCGAGCGCCATCAGGGAGTGCTGGCCGAGAAGGTGGCCGTGCCCAGGCGAAACCTGGTCCCCAAGCCCTCTGAGCTTTCCTTCGAGCACGCGGCCTGCCTGCCGACCGCGTGGCTGACCGCCTACCGGATGCTGTTCACCCGGGGCCAGGTGACGCCCGGCATGACCGTTCTGGTCCAGGGGGCGGGCGGCGGCGTGGCCACCGCCCTGACCGTGCTCGGCTCGGCAGCGGGAGCGCGGATCTGGGTCACCAGCCGATCGGAGGACAAGCGCGCCCAGGCGCTCGCTCTCGGCGCCGACCAGGCCTTTGAGTCCGGCGCTCGCCTCCCCGAGCGCGTCGATGTGGCCATGGAGACCGTCGGTGAGGCGACGTGGAGCCACTCGGTCCGTTCGCTCAAGCCCGGAGGCCGGATCGTCGTCTCGGGCGCCACCTCGGGCCAGGCTCCGTCGGCCGAGCTCAACCGGGTGTTCTTCCTCCAGCTCTCGGTGGTCGGCTCGACGATGGGCACCCGCGACGAGCTTGACCGGCTGGTCCGGTTCTGCCTGGAGCGCGATATCCGCCCCACGGTCCACGCCACGATGCCGCTCGCCGACGCCCGTGACGGGTTTCAGACGATGCTCGACGGCGACTTCGTCGGCAAGATCGTCTTCACCACCTAGACCACCGGCTGCGCGCTTGGCGCCGCGGGCCTTCTAGAAGACGATCAGGTCGCGCCCGCGCAGCCCGCCGGCTTCCATCCGGCGCTGGGCGTCGGCGGCCCGCTCGGGCGGGTGGGTCTCGGCCACGCGCAGCTTCAGGGTGCCGTCGGAGGCCAGCCGGCGCAGCTCGTGCAGCCAGTCGGTGCGCTCGAGCACGTCGCGGACCCACACCTGGCGCACGTCGATGCCCCGCTCGGCCTCGCTGCCGTCCCACCCGCGGACGACCGCGACCGCGCCTCCGTCCCGGATCGCCCCGAACGCGGGGTGTCCCAGAAGCGCCGTGTCGAACAGGGCCGCGGCGCCGTCGCCGGCGGCCTCGCGCACGCCGGCGACGAAATCGTCGCCGCGGGCGACCACCACGTCGGCGCCGAAGGAGCGCACCAGCTCGGTCTCCTCGGGCTTGGCGTCGGCGATCACGCGCAGGCCGCGCTGCTTGGCGAGCGGGATCACGTAGGAGGCCAGCAGCCCGGCGCCGCCGCTGACCGCGAGCGTCTCGCCGGCGGCCAGATCCAGCAACTCCAACCCGAGCAGGGCGGTGAGGCCGTTCATGGGCAGGGTGGCGGCCTGCTCGAGGGTGGCCCCGTCGGGTATCGCCACCACCGAGCCCGCGGGGACGACCACCAGCTCGGCCTGGGCGCCCCCCTCGGGGCGCCGCGGGCTGACCGCCGCCATCACCCGATCGCCGGGGGCCAGCTCAGTCACTTCCGGCCCCACCGATTCGATCGTCCCCGCCGCGTCCATGCCGGGCGTCCACGGCCCCGGCACCTCGCCTCCACCCCGGGAGCGCAGGCCGCAGTCGGTCGGGTTGACGGCCGCAGCGGCCACGGCGATCCTCACTTCACCGGCCCCCGGCGCGCGCACCGTCCGCTCGATCACCCGCAGGACCTCGAGACCGCCGGGCTCGGTGAATCCGATCGCTCGCGCCATTGCCGGGGAGGTTAGTGCGCCGGGCCGCGAATCCCTCAGGCGGGCTCGCCGGCCGCCTCGCGCTCCAGGTCGAGCTCGGTGCGCACGCCGACGGCGTGCAGGGCGTCGTTGGCGTGCTCGAGGCTCGGGGCCTCCAGCACAGCGCGGGCCAGGGCCCCGGCGCTGGCCAGGGTCGCCTCGACCTCGAGGTAGTAGGTCAGCGTGGCCAGGGGACTGAGGACCAGGCTCCGCTCGCCGCCCCGGATCCGGACCACGCCGCTCGCCCCGCGGAACGCTCGGACCGCCTGGGCGCTGGCCTCGGTGGGCACGAGCTCCAGAGACCCCTCGAGGCTGCGGGCGACCGGCTCGGTCAGCCCGCGCGCGCCACACAGGCCGTTGGCGGCGGCGACGAGCGCCAGACGATCGAGGACCTCCGAGGGAGTCAGCTCGGCGTCGCAGCCGATCCCGAAGACTCCGAGCAGCACGGTATGGCCGCGCTGGCCGAGGATCGCGGCGGCGGCCAGCATCACCGCGTCGCACAGCGGGCTGCGCAGTCCGGGCTCGTCGCCCCGGGCCAGGACGTCGCCGCCGACGTCGATGAACACGATCAGGTCACGCTCGAGGGCGCCGGCCGCGACATCGAGCCCCTCGGCGACCCCGCGCGCCCCGCCATGAATGTCGACGAGCACTGTCGGGCGGTCCAGATGAGCGGCCATCCGCGACTCGGCGAAGTACACATCGCGCCCGCGGACGCGGGTGGAGGGCCCGGCCAGCATCACCCCGGGCGCCAGCACGCGCGCGGCCTCGATCTCGTCGATCCGTCGGGGCCCGGGCGCCGGATCGATGGGACGCCGCTCCCAGGTCAGGCCCCCGACCAGCGGGTCGGCATCGTCGTGCAGGCGCATCGCCTCGGCGGTGGCCAGCGCGCCGACCACGTCGCCACCCCCACCCATCCCCAGCACCAGTGGGCGGCGGGCCCCGCGCAGAATGAGCTCGGCGTCAGCCGCCATGGTCGTCGCCTTCGCGAGCCGAATCGACGGTGCCGTTCAGCTGCAGCGACGCGTGCAGCTCCTCCCCATCGCCGACGATCCAGCGCCGGGGGCCGTCGCGCAGGACATGCTTGACGCCGGGCTGGGCGGGCGCCCGGTACTCGATCTCGACGTCCAGCTGCTCGGGGTCAGGGTGGGCGAGCAGCTCCTCCTCCAGCGGCTGCCAGTAGGCGGCGTTGTTGATGTGATCGGCGATGTCGCACTCGGTCGCGCGAAACGTCCACGGGGCCCCGCCGTCCAGCGAGTCCGGCACCGGATGGCGCAGCCGCGCACTCACCCGCCGCGACGGCGCCCCGGCCCCCGTGTAGGTCCAGATCTCGGCCTCGGTCAGCCGTGAGGGGCGCCAGCTCTTGGCGTCCAGGTGCACCCACATGGAAACGGCCTGGACGTCGGGCGGTTCCCCGGCTTCGCCCTCCGCGCGCCCCCCGGCGCCGCCGTCGAACACGATGTCGGTCCGGCGCTCGGCCCACATCCGCCCCAGGCCGCTGCAGAAGGTGGTCAGCGCGAAGCGCTCGCCAAAGCGCGGAAAGCGGTTGACGCGGATCCGGGTGCGCCGCACCACCCACACGGCGGTCTGCGCGAGGCCCGCGTCCTCGACGTCGGCATAGGCGACGTCCTGCAGCCAGCAGGCCAGGGCATCGAGCCGCACGCGTCCCGAGGGGGCACAGTCGGCAAAGCCCGGCTGACGCGTCTGGCTGAACGCCCGGACCTCGGGCGGGCGCGCCTGCAGCTCGTTGGGGTCATGGTCCACGAACCGGCAGGGTACGAAAGCGAGCGCCGGGGCCTAGCCAGTCGCCTCGCGCGCGTCCTGGATCGCCCTCCAAACCCGCTCTCCGTTGGCGGGCATGTCGACGTGTCGCACGCCGAGGTGGGCGAGCGCGTCGATCACCGCGTTGTGGGCGGCCGGGGTCACCCCGATCGTCCCCGCCTCGCCGATCCCCTTGGCGCCCAGCGGGTTGACCGGGGTCGGGGTCTCGATCCTGATCGACTCGAAGGACGGGAACTCGGTCGGGCCCGGAATGCAGTAGGTGACGAAGTTCGAGCACATCGGGTTGCCGTCCTCGTCGAACGCGATCTCCTCGAACAGCGCCTGAGCGATCCCGGCCGCCAGACCCCCGTGGATCTGGCCGTCGGCGATCATCGGATTGATGATCGTCCCCGCGTCGTCGACGGCGACGACCCGTTCCAGGCTGACCGACCCGGTCTCGGTGTCGACCTCGACGACGACCACGTGGGCGCCGAACGGGAAGGTGGGCTGGGCCGGCTCGAACTGGGTCTCGATGCTGAGCTCGTCCAGCCGGCCGGCGGCCGCCAGGCGCCCCGAGAGATCGCTCCAGCTGAGTGCCGGGCTGGGGGCGCCCGTGACGTGAAAGGTTCCCGCGCCGAGCTCCAGCACCATGTCCCGGGGGTCGGCCTCGAGCTCCTCGGCGGCCAGCTCCTTGGCCAGCTCCACCAGCTCGTCGGAGGCCTGGCGGGCGGCCGCGCCGCCGATCTGGGTCGACTTGGAGCCGTAGGTGCCGGTCCCGCGCGCCACCTGATCGGTGTCGCCCTTGAGCACGGTCACGCGTTCCAGAGGCAACCCGAGCCGCTCGGCCACGATCTGTCCAAAGGTCGTCTCATGACCCTGGCCGTGCGAGAAGGAGCCGGTCTTGAGGATGGCATCGCCCTCGGGGGTCATCTCCACCGCGCCGAACTCGCTCTCGGGCATGCCGTTGGTGATCTCGACGTAGGCGCTCAGCCCGATGCCCAGCAGGCGTGTGTCGCCGCCGTTCCGTCGTGCCGCCTGCTCCTCGCGCAGCCGGTCATAGCCGGCTGACTCGAGCGCGACGTCGAGGGCGCGCCGGTAGTCACCGCAGTCATAGACGGCGCCAAAGGGCGTCTCGTAGGGGAACTGGTCAGAGGCGATGAAGTTCCGGCGCCGGACCTCGGCCGGATCGAGCCCCACCTCGGCCGCGAAGACGTCCATCGCGCGCTCGAGCACCTGGGTGGCCTCCGGGCGGCCGGCGCCCCGCAGGGCGCCCGTTGGGGTGGTGTTGGTGACCACCGAAGCGAAACGCACCTCGATCCGGGGGATCTCATATACGCCGCTGGACATCAGGCGCGTCAGCGTCGGGAGCACCGCCCCGACCCAGGAATAGGCGCCCGAATCCTGAAGCAGGCGCAGGTAGAGCGCCCGGATGTGGCCCTCGCGATCGCCGCCCAGAGTGAACTCCATCCGCTGACCCCGGCCGTGGCCCATGGCCACCATGTGCTCACTGCGGGTCTCGGTCCAGCGCACCGGCCTGCCCGACTCCCGCGCCAGCCAGCAGACGATCACGTCCTCGACCCCGAGCCCCTTGCCGCCGAAGCCGCCGCCCACGTCGGGGGCCACGACCCGCACCCGGTCGGGTGCCAAGCCCAGGCTGGCCGCCAGCTGGTCGCGGTCCTGGTGGGGCGTCTGAGTGCACAGCCACGCCGTCAACTTCCCGTCCTCGAAGCGCGCGGCCGTGGCGCGCGGCTCGATCGGCGCGACGTGCAGCCGTTGGCTGACGACCGTGCCCGACGCGACCACGTCGCAACCCTCGAACAGGTCCTCGGAGCGCGCCTCGGGCCCGTCGGCCAGGCACGTGTTGCTGCCCACATCCTCGAACAGCAGGGTCTCGTCGGCCAGCGCCCGGCGCGGATCGATCACCACCGGGAGCTCCTCGTAGTTGACGGCCACCAGCTCGGCGGCGTCGACCCCCTGTGCGCGGGTCTCGGTGAGCACCACGGCCACGATCTCGCCCACGAACCGGACCTTGTCGCGCGCCAGGATCGGACGGTCCATCCGGTCGTCGTCGCCTCCGAAGGGCGACGTCATCTTTCCCAGATCGACATCGGCGGCCGTGAACACCTGCGTGTTCGGGAGCGCCGCGGCCTCGGAGACGTCGATGCCGGCGATTCGAGCATGGGCCCAGTCCGAGCGCACGAAGGTGGCGGTCCGCGCGCCCTCGAGCTTGAGATCGTCCACGTAGTTGCCCTTGCCGGTCAGAAACCGGGGGTCCTCGCGCCTGCGAACTCGCTGGCCGATCATCGCCGCATCGCCTCCGCCACCCAGGCCGCGAACACGGCCTGGAAGGGCAGCCGGGCCCACAGCGAGGCGGTGCCGCCCGGCACCTTGGAATAGCGCTCGGGGTTCAGCGCCATGTGGAGGTTGGCCGGGAACACCGCCGCCAGGGTCGCGATCAGCCACCACCCGGCCAGGCGCCGATGCCGGGTCATGAGCCCAGCTCCGCCGGCCATCTCGGCCACGCCGCTGGCGTACACGATGGCCGTGGGCGCGGGCACGTAGGGAGGCACGATCCGCTTGTAGGCCCTGGGAATCACGAAGTGCATGGCGCCGGCCAGGACGAAGAACGGACCGGCGAGCCTGCGGAGCGTGTCCATGGCCCGGGCACGCTATCGCACCGGGGCCGAGCCCGACGCGACGGCTCCGATGCCCCAGCGCGTGGCAGTATCCAGCCGTGAGCGAGACGAATCGCGAACCTGAGGCCAAGCGGGCGCGGGCCAGCTTGACCCGGCACGATCCGCTGTGGGGGCCACAGCTGCTGATCGCGGGTGCGATCCTGCTTGACCTGTCGCTGCCCGACAAGCTGACGGTCGGACCCGTCTGGCTGCTGCCCGGGCTCGAGGCACTTGCGCTGATCGGATTGTCGGCCAGCTCCCCCCATCCGCGGATGCGCCACTCGCTGTGGCAGCGGCGGCTGGCGATGGGCCTCACCGGGCTGGTCACCGCCGCCAACAGCGCCTCGCTGGTGCTGCTGTGCCACTTCCTGCTGAAGGGCGGCCAGGCCAACGGCCGCGAGCTGATCGGATCCGGGATCGTGCTCTGGGTGACCAACGTCCTGCTGTTCGGAGTCTGGTACTGGCAGATCGACCGCGGCGGCCCGCTGGCACGCGCCCGGCAGCCCGACGCGCTGCCCGACTTCCTGTTCGTGCAGATGACCGAGCGCGAGTTCGCCCCGCCCGGCTGGCAGCCGAACCTCGTCGACTACCTGTACACCTCGTTCACCAACGCGACGGCGTTCAGCCCCACCGACACGATGCCGCTGACCTCGACCGCAAAGTGGCTGATGGCCGCCCAGGCACTGACCGCGCTGCTGACGATCGGCCTGGTGGTGGCCCGGGCGGTGAACATCCTCAGCTAGAGGTTGCGAACTTCATTGCCAGGAAGGGGTGGCTGGGCAGTTACGGCTGCCCAGCCGGCCCGCGGACGCCGTCGCGGCGAGTACTCCCGATCACTGAACACCTGGTTCTTGACTGCGAGATCCGCAGCGCTCGCCATGCGGGCGCTCCCGATCTCGCATCGGAAAATCGGCCGTTGCGAGATCCAGAGTCCCCGCTTTCCAGCCTCAGGCGCCCCGGAGGTCAGCCGTGACCGTGGATCAACGCCGCCCTTCCCCAGCCAGAAGTTCGAACCCAGGCCACCGCCTGGGCCCCGTTCCCGGCTCGCTTCTCACGTCCGTCTTAGACGTCTCATACCGGCAACTTGAATTCGGCCGCGATGCTGTCAGGCGACTCACAAGTCCCCTCTCCCTCCGATGCTGCGAGCCAACCCATGATCTCCTCCCCCTCATCACGCCTCGAGCTCGTCGAGCCGCCGGCCTGGGCCCGGCCGGCGCCGCGCGTCGACATCGTCATCCCGGTCTACAACGAGCAGGCCGGGCTGGAGGCCTCGGTGCGGCGCCTGCACGACTTCCTCAACTCCGAGCTGCCGTTCGCGTGGCGGATCGTGATCGCCGACAACGCCAGCACCGACGCGACGCTCGCGATCGCGCGCGGCCTGGCCTTCGAGCTGCCCCACACGACCGTCCTGCACCTGGACGCCAAGGGGCGCGGCCGCGCTCTGCGCACCGCGTGGACGGCCAGCGACGCCGACGTCCTGTGCTACATGGACGTCGATCTGTCCACCGACCTGCGCGCCCTGCTGCCGCTCGTCTCCGCGCTCGTCTCCGGACACAGCCAGCTGGCGATCGGGACGCGGCTGGCGCCGGGCGCCCGAGTCCGTCGCGGGCCCAAGCGCGAGCTCATCTCCCGGACCTATAACCGACTGCTGACGCTCACCCTGAGGGCTCGGTTCTCAGACGCCCAGTGCGGCTTCAAGGCGATCACCGCCCAGGCGGCCCGCGAGCTGCTGCCCGAGATCCAGGATCAGGGCTGGTTCTTTGACACCGAGCTCCTGGTCCTCGCCCAGCGGCGCGGGCTGCGAATTCACGAGGTCGCCGTCGACTGGGCCGACGACCCCGATTCGCGGGTGGACATCGTGTCCACGGCGCTGACCGACCTCCGCGGGGTGGCGCGGCTGCGCTTCGCCACGCCCCTGACACGCTTCCTGGCGATCGGCGTCCTCTCGACGGTCGCCTACGCGCTGCTCTACCTGCTGCTGCGCGGACCGCTGGGCGCCGCCGGCGCCAACGCGCTGGCCCTGGCTCTGACCGCGGTCGCCAACACCCAGGCCAATCGCCGCTTCACCTTCGCCATCCGGGGGCGGGCCGGCCTTGTCCGCCAGCACGCTGCGGGGGCGCTGGTCTACCTACTGGCGCTCGGTCTCACCGGGGGCGCCCTGTCGCTCCTGCAGCGGCTCGATCCGCACCCCCCGCAGCTGCTCGAGGTGATCGTGCTGGTGAGCGCGAGCATCCTGGCCACCGTGACCCGCTACGCGGCCCTGCGCACCTGGGTGTTCGCGCGGGGCCCCGGAATGCCACGAGCCCTGGAGTCACCGCCTTCGTTTTGACGGGGGCGGGGCCGGAGCAGGATCATGTCCGGCCGTGGCCACGCTGTACTTCGATCTCGGATCTCCGTACGCGTACCTGGCGTTCTCCCGGGCGCCGTCGTTGTTTCGCCAGGCGCCGGAGCCGGCGCCGATCCTGCTGGGTGCCCTCTTCGCCCGCCGCGGGTTCGGATCGTGGGCCCAGGCGCCGGAGCGCCGGCGGCGGATCGAGGAGCTGCACGAGCGCATCGAGCGCTATGGGATGGCACCGCTGAAGCTCCCTGCGGGCTGGCCGGGCAACACCCTGCAGGCGATGCGGGCCGCTACCTGGGCGCTCCAGCAGGGGGCCGGCGTGCAGTTCACGCGGGCCGCGTTCACGCGCTCGTTTGCCGAGGGCAAGGACGTGACCGGCCTGCCGGCACTGATCTCGATCGCCGACGAGGCCGGGCTGCCGGGCCCCGAGCTCGAGCCGGCGATCGCGTCGCCCGGGGTCAAGGACGCGCTCCGAACGGCCACCGAGGCAGCCTGGGAGGCGGGGGTCCGCGGTGTGCCCAGCGTCCAGGTGGCCGGCGAGATCTTTTACGGGGACGACCAGCTGGAGCGGGCGGCCCGGGCCGCCGCAGTCCCCTAGTCCGAGCCACACGGAGGGCATCCGGGGGGCGGGCGAAAATCCGGCCATGCCCGAGAACCCCGGCAACGTCGTCTACGGGACGATCCTGATCGCCACCCTGCTCTCGGCGGAGTTCGCCAAGCGCGAGACCTACCTGAAGACGGTGGGCGCCGTGGTCATCGCGATGATCGTCTACTGGGTGTCGATCGCCTACTCCAACTACACGGGAGAGCGGATCAAGCAGAGCGAGCACTTCGAGTACGCCGCCTTCGCCCGCGTCGCGGGCCACGAGAGCTCCGTGCTCTACGGGGGCGTCGCGCCGCTGCTGGTGATCGTGGGCTGCTGGGTGGCCGGCGCGGCGCTGAGCGCCGCGCTCAGCGCCGCGATCTGGACGGCCGTCGGGGTCGTGGTCGTCATCGAGGTCGGCCTCGGGATCAGGGCCGATCTACCGGTTCGCGACGTCGTCCGTCAGACGGCGGTCGCGATCGTCCTGGGCGTGCTGGTGATCGCGCTCCGCGTCTTGTGGCACTGACGGCGACTACGCGGCCAGGGCCACCTCCACCTCGCGGGGCTCGGCCCCGCGGAGCACCTTGAGCGCCAGCGACCCGTTGGCGGAGCGCACCGCGCGCTCCAGGTCCCCGAGTGAGCGCACCGTCTCCCCGGCGGCCTCGGTGATCAGGTCTCCGCGGGAGAGGCCGGCGGCGTCGGCGGCGCTGTCGCGGCGGACGCGCACGACCAGCACCCCGGCCTCGTCGGGGAGCCCGACCGAGCGTCGCATGCGGGTGGCCACGGCGGCCGTGGCCACCGCCACTCCGAGGCGCGGCGCGTCGCGCTCGTCGGGCTCGAAGAAGGCCAGCCAGGATCCGAGGCCATGGGCCAGCTCCTGCGCGCCGTCGGCCGGGAGCCCCGCGGCCAGCCGCTGGGCGCGCTGCGCATAGGCCGGGCGGGCGGCGCTCAACCGCGACAGGCCCCGCTCGGTGAGCGTGACGGTGACGCTCCGGCGGTTCTCGGGATCCGGCTCGCGGACGATCAGCCGGGCCCGCTCCAGGCGGCCCAGCCGGACCGACAGCGTGCCCGAGGTGCGGCGCAGGCGGGTGACCAGTTCACGCTGGTTGAGCGTGTGGCCCTCGGCCCGCTCCAGCGCGTCGAGCACGAGATAGCTGGTCCGGGTGAGCCGATGCTCAGCCAGGGCCTCCTCCAGCTCTGACTCGACATGGGCGGCGACTCCGATCGTGGTGTCAGCCAGGACGACCGGGTCGAATGAGATCTCAGACATCTTCCTTTGCTCCAAATGTTTGGGGTCAAACGTTTTAGTACGATCATTGTATGCCAAGTCTCAACGGAGCAGTTCTCCCCCCTGAGGCGGCCGAGCGCTCGGCGGTCGCCCTCGATGCCTACTCGCGCACGGTCGTGGCCGTGGCCGAGTCCGTCAGCCCGAGCGTTGCCAACCTCCAGGTGCGCCGGAGAACCCGCCGCGGCCCCGCGGTCGGCGCCGGCAGCGGCGTCGCCATATCGGCCGACGGATTCCTGGTGACCTCGGCGCACGTGATCGAGGGGGCTCGGCGCGGGGTCGCCAGCTTCAGCGACGGCCACGAGGTCGACGTCTCGCTGGTCGGCTCCGATCCACTGTCGGACCTCGCGGTCCTGCGCGCCGACGGGGGCGAGCTGGCGCCCGCGCCCCTCGGTGATGCCGCCGCCCTGCGCGTCGGTCAGCTGGTGATCGCGATCGGGAATCCTCAGGGCTTTGCCAGCTCGGTGACCGCGGGCGTGGTCAGCGGCCTGGGTCGCTCGCTGGGCGTCGGCGCCCGCGGCCGGCGGCGCATGGTCGAGAACGTGATCCAGACCGACGCCGCGCTCAACCCCGGCAACTCCGGGGGAGCCCTGGTCGACAGTGCCGGCCACGTCGTCGGGATCAACACCGCGCTGGCGGGCATCGGACTTGGCCTCGCGGTTCCCATCAACGACGCCAGCCGGGTGATCATCTCGACCCTGATCCGTGACGGTCGCGTCCAGCGCGCCCAGCTGGGAGTCGCCGTGGCCCCCCGCCCGCTTCCGCCCGGGACCGCCGAGCGCCTGGGGCAGGCCGGAGCCGTCGAGATCCTCCAGGTCATCGAGGGCGGCCCAGCGCAGCGCGCCGGGTTGCGTCGCGGGGACCTGCTGATCGAGCTCGACGGCGAGCCGGTCGCCGATGCCACCGATCTTCAGCGGCTCATGGTCGGAGAGCGGATCGGCCGCGCCGTGCGCGCCGGCATCCTGCGAGACGGCTCCCAGCGGACGATCGAGGTGATTCTCGACGAGCTCCAGCTCGACTCCTGACCCCGGCTCGGCGCCCGCTCATGATTGATTGGTCATGGTCGGTTTCGTTCTTCGCGGACCCACCGCGACGGATCGGCCGAGCACCACAGGCGGACCCACCGCGACGGATCGGCCCAGCGCCGTGACCAGATCTGTACGCGCGGGCCTCGGCGGGTGCATTAGCGTTGACGGGAGAGATGTCCGCTTCACCTGACCCGGGTTCCGCGCTCTGGCAGCCCCAGGCCCACATGCCGAGCGTGATCGCCGACCGGCTCACGATCGTGCGCGGAGAGGGCCCCCGCGTCCAGACCCAGGACGGCGACTGGCTGCTCGATGCCACAGCCGGCCTGTGGCACGCCAACATCGGCCACGGCCGGGCTCGTCTCGCCGAGGCCGCGGCCCGCCAGATCGCCCGGCTGGAGACCTACCACACGTTCGGCCGGATCGTCAACGACCAGGCGCTGGCGCTCGCCGATCGCGTCGCCGCCCTGGCGCCGATCGACGACGCCAAGGTGTTCTGGGTCAGCGGCGGCTCGGACGCGATCGACACCGCGGCCAAGCTGGCGCGCCGGCACTGGCAGCTTCAGGGCCAGGCCAACAAACGGATCATCATCAGCCGAGACTCCTCCTACCACGGCCTGCACGCCTTCGGGACCAGCCTGGCCGGGATCCCGTTCAACCGTGAGGGCTATGGCTCGGAGTCGCTGATCCCCGAGACCGCGCGCGTGCCCGTCAACGACGCCGACGCGCTGGAGGCGGCGATCCTCAACCTCGGCCCCGACCGGGTCGCGGCGTTCTTCGCCGAGCCGGTCATGGGCACCGGCGGGGTGATCCTGCCCGCCCCGGGCTACCTGGCCCGGGCGGAGGCGATCTGCCGTGAGCACGACGTGCTGCTGGTGCTCGACGAGGTGATCACGGGCTTCGGACGCGTGGGCGAGATGTTCGCCACCCAACTGTTCGACCTGCACCCCGACATGGTCGTGGTGGCCAAGGGGATCACCTCGGGCTACGCCCCGCTCGGCGGCGTCCTGATCGCGCCCTCGGTGTGGGGGCCGTTCTTCGACTCAGCCGACGCTCCGATCTTCCGCCACGGCGTCACCTACTCGGGTCACGCGACCGCCTGTGCCGTCGCCCAGGCCAACCTCGACGTGCTCGAGGAGGAGGAGCTGGTGGCACGCGTGGCCGGCCTCGCCCCCGAGCTCGAGGCCGCGCTTGCCCCGCTGGCCCAGCACCCCCATGTGCAGGAGGTCCGCGCCGGCATCGGCCTGCTGGCCGGCGTCCAGCTCGATCCCGAGCTCTCCGGCGACGACGTGTGCCGGGCCTGCATCGAGAGCGGCGTGCTGCTGCGGACGATAACCGGCAACACGCTCCAGATCTCGCCTCCGTTCATCGTCGAGAGCGAGGATCTGCAGCGCATCGCCGACGCGATCGCCGGCGCCCTCGACGCGGTGGTCTGACCCGGGACCGCGGCCGGAAATGCCTGCAAACGTCCCACTCGAGGCTCCTCAGAGAGCCCGCGGGACGTTTGCTTCGCCTATGGACGCAAACGCCCCGGCCGAATCTTCGGTCGCTGGCGATGGGACGTTTGCATCCCCCCAGGACGCAAACTTCCCGGCCGCCGCTCCAGCCCGCCCCAGTGGGACGATTGCCGGCCGAAATCGCCGCCGCGCAGCATGTAGATCATCGAGTTGACCGAGCACGAGCCTCCCAGCGTTCTCCCGCCGGGGAGGTAGCGTCGGCGCTCCGCGAACCCCGGCTCGGGGTGCACGAGCCGGGCGGGTGGCGTGCTCCCAGGGGTCCGCGAGCGGACGTTCGCGCCCGTACCGCGTCCCGTTCCGGCGCGACCAGAGCGGGGTTACTCCAGGTAACCCAATAAAGGAGGACCCATGCTTCTCGTACTGGCAGTTGTCCTGCTGGTGATCGCGATTGCCGGCGGCGTGATCATCCATCCGTTCTTGTTCGCGCTGGCGCTCGTGGCGATCGCGCTGTTCTTCAGCAGCCGCCGCGGCGCGCTCAGGTAGCGACGGCCGCGCCGTGTGACCGGTCCGCTGGGGGGCGGGCCGGTCACGCGAGCGGTCAGCTCAGCGGGCGGTCAGGTCAGCGCCGCGGCCAGGCGGTGGTGGCGCAGCTCCGCCGGCGGCGAGCCGTGCAGCAGCCAGGTGCGGTCATCGCGGCGGCTGATCGATCCGGCCCGCGTGAGCTCGCCCATGGCGGTTGTGACCGCCGGACGGTGGGCTCCCACCAGGTCGGCAAGCCGCTGGTGGGAGAGCGGCAACGGCACCACCACCCCGTCGGGCCGCACCCGGCCCCAGCGCTCGGCCAGATGCCAGAGGGTCAGCATCAGCCGGTCGTCGACCCGCTGGTGATGGGCGATGGCCAGTGACACCGCGAGCGAATGGGCGCGGCGGGTGCCACGACTGAAGAGCTCCAAACCGAGCTGCGGCCAGGGCGTGATGCGCACGATCAGGCGGTGGTCGAGGACCACCATCCGGGCGGGCTCGAGGACCTCCCACCCCACCTCCGCCTTGACATGGGAACCGTCCTCATCCCAGCTCCAGGGGCGGATCACGTCACCGGCGCCCAGCAGCTCGACGCACCGGCGCCCGAGGACGTCGACCTCGCGGCTGATCAGCCCGTCGATGATCAGAAAGCCCCGATGGTGGGAGTCGGGCTCGATCGCCTCGGCCACGTTCCAGTCCCCGGGCGAGAGACGCCGGACCTGGGTCAGCGCCTCGCGCTGGGCGCGCCGGCGGCTCTCGGCGTCGAGCAGATCCCCGAGCTCGGGGTCGGCGTCGATGAGGCTGATCACATCGCCGTTGGCCATCTTCAGGGTGCTGCCCGGGGCACTAGTAGTAGTCCTCGACCTGCAGCGACCACCGCGCCTCGTCGCCGCCGGGCTTGACCCGGATCTCGTACTCGCCGGGCCCCGACGAGACGGTCGTCGTCCGGGTGGCGCCGTCGTTCAGTCCGAACGAGTCGACGGTCGAGCCGGTGGCGGCGTTGACCACCTGGGCGCTCGGTCCCGAGCAGAAGAAGATCCACGTACAGGTGCCGTGGAAGGCCATCGTGTAGACCATGCGCCACTGCCGGCCGCGAATCGAGAACACCGTCGAACGTCCGCCGCTGAAGCTGGTCAGCGGACGCCAGCGCGGGGTCTCGGCCTCGAACAGGGTCACGGTGGAGTGCGCGGGGGCGCTCACGCCGGCCCTCGGGAAGGTCCTGGTGACGGTCCCGGGGGTGATGCCCGGCGCCGCGACGTAGGTGATCGCGGTCTTCAGCCCCGACCCCTGCATCGTCGCCTGGGCCTCGCTCGAAGCCTCCTGCACGACCAGCGGCACCGGCACCGGTGCCAACCCCCGGCTGACCGTCGCCCAGACCGTCGAGCCGTCCTTGACCACGACCCCGGCGCCCGGGTGCTGGGCGACCACCGTGCCCGCGGGCGCGGCGTCGTACCGGGTCGCGAACAGCGCGTGGAGGTGACCGCGATGCGCCCGGGCGCGGGCCGCCGCGCGGCTCAGGCCGGTCAGCTTCGGAACCCGGGTACGGACCGGGCCGGCCAGGAGGATCGACCCGGCGACCATCGCGGTGAGCAGCGCGAACGCGAGGGCCAGGGCCGCGATCGCGCGGCGGCGGGCCGCCGGGTTGACGTTGCGCCGGGGAAACGCGGGGGGAGCCGGCCGCGTAGCGTCGGGCGTCGGAGGCCCTGGATCCCGGGTGCGTGCCGGGGCGCCGGCGGGAGCGTCGTCCAAGCCGGCCGCCCGGCGCACAGGCGCCGGCGTCGAGACCGCGGTCGCCGTCCCCCCGGGCGCGACCAGCGCCCGGGTGCCCACCGGCGCCCCGGCGGGTCCCGGAGCGTGGGCCGTCGCGCGGCTGCGGCTGCGCGGGGCGCCCGTCCGCTGCCGGCCCGAGTAGCTGCGCCGCGCCTCCACCAGGGCGTCGGCCATCTCCGCTCCGTCGGCGTAGCGGCGCGCGGGGTCCTTGGCGAGCGCCCGGCCCACGATTGCCGCCAGGGGCGCCGGCACGCCGGCCGGAAGCGGCGGTGGGGGATCCTGGAGATGACGCACGGCCATCGCGACCACCGAATCCTCGTTGAACGGCGGCTTGCCCGACAGCATCTCGTAGAACACCACGCCGACGCTGTAGACGTCGGTGGCGGGCGTCGTCGGCCGGCCGCGACCCTGCTCGGGCGCCATGTACTTGGGGGTGCCGACGACGGTCGCGGCAGCGCCGTCGGTGGTGCCCTCGGCCAGCCGGGCCACTCCGAAGTCGCCGACCTTGACCCGTCCCCGGGACGAGAGCAGGATGTTGGCCGGCTTGACGTCGCGGTGGACGATCCGCTGGGCGTGGGCGTGGGCGAGCCCGCGGCACAGCTGGGCGGCGATCCCGCACGCCTGCCAGGGAGGCAGCGCCCCACGGCGCAGACGACTGGCGAGGTTCTCGCCGTCGACCAGCTCGGAGACGTAGTAGAGGCCCTCGGGCGCGTGGCCGACGTCGAAGATCTGCACGATCCCGGGGTCCGAGACGCGGGCCAGCAGCTGCGCCTCGCGCTCGAAGCTCGCCACCCAGTCGGGATCCTCGGTCCACCACGGCTTGATCACCTTGATCGCCACGGGACGCGCCAGCCGGCGATCCCGCCCCTGGTAGACGCGGCCGAAGGCCCCCTCGCCGATCAGGGCGTGGAGCTCGTAGCGGTCGTCCAGGGCATGCCCGGACAGGTCAGGGGCGTAGGGCATCGAAGGCGGTCTGCGGCGAGGCGACTAAGGGTAGACGTTGTACCCCGCCGGTCAGCCGGTGTTGCGCAAGCCGCTGGCCACCCCGTTGATCGTCAGCAGGCTCACCCTTCCCAGCTGCCCCGAGGCCGCGTCCGGATCCTTGCGCAGGCGGCGCAGGAGCTCGACCTGGACGAACGAGAGCGGATCCACCAGCGGGTTGCGGCGGTCGATCGAGGCCTGCAGCACCGGCTCCTCGTCGAGCAGCCGCTCGCCTCCCCGGATCTCGACCAGCTCGGCGATGGTCCGCTCCAGCTCCGCCTCCAGCGCCCCCCAGATGCGATCGCGCGCCTCCGTCTGGTCCCACAGGGCGACGTAGCGGCGGGCGATCCTGAGGTCGGCCTTGGCACATCCCATCTCGGCGTTTGAGAGCACGCTGGTGAAGAACGGCCATTCCCCTGCCATCTGGCGCAGCAGCTCGACGCCGTGGCGCTCGCGGGCGTGGCGCAGCGCGGTGCCGAGACCCAGCCAGGCCGGCAGGACGATCCGCGACTGGGTCCAGGAGAACACCCAGGGGATCGCCCGCAGGTCCCCTATCCCCCCGGCTTGGGTGCGCTTGGCCGGCCGCGAGCCCAGCCGCAGGCGCGAGATCTCGTGCACCGGGGTGACCGCCTCGAAGAAGGCCACGAAGACGGGATCGTCGTGCACGATCGAGCGATACAGGGCCGCCGAGTCCTCGGCCATCTCCTGCATGAGCTCCTCGAAGCGATGCCGCAGCTCGTGCGGTCGCGAGCGGCCCGTGGCCAGCGTCGCGCTGGTGGCCAGCTCCAGCTCGCGGTGGGCGATCTCGGGCACCGCGTACTTGGCGGTCAGCACCTCCCCCTGCTCGGTCATCTTCAGGCGGCCGTCGACGGTGCCCGGCGGCAGCGCCAGGATGGCTCCGTTGGTCGGACCCCCGCCCCGCCCCACGGCTCCGCCGCGGCCGTGGAAGAAGCACCAGGTGACCCCGTGGCTGCGCAGCACCTCGGCGAGCTTGACCTGGGCGGTGTAGGCCGCCCACGCCGAGGCGAGGTAGCCGACGTCCTTGTTGGAGTCCGAGTAGCCGATCATGATCTCCTGCTCGTCGCCGACGGCCCGCAGGGCCTCGCGGTACACGGGCATCGAGAGCAGCGCGTCCATCGTGGCGGGCGCCGCCTCGAGCGTCGCGCCGGCCTCGAACAGGGGCACGATCCGCAGCGCCGTGAGCTCCCCGCCGGCCCGGCTGAGACTCGCCTCCTTCATCAGCAGCAGCACCTCCAGCATGTCCGCCGGGCCCTCGGTGCCCGAGATGATGTAGGTCTGGACGGCTCCCCGGTTGGCGTCACCCAGCGTCCCGCGCAGGGTGCGGAAGGTCTCGATCGTTTCCCGGGTGGACTCCGAGAAGCGCTCGATGTCGGCGGGGATCAGCGGCCGGCGGTCGGCGATCTGGGCCTGCAGGAGCGCCGTTCGATCCTCGTCGTCCAGCGCCTCGTAGTCCTCCCAGATCCCGAGCGAGGCGTAGATCTCGGCCAGCGAGCGACGGTGGATCTTGGCGTGCTCGCGGATGTCCAGGTGCGCGAAGTGGAACCCGAACACCTGCACCTGGCGTATGAAGTCGCGCAGATCGGCGCTCGCGGTGAGCGCTCCCGATCCCTCCCGCAGCGCCCTCTCGACCAGCCGCAGATCGTCGACGAGCTCGGCGGGCAGCCCGTAGGCGCCCGGCGCTCGGTTCTGGGTGGCGCGCACGCGCTCGCGGATGAAGGTGACCGCGCGCCGGTAGGGCTCCTCGGGGTTGAGCGTGGCCAGACGCTCGGCCAGCTCGGGGTAGCGCTCGCGGCCGTCGTCGAGGATCGGTGCGAGCTCGGGAGCCAGACCGGTCAGGCGCTCCGAGAGCGACAGCCGCCCGGCCAGCTGCTCGAGCCGGGACTCCAGCAGGCGCAGGCACTGCTCGCGCATCAGCTCCAGGGCCTCGATCGTGGTCTGGGGGGTCACGAACGGGTTGCCGTCACGGTCACCGCCGATCCAGGAGCCGAAGCCCAGCAGGGGTGGCACGTCGGGCGCCGGCTGCCCCTCGGTCTCGGGATAGAACTCGCTCACCGCCTCCTCGAGGTCGCGGTAGACGCGAGGCACCGTGTCGGCGAGCGTCGAGGCGAAGTGGATCAGCCCGCCGCGGACCTCGTCGACGACCGTCAGCTGCGCCGCCCGGATGTCGTCTGAGCCCCACAGCTCCTGCACGGTGGCCAGCAGCCGGCGGCGGGCGTCCCGGCGGTCGGGATAATTTCGCTCGTCCAACTCGCGCAGGATCCCGAACACGCGGGCCAGCTTGTCGATCGTCGTGCGCCGGCGGGCCTCGGTCGGATGCGCGGTCATGACCAGCCGAAGCTCGGACCGGTCGAGCACCTCCCTGAGCTCCCGCGCGCTGACGCCGGCCTGCCTGTAGTCGGCGATCACCCGTCGCATCGAGCCTTCCGGGGGCTGCTCGGGATCGGCCGCATCGCGGGCCCGCAGCCGGCGCACGCGCTCGTTGTCCTCGGCCAGGTTGACGAGCTGAAACCACCGCGTCAGAGCCCGCACCAGCACCTCGGTCTGCTCGAGGCTGAGCTCTGAGACCAGTGCTGCCAGGTCGTCGGCGGCTCGCTCGTTGCCGATCCGGGCCTGGTGGGCCAGCGCCACCGCGTCGTCGAGCACCCGCGCGGCGTGCGGTCCCTCACCCAGTTCGATGACCTCGCGCAGGACCTCGGTCAGCAGCGCCTCGTCGGCAGCGAACGCGCTCTGTGGTAACTCGGTCGAAGCCATCGGCTACAGATCTTCACAAAAACGGCGGGCCCGCTCTGAAGTGGCGGGCCCGCGCGGTTCGATGGTCCGGCTTCCCGGGCCGGCTCAGCGCTCGTCATCGACGGCGAACTCCAGCTCCAGGTAGGTATGAATGTCCAGCTCGCTGCGCGACCGCTGCCCGGCGCTCGAGGCCTCCCTACCCCGGGTTGCCGACCTCGGCAACCCGGCCAGGAGCCTGGCGCCACCCCGGCGCAACCGTCCCGGGCTGGGGGGATGCGTGTGCCAGTGGTGGCGGACTTGAACTTGGGCGGGGCGAGGAACGCGTCCCCCGCGGCTCAACAGCAGGTAGTCGTCTCGATGGAAATACATGGTTTTAGAAATCTCCTCCGCGTTGTCAATCTCGACGGCGGGCGGGCCAAGTGTCACATCCGCCGGCAGGGGCAGACGCACCTCGGGTGAGGTGTCACAGCGGTGTTACACATCGCGCCCAGGGGCCGGAGGCCCGGGGTTCAGATCAGGTCTGGAAGCTGGGTATCACGGTGAATCTCCCGACGGCAGGCTGGATTTGGGCACAAAAAAGGCGACCCCTTGGGGTCGCCCTCGCAACGAGCTGGTATGCGCGCTGGTCCTAGCAGCGTGCACACCTCGCAACGAGGGCACCGGCACTCGTGCCGCGCCGGGCGGTGCCCGAGCCGGCGTGGCACATGGCGGTCGGCGTGTCCATCCGCGCCGACCGGTTCACCGACGGGCGAACCGCGGCGAAAGAGGTGAGGTGGGTGTAGAAGGGACGTGCCATTTAGAGGTAACTCCTGTCTCGACGTCCGAGGGTAACTGAGCGTGTGCTTGATTGCAAGCCAATTACACGAAAATCGTCGCCGCAGTCACCGGCGCGCCCACCCGTGAGCCGGCCACCCGCGGAGATACCCTCCAGAGCCGTGCTTGTAATCCATCGAGCCACCCGGGCAGACCGCCTCGCCGACGCGCTGGGCTCGCTCCTACGCGCCCCGCTCCCCGATCCCCTGGCGCCCGACCTGGTCGCGGTGCCCACGCGCGGCATGGAGCGATGGCTGACCCAGCATCTGTCCGCGGCCCTGGGCGCTTCCCCCGATCGCGCCGACGGGGTGTGCGCCAACGTGCTCTTCCCGTCTCCCCACGATCTGGTCACCGGGGCCGTGGCCGTCGCCTCGGGGGTGGCCCCCGACCGCGACCCGTGGCGCCCCGAGCGCTCGGTCTGGCAGCTGCTCGAGGTCGTCGACGCCTGCCTGGGCGAACCCTGGCTGGCCGGCCTGTCGCACTATCTGGGGGCGACGAGCACGCCACCTGACCCGGTGCGCCAGACTCGGCGGCTGAGCGTCGTGCGCCATCTGGCCGGGCTCCTGGACCGCTACGCGCTGCACCGCCCCGAGATGCTCGAGGCCTGGGCGCGCGGCGAAGGGTGGCCGAGCTCCGATTCCTGGCAGGCGGAGCTGTGGCGGCGCCTGAGCGCCCGGATCGGCACCGAGGGCCCGGCCCAGCGGCGCGCTCGCGCGTGCGCTGCCCTGCGTGACGAGCCCGGGATTCTCGATCTCCCCGACCGGCTGTCCCTGTTCGGCCTCACGCGGCTCCCCGCCGGACATCTGCAGATCCTGCGCGCCCTGGCCGCACGGCGCGACGTGCATCTGTTCCTCCTGCACCCCTCCCCCGCGCTCTGGACGTCCGTGTCAGACCACATGCGCCACTCGCCGTCGAGCCTGCGCCGAGCCGATGACCGCACCGCCGGGCTGCCCCGCAACCGCCTGCTCGCCTCCTGGGGACGAGACTCCCGGGAGATGCAGGTCGTCCTCCAGGAGGGAGGGCACGCCGACCTCGATCACGACCACGACCACGACTCCGTCCCCGCGGCGAGGACCCTGCTGGGGGCCCTCCAGGACGACATCCGCGCCGACCGGGCACCTCCGGGAGTTCCGCTGCCCGGCCGCCCCGACGCTCGTCCCCTCCTCGATCCCGACGACCGCAGCATCGAGATCCACTCCTGCCATGGGCGGGGCCGCCAGGTCGAGGTCATGCGCGACGCGATCCTGCACGTCCTGGCCCAGGACGACACGCTGGAGCCCCGCGATGTGATCGTGATGTGCCCGGACATCGAGACCTTCGCGCCCTTGATCCAGGCGACCTTCGGCGCCGGCGAGCCGCGCGAGCTCGACGGCGTGGACCCCCTGCCCCGTGATCGGCGCCCGATCGACCTGCGGGTGCGGCTGGCCGATCGCTCGCTGCGCCAGACCAATCCGGTGCTCGGGGTGGTCTCGCAGCTGTTCGAGCTCGTCGGGCAACGGCTGACCGCCTCGCAGGTGCTCGATCTGGCCGACCGGGGTCCGGTTCGCCGTCGCTTCGGCTTCGACGACGACGACCTGACCCGCCTGCAGGACTGGATCTCCCAGGCCGGCATCCGCTGGGGGCTGGACGCCGGCCACCGGGCGCCGTTCAAGCTCGAGGCAGTGCAGGAGGGCACCTGGAGGACCGGGCTCGACCGCCTGCTGCTGGGGGTGACGATGACCGAGGACGAGCAGCGCCAGTTCGCCGGCGTCCTGCCCCTCGACGATGTCGACAGCCGCTCGATCGACCTCGCGGGCCGGTTCGCCGAGCTGATGGCGCGCCTCGGCGAGTCGCTCGACGGCCTCGGCGAGCGCCAGGCGCTGCCCGACTGGGCACACACGATCGCCCGGTCCGCCGACGCGCTCAGCGCCACCGGCGGACGCGATCGGTGGCAGCGCCTCGAGCTTCAACGCGTGCTCGACGAGATGGTCGCCGAGGCCGGCGACGAGACGCCGTCGCGACTGGCGCCGGCCGAGGTGCGCGCGCTCTTGTCAGAGCGGCTGGCCGGGCGCCCCACGCGGGCCAACTTCCGCACCGGGCATTTGACGGTCTGCACATTGCTGCCTATGCGCTCGGTCCCCCATCGCGTGGTCTGCCTGCTCGGACTCGACGACGGCGCCTTTCCGCGCAAGGCCTCGCGCGATGGTGACGACCTGATGCTTGACGATCCCCACATCGGTGAGCGGGACCCGCGCAGCGAGGACCGCCAGCTCCTGCTCGACGCGCTCCTGGCCGCTGGTGAGCGGCTCATCATCACGTACTCCGGCAACGACGAGCGCACCAACACGCTGCGTCCTCCCGCGGTGCCCGTCGGTGAGCTGCTCGACGCGATCGACGCCACCGTCCGCCGCGAGGCCGGCCCGGCGCGCGACCGGGTCGTGGTGCGCCATCCCCTACAGCCCTTCGACCCGCTGAACTTCATCCGGGGAGCCCTCGGCGGGGCCCCACCCTGGAGCTTTGATCCGGTGACCCTGGAGGGGGCGCGAGCCCTGCTCGGTCCGCGCTCCGCCGCTCGCGGCTTCCTGGCGGCTCCGCTTTCGCCGCGCGGGGGCCGGGTCGTCGAGCTCGAGGATCTCGTGCGCTTCGTCGAGCATCCCGTGCGCGCGTTTCTGCGCCAGCGCCTGGGAATCATCCTGCGCAGCTCAGACGACGAGATCGCCGACGGGCTCCCCGTCGAGCTCGACGGTCTGGAGCGCTGGGGGGTCGGTCAGCGACTGCTCGAGGCACGGCTGCGGGGCGTCGACGGGCGCGCCGCGATCCTCGCCGAGAAGGCCCGGGGCACGCTCCCGCCCGGCGTGCTCGGCCTCCCGGTGGTCAACCAGCTCTACCCGATCGTCGACGCGATCGTCGAGCAGGCGCAGGCCGCGGTTCCAGGCACCGCCCAGCCCGATCCCGTCGACGTGCGCGTGGCCCTGCCCGACGGCCGGCTGCTGAACGGGACCGTCGCCGGAGTCACCGATGACGTGCTCTTGACGACGAGCTTCTCGCGCGTCTCGGCCAAGCACCGCCTGGCCGCCTGGGTCCGGTTCCTGGCCCTGAACGCGAGCGTTCCCGAGCGCCCCTTCTCGGCGGTCACGATCGGCCGCGGATCGCGCCGCGACGACGTGCGCGTCGCCGTTCTGCCGCCCCTGGCCGCCAGCCGCGACGAGCGGCGGACGGCGGCGCTCGATGAGCTGACGCGACTCGTCGACCTCTTCGACCGCGGCATGTGCGAGCCCCTGCCCATCTTCTGCAAGACCTCGGCCGCCTACGCGTCGGCCGTCGCCGCCGGCCAGGATCCGCGTGACGCCGCCGGTAAGGATTGGACCTCGAACTACAAGCTCGAGCTCGAGGATCGCGAGCTCGAGCATCAGCTGGTGCTGGGGGCGGTGCTCTCCCTGGAGGAGCTGCTGGCCTTTGCGCCCCGACCCGGCGAGAGCGGCGGGGGGTGGCCGGATGGCGAGGACACCCGGCTGGGCCGGCTCGCCCGGCGACTGTGGGACGGCCTGCTGGCCCACGAGCAGGTGAGCGCCCGGTGAGCTCGGTCCGCGAGTCCGCGCCTCGTGGACCCGCGTCCCGGGAGTTCGAGCCGCTGGAGTTCGACGTCTGCGGCCCGCTGCCCAAGGGCGTGACCGTGCTCGAGGCCAGCGCCGGCACCGGCAAGACCTACACGATCGCCGCCCTGGCCGCGCGCTATGTCGCCGAGGGCGTGCCGCTGGAGCGCATGCTGCTGGTGACGTTCACGCGCATGGCCACCGGCGAGCTGCGCGAGCGCGTGCGCGAACGGCTGGCTGCGGTCGAGCGGGGCCTGGCCGCGGTGCTGGCGGGCGGCCCGCCCGTCGATGATCCCGTGGTTGCCCTGCTCGCCGCCGGCGACCCCGGGCTGGCCCGCGAGCGCCTGGCACGCGCCGTCGCCGGCTTTGACGCGGCGACGATCGCCACCACGCACGGCTTCTGTCAGGAGGTGCTCGGGGGCCTGGGCATCGCCGGCGATCTCGAGCCCGACATCGCCTTCGTCGAGGACCTGTCGGACCTGGTCTCAGACGTGGTTGACGATCTCTACGTCCGGCGCTTCAGCCGCGGCGACCCCGCCGCCTTCGGACTCGCCCAGGCCGCCGAGATCGCCCGAGTGGCGATCTCGAACCCGTCGGCGGAGATCGTCGGCGAGGACGGCGAGGTCACCCAGATGCGCGTGCGGCTGGCCCTCGCCGCCCGCGCGGAGCTCGAGCGGCGCAAGCGGGCGATGGCGCTGATGACCTATGACGACCTCGTCACCCGCCTGGGCGCCGCCCTGGAGGGTCCCCGGGGGCCCGCCACCGCGGCCGCGCTGAGCGGGCGCTTCGAAGTCGTACTGGTCGACGAGTTCCAGGACACCGACCCGGCGCAGTGGCAGATCATGCAGCGGGCCTTCGGCTCAGGGCGCGCCGCTCTGGTGCTGATCGCCGACCCCAAGCAGGCCATCTACGCGTTTCGGGGCGCCGATGTCTATGCCTACCTGGAGGCGGCGCAGGCCGCCGACGCCCGAGCCACGCTGCAGGTCAACTGGCGCAGCGACCAGGGGTTGATCGACGCTCACGACGCGCTGTTCGCCGGGGCCAGGCTCGGTCACGAGGGGATCGCCTACCGCCAGGTGCGCGCCGCTCCCGATCACCAGGTCTCGGCCCTGACCGGCATGCCGTCGCCGGCGCCCCTGCGCTTCAGGGTGGCGATGCGCGAGAGCCCGGAGCTGGCCCAGACGCGCGGGGGCTTTGCCCAGAAGGCCAGCGCCGGAGAGCTGATCGCCCGGGACCTGGCCGGCGACGTGGTCAGGGTGCTGGACTCGGGAGCCCGGATCGGCGAGGTGGAGCTGTGCCCCGGGGACCTGGCGGTCCTGGTGCGCACCAACCGCCAGGCGGGCATGATCAGCGAGGCCCTCGGCGAGTGTGGCGTGCCGGCGGTGATCAACGGGGCCGGCAGCGTGTTCGCAACCGAGATCGCGCGCGAGTGGCTGCGGTTGATGGAGGCCCTGGAGCGCCCGGCCTCGATCACCCGGGCCCACTCGGCGGCTCTCTCGTGCTTCATCGGGTGGTCGGCGAACCGGTTGGCTGCCGCCACCGATGACGAGGACCCATGGGCGTGGGAGGAGGTCCACCGCCGCCTGCACGACTGGGCGCGGATCCTGCGCACCCGCGGCGTGGCCTCGCTGCTCGAGACGATCACCCTGGTGCAGGATCTGCCCGCCCGGGTACTCGCCGACGCCGACGGCGAGCGCCGGCTGACCGATCTGCGCCACGTCGGCCAGCTCCTGCACCAGGCGGCCTCGGCCGACCAGCTCGGGGCGACCGCGCTCACCGCCTGGCTGCGCGCCCGCATCGCCCACGCCGATTCCGACAGCTCCGACGAGGAGCGCAGCCGTCGCCTGGAGTCAGACGCCCAGGCCGTGCAGGTGCTCACGATCCACCGCAGCAAGGGGCTTGAGTTTCCGATCGTCTACATCCCGTTCCTGTGGGAGGGATGGACTCCCCCGGATGAGCCCCGGCCGGTGTTCTTCCACGACCCTGCCGCCGGCGATGCCCGCAAGATCGATGTCGCGCTCGAGGGGGGCGAGTACGCCGCCCATCGCGACCAGTTCGTGCGCGAGCAGCGAGGCGAGGAGCTGCGCCTGGCCTACGTCGCCCTGACCCGCGCCCGCCACCAGGCGATCCTGTGGTGGGCCGGATCATGGGACAGCCGGCATTCGCCGCTCGGGCGGCTGCTCTTCTCGCGGGACGCCGCCGGAGACGTCGCCTATCAGGGCTCCTCGACCCCCGATGATCAGGCCGTGCTCGCGCGGCTGGGCAAGCTCGCGGAGCTGGCGGGCGGCCGTATCGCGGTCGAGCGCGCCGGCGCGGGGGCTCCGGCCCACTGGAGCCCCTCGCTGCCGGCTACCGGCGAGCTCGTCGCCTCGGCCTTTGGCCGCGACCTCGATCTGCGCTGGCGGCGGACCTCCTACACCGACATCACCGCCGCCAGCTACGACGCGTGGGTCGCCTCCGAGCCCGAGCAGCCCCTGATCGCCGACGAGCCCGAGGACGATGCGCCGGCGCCGGCGGCGACCCTCGCCGTCGCGCCCGAGCTGTCGGTCCCCTCCCTGCTCGGCGCCATGCCGGCCGGCGTCAACGTCGGAACGTTCATTCACCGGGTGATGGAGGCCACCGACTTCGCCGCCGCAGACCTCGACGCTGAGCTGGCCGAGCGCATCGCCGACGTCCAGGGGCGGCGCGCGGTCGACATCGGCGACCCCGCGGCGGTGGCGGCGGGGCTGCGGGCGGCCATCGAGACGCCCCTGGGGCCCGTCCTGGGCGGGGCTCGCCTGCGCGACGTGGCCCGGTCGGACCGGCTTGACGAGCTCGGCTTCGAGCTCCCGCTGGCCGGCGGTGACCGCCCGGAGGGCTGGCTGACCCTGGGCCGGGTGGCCGAGGTCCTGCGCGAGCACCTCGACGCAGACGATCCGCTGGCCGGTTACGCGGAGCGGCTCCAGGATCCCGCGCTGCGCCACACCATGCGCGGCTACCTGACCGGAAGCCTCGACCTCGTCATCCGGCTTGGCGGCGGGGCCGGGGGACCCGACCGCTTCGCGGTGCTCGATTACAAGACCAACTGGCTCGGCGAGCCCGATGAGCCCCTGACCGCGTTTCACTACCGGCCCGAGGCCATCGCCGCCGAGATGTTCCGCCACCACTACGTGCTCCAGGCGCTGCTCTACACGGTCGCGCTGCACCGCTACCTGCGCTGGCGGGTGCCCGGCTATGAGCCCGCGTACCAGCTGGCCGGCGTTGGCTACCTGTTCGTGCGCGGGATGACCGGAGGCGACGCCGGGGCGGACTCCGCACAGGCTCCGAACGGCGTGTTCGGCTGGCGGCCGCCGGCCGGCTTGCCGGGCGCGCTCAGCGACGCCCTGGACCGGGGCGAGCCGGCGTGAGCGCGATCGGCGAGCCGGGCGCGGACGGCGACGGCGGTCCGGGCCCCGAGGATCGCGATCCCTTCGAGCCGCGCCTGGTCAGCCACGCCTCGGGTCTGCTGCGCGAGTTCAACCAGGCGGGCGTCCTGTCGGCCGCCGACGTACACGTCGCCCGCCGCCTCGGGACGCTGGGCGGAGAGAGCGACGAGGCGACGCTCCTGGCCATCGCCCTGGCGGTCCGCGCGCCCCGGCTCGGCCATGTCCACGTCGATCTGGAGCGGATCCGGGACACCGCCGCCGTCGACGCCGATGAGCCCGTCGACCTCGAGCAGCTCGACTGGCCCGCCCCCGCGGAGTGGGTCGCCGGCGTGGCCGCCAGCCCGCTGGTGACGGTCGGCGAGGAAGCCCTGCCTTCGGACGAGCCCGGCGGTCCGGTCAAGGACGCGTCCGGCGGCCCCCACCTCCTGCCCGGCGGCCCCGGCCCCCTGCCCGGCGGCCCCCGCCCCCTGCGGCTCACGGGCGCGTGGCTGTACCTGGACCGGTACTGGGTGGAGGAGCTGGCGGTCGCTCAGGCGCTGGGGGCGATGCGCGCCCAGGAGCGCCCCGAAGTCGACAGCCGGATCCTGGACGACGGATTGGCGCGCCTGTTCGCCGACGCGCCCCGGGGGCGCCAGGCGCAGGCCGCTGCCGCGGCGGTGCGCCGCCGCCTGACCGTGGTCGCCGGCGGACCCGGAACCGGGAAGACGACCACCGTGGCCCGGATCGTGGCCCTGCTCTATGAGCAGGCGGCGGCCGCCGGTGCCGGGGCCCCGCCTCTCATCGCGCTCGCCGCTCCCACCGGCAAGGCGGCGGCCAGGCTCCAGGAGGCCGTGCACGCGGAGGCGACGCGGATCGACGTCGCGCCGGCGATCCGCGAGCAGCTGCTCGAGCTCTCGGCCTCCACCCTGCACCGGCTCCTGGGCTGGCGGCCCGACAGCAACAGCCGCTTTCGCCACGGCCGCAATCAGCGCCTGCCCCACGACGCCGTGATCGTCGACGAGACCTCGATGGTGTCGCTGTCGCTGATGGCGCGGCTGATCGAAGCCCTGCGGTCGGACGCGCGCCTGATCCTGGTGGGCGATCCGGGGCAGCTGGCCTCGATCGAGGCGGGAGCCGTGCTCGGTGACATCGTGGGGCCCGCCGGCGCCGGATCCGGCCCCAACGTCGGCTCGGGCCCTGACGCCGGGTCCGGATCCGATGTCGGTTCGGGCCCCGACGACGGTTCGGGCCCCCGCCCGGGGCCGTGGGGGGCCAGAGACGGGATCGTCGTCCTGGACCGGGGCCACCGTTTCGGCGGCGAGATCGCCCAGCTGGCGGAGGCGATCCGCGGCGGTGACGGCGACCGGACGGTCTCGCTGCTGGGCGCGGGGAGCGAGGCCGTGACCTGGATCGACGCCGACGTCGCGCGCCAGAGCTCCCCGGCGGCGGTCAGAGACCCCGCCCTGGCGACCGCCCGAACCGTGATCGACGAGGCTCGCGCCGGCGCCAGCCGGCCGGCCCTCGACGCCCTCGGTTCGTTTCGCATCCTGTGCGCGCACCGCCGCGGGCCCTACGGCGTGAGCACCTGGACGGCGCGGATGGAGGGCTGGCTCGAGGCCGAGCTGGAGGGATTCTCGGCCCAGGATCGCTGGTACGTGGGCCGTCCCCTGCTGGTGTTCGAGAACGACTACGAGCTCGGACTCAACAACGGCGACACCGGAGTGGTGGTGAGAACCGCCGACGACCGCGTCGTCGCCGCCTTTGACCGCGGAGGCGAGACGATCACCTACAGCCCCAACCGGCTCGGGGCCGTGGACACGGTCTACGCGATGACGATCCACAAGAGCCAGGGCTCCCAGTTCGACGCCGCGGCGGTGCTGCTGCCCGACCCCGGCTCGCGCATCCTCACCCGGGAGCTGCTCTACACCGCCGCCACCCGAGCGCGCCGTCGGCTGATCGTGGTCGGCCCCGAGGCGTCCATCCGCGCCGCGGTGGGACGGCCGGTCGCTCGAGCCTCCGGCCTGGGCCGCCGCCTGCGCCGTGAGAGCGCTAACAATCCCCTGCGTTGACGTTTGGCCAACGGGGTAGCCCTGCAACCAGGAGGGAGGCTTGGATGTCCAGGTCAGAAGATCAGTTCGTTATCGGAGTCGATTACGGGACGCTTTCGGGCCGCGCCGTCGTGGTGCGTGCCAGCGACGGCGAGGAGCTGGGGGTCGGCGTATTGGACTTCCCCCACGGGGTGATCGACCGAGAGCTGCCGGAGACGGGCGAGCGACTGCCGTCCTCGTGGGCGCTACAAGACCCGCACGACTATGTGGAGGTCCTCGAGCAGGCGGTTCCCGACGCCGTCAAGGACGCCGGGATCGATCCCGAGAGCGTCGTCGGAATCGGAATCGACTTCACGTCCTGCACGATCCTGCCCACCACCGCCGACGGTACGCCGCTGTGCCAGCTCGATGACTTCCGCGAGCGGCCCCACGCCTATGTCAAGCTCTGGAAGCACCACGCCGCCCAGCCTCAGGCCGACCGCGTGACCGAGACGGCGGCCGAGCGCGAGGAGTCGTGGCTGGGCCGCTACGGGGGAAGGATCTCCTCCGAATGGGCGGTCGCCAAGGCCCTGCAGGTGCTCGACGACGACCCCGATGTCTACGAGCGCATGGACCGCTGGATCGAGGCCGGGGACTGGGTCGTCTGGCAGCTGTGCGGAGAAGAGGTCCGCAGCGCCTGCGCCGCGGGGTACAAGGCGGTGTTCCAGGAGGGCTCCTATCCGAGCAAGGACTACTTCGCCGCCCTGGACCGGCGGTTTGCGGACTTCGCCTCCGAGAAGCTCTCCGCCTCTCCGGCCGAGCTCGGCAGCCGAGCGGGATCTTTGACCGCCGAGGCGGCGGAGTGGACGGGGTTACCCGAGGGGATCGCCGTCGCCGTCGCCAACGTCGACGCTCACGTCACCGCGCCCGCGGCCCAGACCCTGGATCCCGGCCAGATGCTGCTCGTCATGGGCACCTCGACCTGTCAGGTGATGGTCGGCGACGAGGTCGCCGAGGTGCCCGGGATGTGCGGCGTGGTGAACGGCGGGCTGATCGCCGGGCGCTGGGGTTACGAGGCCGGCCAGAGCGCGGTCGGCGACATCTTCGCGTGGTTCGTTGACCAATGCGTCCCGCCCGCCTACCACGAGGAGGCCAAGCGCCGCGGTATTGACATCCACGAGTACCTGACCTTGCTGGGCGCAGACCAGCAGGTCGGAGAGCACGGCCTGGTCGCGCTCGACTGGTGGAACGGCAATCGCTCGGTCCTCGTCGATCACGAGCTCACCGGGGTCATCGTCGGTCTCACCCTCTCCACGCGCCCCGAGGAGATCTATCGCGCCCTGATCGAGGCGACCGCCTTCGGCGCCCGCAGGATCATCGAGGGCTTCGAGGAGGCGGGACTGTCGGTCGACGAGCTGGTGGCGGCGGGCGGACTGCTCGCCAACAAGACGCTCATGCAGGTCTACTCCGACGTCGCCAAGCGGCCGATCGGAATCCTCGAGTCGGCCGAGGGATCCGCGCTCGGCTCGGCCATCCACGCCGCCGTGGCCGCCGGGATCTATGAGGACGTCCAGGCCGCCTCCGCGCAGATGGGCAAGCGCCGCGACCGGGTCTACACGCCCGAACGCCGCTCCGCCGAAGTCTATGACGACCTCTACGGCGTCTACCGGCAGTTGCACGACTGGTTCGGACGTGACAACCGCCAGCTGATGCGTGACCTGCAGAAGGTCCGCGACCGTGTCCACGACAAGGTGGAGGCCTAGGTGACCCCCGACATAGACGCCACGCGGGAGCGCGTCGCCGAGTTGCACGGCGAGCTGACCCGCAACGGCCTGGTGGCCTGGACGAGTGGCAACATCTCCGAGCGCGTCCCCGACTCCGATCTGCTGGTGATCAAGCCCAGCGGGCTCTCCTACGCCGATCTCACGCCGGAGTCGATGGTGGTCGTGGACCTCGACGGCAACGTGGTGGACGGCGACCTGAGCCCATCCAGCGACACCGCGACCCACGCCTTTGTGTACCGCTCGCTGGAGCGCGTGGGCGGAGTCGTCCACACCCACAGTCCCTACGCCACCGCCTGGGCCGGGAGCGGCGAGCCGATCCCGTGCGTGCTCACGGCGATGGCCGACGAATTCGGCGGCGACATCCCCCTGGGACCCTTTGCCCGCATCGGCGGCGAGGAGATCGGCCAGGGGATCGTCGAGACGCTCCAGGACAGCCGCTCCCCGGCGGTGCTCATGCGCAGCCACGGCGTGTTCACGATCGGGGCCGACGCCCGCGACGCGGTCCAGGCCGCGGTCATGTGCGAGGACGTCGCCCGCACGGTGCTGCTGGCCCGGTCGCTCGGCGAGCTCGAGCGCCTGGATCAGGACGACATCGACGCTCTTCACGACCGGTATCAAAACGTGTACGGCCAGCGATAGGCAGGGAAAGGCCAGCGAGAAAGGAGCACCACCGATGACGGAGCAGGGCACGACGCAACGCGACACCGAGGGGGATTTCGCAACTCGCTGCGCTGGGATGTGATCCCCTCCACCCCGCGCTACGCCTACCTCGTGGCCTCGGTGGCCGCGATCGGCGGGATGCTGTTCGGGTATGACATCGGCGTCATCTCGGGCGCCGAGAATCTGCTCAAGGCCCAGTGGCACCTGAGCGCCGGCAGCGAGGAGCTCGCCGTCTCCGCGGTGCTGATCGGCGCCATCATCGGCGGCATCTTCGGCGGCAAGCTCGCCGACAAGATCAGTCGGCGCTACGCGCTCCTGGGCCTGGCCGCCCTCTATTCGGTGGGTGCCGTGGCGACCGCGCTGTCGCCGGGGCTGTTCCTGTTCGTGGTCTTCCGGATCGTCGTCGGCGTCGCCGTGGGCGCCTCCTCGATGATCGTCCCCACCTACATCGCCGAGCTGGCCCCGCGTGAGATTCGCGGTGGCCTGGTGATCCTGCAGCAGCTGGCGATCTCAGGCGGGATCTTCCTCTCCTACGTGCTGGACACGCTGGCTGGCCATGCAGGGCCGCTGGGACGAGGCAGAGAAGGTGATGCAGCGCGTCAATCCCGAGGCCAAGAAGGAGGAGCTCGAGGCCCTTCACGAGGACCTCAAGGAGACTCAGCGCGGCTCCTTCCGCGAGCTTCTCTCCCCGGGGATGCGCGGCGCCCTGATCGCAGGACTCGGGCTGGCCATCCTGCAGCAGTTCGTGGGCCCCAACACGGTGCTCTTCTACGGCCCGACGATCTTCGGCTACGCCGGGATCTCGGCCGGCTCGGGCGGTCTGCTCGCCGAGATCTGCGTCGGCGCCGTGCTGTTCATCTTCGTGCTGCCGACGATCGGCCTGGTCGACGCGGTGGGGCGAAAGAAGCTCTTCTACTTCGGGCTGGTCGGTATGGGCAGCATGCTCGTGCTGCTGGGCGTCGCCTTCGCCACCGGAGTCTCGAGCTGGGGGATCTGGGTGCTCGTGATCCTGCTCATCTACATCGGGTGCTACTCGCTGAGCATCTCGCCGCTGTTCTGGCTGATGACCGCGGAGCTGTTCCCCAACCGCCTGCGCGGGATCGGCGCCAGCAGCGCCACGGTGGCCAACTGGTCAGCCAACCTGCTGATCACGCTCACCTTCCTGACCGCGGTCGACGCCCTCGGCAAGAGCGCGGTGTTCTGGATCTACGCCGGTTTCGCGGCGGTCGGGATCGCCTTCGTGCGCTTCTGCGTGCCCGAGACCACGCGCCACTCGCTCGAGGACATCGACGCCTACTGGACCCAGGGCCGCAAGTGGCCTGACCACTCGGCTCAGAGCCAGAACGGCCAGGGCCAGCCGGGCCGGGAGCAGGAGGCCCAGGCGCCTTCGGCCACCGCCGCGACCTAGGCCTAGGCCAACCGCCCGGGAGCCGCGCCGCCCGCGGGCCCACCCGGCCGCGAGGGCTACAGCCCGCCGGCCAGGTGGTAGTAGGCCTGGTTCCAGCGCAGCTCGTTGGCGAACTGCACGACCGTGGTGGCCTCGTCGATCACCAGCAGCTCGATCCCGGCGATCAGTGCCAGGTCGCGCAGCGCCTCGATATCGAGCGCCATCGTGAACACGCTGTGGTGCGAGCCGCCGGCCAGCAGCCACGCCTCGGCCGCGGTGCTCAGCTCGGGCTCCGGGCGCCACACCGCGCGGGCCACCGGAAGCTTGGGCAGGTCGGCGTCGGGGGCGACCACCTCCACCTGGTTGGCGATCAGCCGCAGCCGCCCGCGACAGTCGATCAGGCATACGACCACTGCCGGTCCCGGGGGAGCGGTGAACACGAGCCGGACCGGGTCCCCGCGGCCGCCGATCGAGAGGGGATGGATCTCGCAGGAAGGCCGGGCGCCGGCGATCGACGGACAGACCTCGAGCATGTGGGCGCCGAGCACCTTGGAGCCGCCCGGTCCCAGGTGGTAGACGTAGTCCTCCATGAACGAGGTCCCGCCCTCCAGGCCGGAGGCCATGACCTTCATCACGCGCAGCAGCGCCGCCGTCTTCCAGTCCCCCTCGGCGCCGAAGCCGTAGCCGTCGGCCATCAGGCGCTGCACCCCGATCCCCGG
>Ga0182024_10001708_pt1 | contig 55780 bp, 57 predicted proteins | sample P32metaG_FD_120480 | JGI IMG/M metagenome (GOLD analysis project Ga0182024, IMG submission 120480) | Permafrost microbial communities from Stordalen Mire, Sweden - P3-2 metaG (Illumina Assembly) | ecosystem: Environmental > Terrestrial > Soil > Wetlands > Permafrost | place: Sweden: Stordalen...
GCGCTCTCCGGCGTGCGCGAAATGTCGATCATCGCCACGCCGCCGGTCGATCGGCTCGCGGTGCGCACCTTCGTCTCGCCGTTCGATCCGGTCACGGTGCGCGAGGCCTTGCTGCGCGAGCGCTATCGCGGCGGGCAGGCGTTCTATGTCTGCCCGCGCATCGAGGACCTGGCCGAGGCCAAGGAGTTTCTCGACAAGACCGTGCCGGAGGTGCGCGTCGCCGTGGCGCACGGCCAGATGCCGGCCACCGCGCTCGAAGACATCATGGGCGCGTTCTACGACGGCAAGTTCGACGTGCTGCTGTCGACCACCATCATCGAAAGCGGCCTCGACATCGCCAATGCCAATACCTTGATCGTGCACCGCGCCGACATGTTCGGGCTGGCGCAGATCTATCAGCTCCGTGGCCGCGTCGGCCGCGCCAAGCTGCGCGCCTATGCGCTGCTCACGCTGCCGGCCGGGCGGCGGATCACTCCGCAGGCCGAGCGCCGGCTGAAAGTTCTGGAATCGCTCGACACGCTTGGCGCCGGGTTCCAGCTTGCCTCGCACGATCTCGACATCCGCGGCGCCGGCAATCTGTTGGGTGACGAACAGTCCGGCCACATCAAGGAAGTCGGCTTCGAGCTTTATCAGCAGATGCTGGAAGAGGCCGTGCTGTCGATGAAGGCCGGCATCGCCGCCCCGGTCGCCGACAAATGGTCGCCGCAGATCACCATCGGCACGCCGGTGCTGATCCCCGAGGATTACGTCACCGACCTGCCGGTGCGGCTCGCGCTCTACCGCCGCCTTTCCGAGATCGAAAACGACCGCGACATCGAAGGTTTCGGCGCCGAACTCGTCGACCGCTTCGGCCCGCTGCCGGAGGAGGTCGAGTATCTCCTCCAAATCGTCGCCATCAAATCGCTGTGCCGGCGCGCCAATGTCGAGAAGATCGAAGTCGGCCCCAAAGGCGCGGTGCTGTCGTTCCGCGACAACATCTTCGCCAATCCCGAAGGGCTGATTGCCTACATCGCCAAGCACCCGGTCGGCGCACGGGTACGGCCCGACCAGAAAGTCGTGTTCTTCGACGAATGGGATACCGCGGAGGAGCGGCTCAAGGGCGCCACGGATATATTGCGGAAGCTGGTGGGAATTGCGGAGAAGGGGAAGAAGGCGGCGTAGCCATAGGGGCATCCCTACGGTGGCCGCTGTGGAATCACGGATGATTTCGCCGCTCCGGCGTGGTAATCTGCCCAGCATGAACAAGCGTCTCGAAACCCTGCTCGACCGCGTCGCTACTTGGCCTCAGGAGGCGCAGGATTGGGCCGCGTTGGCGCTGGCCGAAGTTGAGGAGAAGGTCCGCGTTCTCCAATCGCTGACGCCCGAGCAGCGGACCAAGCTTGAGGGGCTGCGGGCGATCATCGATGGCTCGATCGCGGAGGGCGGGAGTTATACCGACGAGGACGTCGAATTGAGCATCGCGGCAAAGCTCGACGCATGGGAGACTGGGCGAAAGGGCGCGTAAGTGCCGCGACTTCGCTTTAGCGAGAGAGCCAAGGGCGATCTCGAATCGATTGCGACGTACATTGCTGAAGACAGCGGCAGTCGCATTGTTGCGGAGCGCTTCACTGGCGAACTCCGTCGTAAATGCGCCGATCTTGCCGCCGCGCCGATCCGCATGGGACGCGCGCGCAACGAGCTTCGCCTCGGTCCGCGGAGCCATCCTTACAAATCCTACGTGATCTTCTTTCGTTATGTCGGGGATACGCTGGAAATCGTCACCGTGATCGAGGGCCATCGCGACATTCCGGCGCTCTTTGGCGAGGACGAACAAGGCTGAACCCAACGTGTTGCCGCCCGCATGGCCGACCAAACCGGCGTGCAATCAGGCAATAAAATGCACTCACCATAATTGAAATCGTCGCCCTCAAATCGCTGTGCCGCCGCGCCAATGTCGAGAAGATCGACGTCGGCCCCAAAGGCGCAGTGCTGTCGTTTCGCGACAACATCTTCGCCAATCCCGAAGGGCTCATCTCCTACATCGCCAGGCAAGCGTCGGGTGGGCTAAAGCGCGGAGCGCCGCGCCCACGTCTTTGCTTCCACAACACAGTCCGCGTGGGCTTCGCTTCGCTCAGCCCACCCTACGCTGTCACCACCGGGCTTGACCCGGTGGTCCATGATGCCCCGCCGATGCCGCATCGATTGCCGGATCAAGTCCGGCAATGACCTCCTCCTTGTCATCGTCCGCGTAAGCGGATGATCCAGTAATCGCGGGCAATTGTCGATTGATCCGAATTACGAGCGGCTACTGGATTGCCCGCCGGAGCTTGTCATCGGGCCGGCCACTTCGGGCCGGACCTGTTGGCGGGGAATGACACGTGCTGATGCAAACGCGCTAGAACTCCAGCCATGGCAACCGCCGCAACGTCGCAATCCACCTATCGCTGGCTCGTGCTGGCGGCGGCGACGTTTGCGCAAGCCGCCGCGTCGTTCGCCATGCTGGGCGTGGCCGCGCTCGCCGGTTTCCTGCAGCAGGATTTCAAGCTTTCCGCCGCCGAGACCGGCTTGCTGATCACAGCAAGCTATGTGGCGCCGACGGTCTCGCTGCTGTTTGTCGGCGATCTGCTCGATCGCAAGAGCGAGCGGGCGATCATCGGCGTCGGCGCGGTGATCGGCGGCGGCGCGCTCCTGCTCGCGGCGACCAGCGGCAGCTTCGCCATGCTGCTGTTTTGGCTTTTTGTCGTCGGGCTCGGCTACTCAACGACGCAGCCCGGCGGCAGCAAATCGATCTCGGCGTGGTTTCGCGACGACCGGCTCGGCCTTGCCATGGGCATTCGCCAGGCCGGACTGCCGTTCGGCGGCGCTATCGCGGCGGCGGTTTTACCGGCGCTTGCGGCGGCGTGGAGCTGGCGCGCCGCGTTTGTCGCCGGCGCCGCGGCCGCGCTCGGCGGCGGCGTTGCCTTTGCGCTGATCTATCGGCCGCCGCCCGAACTCACCGAGGCCGGCCCCAAACGCGCGGGGTTGACCGTCGCGGCGGTCGCCGGATTGCTGCGGCAGTCGTGGATGCGCAATGCCATGGTGGCAGGACTGGCGCTGGTCAGCGCGCAATACGGCATCCTCACCTGGCTGATGCTCTATCTGCGCGACCACGCGCATATTCCGCTCACCCATGGCGCTTTGTTTCTGGCGCTGGCGCAAGCGGCGGGCGTCGCCGGCCGCATTGTGCTCGCGGCGTGGAGCGACCGCACGCCCGGCGCGCGCTTTCGCCTCCTCACCGCGAGCATGATCGCGGTCGCCGCCGGCGTTCTGCTCCTGATATTCGTGCCGCTGCAAACGCCGGAGCCGGCGCTCGCCGTGCTTGCCGCCTGGCTCGGCTTCTTCGGGCTCGGCTGGTACGGGCCATGGGTCACCTATCTCGCCGAAACCGCGCCGGAGGACCAAGTCGGGCTCACGCTTGGCGCCGCCATGGCGATCAATCAGCTCGGCATCATCGGCGCGCCGCCGCTGCTCGGCCTCGTTCACGACCTAAGCGGCGGCTACACCGCGCTATGGGGCTGCATCGTGGCCGGGCTCGCCGTTGCCTATGCGCTGACGGTACGGATGCGAAAACAAAGGTAGCTCGTAGGATGGCGCTGAGTGGCAGCAAAACCCATCACTGACCCTCGACGTTCGATGATGGGTATCGCTTCGCTCCACCCATCCTACAGACTATCGCGCAACGGGATCGCACAACGACCGAAACGTGATCGAGTTGCGCAGCTCCTCCACCGCGGGGATGCTGTGCTCCCAATCCTCGCGTGACGGCCCGCGCAACAGGTAAACCGAGCGGCGGTCGAGCCGCAGCGCGGCGCGCTCCCAGGAGGCCGCACGCTTCCTCCGCATCCGGAAGGTACAGGGCGAGAGGAGCGAGATGCCGATCACGTCGTCGTAGTGCGGCCGGTCGCGATGCCAGCCGATGGCGGTGCCCGGCCGGTATTCGGTGACGAGCGCGTGCGCCAGGCGCTCCGGCTCAAGCCCGGCGAAGGCGGCGGCGCGCTCGCGCAGCGGAAGGAGAAACGGCGGCATCGGTTCGGCCGTCTTCAAGCCGCCGCCGTTGAAATCGTAGCGGAAGCCGAACGACACGACGCGGCGCTTGCCGAAAAATCCGTGAAACTCGAATTCCTTGAACGGCAGATCGGCGAACGCTTCGACGAGGCGCGTCTCCGCAGCGGCGTCGATAAGATCAGGCGCGTAGCGAAAGCTGGCCGGCATCGGCGGCGGCTCGATTGGCAATGCTTGCGATGCAAAAAGTGCGAGCTGTTCGTGTTTCATGTCTGCGCGGGAGTGTCGCCCCGCGCAGATAGGTGGCGCCGGTCGCGCAAATCCGCTTAGCCGTGCCGTGCGGGGTGGCGTCCCGATGCTGTTGCCGTTGCGGGAAGGGCGCGGAAACACCAGATTTCCTCATTTCCGGCGGCGTATCGGATGCGCTCATGCGCTAAGATGGTACGATAAGGCCGGGCGAGGATTTCCGGAGTGACCACAGCAACGCCCAAAAAACCGATCCGCACCGCGATCGTCGAAGACGATCCAGCATCGCGCAAGATGATCGTGTCGCTGTTGCAGGCGGACCCGAACTACGTCGTCGTCGCCGAGTTTGCCGAGGGCAAAGCGGCGATTGCCGCGTTGCCGCAACTGGCGCTCGACATTGCGCTGGTCGATATTGGCCTGCCGGACATTTCCGGCATCGAGGTCATCCGCAACGTGAAGCGGGTCTGCCCGCAGTGCAATGTGCTGGTTATCACCACCTTCGGCGACGAGAAAACGATTACGTCGGCGCTCGAAGCCGGCGCCGACGGTTATCTGCTGAAGGGAACGCCGCTTGAGGAACTCAAGCGCGATATCGCCGCCTTGCGCGACGGCGGCTCGCCGCTGTCGCCCATGATCGCGCGCAAGCTGTTGAACCGGCTGCAGACCGCGACCGCCGAAGAAAAACCGGACGCCGGCGAAACCGCATTGACCCGGCGTGAGCACGAAATTTTACAGATGATTGCCAAGGGCTTTTCCTACGCCGAAACGTCGACGATTTGCGGCATCAGCGCGGCGACCGTGCACAGCCATCTCAAGAGCGTCTATCGTAAGCTCGAAGTGCATTCCAAGACCGAAGCGGTCTATGAGGCGCGCCGCCGCAAGCTTATTCAGTAGCACTGGAACAAGACGTGGATGGCCGGAACAAGTCCGGCCATGACGAATGGCTAGGCCGGTGGCACTTTCAGATCGAGCCGCACCGTCGTGCCGCGCCCCGGCGCGCTGTCGATGACGAGCGTGGCGCCGGTCAGGATGCTGCCGGCGCGCTTTCGCATATTGGCAAGCCCACGGCCGGTGCCGACGCCCGCCGGATCAAAACCAATTCCGTCGTCGGCGACTGCGACGGAAATCGTCGCCGCCGCGCGATCGTAGCGCGCTGTCAGCGTTGCGGGGCGTGCCCGCGAATGATGCAGCACATTGCTCAGCGCCTCCATCAGAATGAGCTTGATCGCCAGCGCATCGCGCGCGGTGAGGCCAGGTATCTGCGGCAGATCGGCGGCCGGCCACGCCAACGCAACGCCGGCCAATTCGATGCCCGTTCCCATGCGGTGGCGGACATTGCTCAAGAGCAGATTAATATCGCCATCGTCAGTCTCGGTACTGTCGACCAGAAAGCGCAGCTCCATCAGGATTTCACCGACCCGGCGCCTGACGTCGGCCATGTTGACTTTTTCGGTGCCGAAGTAAGCCAGCAGCGCGGCGAGGCTCGAGCCGATACTGTCGTGCATGTCGGCGGAGATTTTCTGCCGCTCGGCCAGCGCCGAATTGATGACGTCGATCTCATTCTGCTGGCTGAGCTTGCCCAGCCGGTGCACGAACGTAGCCGCCGCCACCATTGCCGTGGTAAGCACGAACCAGCATAGCCCAAGCACGTAGAAGAAGCCGATATATTGCGCGCGCAGATAGCCGCTGTCGTAACCCACCGTCACGTAGAACGGCGTCGTCGGCGAAACCACGAACGAGCCGATCCGCGTCACGTCGTCGGGCCCGCCGCGGCTGTAAAAGGTGCCGCTCATCTCTCCGGCGAGCGCCCGATCATAGGCCAGTGGCATCTTCGATACCGCCGCGCCGTAACCGATCGCGCCGTTCAAGGAGCGGATGCGCACCACGCCGTCCTTGCCGACGAGGCCAACCAGGCCGCCGTTGCTCAGTTTGAGCTTTTCATAAAGGCCGACGAAATGCGACAGCCGGTAGGACAAGAGCACCACGCCGGAGAAGGCGCCCGCACGATCATGCAGCGGCCGCGAGAACTGGATCACCCACTCGTTGGTGATAGGGCCGCGCATCGGCGTGCCGATATAGAGGCCGGATTCGTTCGGCATGTCGGCGTGAACGCGAAAGGTGTTGCGGTCCTTGAGCGATATATTGGGCACGCCGACGGCGCGAGCGCTGGCGATCAAGGTGCCGTCGCGGTCGAGAACGGCGGGTCCGATCATCGACGGCGGCAAGGCGTAGCCGGCGAGCAGCCGATGCAGCTCCGCTTCGTTTGAAGGTGAAACCTCGTCTTGCGCCATCTCCGACGCGAACCCGCCGAGAATGGCGTCCGCCGTGGCGGCGTCATCATCGAACCCCGCCATCAGGATCTGGGAGATATTGCCGGTCTCGCGATAAAATTCCTGTTCGACCGCGGTTTTGAAATGGAGGCCCGCGAGCACGCACAAAATCAGGACGACGGCGGAAAATCCCGCGCAGACCAGCACGATCGAAGCGCGAAAATACTGGCCGAAGAATGTGCGCAGGCCCGATCCAACCACGTTTGGTCTCATCATTAGTGCGACGCGCAACTCCTACAGGTGCAGTGCATGTTGCGGGCTTAACCGCAAGCACATGCGCCTCCCCAGTTTTGGGGAGGCCGGAAATTGGCTCGATGTCATGCCCATTTCCGGGGGTTGGGCGCAGCCCCGGCTTGATCCATGTTGCGCACCCGATTTTCGGCCACATAAGGGTGCCAGGCCCGATGCTTGACGTTCCTCACGCCGCCAAGCCTGCAATCACGTCCGCAACCGCGTCGAGGACGGCAGCTTCGTCCGCGCCCGCCGAACTCACCGGCAAGCAGGTGTTCAAGCTATTCCCGACGCCGATGTTCACCGGGATGCTGTCCGACATCACGATCTGCGACCGCGTCGAGAGAACATTGCGTTCGCTACAGCTTGCCGGCCGCGGCTCATTCGGCGCCAAGGACGCGATGCGCGCTTACATGTCGCCCGACGATTTGCAGAACCTGCCCGAGATGGCGGAGTTGGTCGACGTCATCATGCGTGAATCGGCGCAGATCCTCGACATCTACGCGATCAAGCGCGATTCCCACTACATCACCAATATGTGGGCGAACATCGCGCATCCGAACCGTCGCCATTCCATGCACATGCATCCGAACTGCCTGTTCAGCGGCATCGTCTATATCAAGACGCCGAAGCAGTGCGGGCCGACGGTGTTCACGTCGCCGCGACAGCTCGCTAAAGGCCTCGAGCCGACCTATCTGGCGAAGAACGAATTCAACGCCGACGTTTTCGTCATGCCGCCGGAAAAAGGCCGCATGCTGCTCTGGCCAAGCCATGTGCCGCATGCGGTCGAGGAGGGCAGTGCTGACGAGCGCGAGGACCGCATCGTCCTTGCCTTCAACATCATGATCCGCGGTCGGGTGGAGATTTCCACGGCACGGCTGGATTTGAGCTGACGGATTTTTTTCGGCGCGGCCGAGTAAGATGCGCTTGAAGGGAAGCGTCGCAACACGGCCTGGCGAGATTGTCCGCTGTTCCACGCGCTTTGCACGGGCCACGTTGGGTCCCCGCAATAACAATTGCCGGGCCGCATGCTCTGTGTCAAACTATGTGTGGAGAAGCACACATGGCCACGAACCTCTCGATCGATCCGGACCTCATCGACCGCGCGCTGGAAGTGAGCGGCGAGCGCACCAAAAAAGCCGCCGTCACCAAGGCGCTTCAGGAATTCATCGCGCGCCGGCGTCAGAAGCGGCTCCTCGATCTGATGGGCAAGCTCGAATGGGACGTCACTTACGATTATAAGACAGAGCGGGCGCGCGATTGAGCCTGTTCGTCGATACCAGCGCGTGGTCGCTGGCGCTGCGGCGGGACAGGCCGCCCGAAACCGCCATGGTGCGCGTGTTGATGCGCGCAATCGAGTCCGGCGAGACGCTGTTGACGACGGGGCTTGTGCTGCAGGAGTTGCTTCAGGGTTTTGCGGGACCGAAAGCCCGCGCGCAAATCTTGGATCGGTTTTCGGCGGTGCCGCTTCTTGTGCCGGACCGCGACGATCACATCGCCGCGGCGGCGTTGCGCAACGTTTGTCGTCGCGCGGGCGTTCAGGTCGGAACGATCGACGCTCTCTTGGCGCAGCTCTGCATCGGTCACGATCTGACGATGCTGTCGACGGACGAGGACTTCAAGCGCATCGCCGGCCGCAGTGCTTTGAAGCTGTGGCGCGAGGGCGATTAAGCAAGAAGCGTGGGCGGATAAGCCCACGGATCCAGCCTTTGGCCGTACAATAACGGATTCCTCTACATCCAAGGCAGGTTCCTCTCGGAACCGTGCAAAATCCCAAAATCTCCTTATTTCGGGCCTGACCGCGTCTCAAACAGACGTTTGAATTTCGATCACGCGTTTGAGAACGCGCCAAGCGCGCAAATGAGGTTCCCCATGTTGGCAATGCAGAATTTGTTGCGTCCGAGTGGCCATCCGCTCACCGCCGGGCCGGCCTGCCCGAACTGCGGACGATCGATGCATCTGGCGCGCATTGCGCCGCGCAGCGAGGGCCTGTCGGATATTCACATCTTTCGCTGCGGCGAATGCGGCGTATCAATGACTGAAGCGGCCGACGACGCTGCCGCGGCCTATCGCGGCTAGGCGGGTCCCCGGCTCTAAGCCCGAAGGAGCTACGGCGTCTCGCGCAGCGGAGCACCCAACTCCGCCGGCGGCGGGAACAGCACGGCATAGGCTTCCGCCATGGCCGCCGACAGCGAATAATTTCGCGTCTGATTGCAGGTCGCGCAAAGAAACACCGTGCGCCGCATCTCCGGGGCGTGCGGGTGCCGCAGCGCGGTCACATAGACCATGTCGGCGCGGCATTTCGGGCAGGGCGCCGTCAGGTCTTTAGCGACGTCTTCAGCGGTCTTGTGGGCCGGCTCTTGGATCATGGGCCAATTCCGAGCGTTGCTTGTTGTCGGCCCGGAATCGTTACTTTTATCTGAATTTGATTGAGGTTTTGTTGATCCGCGCAACACGTTTTTGGGTGCGGCGCAGCACAGGCAGTCAGGCCCGCATCCTGGTATGGCGACCCGACGTCCGCTCGACGGCGCTCGCCAGATATTCCGGCGACTGCGCACCGGTGACGATGACGCTGGAGCCGAAGATGAAGCAGGGCACGCCGTCGATGCCGGCTTCCTTGGCGCTGGTGACTTCGGTCTCGATGCGCTCGACGTCGGCGTCGCTGGCTAACAGCCGTCGCACCAAGTCGCCGTCCATGCCGCAATCCACCGCCGCCTGGATCAGCACCCGCGGATCGGACAGGTCGGCGCCTTCGGCGAAATAGAGCTCCATCAGCCGCTGCTTCATGCGGCCCGGATCGGTGGCGCTGCGCGACCACAGAATGAGGCGGTGGCAGTCGAGCGTATTGGGCTGGCGGGCGATCTTGTCGGGACTATAGACGAGCCCCTCCATCGCGGCGGCGGCCACGATGCGCTCGGCGATCACCGCATAGCGTTCGGCCGAGCCGAATTTGGTTTCCAGATAAGTCTGCCGATCGATGCCGTCGCGCGGAATCCAGTCGTTGAGGAAATACGGCCGCCAATTGACGTCAACATCGACCTCGGGCGTGAGTGCAATGGCGCTTTCGAGCCGTCGTTTCCCGATATAGCACCACGGGCAAACGACGTCGGAGATCACGTCGACATGGACGGCAGCGCGCGGTTGCGAAATCTCATCCATACGAAAAAGCCTTCGACTCGATGGATTTAAGCCTACCGCATATGGCGGGGTCCTGGAAACCGGGTGCCAGACTCGCAACGGCGGGTAGCCTCAGCCGGCGACGGCCTCGCCGACGATCCGCGCGATCAGGGAATCGATGCTGTCGGTCGGCTTCAAGGTCGCCAGCGTCACCGCCGTGTCGATGCCGCCTCGCTTGGCGTCCGGCGTCAGCATGGTGTTCTTGAGCACGCTGGCGATGCGGCGGGCCACGACATGCGCGGCGCGCAAATCGGTCTCGGTGAACACGGCGAAGATCGAATTGTCGGCTTCGCGGCAGGCGAAGTCGACCTGTCGCATTAGCCGGCCAAGAAGCCGCGCCGCATCGAGGCTGACGCGCCGGTCGTTACCGTCGAAGGAGAAGCGCGCGATCGACAGACCCACGCCGCGCTTTTCGGCGTCGTCCACGGCGCGGTTGAGATCACGCCAGAACGCATCATGAGCGAGGAGCCCGGTGTCGGGATCGAGCATGCCCTTGGCGTCGAGCGATTTGAGCATGCGCTTGAGCCTTTGGCCGAAGGCGTGCGCTCGTACGTAAGGCAAGAAACGCCCGACAAGCCGCTGGGGACCCTCGGAAATCCGCTCGAGATTGGCAAGCTCGGTGGCAAATGGCTCGATCACGCCGGGATGGCCGCCGATCACCGCGACCGGCAAGTCGCGAAAGCGGACATCCTCGGCGAGCACGGTCAACAATGCTTCGACGATTTTCGGGCCAAAGCCGTCGCCAATCACCATGCCGTCGATGTCGCGCGCGTGGAGCGTGCGCGCGGCGCTCTCGACCGAAAGCGCGCCGACCAGGCCGACCTGCTCGCCGATCGCGACCGAGAGGCTCGGATAAGACCGGCCGCGCCCGGCGACAAGCACGCTTGCCTCGTCGAGCGGATCGCCGATGGCAAGCTCCGGCAGCTGTTCGCCGCGCGAAGCGAGCGTGCGCATGCGGCGCAACACCGTGCCGTGCAGCGTGCGGATGCGGAGCGCCGTCGACAGCCGCCGCACCAGGCGCTGCGCCGGCGCATTGGCAGCAATGCCGAAGGCGTCCGGGATCGACGGCGCGCCGTCGTCGCGGGTCAGGGCGATCACCGGCATGAACAGACCGTTGCCCTTGTCGCGCTGCTCGCCCAGCAGATCCGCCAGGGCGGCCGCGAGTGCGGGATCCGGGCAAGCGTCGGCGAGCACGATCGCTTCGGGTTCGGCGGCCGCAAGCACCGCCGGTGCGTCGGCCCAGGTCGTTTCGATGATCGGAAAGCCGCCAGCCGCCCGCAAGGCGTCAACCACCTCGGGCGCTGGGCTGTCGGCAATGACGGCGAACGGACCTTGCAGCGCCATGGTACACGGGTACAGACTCTTACGGATAACGCATCTTCAGCATGCCAAAGCGCTGTTAATGTCGCGTCAACGAAAGAGGAAAATCGTCGCTCGCGACACTTATCCTACGGCAACCGCCTCGCGCAAAACCTGCGCGCCGCGCTCGCCGAAGGCCGCCGTGACCAGCGGATTGACGCCAAGCGCGCGGAGCGCCGCCGCCATGGCGCCGAGATCGGCCGCGGTGCCGACGAGGCGCTGGCCGGTCACCGGATCGGGCAACGCTGCAAGCGCCGCGCCGGCATCGATGCGGCCGATCGTGGCCAGAAGCGCGCAGAGCGGGAAACGATACCCGCCGACATTGACGATGCCGGACGGCGGGCCGGTGACGGAAAGGGTTTGACTCAGCGGATCGACCCAGCAGGGGAAGCCGCTGTCGACAAAACCGTCGCGGCCAATCTCGAAATGCGGCTGGTCGGAGCGCTCGATGCCAGGCGGAAAGACGTAGCGCGGTACCATCGGGCCGCGTAACGCCAAGGTGTTGGTTTCGGTCGCGGCAAGCTCGACCACCGCGACCGCGTCCTTGGCGTCGCGCGGTGCCGCCACCGGACCGAGCGGGATCGGCACGGGCCGGCCGCCGGTGCCGCGCCGCGCTGCGACAAAAGCCGCTTCGCCGAAAATCGGCACGTCGACCAAGACCGCGTCGCGCTCGGGCCATTCGGTGCCCGCGGCAAGCCGTTCGGGCGCGTGCCAAGCGGCAAGAACCGTCGTCGGTCCCTCGCGCGCAAACAAGCCGGTTTCGGCAAGACGAAACGCCGCCGCGGCAGGCAGGATCAACGTGGCGGCACGCTCATCGCGGCGCTGGCGGGCGAACACCTCGCCATCGAACGGATGATGCAGCGAAAGCGTACCGCCGGTCAGAAGCCATGGCACCAGCGTGAGGCAGATGCCGGCAAAGGACACCGGCGCGAGCGCGGAAAGCACGCTGGCGTCCTGCTCCAGCCGGCTTTCGAGCAAGGCACACAGTCCGCCGGCCAAAAGCTCGAGATGGCGCCGCGCCACCGGGACCGGACCGTCCTCGCCAACCTCGAAAGTCGTCACCGCCAGATGGGCCGCGGCATCGCTGTCGCGATCGAGCGGCGGCACGGGATCGAGTTTGGCAGTTGTGAATAGATCGTCGAACGCCACCGCGCCGTCGGGAAGGTTGCTGCCGAAGCCGCAGACATAGCGGATCGAAAACACTTCCGCCGCGACGTGCAGGGCCAACTGGCAATGCTCGAAACCGCCGACGCGGCGGCACGCGATCAGCGCCTTGGCGCCGACCCGCGCCAGCGCCGTGACGGCGTCGGCGCGGTGCCACAGCAATGGCAGCGGCGCGGCGATCAAGCCGGCGCGCAGCACGCCGAGAATGGTCAAGACGTTCTCGACGATGTTCGGCATCTGGATGCCGACGATCGCGTCGGTCGGCAGTCCCATGCGGCGCAGGCGGCCGGCGATCGCCGATATCATGCGGTCGGCCTCGGCATAGGACAGCCGCAGCGGTGCGCCGTCGGTAAATCTCTGCCGGTTCGGCGCGTCGGCGAGCGCGATCGCCCCAGGCCGCCGCGCCGCAGCCCGGCGAAACAATGCGTCGAGCGTGATACGGCCCTGGCCGTGCGGCGCGACGTTTGCCGCGCCCGTGGGAGCCCCCAGAATCATGGGTGCATCTTAGCTGTTCGCATCATTGCAGAGTCTTCGCCGGTTGCCGCCACCAGGTTTCGGGCAGATAGCCGAACAGCGACGTCCGCCCCGGGTGCTGGATGTAATTCCACCGCGCCACCCATTGATCGGGAAGGTAAAACAGCGGGATCACATATGAGCCGGAAATCAGCACGCGGTCGAGCGCGCGCACGGTATCGACCAGATCGGGGCGGGTGTGCGCGCGCAGTAAAGCGGCGATCATGGCGTCGACGGCGGCACTTTTGACCCCCATGTAATTGCGCGAGCCTTGTTCGTCGGCCGCCGCCGAGCTCCAGTAAATGCTCTGCTCGTTGCCCGGCGACAGCGACTCGTCCCAGCGATACTCGATCATGTCGAAATCGAACGACGCCATGCGCTCTTCATATTGAACGGCGTCGACGAGACGGACCTGCGCGGCGATGCCCGCGCGCGCCAGCATGGTCGAATAGGCGAGCGCCAAGCGCTCGTCGTCGCGATTGGTCACCATGATCTCGAAGACAAATGGCCGTCCGCTGACGCGATCGCGCAGCGTCGTGCCTTTAAGCTCATAACCGGCGGCTTCGAGCAAGCCGAGCGCCTGGCGCAGCACGGCGCGGTCGCGGCCGGAACCATCGCTGACAGGCGGCGACCAGGTGCCGTCGAGCGCGTCGGGTCGCACCGCAGCCGGATAGGACGCCAGCAGCGCCCGCTCTTGCTGATCCGCCGGACGATGGTAAGCGGACAATTCGCTGTCGTCGAAGAAGCTCGCGCTGCGCTGATACAAATTGTAGAAGAAATTGCGATTGACCCATTGGAAATCGAACAGCAAAGCAAGCGCTTGGCGCACGCGAATATCGGCGAACGCCGGCCGGCGCGTATTAAAGACAAAATCGGAAGCAAATTTCGGCAAGCCGCTGCGGAACGTCTCCTTGACGACGCGGCCATCGCGGGCGGCGGGAAAGCCGTAGCCGGTCTCCCAGCGGGTCGGATCGGTTTCCGCCCGTACGTCATAAAGCCCGGCCTTGAACGCTTCGAAATAGGCGTTGTCGTCGCGATAAAAATCAAAGCGTAGCTCGTCGAAATTCCACAGCCCGCGATTGATAGGAAGATTGCGGCCCCAATAATTGGGATCGCGCTTGAAGGTAACGCTCTTTCCCGGATCGACTGCGGCGACGACATAAGGGCCACTGCCGATCGGCTTGGCCAGCGTCGATTTCTCGAACGTCGCGACATCGATGGCGTGTTTCGGCAGGACCGGCATCAGGCCGAGGATCAGCGGCAACTCGCGGTCGCTGGTATCGGCGAAATCGAAACGTATGGTGCGGGGATCGAGAATTTCCGCTTTGGCAACGCGCGAATAATAGGTGCGGTGATTGGGCCGGCCGTGGTCGCGCAAGAGCTGCCAAGAGAACGCTACATCCTCGGCGGTCACCGGCGTGCCGTCGGAAAAATGCGCTGCCGGATCGAGGGTGAAGGTGACGTAGCTTCGCGCCGCGTCGGTCGCGACCGTGCGCGCCAATAGGCCGTATAGCGTAAACGGCTCGTCGTAGCTGCGCGCCATCAAGCTTTCGATGACGTAGCCGCGCACCGGCTGTACCGCGAGGCCTTGAACGATGAGCGGGTTGAGACTGTCGAACGTGCCGAGCACGCCCTCGATCAACCGACCGCCTTGCGGCGCGTCGGGCATGACATAAGGCAGCGCGGTAAAGTCGTTGGACAGGGCGGGCGCGCCGTGCATGGCGATCGCCGTGTTGCCAATCCCATCACCGGCGATTTGCGTCGGCTCGCCAAATGCCGGCAATGCGAGGCCGACCAGCATCGCCGCCAATTGAGCGCCGCAATAGGCGGCCCGCATTCCATAGCCGACGGTGCGCAGGGTTTCCTCGGCGGGGCTGCGCCAAGCGCGATTCGCTCGACCGCCTGGGAATGTTACCAGAGCGTCGGGGCGGCCGTCCGCGACCGAAACGGCGCCGGCATTTCCCAATGACCCCGATGCGGGCTTTATCTAGGGGTGCAATTGCGCTATTGGGCCGGGCCAAGGGCAGCAAGGAGTCACCGTCTTGCCGTATTCTGCGTCGATTGACCGTCGCGCGGGGGACGGCAGCTGATGTCGGCCGTAACGCTATCGGATCATTAACACTCAAGTCTGGCCAAGCAGATCGATAGGGTCGTTGAGATCCCAGTCGAAGTGCGGGTGGCGGCACCAAAGAGGAACTACATACCATGAATTATCGCACCGCGTCGGCGCCGGCTTGGCCGGTGGGCCGGGCGCCCGCTGCCATCGCTAGAAGGCTAGTCCAATCCGCGATCCTGACTGTCGCGCTTGCCCTTGGGCTGCAGGTCGCGACTGGCTCGCTCGCATTCGCGCAGGCGCCGAAACCGGCTGCGAAGAAACCGGCCGCCCCGGCAGCGCCCACTGCCCCCGCAGTACAGCCGCAGGCACCGGCGCAAGGCGAGCAGCAGCAGCAACCGGTCCAATTGATCTATTCGCCGTGGACCAAGTTCTGCCTCAAGAACCAGAACGACCCCAATTCCAAGCAAGTCTGCTTCACCGGCAAGGACGCCCGCATCGAGTCCGGCATGCCGGTGGTCGCCGCGGTGCTGATCGAGCCGGAGGGTGAGCCGAAGAAAATCCTGCGCGTCACCCTGCCGCTCGGCATGCAGCTCATCCACGGCACCCGCGTCATTATCGACCAGAACCAGCCGATGACGGCGCCTTATGTGATCTGCTTCACCAACGGCTGCATGGCTGATTACGAGGCCACCGCCGACATGATCGCCAAGATGAAAAAAGGGCAGGGCCTCGTCGTGCAGGCGATCAATTCCACTGGACAGCCGATCAGCCTCGTGCTGCCGCTTGCCGATTTCGCCAAAGCCTATGATGGTCCGCCGACCGATCCGAAGGTCTTTGAAGAGCAGCAAAAGAAGCTGCAGGACGAATTGCAGCGGCGCGCCGACGAAGCTCGCCAGAAGCTCGAGCAGCAGCAGGGCGCCCCCGGAGCTTCCGCCGCGCCGCCCGCGGCGGCGCCGGCGAAGTAGCGATGTTGCCGTGTCCCGGACGCGGTGCAGCGTCAAACGCTGCGCCGCGCCCGGGACGAATATTCAATGCAGCATCGCCGCGCGCGGGCGATAGCCGCCTTTGCCGTCTTTGACGAAGACTTCTGCGACCTGCGGATGGCGCACCGGCTCACCAGTGGTGTCGGGCAATAAATTCTGCTCCGATACATAGGCGACGTATTCGGTCTCGCCGTTCTCGGCGAACAGATGATAGAACGGCTGATCCTTGCGCGGCCGCACCTCGGCGGGGATCGCCTGGTACCATTCCTCGGTATTGTCGAACGTCGGATCAATGTCGAATACGACGCCGCGGAACGGATAGAGCCGGTGGCGCACCACCTGGCCGATCTGAAATTTGGCGCTTCGAATCTTTTCCATCGCAGATCGTATTTTACCGCTTCGCAGGGGCAATCCTGCAACGATTATGCCTCACCTCGTCGGGACTGTGAAACCGCTCTCATAGCCCGTAGCGCTGCCTCATTTCGGGATCCTTCTCGGCCACGAGCCCTGCCAGATCGGCCAGCACCTTGGCTTGTTTCCAGGTCGCGTCGTCCTGCATTTTACCATCGATCATCACCGCGCCGCTGCCGTCCGGCATGGCGGCGATGATCTTCTTGGCAAAAGCGACTTCGGCCGGGTCGGGCGAGAACACCCGCTTGGCGATTGGCACCTGGCTCGGATGCAGCGTCCAGGCGCCGACGCAGCCCATCAGGAAAGCGTTGCGGAACTGCACCTCACAGGCGGCGCTGTCGGCAAAATCGCCGAATGGCCCGTAGAACGCCTTGATGCCTGCTGCCGCACAGGCATCGACCATTTTGCCGATGGTGTAGTGCCAAAGGTCCTGCTGATAGGCCGGCCGCAGCGCATCGAGCGCGCCGGCATCGGCCAGCACTTTATATTCGGGATGGCCGCCGCCGACCCGCGTCGTCTTCATCGCGCGGGACGCGGCGAGATCGGCCGGGCCGAGACTGATGCCGTGCATGCGCGGCGAAGCGACCGCGATCGAGGCAACGTTATTGACCCCCTCGGCGGTCTCCAAAATGGCGTGAATGAGGATCGGGTTTTTCACGCCATTCTTCGCTTCAAGTTGAGCCAGCAGCTGATCGAGATAATGGATGTCCCAAGCGCCTTCGACCTTCGGCAGCATGATGACGTCGAGCTTCTGCCCGATCGCCGCGACGATCTCGGTGATATCGTCGAGCACCCAGGGGGAATTGAGCGCATTGATGCGCGTCCACAAACCGGTCTCGCCAAAATCACAAGACTTCGCCATTGCGATAAAGCCGTTTCTTGCGGCCTCCTTAGCGTCGGCGGGAATGGCGTCTTCGAGATTGCCGAGCACGACGTCTACTTGCGCGACCAGCTCCGGCACTTTGGCGCGCACCTTCTCGATATGTGGTGGCACGAAATGGATCATACGCTCGAGCCGCAGCGGCAGCTCGCGCTGCGGCGCCGGCGCGCCGATCGCCAGTGGTTTGAAGAAATTGCGCGGCAGCTTCATGCGGGTATGGAAGTTTCCTTACAGCTGACGGTAGGATGAATGACAGGGCGCGCCAAGCCGCTTTTCACGGCATTGCTGCCTAGGAAATAACGCCCCTCAGACCATCTCGCCACGCATCAGCCGCGGCTGCGAGGCGGCCGGAGTCACGCCTTCGCGCATCAAGGCGCGGCGCAGCGGGCCGACGCGGTCGACGAGATAAAGCGACAGCCCGCGCGCGCCGTGCGCCGGGAAAAAATCGGTGAGCAGGCTTCTGTTCAATATGTCGATAGCGATCGTCCGGCTGGTCGCATCGGCGCGGCGCTCTCGGTCATAGCGCGCCAACACATCGGGCGCTCCGACATCGAGGCTTTGTCGTCGCGCGTCGGCGACGATCTCGGCAAGCGTAGCGCCATCGCGCAGTCCGAGATTGAGTCCCTGCGCGCCGATTGGCGGTACCACATGCGCGGCTTCCCCCACGAGCGCGATCCGCGCGCCCGCAAAGGCTTCTGCAGTTTCGATCGCCAGCGGAAAAATCCCACGGCCCGGTTCGGCGCGCATAGTGCCGAGCAGCGAGTGAGCGCGGCGCTCGATCTCTGCCGATAGAGCGTCGTCGTTCAGCGCGGCGACTTCAGTGGCGCGTGCCGGATCGAGCACGCAGACCAGGCTCGAACGGCCTCCGGGCAGTGGCACGAGCGTGAAGGGGCCGCTTTCGGTATGGAATTCGGTCGATGTGTCGGCGTGCGAACGGCTGTGTTCAAGATTAAGCGTCAGCGCCGTCTGCGGATATCGCCGGTGCCGCGTGGCAATGCCCGCTGCGTCGCGCGCCAGCGACCGCGCACCGTCGGCGCCGACGAGCAGCCGGACTCGCGCCTCGCCATCGGCATATTCGATTGTGACGCCGTCGGCGTCGGGTTCGATCGCAAGTGCCGGAACGGCAATGCGCGGCAATTTCAGTTCGGCAGCGCGGGCTTCGAGTGCCGCCAGCAGATATCGGTTTTCGAGGTTGTAACCAAACGCATCGAGCCCGATCTCGGCCGCGTCGAAAAAGACCTCGGGCGCGCGAAACAACCGTTGGGTATCATCGACGATCCGAAGTTTTTTCAGCGGCGCGGCATGTGGCCGGCAAGCTTGCCACGCACCAAGCGTCTCAAGTGCCGTCACAGAACCCAAAAGCAGCGCAGTCGTCCGGTGATCGGGCTTTGCCGGCGGCGCGATCAGAATCGTGTCAACCGCCGCTGCTTTGAGCGCAATGGCGCAGACAAGCCCGGCGGGGCCACCGCCGACCACGGCGACTTCGGAGGTAAGCGTCCTGTCCATGCCCATGATTGCTTCCGCCACACTCCGCCACGCTGTCGATGATTTAGTAGCAAATACGGTACAATAACAGCGGGATTGGGCACGAATTTCTGTTTCACGTATAAGTTTAACTTATGGATCCAACCGAACGGGCAAAAGAAACGAGAGCGCTGACCACGGCCGCCTTTGCGGTTCACGTGTTTACCGCCTGCGGCGCCGCTTGCGCGCTGCTCGCGCTCATGGCCGCGGCGCGCGCCAATTGGCCGCAAATGTTCGTTTGGTTGGGCGTCGCATTGTTCATCGACGGCGTCGATGGCACTTTTGCCCGGCGGCTGCGGGTTGCCGATCTCTTGCCGCGCTGGTCCGGCGAGGTGCTCGATCTCGTCGTCGATATTCTTAATTATGTGTTCGTGCCGGCCTTCGCGGTCGCCGCCGGCGGCCTATTACCGCAAGCCTTGGCCATCTCGCTCGGCCTCCTCATCGTCGTCACCGGATCGCTCTATTTTGCCGACCGGCTGATGAAGACCTCGGACTACTATTTCCGCGGCTTTCCGGCGCTGTGGAACGTCGCGGTGTTTTATCTTTTCTTGCTCAAGCCCACGCCATGGCTCAGCGCCGCGCTTATCGCCGCACTTGCGGTTCTGACCTTCCTGCCGTTTCACGTCGTCCACCCGATCCGCATCGCGCATTTTCGCGCCCTGACGACAGGTGCGCTCATCCTGTGGACGCTGCTCGCCATATTCGCCGTAATGCGCGACCTGCAGCCGGGCTTTTGGGCCCTTGCGGGCTTGTGCCTACTTGCGATCTATTTCGTCGGCGTCGGCTTCCTGCGCCGGCATCATCCCTGAAAGCGGAGTAACACCGTGCCACGACACGTCCTTCTCATCGCCGGCGGCAGCCGCGGCATCGGCGCGTCGACGGCAAAGCTTGCCGGCGAACGCGGCTATGATGTCGCGGTCAATTACGTCCGTAATGCCAAGGCTGCGGCCGAGGTCGCCGAGGCGGTGAAGAAATCCGGCGGCAACGCCGTCACGCTGCAAGGCGACATGGCAAAGGAAGAGGACATTCTGCGCGTCTTCGGCGAAACGACGCGCACGCTCGGACCGATCACGCATTTTGTCTTCAGTTCCGGCGTCGGCGGCAAGAATTCGCGGCTCGATGTCGCCAGCGCCGACACCATTCGCGAGGTGATCGACATCAATCTGTTCGGCTGCCTGATCTGCGCGCGCGAAGCGGTGCGGCGGATGTCGACGGCGCAAGGCGGCAAAGGCGGCTCGATCGTGTTTCTGTCGTCGATCGCTTCGGTCACTGGCGGCGCCGGCGAATATGTATTCTACGCTGCCGCCAAAGGCGGGGTCGATGCGCTCACCAACGGCTTGGCGCGCGAAGTGGCGAAAGAGGGCATTCGGGTCAACGCCATCCGGCCGGGCCCTACCAGGACCGACATCCACGAACCCGGACGACTGGAGCGGATCACGCCGCTATTACCGATGGGCCGTCCCGGCGAGCCGGATGAGATTGCCGAGGCGGTGCTGTTTCTACTATCCGACGCCGCGTCCTATATCAGTGGCACGGTGCTCAATGTCTCGGGCGCGCGCTAAGCGGGTCGACCTCGGTGGCCGGTTCGATGAACGCCAAGAAAGACAATCTCATGACCAGACCGATCTATGTCCTCAATGGCCCAAACCTCAATCGGCTCGGCACCCGTGAACCGCACATCTACGGAACGACGACGCTCGCGGACGTCGAAGCTATGTGCCGGGCCCAAGTCAAGGGGCGGCCGATTGAGTTTCGACAGACAAACAGCGAGACACAACTGATCGATTGGGTCCACGAGGCGATCGACAACGGCCGCGGCATCGTCATCAACCCGGCCGCCTACACCTTCACCTCGCTCGCGTTGTTCGACGCCCTCAAGATGTTTCCGGGCCCGATCATCGAGTTGCACATTTCGAATATTCATAAACGGGAGGAGTACTATCACAATTCGTATGTGTCTAAGGTTGCGACCGCAATCATCGCGGGCCTAGGCGCGAAAGGCTACGCCGTGGCGGTTCGCGCGATGCACGATCTCCTCCAATAACGGTACTTCCGCGAACTCGGGCATCGCGCATGATTTATCAGTGAGCGTCCTAACCGCCTTGTGTTCGACGCTTCTGCGCCTATGATCCCGGCCGAGCTTTCACAGACAATTCGAACATATTCAGAGGAGAGGAAAATGGTTGCCGTAGTACGCGTCCATAAGACGGGCGGCCCGGAGGTTTTGACTTACGAGGACATCGAACTGCCGCCGCCAGCCCAGGGCCAAGTGCGGGTGAAGCAGCACGCTTGCGGCGTCAATTTCATCGACACCTATTTCCGCATGGGCATGTATCCCTCTCCTGTCGGTCTGCCTTTTATTTCCGGAAACGAAGCTGCCGGCGAGGTTACCGCCATCGGCCCCGGCGTCACCGACCTCAAGGTCGGCGATCGCGTCGGCTATGTCGTGGCGCTCGGCTGCTACGCCTCCGAACGCAACGTCCCGGCTGACCGCGCCGTGAAGCTGCCGTCGAACATCAGCTACGAGCAGGCCGCCGCCATGATGCTCAAGGGCATGACGGCGGAATATCTGCTGCGCCGCACGTTCAAGGTGGAGAAGGGCATGAACGTTTTCGTTCACGCCGCCGCCGGCGGCGTCGGCCTGATCCTGTGCCAATGGGCCAATTACCTTGGCGCCAATGTCATCGGCACGGTCGGCTCCAAGGACAAGGCCGCGCTCGCCAAAGCCAATGGCTGCCACCACACCATCCTCTATCGCGACGAGGATTTCGCCGCGCGGACCAAGGAAATCACCGGCGGAAAACTCTGCAGCGTGATCTATGACGGCATCGGCAAGACGACATTCCCGGCTTCGCTCGATTGCCTTGCACCGCTTGGCTATTTTGTCAGTTACGGCAGCGCCTCGGGCCAAGTCGACGCTTTCAACATCAACATCCTGCAGACCAAAGGTTCGCTGTTTGCCACCCGTCCGACGCTCAACACCTATGCCGCCAAGCGCGAGGATTTGTTGGCCATTGCCAACGATCTGTTTGACGTCGTTGGCAAAGGCGGGGTCAAAATCCCGATCAATCAGAAATACGCGCTTAAGGACGCGGTGAAGGCCCACCAGGATCTGGAAAGCCGCAATACCACTGGCTCGTCGATCTTGATTCCCTAACTTCGTTGCATTCCGGGACGCCGCCGCACGGCGGCGCGCCTGGAACCGATTACCCCAAGTCGCGCAGTCGTTTCTTAAAACGATCGTGTTATGGATTCCTGCTGCGCGCCGGGCGCGCCCCGGAAGGACGAGGCCACGATGAAAATCTGGGGCTACTGGGCCACGCTGGGTTGGTCAGTCCTCGCCTACTTTGCCGGCCAAGTAGCAGCTACGGCGATCGTGCTTTGGTGGCAGCAGGGCGACTTGTCTTCGCTGGTGCGCACACCCTACGACGGCGCGACCATCACCTTATCGGTGCTGGTGCTCAATCCCGTCACGGTCGCAGTTCTGCTCGCCGCAGTGCGTCTCGCCAAGGCCAATCCGGTGGAATATTTGGCGCTGGCTTGGCCGCGCGCACGCGACGTAGCGACAGGAGTAATTGGCCTTATTGGCCTGATTGCTGTGAGCGACGGCGTGCTTTATTTGAGCGGCGAAGGGCTGGTGACCTCATTCCAGCTACAATCCTATACGACGGCGATGGCGGAGGGTTGGCTGCCCGCCATGCTGTTCGCAGCCATCATCGTCGCGCCGGCGGGCGAAGAAATCCTGTTTCGCGGCTTTCTGTTCCGCGGCTTCGTCCGCCCGGAACACCGTGCGTGGCCGGGCATCATCGCGACCGCGGTGCTCTTTGCCGTTCCGCACGTCCAATACGACTGGGTCGGGGTATTGCAGATTTTGGTCGTCGGCCTGTTTTTGGCCTGGATGCGGCTGCGCAGCGGCTCGATCGTGCTGACGTTTCTTCTGCACGCGCTGTTCAATCTCGAAGGCACTTTGGAGACCGTGGCGCAGGTGCATTTTTTCGCCAAATAACCCGGCGACGAGGCCGCGCAGCTATTGGCCGAAAATGCGGCCCAAAGCATCGACCGTCTTGTTCGCCGGGCCGTTTGGCTGCTCGGGCTGGCTCGGCTCTCGACGCGGCAGCCCGATGACCGGTTCGGCAAAACGCGCAATCGCCGCGACCGTGTCGTCGAGCGGCACCGTTGAGTCCTTGGTTTCGCTGACGATGATCGCCAAGACCGGGATGCCGCGTCGGAACAATGCATCGAGCGCGGTCAGCGTGTGGCTGATGGTGCCGAGATAACTGCCGACGACCAGGATAAGCGGCAATTGCAGCGCCATCATCACGTCGAGGATGGTGCGCTCACCGTCGAGCGGGACCATGATGCCGCCAACCCCTTCGATCAGCAAAATATCTCGGCGCCGATCAATCGCGGTCTGGCAGTATTTGATGACCGTATCGACGTCGATGCGGCGGCCTTCGCGCTCGGCGGCGAGATCGGGCGATAGCGCGGCGCGAAACCGCCATGGCGAAATCCGGTCGATCTCCTGCTCCGTCACCGGCAGACCAAGCGCGTCGAGCAGCACGCCCGGATCGCTCGCCGCAGGCTGCGCCGGATCGTAGCCGCTGACCACAGGCTTGATGGCGTCGACCAGACGGCCCATCTGGCGCAGGTGCCGGGTCAACGACGCCGCCACGTAGGTCTTGCCGACGTCGGTACCGGTCCCGGTGATGAAGATCGCGCTCACGCGTCAATGCCTCAACACGCGGCTTCGCACCACGTCGGCGAGCCGTGCGATCTCGAAATCGGGGTGCTGCGCCGTGAAGGCAAAACGCAGCCGCGCAGTGCCCACCGGCACCGTCGGCGGCCGGATCGCGACCACCAGAAATCCTTCGTCGCGCAACATGGCGGATGCCGCCAGCGCCGCCTCGGTCTCACCGACGATGACCGGCACGACGGCGCTCTGCGCCTCCGGCAGGTTGAGCGCCCGGGCGAACTCTTTGGCTTTGCGGAGCGGCAGGGCGGCGTAGGCCGGCTCGCGCGCTATCACGTCAAGCGCGGCAATGGCGGCGGCGACGACGGGCGGCGGCAGGCCGGTCGAATAGATGAAGGTGCGGGCACGCGTCTGCATGAGATCGATCACGGCGCGGGAGGCGCACAGATAGCCGCCATAGGCGCCGACCGCCTTGGACAGCGTGCCCATTTGCAGCGGCACCTCACAGGCTCCATCGGCAAAGCTCGAACCACGGCCGCCGCCGACCACGCCGAGACCATGGGCATCGTCCGATAGAAGCCAAGCGTCGAAGCGGCTGGCCAATTGTGACAGCGCGGCCAGCGGCGCCAGATCGCCGTCCATGGAGAAGACGCCGTCGGTTGCAATCAAAGCGCGCTTCTTGCCGCTGCGATGCGCCACCAGCAGCGCCTTGGCGTGGTCGGCATCGGCGTGGCGATAACGCTGCACGGCGGCGCCGGAAAGCTTGGCCCCGGCATGGATGCAGGCGTGCGACAGTTCGTCGACGAGGATGAGATCATCCGGCCCGACCAGCGCCGGGATGACGCCGGTGTTGGCGAGGTAGCCCGAGCCGAACACGCAGGCCGCCTCCGTACCTTTGAGCCGCGCCAGTCGGCCTTCGAGTTCCGCATAAAGAGGGTGATTGCCGGTGACGAGCCGCGACGCGCCGGCACCGACGCCATAGCGCGTGGTGGCCTCGATCGCCGCGGCGATAACATCGGGGTGCCGGCTGAGATTGAGGTAGTCGTTGCAGGAGAACGAGAGCAGGCGCCGGCCGTCGCGCTCGGCCCAGATGCCGTCACGTGCGGTGACAGCCGGGCTACGGCGCAACTTGGCTCGCTCCAGCGCACTGAGTTTCTCGCCGGCAAAATCATCAAGCGAGCGCATTATTTTTAGCTACCCTCGAACAAACGTGACCCCGGCGGGGCCGACGGGCACAATGCCTTTTCCTTGGGTTCCATGAAAGCGCCGAATGCCTGGCAATACCAGCGAAAACAAGGGGATGGGTCAGAACGCACAACCGGCTTGGTATGCCCCCGGTCTCGAGCATATCTGGCTGCCCTATGCGCAGATGAAGACTGCACGCCCGCCGCTCGCGGTCGCAGCGACGCGTGGCAGCCGCATCCTGCTCGCCGACGGGCGCGAGCTCATTGACGGCATTGCCTCATGGTGGACCGCCTGTCACGGCTATAACCACCCGCATATCCGGGCCGCTGTGGAGCGCCAACTGGCGCAAATGCCGCATGTGATGTTCGGCGGCATGGTGCACGAACCTGCGCTGACGCTGGCGCGCCGGCTGACGGCGCTGCTGGCGCCCGCCAATCTCGACCGCGTCTTCTTCAGCGATTCCGGTTCAGTGGCCGTCGAAGTCGCTTTGAAGATGGCGGTGCAGTTCTGGCGCAATCGCGGCATTGGCGGTCGTAGCCGCATCGTTTCGTTCAAGGGCGGCTATCACGGCGACACGACCGGAGCCATGGCGGTGTCGGACCCGGAAGGAAATTTCCATGCCGCATTCCGCGGGCTGTTGCCGGAGCAGATCGTCACAGATCTGCCGGTCGACGAAGCGAGCACCGCAGCGCTGGAAAAGCTCCTGGCACAGCGGGCGGAGGAGGTCGCCGCCATCATCGTCGAGCCTCTAGTGCAAGGCGCCGGCGGCATGCGATTTCACGACGCCAGCGTACTAAAAACCTTGCGCGCATTGGCAGACCGTTACGAGCTGCTACTGATCTTCGATGAAATCTTTACCGGCTTCGGCCGCACCGGGACGATGTTCGCGTTTCAGGCCGCCGGCGTCGTGCCGGATATCGTGGCGCTGTCGAAGGCGCTGACCGGCGGCACGCTGCCGCTCGCTGCCACTATCGCCAGCCGGAAGGTCTTCGACGCCTTCTGGTCCGATGATCCGGCACAGGCTCTGATGCACGGCCCGACCTTCATGGCGAACCCGCTCGCCTGCGCCGCCGCCAATGCCTCGCTTGATTTGTTCGAGCGCGAGCCGCGGCTCGATCAAGTAGCCAAGATCGCGGCCGCTTTGCAGCAAGGCCTCGAGCCCTGCCGCGGGCTTCCCGGCGTCAGGGACGTTCGGATCAGAGGGGCCATCGGCGTGGTCGAACTCGATCCCATCGAGAATCTCAACGTTTTACGGCAAAGGTTCATTGCCGAAGGTGTTTTTATCCGTCCGTTTGGCTCAATCGTCTATCTGACGCCGGCCTTTACCGTCGCCGAGGACGAGCTCGCGGCGCTGACGGGTGCGACCCGCCGCGTGCTGGGCAAGTAACGCTGATCGCAACCGTGATCGGCGTTCATCTCCGGCTGAGATCGACGCACGCCTATCTCACCGAAGATCGCGCTTGAAGCCGATATGGCTGTTTTCAAAGCCGATGCGCGCCTAGAAACGTTGTGCATCGACGCGCGGTTTGCCGGTGACCAATTGGACGCCGACGCAGCCGCGCGCCTCCGCGAGCGCGGTCAGATGCGCCATCAGCTTTTCGCCGATCCCGTGCGAACGCAGCCGCGAGGCAACGCGTACAGCCTCGATGGTCGCGCACGTGCTGCCCTGCTGAGTGAGATAGGGAATGAAGGTAATCTGAGCAGTCGCGATAATGGCGCCGTCCTGTTCGCCGACCACAAGAACATTGGCATCGTCAGTCGTAATCGCTTCGAACGCGTCGTAATAACCCTGCACCAGCGGCTCGCCGGGTTGCTCACGATGACCGTTGATGGGGTCGTCGGCAAGCAGGTCGACGATAGCCGGCAGATCGGCGCGGCGGGCTTTGCGAAACACGGTTTCACCGCTCATACAAATGCCAACAGGTCCGCTTGGCGTCTGAGAGCAACGCGACACCTCACATAATCGGCTTGCCGCGGATATCGATCGCATTCTCGATCTTCAGGAGCGCCCCGATGCCGGTATCAGCGCCGACGTGGGTCTGCTCGCGCGGCAACAACTTGGCGAAGATCGCGTCGTGGATAGGCCCGCTCTCATGCAGCTCCACGCTGCCGAAAAACCGCAAGAAGCCGCTTTCCAGTACGCCGTCGCGCTGCGCCTTGAAGTTCGAATACATCACGCACACCCGCTTGTCGTGCGAGAGGTTCTCCAGCGCCGTGCGCTTGGAACGCTCCCAATAGGCGAGGTGGGTATCGTCGAACACGATCATGCTGCCCTTGACCGAAATATTCGGACCCGCCGGGCCGTTGGTGGCAACGAGGCACGGGCAGCCATCGTCCCAGGCATTACGGATCAAGGTTTTGATCGTGTCGGAAAGCGGCATGCGCGGATGTCCTCTGATTTTGCGGAGGGACCATCCTATCAAGTGTTCGGAAAAGCAAGCAGAGCGCACCGGCTCGCGTGCTAGTAGCCGACAGCCGTCCCGTGCAGATCGTAAGCATCGGCGCGCTCGATCTTCACGGTAGCGATCTCGCCGACGCGGAGCGGACGATGGCTCGAGATATGGACCGTGCCGTCGATCTGCGGTGCGTCCCCCTTGCCGCGCCCTTTCGCCGACCCCGACTTGGCGTCAACCTCGTCGATGATGACGCGCTCGCGGCCGCCGACCTTGCGCCTGAGTAGCTTTTGCGAAATCGCCTGCTGATGTTGCATGAACCGATGATAGCGCTCCTCTTTGACCGCATCGGGCACGGCAGCCGCGAGGTCGTTGGCTGACGCGCCGGCGACCGGCTCGTAGCGGAAACAGCCGACGCGATCGAGCTGGGCCTCATCGAGCCAATCGAGCAGAAGCGAAAAATCCTCTTCAGTCTCGCCGGGAAAGCCGACGATGAAGGTCGAGCGAATGGTGAGGCTCGGACAAATGCCGCGCCAAGTGTGAATACGTTCCAGCGTTTTTTCCTGCGCAGCCGGCCGGCGCATGCGTTTGAGCACCGCGGGGCTCGCATGCTGGAACGGAACGTCGAGATAGGGCAGCACTTTGCCCTCGGCCATCAGCGGAATGACCTCGTCGACGTGCGGATAGGGGTAGACGTAATGCAGCCGCACCCAGACGCCGAGCTCGCCGAGTTCTCTCGCGAGGTCAAGAAATTTCGTCCGCACTTCGCGGTCTTTCCACGTGCTGGCCGCATATTTGAGATCGACGCCATAGGCCGAGGTGTCCTGCGAAATGACCAGGAGCTCCTTGACGCCGGCGGCGACCAGCCGCTCGGCCTCGCGCAGCACGTCGGCAGCCGGCCGCGAGACCAGGTCACCGCGCAATTTTGGAATTATGCAGAAGGTACAACGATTGTTGCAACCTTCTGAGATCTTTAGATAAGCGTAATGCCGCGGTGTGAGCTTTATGCCTTCCGGCGGAATGAGGTCGCTATAGGGATCGTGCGCCGGCGGCACGGCGCGGTGCACGGCTTCGAGTACGCTCTCGTACTGCTGCGGCCCGGTGACGGCGAGCACACCGGGATGTGCCGCGGTGATCTTTTCCGGTTCCGCCCCCATGCAGCCTGTAACGATGACCTTGCCATTTTCCGCCATGGCGGCGCCGATGGCCTCAAGCGATTCCGCCTGCGCGCTGTCGAGGAATCCGCAGGTATTGACGATGGCGAGGTCGGCGCCGGAGTGCGCCCGGGTGAGCTCATAGCCCTCGGCGCGCAATCGCGTGATAATGCGCTCGGAATCGACCAGCGCCTTTGGGCAACCGAGCGAAACGAAGGAAATGCGGGGAGATCGGTTCATTGGCGCGGTTCATAGCATGGCGGCCGAATGCGAGGGCCAAGTTTAGGCTACAGCGCAAATAGGCCACCTAACGCCATTCCGCCACGAAAAAGCCGGGCCGGGCTGTTGCTGTCGGCGTTGCTGCGGGCCCATTCGGGGGAAATTAAGGATTTCGGGCTCTCCTCCGCCCAGAGTAACGGGCCCTGATTCTTGGAATGCCGTTTCTTCGGAAGTCCCCGCCAGCCGACCGGCGCAGCGCAACCTGACCGGCTGGTCGATTCTATTTGCTGCGCGAACATCGGCGCTAAAAGTTCATGGTGCAATCGAGGCATCTTATCGTTTTGTTGTTGGCCATCTGCCTCAGCGGTTGCGGCAGCTATGCGATGTTCGATCCGAGCGCCGCATTTACCTCGCCCGCAAAACAAGCGGACTGGATGAAGGGAGGCCAAGCTCCGAGCGCTAAAACGGCGGACTACGCAACGACCGAATCGACAGCGGCGGCATCAAACAAGACGGACGCCGCTGCCCAAAGCTCCCTGTTCACACAAGCTTCCGAGACCACGCTTGCCGCTACGCCGGTGCTCGCCGGCGCGCCGACGAAGCCGGCTGCAAAGCCGATCGCGGTGGCCGATGCCGCCGATATTTCAGTCCCCGTGGCCCCCGCACCTCAAGCTGTCGATAAGATCGCGCAGCCGCGCGGCCGCGCCTACCTGTTCCGCGGCGTCGCCGGTCTGATCTATTCGCGTGGCATCGACACATTGGCGGCGCGCATCAGGCGCACCGGCATCCCTGCGAGTGTGGGGACTTATCTGCTGTGGCGGCCCACCGTCGACGAAGCGATCCGCGACTATCGCCGCGATCCGCAGCCGATCATATTGATCGGCCATTCCATGGGCGGCGACCGCGTCTTGGACTTTGCCGAGATGCTCAACCAGGCCGGCATTCCCGTCAGCCTGCTCGTGACTTACGATCCCACGCGCATCGCCGACGATGTGCCACCCAATGTCGAGCGCTATATCAACATCTACCAATCGTCGAACTTCATGGGCGGCGGCAATGTCGTGCAGGGCTCGCGCTTCCACGGCGATTATGCGAGCTACAATCTCAAGGACCACGCCGAAATCATTCATATCAATATCGAAAAGGCCGATCGCATCCAGGAGCAATTGGTCGCCAAGATCGCGCAGCTTGCCCAGACGCCGGCCGATGCCCAAGGCGAAGCAGTGCCGATCCACCTGGAGGTTCCCGCCGACGCCGCCATCGAACTGTGGGATTCCGGCCTTCCAGTTACCGCGCATGCCGGCGACACTTTGAAAACGGCGGCCGCGACCTATCATGTGCCGCTCTGGGCGCTGACCCAGATCAATTCGATGCCGGAGCGAGAGCCGCTCAGCGAGGGCCAGCGCATCGTCGTGCCGCGCCATCTTGTACCGATGCAAATGCCGAGCACGGTCACGAGCTACGCGCCAGCAGGGCGCTAATCCCAGGCGCTGTGGCGTTCAGCAATGCTGGGCGATGCAGAGGCCGCTCGGCTCAAAGCAACGCCAGAACGGTACCGCCGTCGATTTGCCGCCGACGCAGGTATAGACTTGGCACCAATGGAGTTGGTCACAATCGGCCACGCAACGGCCGCTTGATTGCGCGCAGGCGCCGGTGAGTTTTTTGTGCTTTGCTGCCAGAGACGGCGATGCCCAGCCGAGTCCAAGGATCAGCATGCCGGCGAGCGCGGTCCTCGCAGTTGATTTCATCGACACGGCGGAGGCTCCTTTACGCAAACAGCTCGTTTCACCAAACAGATTTCCCATAATCGCGATTAGCCGGCAAGAAGCGAGGCGAGGCACGACGATGCGGCTTCCCAATCCCCCGCTGCTGTTGGTGACCGACCGGGCCCAGGCGCGCCGCTCGCTCGCCGAAATCGTGGCGGCGGCACTCGCCGGCGGCTGCCGTTGGATAAGCCTGCGCGAAAAGGATTTACCCGAGGACGAACAGGTCGTTTTGGCCCGCATGCTCATCCCGACGGCGCGCAAATATGGCGCGTGCCTGATGCTGCACGGCGAAGCAGCCCTGGCAAAAATGGCCGGCGTTGATGGCGTCCATTTGCCTTCCGGCAGCGATGCCGCCGCGGCGCGCGCGCTCTTGGATCCGGGCAAGCTCATCGGCGTGTCGATCCACACCGTCACCGAGGCCGAGGCGATCGACCCGGACGCCGCAGACTATGCGCTGGCCGGACCTGCTTTCGAAACGCCGAGCAAGCCCGGCTATGGGCCGGAGATCGGCCGCAAGGGTCTCGGCGAAATGGCGCGCGCATGCCGTGTGCCGATCCTTGCTATCGGCGGCATCAATACCGCGCGCGTCGGCGAAGTCATGGCCGCGGGTTGCGCCGGCGTGGCGGTCATGGGCGGCGTGATGCGCGCCGCCGATCCGGCCGTCGAAGTCGGCGCGCTGGTCGCGACGCTGAAGGGTTATCCGCGCGCGCGATAGGTGGCGACGCCTTGGTCGGGCGCCCAGACGCCTGCCGGAAGTTTTCCCGCCTGCCAGAAAACATCGATCGGCATACCGCCGCGCGGGTGGAAATAGCCGCCGATCCGCAGCCATTTCGGCTTGAGCAGCGCGACAAGCTTCTTGCCGATCGTGACCGTGCAGTCTTCGTGGAAGGCGCCGTGACTGCGGAAGCTGTTCAAATAAAGCTTCAGCGATTTCGACTCCACGAGCCAGTCCTTCGGAACGTAGTCGATGACGAGCGTGGCGAAATCCGGCTGACCGGTGACAGGGCACATTACCGTGAATTCCGGGAATGTGAAGCGGGCGACGTAGTTCGCGTCGGGGTGCGGATTGCGGACGCGGTCGAGCATCGCCTGATCGGGCGATGTCGGGATCGGGGCAGGGCGGCCGAGTTGCAAAGGGTTCTTCGCCATCGCTTACCTGCATGCCTTGGATTAGCAGGGCATGACAAGACCCTTCCCGATCCTGTAGAAGCCCGCGGCAGGAGAAGCTCGGAGCCTTCATGACTGCCATCGTCGACATTATCGGCCGCGAAATTCTCGACAGCCGCGGCAATCCCACCGTCGAGGTCGACGTCGTGCTGGAGGACGGCTCGCGCGGCCGCGCCGGCGTGCCGTCCGGCGCATCGACGGGCGCGCATGAAGCCATCGAGCTGCGCGACGGCGACAAGAAGCGCTATCTCGGCAAGGGCGTGAAGACCGCGGTCGAAGCCGTCAATGGCGAGATTTTCGACGCCTTGAGCGGCATGGACGCCGAGGCGCAGGTCAAGATCGACGAGACCATGATCGGGCTGGACGGCACGCCGAACAAAGGCCGCCTCGGCGCCAATGCCATTCTCGGCGTCTCGCTGGCGACCGCCAAGGCCGCGGCCGCAGCGAATAAGCTACCGCTTTATCGCTATGTCGGCGGCGCCGCGTCGCGGCTGTTGCCGGTGCCGATGATGAATATCGTCAATGGCGGCGTGCATGCCGACAACCCGATCGACTTTCAGGAATTCATGATCGTGCCGCTTGGCGCGCCGAATTTTGCCGAGGCGCTGCGCGCCGGCGCGGAGATTTTTCACACGTTGCGCGCGGCGCTCAAAGCCGCCGGGCACAATACCAATGTCGGCGACGAGGGCGGCTTTGCACCCAATCTGCCGTCGGCGGAAGCGGCGCTCGACTTCGTGCTTTCGGCGATCGACAAGGCCGGCTATCGGCCGGGCGAGCAGGTCGCGCTCGCGCTTGATCCGGCTGCCAGCGAATTTTTCGTGGACGGCGCCTATCAATACAAAGGCGAGGGCAAAACGCGCTCGATCGACCAGCAGGTCGATTATCTCGCCGAGCTTGTCGGCAAATATCCGATCGTGTCGATTGAAGACGGCATGGCCGAGGACGATGCCGTGGGCTGGAAGAAGCTGACGCAGAAAATCGGCAAAAAATGCCAGCTGGTCGGCGACGATGTTTTTGTGACCAACGTGGCGCGGCTGACCGACGGCATCAAGAACGGCATCGCCAATTCGATCCTGATCAAGGTGAACCAGATCGGTACGCTCACCGAAACACTGGCCGCGGTCGAATGCGCGCACAAAGCCGGCTATACCGCGGTGATGTCGCATCGTTCCGGCGAGACGGAAGATTCCACCATCGCCGATCTCGCGGTCGCCACCAATTGCGGGCAGATCAAGACTGGCTCGGTGTCGCGCTCGGACCGCACCGCCAAGTACAACCAGTTGCTCCGCATCGAGGAGGAGCTTGGTACGCAAGCCGCTTATGCCGGGCGCAGCGCGTTCAAGGCGCTTGGCTAAGTTCCAATCTCCCGTCCTTGTCCGGTAGCGCCAATCGGCGCTATACCCTCACTGGTTTCTTGGGATGGGCGCGCGATGGACCAAACACTTGATATGAAGCCGGGCAACCGCGGTCTCGCGGTTGAACGCCTCAGCGATTTCATCTCCGGCTCGGTCGATGCTGCGCCATCGTCCAACGCACCGTTCACGCACCTCGTGTTCGACCGCGTCTTCCCCGACGATGTTTACGTCCTGATGCTCGCCAATATGCCGGAGGCCACCGACTACCGGCCGATGCATGGCCGCAGCAAGGGTCACGATCTCACCGACGGCACCCACACACGGGTGAAGATCGATCTCTTCCCCGAATACATCCGGCACCTGCCGCCGCAAAAGCGGGCGGTGTGGGATGTCGTCGGCCGCGCGCTGTGTTCGCGCCCCGTGAAAGAGGCCTTCATGCGCCGGCTCGCGGCGCCGCTGCAGCGCCGGTTCGGTCCCGGCTATGCCAGGACCGGCATGTATCCCATCCCGATCCTCACCCGCGACATTCCGGGTTACCTCATCACGCCGCATACCGATACGCGCTGGAAGGGCATCACGGTACAGCTCTATCTGCCGCGTGACCGTTCCGCGGCCCATATCGGCACGATCTTTCACGATCATGAAGCCAACGGCAGCTGCGGACCGAAGGCAAAACAGATGTCGTTTGCGCCGAACACCGGCTATGCCTTTGCCGTCGGCACTGATACGTGGCATTCCGCCGATCCGGTCGGCCCTGAAGTCCAGACCCGCGACAGCATTCTTCTGACCTATTTCGTCGATGCCGGGGCGCTTCGGTTCTTCCGCAACCGCGGCAAGCGATTAGGTAATTACGTCGTCCGAGCGGTACGCAACTGGCTGCCTTGATGGCGTCGCGAGAGTCTGGGGTCTCGGCCCAAAACAGGATCCATGATGAAGAAGAAAAGCTCATCGCTTGGCGTCGGCCGCCGCCGCGTTCTCAAAGGAGCGGCGCTGGTCTGTTCCGCTGCTTTGACGCCACGGCTTGCGGCGAACGCGCAAGTCCTGTCAAAGGTGACCCTGCCGATGTCTGACAACAGTCCCGGTCACGCGACCAATGATTTGACCGCCGACGAGATCCGCAAATTGCTGCAGCTCGAACCCAATGCGACCTGCGGTTTCGTCCGGGTGACCTACGAAAGCAAGCAATCGATCGCCGCCGGCGTATTGCCGGCGCCGTTTGCGGAAAAGCGGCCTCTGGGTTCGGCGCTGTACTTCATGGTGACGCCGGGCGCGCCCGTCCGGCTGCACCGCATCCGCAACGCGCAACTTTACCACTATTATCTCGGCGATCCGCTTGAACTGTTCCTGTTGCACACCGACGGCGCGCCCGAACGAATCATCGTCGGACCGGACATCCGCAACGGCCAGAGGGTGCAACTGCTGATTCCGGGCAACACTTTCCATACCGCGCGTCTGCTCGGGCAGGGGCGCTGGTTCCTGGGCGCGAGCACCGAGTGGCCCGGCGTGATCCCGGCTGACGTCGAACTCGGCAAATTGGACGAATTGGCGGGAAAATATCCCACAGTCGCCGCCGACATGCGCGCCATTGCCGGGTCGGTCAAGCACATCGATTAGTCCAGGCTTGGCGCAGGGAGCGAGGTTGCCGCACCCCGCTCTATTAATCCCGCTTTAAGCGAGATTCTCCCATGGTGGCGCCATGGTCACCCGCAAACGGCTGCGCTCGGTCCTCAATGCGCTCGCGCTCTATGCCTTGGCGGCATTGCTCATCGGCTATTTCGGGGTCAACGCCTATAGCGGCAATCGTGGGCTCAAGGCCAAGGAAGTCATCGACCGGCAGTCGGCGGCACTGTCGACGGAACTCGACCGCCTCAAGGTCGAACACGCGCAATGGGAACGGCGCATTGCGCTCCTCAAATCCGACGCTATCGATCCCGACATGCTCGACGAGCGCGCCCGGGCGCTGCTCGATTATGTCGACCCCAATGATTTGACCTTGATGTACGACACGCAAACCCATCGGGCGGCTATCCCCAAGCCATAAACACAGCCCTTGAACTTGCCTGGGCCGGCCCTGAAATTAATTTCTCCGACAAGGAGTTGGCCGCCGGAACTCATCGCCTGCGGGAATTCCCCTCACTTTCGCAATCCGGTGTTTTCGGCTAAGGGTTGAAGCCCGCCGGAATTTTTCGCCGACAATGGCGTTTCGAGGACAATAATGGCCGTCGCCCAGACCAAGCAAACGGCTCAGGACGGACTGCTCCCAACCGCGGACCTCGCGGCCAACGACACCTCGTCGCCTGAGTTTTCCAAGGAACAGGAGCTGGCGGCGCTCCGCCAAATGCTGCTGATCCGCCGTTTCGAGGAAAAGGCCGGCCAGATGTACGGCATGGGGCTCATCGGCGGCTTCTGTCACCTCTATATCGGCCAAGAGGCGGTCGTCGTCGGCATAAAGCTCGCCATGCGCGACGGCGACCAGATGATCACCGGCTATCGCGACCACGGCCACATGCTGGCCTGCGGCATGGATCCGAAGGGGGTGATGGCGGAACTCACCGGGCGGCGCGACGGCTATTCCAAGGGCAAGGGCGGCTCGATGCACATGTTCTCGCTGGAGAAGAAATTCTACGGCGGGCACGGCATCGTCGGCGCGCAGGTTCCGCTGGGTACCGGTCTGGCATTTGCCAATAAATACCGCGGCAGCGGGGATGTCTGTCTCACCTTTTTCGGCGATGGCGCGGCGAACCAGGGCCAGGTCTATGAGAGCTTCAACATGGCCGAGCTGTGGAAACTGCCGGTCATCTATGTCATTGAGAACAACCGGTATGCCATGGGAACTTCGGTATCGCGCTCATCGGCGCAGGCCGATTTCTCCAAGCGCGGCCTCTCCTTCAATATTCCAGGCACCCAGGTCGACGGCATGGACGTGCGCGCGGTGAAGGCGGCCGCCGCCGACGCGCTCGCCTGGTGCCGCTCCGGCAAAGGCCCGACCATTCTGGAAATGATGACCTACCGCTATCGCGGCCACTCGATGTCGGATCCGGCCAAGTACCGCACCAAGGAGGAAGTCGATAAAGTGCGCACCGAGCACGATCCGATCGAGCAGGTGCGCAAGCGGCTTCTCGACAAGAAATGGGCGAGCGAAGACGAGCTGAAGAAGATTGACGCGTCGGTCCGCGCCGTCGTTAACGAAGCGTCGGAGTTCGCCACCCACGATCCCGAGCCAGATCCCTCCGAGCTTTACACCGACGTTTATCGCTGAGCGCGATTTGCCGCGCCGCCAATTGAGCTTGAAGTGAGCCGCCATGCCGACTGAGGTATTGATGCCCGCCCTTTCGCCAACCATGGAGAAGGGCAATCTCGCCAAGTGGCTCAAGAAAGAAGGCGACAGCGTCAAATCCGGCGACGTCATCGCCGAGATCGAGACCGACAAAGCCACCATGGAAGTGGAAGCGGTTGACGAGGGCACGCTGGGCAAAATCCTGGTGCCGGAAGGCACCAACGACGTCGCCGTCAATACGCCGATCGCCATGATCCTCGGCGAAGGTGAGGATGCCGCAAGCCTCAAAGGCAATGGCGGCGCGGCGAAGCAGCCGGCAAAGCCGGAGCAGCCCGCTGAGCAGCAGAAGGGTGCCGAGTCAGCGCCTCCCGCCGAAAAGCCCGATCCCGCCAAGAAAGCCGAAGCACCGGCGCCGGCCAAGACCGGCACCGCCAAGCCGCCAGCGGCCGAGGTGATGCCCGAGCCGGAAGTGCCGGAAGGCACCGAACTCGTCACCATGACGATGCGCGAGGCCTTGCGCGACGCCATGGCCGAGGAAATGCGGCGCGACCACGATGTCTTCGTCATGGGCGAGGAGGTTGCCGAATATCAAGGCGCCTACAAAGTCACGCAGGGGTTGTTAGAAGAATTCGGCGCCCAGCGCGTCATCGACACGCCGATTACCGAGCACGGTTTTACCGGCGTCGGCATCGGCGCCGCGCTCGCCGGGTTAAAACCGATCGTCGAATTCATGACCTTCAATTTCGCCATGCAGGCGATGGATCAGCTCATCAATTCGGCGGCCAAAACGCAGTACATGTCGGGCGGCCAAGTGAAGCTGTCGATTGTATTTCGCGGCCCGAACGGCGTCGCGTCGCGGGTTGCCGCCCAGCACAGCCAGGATTATTCCTCCTGGTACTCGCACATCCCTGGACTGAAAGTAATCGCGCCGTCGACCGCCGCCGACGCCAAAGGACTGCTCAAGGCTGCGATCCGCGATCCCAATCCGGTGATGTTTCTCGAGAACGAAATTCTCTACGGCCATTCCTCGCCGGTGCCGAAGCTCGACGACTATGTGTTGCCGATCGGCCGCGCCCGCATCGTGCGCCCGGGCAACGACGTGACCATCGTCGCCTGGTCAATGGGCATGACTTACGCGTTCAAGGCCGCCGAGGAATTGGCCAAAGACAATATCGACGCCGAAGTGATCGATTTGCGCACGCTCAAACCCATGGATAGCGACACCATTATCGAGTCTGTGAAGAAGACCGGTCGGCTCGTCACCGTCGAAGAAGGCTGGAGGCAGTCCGGCGTCGGCGCCGAGATCGCCGCGCGCATGATGGAAGAGGCGTTCGACTATCTCGATGCGCCGGTCATGCGTGTCACCGGCAAGGACGTGCCGATGCCCTATGCGGCGAACCTGGAAAAACTCGCGCTGCCGTCGGTCGCCGAAGTCGTCGAGGCCGCCAAGGCCGTCTGTTACCGCTGACTCTTTTTGGTGAAGTCGTCGAGCCATGCCCATCAACATTCTCATGCCGGCACTGTCGCCCACGATGGAGAAGGGCAACCTTGCCAAGTGGCTCAAGAAAGAGGGCGACGCGGTCAAGACCGGCGACGTCATCGCCGAGATCGAGACCGACAAAGCGACGATGGAATACGAGTCCGTCGATGACGGCGTGATGGCCAAGATCGTGGTGCCGGAAGGCACCCATGACGTGCCGGTCAACCAGTTGATCGCCGTCCTGGCGCAGGAAGGCGAAGACGTGAAAGCCGCCGGGGCAGCGGCCGGGAAGGGCGCTCCGCCGCAGCCGAAGCCTGCCGAGACGCCAAAACCTGCTGCGCCGGCCGCAGCAGCGGCGGCCACACCCCAGGCCAAGCCCTCAGCGCCGCCACCCCCTACCGCGCCGAAGCCCTCAAACGAAGTCCCTCGCGCCAACGGCCACAGCGACCGCGTCTTTGCGTCGCCGCTGGCCCGCCGGCTGGCCAAGGAAGCCGGTATCGATATCGGCCGCGTTCAGGCTTCCGGTCCGCATGGCCGCATCATCGCCCGCGACGTGGCGAAGGCGAAGGAGGGCGGTGGACTGCGCGCGCCGGCGGCACCGGGCGGCGCTCCCGCGATCGCGCCGTCGATGTCGGACCAGCAGATCCGCGCGCTGTACGAAGACGGCAGCTACGAGGTGGTGCCGCATGATGGCATGCGCCGCACCATCGCGCAGCGGCTTACCGCATCAGTACAGACCATCCCGCATTTTTATCTCACCATCGACTGCGACATCGGCAAGCTCCTCGACGCGCGCGAAGAGATCAACGCCACCGCGCCGAAGGACAAAGACGGCAAGCCGGCCTACAAGCTCTCGGTCAACGATTTCGTCATCAAGGCCTTGGCGCTCGCGTTGCAAAAGGTGCCCGACGCCAATGTGAGCTGGACCGAAGGCGGCATGCTCAAGCACAAGCATTCCGATATCGGGGTCGCGGTGGCGATGCCGAACGGTCTGATCACGCCCATCATCCGCAGTGCCGAAACGAAGTCGCTGTCGGCGATCTCCAACGAGATGCGCGACCTCGCGCTACGCGCTCGCGACCGTAAGCTCAAGCCGCAGGAGTATCAGGGCGGCACCACGGCGGTGTCCAATCTCGGCATGTACGGCATCAAGGATTTTACCGCGGTGATCAATCCGCCGCACGCCACCATTCTCGCGGTCGGGACCGGCGAAGAGCGCGCCGTGGTGCGAGACGGCAAGATCGTCGCCGCTCACATCATGAGCGTGACCATGGGCTGCGACCACCGCGCCGTCGACGGCGCGCTCGGCGCCGTGCTGATCAGCGCGTTCAGGGCGCTGATCGAAAATCCGGTAATGATGCTGGTCTAATCGTCAGGCTGGATCGAGACCTTTGGCACGGAACGCCGCTTTCGCCTCCGTCAGCCGTAATGCATCGATCAACGCCCTTGCCGCGTCGGCATTTTTGCTACCCTGCATAATCGCGGCAGCGAACATCGTGACCACGTTGAGATCGCCGGGCAAAAAGCCGACGATCTCGGTGCCGGCAACATGCAGCAATTCCGGTTTCTGCTGCACGGCAAGCTCAGCCTCGCCGGTCATCAGTAGCGCCGCCGAAAAGCCGCCGGCCGGAGGATATTTGGTCTTCGGCTTCATCGCCTCGGCGATGCCCATCCGTTCCAGCAGTTTTGCGAAATAGACACCGCTGGCACCGCCGGCTGAGGGCTCGCTATAGGCGATGGATTTGCAGGACAGCAGAGTATTCTTGAGCGCCTCGGTCGAGGAGATATCCGGTTTCGGCGCGCCAGCCTTCACCGCAATCGCGACACCGGAGCCGGCCAGGGTGACATCGGAGCCTGGCATGATCTTGCCCTGCTTGCTCAGTTGATCAATGCCAGCGCGACTGAGGATCAGCACGTCGGCGGTTTCGCCACCCTCGATGCGCTTGACCAGCATCGGCGCGGTGCCCCAGGTGACCGCGAGCTTGCGCTTGCTTGCCTTCTCGAAGCTTTGGAAGAGCTCTTCCGCCGCGCTCCGCACGCCGATGGTGCTGTAGACGCTCAACTCGGCCATGACCCCATCCTGGTTGAAGGCATCCTTCTTGCTTCACTCTATAGCCTATGCGAGGGACGCGGGCGAAATAGGCGCGGGAATAAAACGGCGTTGTAGGACATGGACGATCTCATCGCAGGCTATCGCCGCTTTCGCGCCGGGACCTGGCCCGCCGAGCGGAACCGGTTCGAGGAATTGAGCCAGGTCGGGCAGAACCCGCGCGCGCTGGTGATTGCCTGCTCGGACAGCCGCACCGATCCGCAGATGGTGTTCAACGCGCGGCCTGGTGAGCTTTTCGTCATCCGCAACATTGCCAACCTGGTGCCACCCTATGGGCCCGACGACAAACCGCATGGCGTCAGCTCGGCCATCGAATTCGCAGTGCGGGCGCTACGTGTGCGCGACATCGTGGTCTTGGGCCACGCCATGTGCGGTGGCGTGCGTGCGCTGCTCGATGGCGCGCCGCCGGAGCTCTCCGATTTCGTCGGCCCGTGGGTGCGCATGGCCGAACCGGCGCGCCAACGCGCCATGGCTGCGCCGCCGGATCACCGCCGCGATGTCTGCGAGCACGAAACGGTGCGGCTATCGCTGGATAACCTGATGACTTTTCCGTGGATCAGGCGGGCGGCCGAAGCCGGTGAGATTGCGCTCCACGGCTGCTTTTTCGGCATCCGTTCGGGCGTCCTCGAACGCCTCGGTGCAGACGGCGTTTTCCACCCAATCCCGGATTAGCTTTATCGTCAGGGCCGCACTTGTTCCGGCGATCCTCGTCTATAAATCAGTGGTTTGCACACCAGCCGGAAGTCGTGGATGCTTCCGCCATAGGCAAGTGAAGCGACGCCGTTCTTCGAACGGCTATGCGCGGGCATGACGGCTAAGGTTCGGCGAACGTGAGGATTGAATGGCTGACACCAATTTCGACATCATCATCATCGGCTCGGGACCGGGCGGCTATGTCTGCGCCATCCGCGCCGCGCAGCTTGGCTTCAAGACGGCTATCATCGAACGCGACTATCTGGGCGGCATCTGTCTCAACTGGGGCTGCATCCCGACCAAGGCGCTGCTGCGCTCGGCGGAGATCTTTCATTACATGCAGCACGCCAAGGATTACGGATTATCGGCGGGCGAAGTTACCTACGATCCGGCGGCGGTGGTGAAGCGCTCGCGCGCGGTGTCGAAACGACTCAACGACGGTGTCGGCTTTTTAATGAAAAAGAACAAGGTCGCGGTGATCTGGGGCGAGGCCGTTATCGACGCGCCCGGCAAAGTCACGGTGAAAGCCGGCAAAAGCGAAGCGCCGAAGGGCGCGCTCGGGGCCGGATCGTATCAGGCCAAGCACATCATCATTGCCACCGGTGCGCGACCACGCGTTCTTCCAGGCCTCGAACCCGACAAGAAGCTGGTCTGGACCTATTTCGAGGCGATGGTGCCGGAGAAAATGCCGAAGTCGCTGCTCGTGATCGGCTCGGGCGCCATCGGTATCGAGTTCGCCTCGTTTTATCGCACGCTCGGCGCCGAGGTGACGGTGGTCGAAGTGCTGCCGCAAATCCTTCCCGTCGAGGACGCCGAGATCGCCGCCTTTGCCCGGAAGAGTTTCGAGAAGCAAGGCATCAAGATCTTTACCGAGGCGAAAGTGACCAAGCTCGACAAGAAGGCCGACAGCGTTACCGCGACCATCGACGACGGCAAAGGCGGCACGCAGACGCTGACCGTCGATCGTGTCATTTCGGCCGTGGGCGTGGTCGGCAACATCGAAAATCTCGGGCTGGAAAAACTCGGCGTGAAGACCGAGCGCGGCATGATCGTCATCGATGGCGCCTGCAAAACCAACGTGCCGGGACTCTACGCCATCGGCGACGTCGCCGGACCGCCGCTCCTTGCCCACAAGGCCGAGCACGAAGGCGTCATCTGCGTCGAAGCGATCAAAGGCCTGCATCCGCATCCGATGAACAAGCTGATGATTCCGGGCTGCACCTATTGCTCGCCGCAGATCGCGTCGGTGGGCTTGACCGAGCAGGCCTGCAAGGACAAGAAACTCGACATTCGCGTCGGCCACTTCCCCTTTGTCGGCAACGGCAAGGCCATAGCCATGGGCGAGGACCAGGGCATGGTCAAAGTGATCTTCGACAAGAAGACCGGCCAACTCCTCGGCGCGCACATGGTCGGCGCGGAAGTCACCGAGCTCATTCAAGGCTACGTCGTCGCGATGAATCTAGAGACCACGGAAGAAGAGCTGATGCAGACCGTTTTCCCGCATCCGACGCTCTCGGAGATGATGGGGGAGGCAGTGCGCGACGCCTACGGGCGCGTCTTGAATATGTGATCGTTCCCGCCTGCCAGATTATTGGATTATGCTGTGTGTTCATGCGGAGGCGCAGCCATGCCGTTCTCGCCGTCCAAATGTTTTCTCGTGGCTACGTTCGCTGTCACAATCCTGAGCACCGGGTTGCTCGCGGCCTGCTCGAAGCAGTCACAATCACTCGCCGACTACATCAGTGCGATCTGCGCAGCGCAATTCCGCGACGCCTCGCGCGCGGAGATACCGTTTCTGACTGAGAACGTCAGCGCCATGTCGAAGATGATGGTCGACATGGGAATTCACCCGTCCGGCGACGTCGATCGCGATTTTGTTGCGATGATGGTGCCCCATCATCAAGGCGCCATCGAAATGGCCCAAGCTGAGCTGCGTTACGGTCACAACGAACAGCTTCGGCGCATGGCCCAGGAAATCATTGTCACGCAGCAACAGGAAATTGCCGCCATGCGGCTTGCCGCCGGCGAGCCCTTGCCACCGGCGGAGCCCGCACCCGACGGGCAGACCTTGATCACGACGAATAGCAAATCTGAACTCCAATAATCGCGGAAAGGAGTTGTGACATGCGCCGCGCGATGTTCATAAGTCCTCTATCGATTGCCGCCGTTTTCGCCTCGCTGTCCTCCGCTTCGGCCGGACAGGCGCCGGGTGCTGCCGAAGATCCCGATATTCCGGTCAGCCATCACGACCGTGTCTACGCGGCAGAGCAGTTTTCCAACACCGTGTCGGTGATCGATCCGGCCGATAACAAATTGCTCGGCGTGATCAGATTGGGCGATCCCTCGCCGGCGAATTTCAGTCCACTTTATAAAGGACAGCTTTTGGTGCACGGGATGGGCTTCTCGCCCGATCACCATACGATCGCCGTCGTCTCCATCGGATCGAATTCCGTCAGCTTCATCGACACGGCAACCAACACGGTCAAGCACGTGACCTATGTCGGCCGGTCACCGCATGAGGCGTTTTTCACACCCGACGGCAAAGAGGTATGGGTCACCGTGCGCGGCGAAAACTATGTCTCGGTGCTGGACGGTTCAACCTATGAGGAAAAAGCCAGAATCATGACGCCGAACGGACCGGGCATGACGATTTTTTCCCCGGACAACAAATATGGCTATGTGTGTTCCTCTTTCAATCCGGAAGCGGATGTGATTTCGGTCGCCGACCACACTATCGTCGGCAAAGTAACGCAAGCGAGTCCGTTCTGTCCCAACATCGCGGCAACACCGGATGGCACGCAAGTCTGGTTCACGCTCAAGGACACAGGCAAGACGCAAGTTTTCGATGCGCATCCGCCGTTCGCATTGTTGAAGACGCTGGACACCGGACCGATCAGCAATCACGTCAATATCGTTCACAACGCTAACGGCACGTTCGCCTATGTGACGATTGGCGGTCTCAATGAAGTAAAGGTTTTCCGCACTGATAAGTTCGAGCAAGTCGCGACCATCCCGGTCGGCAAACTGCCGCATGGCGTGTGGCCGTCGGGCGACGGGACGCGTGTCTATGTCGGTCTCGAGGCCGACGACCAAATGGTCGGGATCGACACGCTCACCAACAAAGTCATCGCTTCGGTCCCCATCGGCCAGGCGCCGCAGGCCATCACCTATGTGCCGAACGCCGTACCGGACGGGCCCGGCACGGACAATCTGGTGCCGCTCGGTCTCGCGGGGCAGGCCCTGCACATCACTATGGCGGGGCCGGGCGCAAAGGCGGATGCGCCGGCGCCGACGAGCGTCGCGCTGTATGATCAGGGATTGGCCCAGGTTCTCGAAGCCGCGGTCAGCGGACTGGAGCCCAAGCAACCCTATGTCCTGGCCTTGTCGGCTCACCCCGACGGCAGCGGCACGCTCGAAGGCTTGTCTGGCTTCATGACCAATCCGGCCGGCGCGGCAATCGTCAACGCCATTGGCCCGATACGCCAAGTGGTGCGCGGGGAAGGTCAGATGACGCGGCGCTATCTTGTCATCGCACCCGGGACCGCCACGGAGCACCGCGCGCCGGTTCAGGTTCAGGTGGAATAGGGCGCACCAGCACGCCACTGAGCGCCGCCAGCCGCTTTTTTGTAGCAAACTATCCGAGCGAAGGAAAAGCCGATAGCGTGTGCGCCACCAAGTAGGCGAGGATCAGCGCAATGGCCAAGTTCGACAGCATTCTCGGCACCATCGGCAATACGCCGGTGGTAAAAATCAACAAGCTGGCGCCAAAAGGCGTCAATCTCTACGTCAAGGTTGAAGCCTTCAATCCGCTCGGCTCCGTGAAGGACCGGCTCGCGCTTGGCGTCATAGAAGCGGGCGAGAAATCGGGCGAGCTCAAGCCCGGCCAGACCGTGATCGAGGCGACTTCTGGCAATACCGGCATCGGGCTCGCGATGGTTTGTGCGGCAAAGGGCTATCCGCTTGTTGTCACCATGGCGGAAAGTTTTTCGGTCGAACGCCGCAAACTGATGCGCTTCCTCGGCGCCAAGGTGGTGTTGACCCCTGGAGCCGAGCGCGCCTTCGGCATGGTGAGCAAAGCGCAGGAACTGGCACAGGCCAAGGGCTGGTTCATGACGCGTCAGTTCGAGAACGAGGCCAACCCAGATATCCATGAGCGCACCACGGCGCGCGAGATCATCGCCGACTTTGCCGGCGAGCGGCTCGACTACTGGGTGACCGGTTTCGGCACCGGCGGAACCTTGACCGGCGTGTCGCGTGTGCTGCGCAAGGAGCGGCCCGAGACGAAAATCATCGTTTGCGAGCCGGCCGATGCGCCGATGCTTACGTCCGGCGAGAAGCAGGCGCGCAATGCCGATGGCACGCCGGCGAAGCCGCACCCGGCATTCAAGCCGCATCCGATGCAGGGATGGAGTCCCGATTTCATTCCACTCATCACCGGCGAAGCGGTGGACATGAAAGCGATCGACCGCATCCTCACCATTGCCGGCCCCGACGCCATGAAGTGCTCGAAGGCGCTGGCGCAGCGAGAGGGCATTTTTGTCGGCATCACTGCGGGAGCGACTTTCGCCGGCGCTCTGGAAGTGTGCAAGCAAGCAGCGCCGGGCTCGACAGTGCTGTGCATGCTGCCGGACACCGGCGAGCGCTATCTGTCGACACCGTTGTTCGGCGATGTTGGCGCCGACATGAATGAAGAGGAGCTGGCTATTTCCAATTCAACGCCGAACCACCGCTTGCCGCCAAAACCGGCCTGAGCGACGCGATTGTTCCACCGGCCGAAATCGACGATGCCGCTTCAGGATGATGTGACAAGTCCGGCCATCGGCTTCACGCTGTCGCTGCCGGGAAACACGTTTTGCGCCAGCGTACGGTCGTCGGCGCGCAAGTGATCCTTCAGGACGCCTTTAAGGACAGCGCGCAGATCGGTGGTCGGGGCGAGATCGCGATTTTGATAGAGCGCGGCCGGCTTTAAACCCGGCCAGTCGGCGATCACACGGCCGCCCTTGAGGGCACCGCCGACCAGAAGCGCCACCGTCGCGGTGCCGTGATCAGTGCCGTCGGTGCCGTTGATGTGGGCGGTGCGGCCGAATTCGGTGGCGAGCGCGACGACAGTCTCGCGCCACGCCGGTCCCATATTCGTCTTGATCGCGGCCAACGCGTTGTCGAGCGAGCCGAGAAGTTGGGAGAGCCGTCCCTGAGCGATGCCTTCGTTGAAATGGGTGTCCCAGCCATCAAGCGCCAGCGCGCCGACGCGCGGACCGTCTGGCTGCGCCAGAAATTTCGCTGCATTGCCTGCGGCGTCGGAGAAGTAAGCGCGTACCTGCGCCGGCCCTGGGCCGCCGGGTTTATGCGCCATTCCCATGTCGCCCGACTGCTCGATGGCGGTCAGCTTCGAATTGTCTTCGAGCACGCTCGCAAGTTTCGTATCCGACTGCCGATAGAGATCGAGCAGACGCGCCACTGTGTCGTCGCTCGCGGGCATGATGCGTTGCGGCGACCACGACAGAACGGGCGCCGGGCCGCGGGCGACGAGCGGTGTTACCGGACCTACTGCAAAGATGCGGCCGCCCTTTGGATCGATGCGGCCGCCAGCCTGGAGACCCGAAAGCGCGCGATTGAGCCAGCCGGTGTCGCTCGGGCCGGCTTTGGGCAATCCGCTTTCCAACAAATCCTGGCCGTCGAAATGCGAGCGCTCGCGATAAGGTGTGGCACAGGCATGAACGACGATCGCCTCGCCCGCTTGGAACATGCGATGCAGATTGGGCATCGCCGGATTGAGCGCGAAGAAATCGTCGAGTTTCAGCGCCGGCGTCTTGCCGCCGAGCGTGAGCGCTTCCTCGCCGCGCAAGCCTGCCCAGTCTGGATCACCGACCGGCGCGACGGTCGCAAGCCCGTCGAGCGCACCGCGTAAAATGACCGCGAGAAAGCGTGGATCGCGGCCTTCGGCATAAGCGAGTTTCGGCATATGCGCCCAGGCGAACAGCGTGCCGGAGGCGAGCAGCAGTTCGCGGCGCGAAGGAGCATGCAGTTTCATTTTTTCATCTCCGCAACGATATCAGCTCCGCAGAAATTCCGGCGTCATGACCAGCAGCGCCAGGGCTTGCCTGCGGGTTTCGGCGCGCGCGACGGTCCCGCGCGTCTCGGGTGACGCGAGCGGGCCGACACTGCTTTCGAGAAGCGCGAGGGGATCTGCTGCCGGCACGCGTCCAGCGAAGGCATTGGCGATATCGAGCCGGTGCGGCACGCCATCGATCCAGGCCGCTTCAGTATCGGAAAAACCATTGGGCGCCAGCGGCCGCCATAACGGCTCGCCGAGAGTGGCTTGCGCGTTCGTCACCATGCCGACCGGAGCCGTCGCCTGCGCGCCGGTGAGACGGAGCACGGCGGCGACCCACTGCGCGGGAGATTTCAGCTTTTGTCGCCGCGGTACCCAGGATTCATCGGCCGTAATCAGCGTCTTTGCGACCTCCTTCAGGTTGCCGTCGCTGTCGTTGAAGGATTTTGCAAGCTTGGCGACCAGCGCAGGCGGCGGCTCGTCGGCGATGAAGTGCGCGGCGAGCTGCTGGGCGACGTGTTGCGCGGTGGCTGGATGCCGCGCGAGGTCGTCGAGCACCGCGCGGCCCTGATCCATACCGGCTTGCGGATAGCTTTTGCCGAGCACGGTCTGTGCGCCGGGCTCGTGCTGGAGCCGGTTGAAAATGAACTCACCGCCATGGCTCGGCTCGCCCGGCTGGATCCAGGTCCATCCGGTGAGCACTTTGGCGAAGCTTGTGACATCGGCTTGCGTATAGCCTGAGCGGACGCCGAGCGTGTGCAGTTCAAGCGTCTCACGCGCGAGGTTTTCATTCAAACCTTTGTCGCGATTGATGCCGGAGATCGAATTCGGCCCCATCGATTCGACATTGTCGAGATAGAACAGCATGGCCGGGTGGCTTTCGACCGCTTGCAGCAAATCGGCGAAACGGCCGAGCACGTGAGGGCGGATCGCCTCGCGCTCATAAGGACCGGCCATTGCAACAATCTTGTCGGCCGAAATGCAGAAATGATTCGACCAGAACCAAACCAGCCGTTCGACGAAACCGATCTGGGCATTGGCGGCGGCGTCGAAGCGGGCTTGCGCCTCGTTCGAGACAAGTTGCTGGGGCAGCGGCGGTTGCGTAGGCTTCTGCGGTGGGGCAACTGCGTTGCCGGCATCGGACATGCTCGAGGGCGCGCCGCCCGCGGCCGCCTCATTTTGCGCGCGCTGGGCCAGGATTTGCTGGGCGCGCCGCTCGGCTTGAAAATCGGATACCGCGCGCGCCGCCTCGGCGCTCGACGGCAGATCGACCTTCAGCTCGCCGGCGGCGGGTCGGTCGAGATCGGCCTGCAGCGCACCGCGCGGATCCGCGGCGATGGCATTGATCTGATCGCCTACCGGCCCGAAGCCGAATCTGTGCAAAGCGAGCGCCGCCGCCTGTTTGCCCGAAACCGCTTGGCCACCGATGCTCATGGAATCCTCACGCGACGCAGCGCGTCGCTCCAAGGTCAGCATGCGTTTTATTGTGGCAAAAGTTACGGTGCGAAGCGGCGAAACCGCCGTCGAACCCTAACGAATTGTTCATGGACGGCGTTCATTGCATCCGTCGTGAGGGATGGAACCGGAACTTGCGGCGCGGCAAGCAGAGCCGTAAGTATTTGCTGCGGGGCAATTCCCGCGCGAGTCTCCATATAAAGCCCATGGCCGTCCTGATCGACACGTTGACTGACGCTGCAGGTCCGCTTCGTCATCCGGAAAAGGCGCATCGGCCGGACCAACCCGCCCTGCGCAAGCCCGATTGGATTCGCGTCAAGGCGCCGGTCTCGGCGGGCTATCTCAATACGCAGCGCATCGTCCGCGCCAATGGCCTGCATACCGTTTGCGAGGAAGCCGGCTGCCCCAATATCGGCGAATGCTGGGAACAAAAGCACGCCACTTTCATGATCATGGGCGACACCTGCACGCGGGCCTGCGCCTTCTGCAACGTCAAAACCGGGCTGCCGGGCGCGCTCGATCCGGTCGAGCCCGAACACGTCGCCGAGGCGACCCGCAAGCTCGGATTAGCGCATATCGTCATCACCTCGGTAGACCGCGACGACCTCGATGACGGCGGTGCCGGCCATTTCGCCGCGGTCATCGGTGCAATCCGTGCGCGCTGCCCGACCACAACGATCGAAGTCCTCACGCCCGACTTTTTACGAAAGGACGGCGCGGCGGAGACCGTCGTCGCGGCGCGCCCCGACGTCTTCAACCACAATCTGGAAACCGTGCCGTCCAAATATCTGACGGTACGCCCGGGCGCGCGCTACTTCGCCTCGATCCGGCTGCTGCAACGCGTCAAAGACATCGATCCTCAGATGTTCACCAAATCCGGGATCATGGTCGGACTCGGCGAAGAGCGTAATGAAATTTTGCAGGTCATGGACGATTTACGCGCCGCAGGCGTCGACTTCCTGACCATCGGCCAATATTTGCAGCCGTCGCGCAAGCATCATCCGGTCGTACGCTTTGTGCCGCCCGACGAATTCAAGGCGCTCGAAACGATCGCCTATGCCAAAGGCTTCTTGATGGTCGCGGCAAGTCCGTTGACCCGCTCGTCGCACCACGCCGGCGAGGATTTTGCTCGACTGAAGGCGCTGCGGACGGCGCGATGAATTGATGCCGCAATTTTCGACCAAGCGGCGCGTGGCACATTCCGCAGCCGAAATGTTCGATCTCGTCGCCGACGTCGAGCATTACCCCGAATTCGTGCCGCTGTGCCGATCGCTGCACGTGCGCCAGCGCACGGTGGACGGCGAGGGTAGGCACGTGATCGTCGCCGACATGACGGTCGCTTACAAGCTCGTCCATGAGACCTTCACCAGCCGCGTGACGCTCGATCGCGGGAAGCAGGAGATACTCGTCGAGTATCTCCAAGGCCCGTTCCGCAAAATGAACAACCGCTGGAGTTTTTTGCCGGCAGGAGAAGCCGGCTGCGACGTCGAGTTCTTCATTATCTACGAATTTCGCAGCCGCACCCTCGGGCTTCTGATGGGTGCCATGTTCGAGACCGCCTTTCGCCGCTTCTCCGCGGCCTTCGAGCGGCGCGCCGATCAGGTCTATGGCGCACGACCCGCTTAGGGCGGGATGTCGCTCGCTTGATATGGATCAACGCCAAAATCAGCTTGTCGGCTATTTTGCATGGAGGTTTCGAGAGAACCGCAGGGCAGGCGCCATGACGTTTGGCTTTTTTCAGCGTTGCGTCGTTGAGAGGCCCACGCTAAGGAAAAAATAGATGATAATTCGGCTCATCGGAACGCTGGCACTTCTTGCTAGCTTCGGGCTTGGCGCCCTGGCGAACCAATTTCTCGAGACCCAAGCGTCTCCGCCGGCCTATTTCGTGACGCTGTTTGGCGGGCAGTCAGACCAGGAAATCATGGATACCGATTATCCATCGCTCTCGCCCGGATCCTTTCAACAGTTCGGCGGCCGCTACATCATCCATACCGGAAGAACGATCACTTTCGACGGGCAGCCGCCGATGCAAATTGTCGTTGTCGCGTTTGACAGCATGGAGAAGCTACAAGCTTGGCATCAGTCCGATGCATTCAACACTTTGTATGACATTCACAAGATCTCAAGTGTACGTGCTTTCGCGGTTAAAGGGGTGGCTTCTGAGGCTGCGTCGGTCAACAGCAGCATTTCACAACAGTGAAGGAGTGTTTTGCCGGTCCTTCCAGCGGTGTGCTCTGTTTCAATCCGATACGTTTTCGGCAAGCATTTCGAGAAGCGCCAGCGCCTCGGCAACCGAGCGCAACCGCACGCGGCCGCGGCCGATCTTGCCAAATCGGCGGTGGCGAGCGAGACGCCGTCCCTCGCGGCTGGCAGCGGCAAAGTAGACAAGCCCAACGGGCTTTCGCGCCGATCCGCCGCCAGGGCCGGCGATACCGGTGATCGACACCGCAAGGTCCGCTTGCGAATTTTCCAGCGCGCCTTTTGCCATCGCTGCCGCGGTCTCGCGACTGACGGCGCCGTAACGCGTCAGCGTCGCCGCTGGCACGCCGAGCAGTTCGTGCTTGGCTTCATTCGAATAAGTGACAAAGCCGCAATCGACCACGTCGGAGGACCCTGCAATCTCGGTCAAGGCCGCGGCAACGAGCCCGCCGGTGCAGGATTCCGCGGTGGCGATACGCAGCCCGCGCACTCGGCACAGATCGAGCACCCGCCGTGCGGTGCGGCGCAGCGCCTCGTCGATCATGCGCCACTCCACGGCAATCGGATCGTCGCCGTCGCCATCGCAACGATGCCCTCGCCGCGTCCGGTAAAGCCGAGCGTTTCGCTGGTTGTCGCTTTGACCCCAACGCGTTCTACTGCAATCCCGGCGATCGCCGCGACGCGTGCGCGCATGGCGTCACGGTGCGGCGAGACGCGCGGCGCCTCGCACACAACCGTCACATCGAGATGGGCGATGATGCCGCGGCGCGCGCGCACCCGCTCGCAAGCAAAAGCGAGAAAGCGGTCCGACGATGCGCCCTTCCATTGCGGATCAGACGGCGGAAAGTGCGTGCCAATATCGCCGTCGGCGAGCGCGCCGAGAATGGCGTCGACCAGCGCATGCAGCGCCACGTCGGCGTCCGAATGCCCGGTCACGCCCCGCGCGTGCGGAATTCGCACGCCTCCCAGCATGACATGATCGCCATCAACGAAGGCATGCACATCGAAACCATTTCCGGTGCGCACATCGGCCAGACCGGCCAGGTACAAAACTTCGGCGCGGGTAAAATCGTCGTTGGTCGTCACCTTCAGATTGCCGGCTTCGCCTTCGAACACGCTGACGCGGTGGCCGGCCCATTCGGCAAGCGCGGCATCGTCGGTAAAGCTGTCGAGACCGGCTGCGGCGGCGCGGCGATGCGCATCGAGGATCAGATCGAAAGCGAACGCCTGCGGTGTCTGCACGATGCGCAACCGATTGCGGTCGAGGGTTTCCACGACAATCGCCCGGCCGTCGATTGCCTTCACCGTATCGGCAACGGCAATGCCCGGCACGGCGGCGCCCGCCGTCTTACCCGCGGCGATGGCGCGGTCGACCAGGGCGCCGCTGAGAAACGGCCGTGCCGCGTCGTGAATGAGGACCAAATCGGGCGCGCGGGCAGCCAGAGCTTCAAGCCCGGCGCGCACTGAGGCCTGACGCGTTGCGCCGCCTGGAACCGGCGCCGGCAATTTTTCGAGGCCCGCAGTCGCGGCTCGATAAAGGCTCTCGTCGCCCGCATTGATGACTGGCTGCACAACGCCGACCTGCGGATGATTGAGGAACGCCCGCAATGTCGGCCGGATCATCGGCTCGCCGGCAATGTCGCGATATTGCTTTGGCACATCGCCGCCGGCGCGCTCGCCGCGCCCGGCCGCAACGACGATGGCAGCTACCGTACCCGTCATGAATTCACAGCTCCCCGGTCTGCGATGGCTTTAGCGCATGTCTCCGCGATCTGCGAATTGGCCGTCAGGCCGGCCAGGAAAAGGCTTAGAAACCACCTGTGCGACGAACCGTTCGCAGATTTGCACAGGTTAGTTATATTGCAGTGCAGCACTTGCGCTCTCCGGTATTTTGGCTAAACTCTATGCAACAATTCAGTGACGCCTATTTAGTGTGCAAATGACCTCTTGCCCTCAATCAATCCCGAAAAGCGCCCGGGAGCTCAGAATCGGAGCGGTGAAGATACCGAATCCGGTCCTTCTCGCCCCCATGTCGGGGATTAGCGACGCCCCGTTCCGGCGCCAAGTCGAGGCGCTGGGTGCTGGCCTTGTCATCTCGGAAATGACTGCTTGTGCAGCACTTGCCGCGGGCAAGCGCAACGCACGCCGCCGGGTCCAGGGGCAGGGCGGACTGCTGCTTGTGGTCCAGCTTGCCGGCTGCGAAGCCCATTGGATGGCCGAAGGCGCGCGCATCGCCGAGGGCGCCGGCGCAGCAATCATCGATATCAATATGGGTTGCCCCGCCAAGCACGTCACCAACGGCGAGTCCGGTTCGGCGCTGATGCGCGATCTCGATAACGCGCTCGGACTGATCGAAGCGGTCGTGCAGGCGGTAAATGTTCCGGTCACGCTGAAAATGCGGCTGGGCTGGGATGATGATTCCCGCAACGCCCCGGAGCTGGCGCGGCGGGCCGAAGCGGCCGGGGTAGTGATGGTCACGGTGCATGGCCGCACCCGCTGCCAATTCTATAATGGGCGCGCCGACTGGCCTGCGGTGCGCTCCGTCAAACAGAGCGTATCGATACCGGTCGTGGTCAACGGCGACGTCCAAAGCTTCGGCGATGCCGACGCGGCGCTTGCGGCCTCCGGCGCCGACGCGGTGATGGTCGGCCGCGGCGCGCAGGGTAGACCATGGTTTCCAGGCCAGCTCGCGCATTATCTCGCGACCGGTGAACGCAGAGCGTCTCCCCCGCTCGACGATCAGCTCGCATTGGTCAGCGAACTCTACGATGAAATTCTATCCCATTACGGTGTCGATATCGGCGTGCGCCACGCGCGTAAGCATTTGGGGTGGACGCTCGACAGCGCCGCGGCGGCCGCAGGCGCGCCGCTGCAACTTCTGAAGACCCACCGTGGCGGCGTGTTGACCTGTACCGACCCAATGCTGGCACGGCGCCGCCTCACCGAGGCGTTCGACGCATTCGGCGGATTGCCCGTGGCCTTAAGGAGCGCGGCATGAGCGCGGTCGAGTCGCTGCCAATCGCGTCGGCCGCCGACGCGGTGCTTAACGCGCTGCCGCATCCCGTCATCGTCGTGTCGTCGGACGGCAAAGTGGTCGACGCCAACGTCGCCGCGGAATCATTTTTCGAGGTCTCGGCGCCGCTGTTACGGCGACATCTGCTGCGCGACCTGGTGCCGTTCGGAAGCCCGTTGCTCACGCTGATCGAGCAGGTGCGCAAACGCGGCGCCGCCGTCAACGAATACAAGGTCGATCTCGGCACGCCGCGCAATCCCGGCGACCGGCTGGTCGATCTGCACGTCGCCCCGCTGCCGGAGCAGACCGACTACGTCGTGGTGATGCTGCAGGAACGCACCATTGCCGATAAGATGGACCGCCAGCTTACCCATCGCGGCGCTGCGCGCTCGGTGACCGCGCTTGCCGCCATGCTCGCCCACGAAATCAAGAATCCGCTGTCCGGCATCCGCGGCGCCGCTCAGCTTCTCGAGCAATCGGTGAACGACGACGACCGCACACTGACGCGGCTGATTTGCGACGAAGCCGACCGTATCGTGAAGCTGGTCGATCGCATGGAGGTCTTCACCGACGAGCGCCCGATCGAGCGCGAGCCGATCAATATTCATGTGGTGCTCGAACACGTCAAACGTCTGGCGCAATCCGGATTCGCCCGGCACATCAAGTTCATCGAGGATTACGATCCGTCGCTGCCTCCGGTGCTGGCGAACCGCGATCAGCTCATCCAAGTGTTTTTGAACCTCATCAAGAACGCCGCCGAATCAATCGGGGAAAACACCTCGGGCGGCGAAATCGCGCTGACCACGGCGTTCCGGCCCGGCGTACGGCTGTCGTTGCCGGGAGCCAATACCCGCGTATCGTTGCCGCTTGAATTCTGCGTCCGCGACAACGGACCGGGCGTGCCCGACGAGCTGATGCCGCATTTGTTCGATCCCTTCGTCACCACCAAGCCGAGTGGATCTGGTCTCGGGCTTGCGCTGGTCGCCAAGATTGTCGGCGACCACGGCGGCATCATCGAATGCGAATCGCAGCCCCGCCGCACAACCTTTCGCATCCTCATGCCGAAATATACCGCGCTGCGGAGCGGTGATTCCGCCGAGCCGGACGGGGTCCTTCAGCCACAAGGAAAGCATTGATGCCCGCGGGAAGCATTCTCGTCGCCGACGACGATGCGGCGATTCGGACGGTGCTCAATCAGGCGCTGTCGCGCGCCGGTTACGAGGTCCGCTCGACCGGCAATGCCGCAACATTGTGGCGCTGGATCAGCCAGGGCGACGGTGATCTGATCATCACCGACGTGCTGTTGCCCGACGAGAGCGCCTTCGACCTGTTGCCGCGCATCAAGAAGGCGCGGCCGAACTTACCGATCATCGTCATGAGCGCGCAGAACACGTTCATGACGGCCATTCGCGCATCCGAGCGCGGCGCCTACGAATATCTGCCGAAACCCTTCGATCTCAAGGAACTGACCGCGATCATCGGCCGCGCGCTGTCGGAGCCGAAGGAGAAGGCGCGACCGCCCGCCAAGGTCGAGGATTTCGAGTCCATTCCGCTGGTCGGCCGCTCGCCGGCGATGCAGGAAATCTATCGCGTGCTGGCGCGGCTGATGCAGACCGACCTCACGGTCATGATCTCCGGCGAGTCCGGCACCGGCAAAGAGCTGGTGGCGCGCGCGCTGCATGACTATGGCAAACGCCGTAACGGACCGTTCGTCGCCATCAACATGGCGGCGATCCCGCGCGATCTGATCGAATCCGAATTGTTCGGCCACGAGAAGGGCGCCTTCACCGGCGCCAATACGCGCAGCTCCGGCCGCTTCGAGCAGGCCGAAGGCGGCACGCTGTTCCTCGACGAAATCGGGGACATGCCGATGGAAGCGCAGACCCGGCTCCTTCGCGTATTGCAGCAGGGTGAATACACCACGGTCGGCGGCCGCACTCCGATCAAAGCCGACGTGCGCATCATCGCGGCCACCAACAAGGACCTGCGCCAGCTCATCCAGCAGGGCCTGTTCCGCGAGGATTTGTTCTTCCGGCTCAATGTCGTGCCGCTGCGGCTGCCGCCGCTGCGCGAGCGCACCGAGGACATACCGGATCTGATCCGGCACTTCTTCACAGTGGTGGAGCGTGAAGGACTGCCGGCGAAGCAGATCGATCAAGCCGCGGTCGAACGGCTGAAGCGGCACCGCTGGCCGGGCAATGTGCGCGAACTGGAAAATCTGGCGCGCCGACTCGCCGCGCTCTATCCGCAGGAGACGATCACCGCCGCCGTGGTCGATGCCGAGCTTTCGCAACCGGTACTGGCGTCGCCTGGCGAGACCAGAAGCAACGACGAAAACCTCTCCGGCGCGGTCGAGCGCCACCTGGCGCGCTATTTTGCCGGATTCGACGACAGTCTGCCGCCGCCCGGCCTTTATCACCGCATCCTGCGGGAGGTCGAAGGCCCGCTTTTGTCCGCAGCGCTGACGGCAACCCGCGGCAACCAGATCCGCGCCGCCGATCTGCTCGGCGTCAACCGCAACACGCTACGTAAGAAGATCCGCGATCTGGACATCCAGGTTTACCGCACCAGCAGCGGTTAAGCGGCGCAGAGCGGGCATAAACGGCAAATCGGCTGCCAGTGAGCGGATGTGGCCAAGGCTGCCAGCAACCGCCTAGCAATTGTCGCAATTCAGCAAC
>Ga0182024_10001709_pt1 | contig 55775 bp, 58 predicted proteins | sample P32metaG_FD_120480 | JGI IMG/M metagenome (GOLD analysis project Ga0182024, IMG submission 120480) | Permafrost microbial communities from Stordalen Mire, Sweden - P3-2 metaG (Illumina Assembly) | ecosystem: Environmental > Terrestrial > Soil > Wetlands > Permafrost | place: Sweden: Stordalen...
GCGGCAAACCGCGGGGTGTTGATCTGGAGCCCGATCGTCGAGACGTTGACGATGTGGCCGGCGCCGCGCTCGCGCATGATCGGCAGCAGATCGAGGATCAGCTTCACCGGCGCGAAGTAGTTGAGCGCCATCGTGCGCTGGTAGTCGTGGAAACGGTCGTAGGAGCGGTTGACCGAACGCCGGATCGACTTGCCCGCGTTGTTGACGAGCACGTCGACGTGGTCGTGCTCGGCCAGGACCTCCTTGGCCATCCGGTCGACGTCGTCGGGGTTCGAGAGGTCACACGGGTGGACGTAGGCGGTTCCGCCGCCGTCCTCGACCTCGTCGGCGACCTCCTCGAGCTTCTCCCGCGTGCGCGCCACCAGCAGCACCGTGGCGCCCGCCGCCCCGAGCTGCGTGGCCACCGAGGCCCCGATTCCCGAGGACGCGCCCGTGATCAGGATGATCCGGCCCTTGACAGCATCATTGAGCGAGGGGGCCAGGATCCCGCCGGCGCCTGGGACGCGTTGGCCGAACGCGCGCAGGGTACGGATGCCGCCGAACGCGATGTCACTCAGGTCCGGTGCCATGGCCGCGAGCATATAGCCGAGCCGGGGCCCACGTCCAACTTCAGGGGCATCAGCGTTTGCGGGTGAGCTTGCCGACCAGCAGTTCCACCGAGCGCTCGAGGTCAGAGAGAGTTGCCTGCTCAACGCTGGAGATTCCGAGCTTGCAGTTCAGCCACGCGTTTATCTCCCGATGACTGGTTCCGTCGCGGCGTCTGACCTCCGAGACCAGCCGGTGGCGCTCGTCGCGTAGGCGGGCCCGGCGCTCGAAGGCGGGTACCTGCGACTCGCCATCGCGGGTCTCGCTGCCGTCCGGGGCAGCGGTGAGCACCGACGTCTTGGCGGGCGCGGGTGAGCCGAACAGCGTCATCTGGGGCGCCACGTCGGCGCTCAGGGGCACGAACTCCGGAGCGGGACTCGGCTCGGTCTCTCGGCGCGGCTCTCGCTCGGTTTGCTCTTCGGCTCCGAGGCCGTCACCCTCGCCCGGACGGCGCAGAGCCCGTGTCACCTCCTGCTCGATCGTCGCCGCGTGGTCGCGCAGCACCGGGTCGGCGGGAACGTAGAGCCAGCTCGGTGCGATCGGGGTCCGGGGAAGAGTGCGCACGAACCGGCCCACGATCTGGCGGAAGATGAGCGGCGTCTTGGCGGCGGTGGCATACACGCCGACGCGCAGGCGCGGGATGTCGACCCCCTCGGAGACCATGTTCACGGCCACGATCCACGGATCGGTGGAATTGGTGAACGCGGTCAGCTTGGCCGCGGCCCGGGGCTCGGCGTGGAGCACCACCAGGGGGACCCTTCCGGTCGCTTCGCGCAGCAGCTTGGCGATCCGGCGGGCGTGCTCGGAGTCGGCCGCGACCACCAGCCCTCCGGCGTCGCGATGTCCCTCCTGGCGGATCGCCTTCAGCTTGGCATCGGCCTCGCGCAGGATGCGCTGGAGCCCGTCGGGCAGCTCGGTCGAGATCGCGGTCCGGTAGCGGCGACTGGCCTCACGGGTGGAGAGCACCGTCTCGAAGCTCGACTCGATGACGTCGTCGCCGCTGCGCCAGGAGAGCGTCCCGTCGTAGGCGACGAAGCAGACGGGCCGGCAGACGCCGTCGGCCACGGCCTCGGCATAGGTGTAGGTGGTGTCGGGCTCGGCCAGGCCGTAGGCGTCGTAGCTGACGCCGGGAATCGGGGTGGCATCTGACCGGAACGGGGTGCCCGACAGCAGCAGCCACCTCGGACTGGAGGCGAACGCCTTTGAGAACCCGACGCCCCAGCTGAGATCCTCGCCGAGGTGGTGGGCCTCGTCGGCGATGACCAGCGTGCGCCTGGGCAGCGTTCGCCCCCAGCGAGCGGGGGCCTTGGCGATCCGCGCGTAGGTGACGGCGACGCCGTGAAAGCCGGCGGGCGGCCGGGGTGAATCCGCGTCGGGCGCCAGGTCGACGCCGAGCCCGTCGGCGGCGCGGGCCCACTGGCGGGTGAGGGGCGCCGTCGGGCAGGTGACCACCACGGCGCTGATCGTGCCGGCGGCCAGCTGGGCACGGGCGTACTGCAGCGCGGGGCGAGTCTTGCCCGCCCCGGGAGCGGCCGAGACCAGGAACGGCCCCTCGTCCCAGCTCGCCATCTCCTCCAGGGCCCGGCGCTGCCAGGCGCGCAGCGGGGAGCGGTTGGACTGGGGACGGGGGGGTGGCACGGATCGGGCATCGTGAAGGACGGCCCGGACGAAAGCGGCCTCTCCTCGTCCGCCGGTCCGGGCAGGGACGCGGTGGCGGTTTCAGAGGTGGAATTCGTCCGGCGGACGTGCGAACATACGTTCGGATGATCGTCTGTGTCCTGATCCCGCGCTTTGCGCTCACCACCGCCCTGGGCGATCGCCGCGAGCTGTTGCAGGGACCGGTGGCCCTGGCGCCCGAACCCGGCTCCGCCGGTCAGGGTGGCGCTCAGAAGGTGGGAGAAGTATCGCTCGCCGCCGAGGCGTTCGGAATCCATCCCGGCATGCGCATGGGCGAGGCGCTTGCCCGCTGTCCGCAGCTGACGCTCATCGCCCCTGATCCCGCCGGCGTGGCCGACTTCTGGGAGCGACTGCTCGTGCGCCTGGAGTCGGTCGGAGCCGCTGTCGAGCCCGAGCGCCCGGGGCTCGTGTGCTTCGACGGCCGGGGACTGCTGGCGCTGCACGGGGGGATCGAGGGGGTGCTGGGGGCGGCCCGGCGCGCGCTGCGCGTTCCCGCCCGCTTCGGGGTGGCTCCCTCGCGCTTTGCCTCGGTGGCGGCGGCGACCCGGGCGCGAGCGCGCCGTCCGGAGATCGTGGCCGGAGGGCGACTTGGATCTGAGCCCGCCGCCCGGGTGGGGTCTGCGAGCTCGGCTGACCGCGAGGGATCAGGCCCTGTCGCCCGGGAGCGCTCGCGGGCCTATCTGGCCCCCCTGCCCGTCTCCCTGCTGCGGGCTCGACCGGCGCTCGCCGACCTGCCGGAGGCGCTCGAGCGGCTGGGGGTGAGGACGCTCGGAGAGCTCGCGGATCTGCCGGCGGCGGCGCTCGCCGACCGCTTCGGCAGACTGGGCCTGGTCGCTCACGAGCTCGCCCGGGGAGGCGACAGCGCGCTGTCGCCGCGTCCGGCGAGCGAATTCCTACGCGAGGCGCTGGAGCTGCCCGAGGCGGCATCCGGCATGCAGCTCGAGCGCGGCCTCGGCCTGCTGGTCGATCGCCTGCTGGCTCGCCGCGAGCGTCGCGGACGGACGCTGCGTGCGGTCGTGATCTCCGCCGTGCTGGTCGAGCGGGGAGGGACCTGGCGCGAGCAGGTCGTGTTCCGGGAGGCGCTGGCCGATCCGGTGCGGATGCGGCTGGCGCTCGCCCCGCGCCTGGCTCTGATGCCGGCGCCGGCCGAGGTGATGAGGCTCTCGGTCGAGCGCTTCGGTCCGCTGGCCAGCGATCAGCGGGCGCTGCTCGACGATCCGGCTGCGGCCCGGGCGGCGCGGTTGCGTGAGGCGATCCGCCAGGCGCGGGCGGCGGCCGGGCCCGACGCCGCGCTGCGAGTGCTCGAGGTGGATCCGGACTCGCGCTTTCCCGAGCGCCGCGCGGTCCTGGCCCCGTTCGAGGGTTGATGATGCTGCCCACGATCGAACCTCGGGCCGGGATCGGCCCTTAGGCATGGCCGGCCCCCGCCGCCTGTCGGTGCCCCGCCGGGTCGCCGTCCGCGCCGCCGACGACGGCCAACCCGTGGTCATCGACAGCCGGGAGGTGGACGCGGTGCGCGAATCGTGGCTGATCGAGGATCGATGGTGGACCGAACGGCCGTTACGCCGACGCTACTGGGAGATCGTCACCACCTGCGGACGGGACGAGATCGTCTTTCACGACCTGATCAGCGGGAGGTGGTGGCGCCAGCGGTGAGCCGGCGGTGGCGCCGGCGGTGGGGTCGAGGGTGAGCCAGCTGTGGGGTCGACGGTCAGCCGGCGGCGGGTGGCGGGGCGGCGGCGAGGCCGAATGTTGCGTCGTAGACTGGATGGCCGCGATGCCCGAAGCCCGTACCCAAACAGATCCCGGCCAGGTCGCGATCGGGACCTGGAGCGGCGGACGCTTCATGCACTTCGGCGAGCCGATCGACGACGAGCGCTTCCTGGCCCTGGTCGCCCCCGACGACGCGATCTCGACCGTGCTCACCGCCGACGTATACGGCACCGGCGATGCCGACCGGATGCTCGGGCGAGCGATTGCCGGCCGCCGCCGCCAGGACATGTGCATCGTCGGCGCCGTCGGCCATGACTTCTACCAGGGGGAGCGAAACGGGTCCAAGGGCTTTCCGCGTTTCACCGATCCGGGGCTACGGGGCCCGGAGAGCTATGCCGACTACCTGCGGATGGCCACCGAGCGCAGCCTGGAGCGCTGCGGGATCGACGCCTTCGACCTCCTGCTCCTGCACAACCCCGACCGCATCGGATACACCAGCGAGTCGGTCTGGCAGGGGATGGCGAGCCTGCGCGACGCCGGCCTGACCCGGATGCTCGGAGTCGCCCCCGGTCCGGCCAACGGCTTCACCGTTGACCTCATCGACTGTCTGGAGCGCTTCGGCGCGCTGATCGACTGGGGGATGATCATCCTCAACCCGCTCGAGCCATGGCCCGGCGAGCTGTGCCTCGGCGCAGCGGCCGCCGCCGACGTGAAGCTCATCACTCGCGTCGTGGACTACGGCGGCCTGTTCTTCGGCGACCTGTACCCGGGGCAGGACCTGGCCCGCGGCGACCACCGGGGCTTTCGCCCGCCGGGCTGGATCGAGGCCGGCCGGCAACGACTCCAAGCGCTTGCGCCCATCGCGGAGGGGGCCGATCTGACGATGATCCAGCTCGCGTGCCAGTGGAACCTCGCCCACGGCCCGGTGGCCTGCACGGCGCCGACCCTGATCCAGGAGGTCGGACCGCAGGCGCGCACGATCGAGGACAAGCGCGCCGAGCTGGCCGCGCTCCCGCCCGAGCTTCGACTCACCGAGGCCGACGTCGCCAGCATCCGCGAGCTCGGTGACAACACCGGGTCGATGCTGCTCAAGGGCGCCAGTCCGCAGCACTCCGGCGACGAGCAGCCGGACCGCTGGACGCTGGACGAGCGGCTCGCCGTGGTCGCGCGCCGCTGGCAGATCGAGCCCGAGCGCGACCTCACCCAGCGGGTGGCGGCATGAGCTTTCCGCTGACCGGCACCTGCCTGTGCGGGTCGGTGCGCTTCGAGGTCTCAGAGCCCTTCGTGTCCTCGAACTACTGCCATTGCACGCGCTGCCAGAGACGCACCGGGACCGGGGCCTCGGCCAACGCGCGGGCCCGCTCGGACTCGTTCCGGATCCTGTCCGGAGAGGACCGGCTCCGCTCCTACAAGCCCGACACCGGAGCCGAGAAGTTCTTCTGCGGAGACTGCGGCTCGGCGCTCTTCAGCCGCAATCCCAGCGACACCGAGCACGTCGGCGTGCGCCTCGGCGCGCTTGACGACGATCCGGGGATCAGGCCCGCCGCCCGCCAGTTCGTCGCCTACGCGGCGGCGTGGGAGGAGATCCCCGAGGACGGGCTGCCGCGTCACCCGGAGCGCCAGCCGCCGGGCTAGCCGGGACCGACTCGCTGACCGCTCAGGCGCCCGGAGCCTGGGCTTCACGCGCACCGGCCTCGAGGGCCCTCCGCCTAGCGCGCCTCGGCCTCGAGCGCCTTCGCCTTGCGCGCCTGGGCCGCGACGGCCTCATCGCGCATCCACTCACAGCCGACCGACAGGTCCTGGACTCCCATCGCGGCGGCCGCGTTGAGCCACATCCCGTAACTGAAGAAGTCATCGATCCTCTCGGGCGGGGCATCTGACAGGCGCACCACGAGCGCCACCAGGCGTGCGTAGTTGGCGCGTACGTGCTCGCGGATGACCTCGTCGTCACAGGCCGCGTAGGCCTGGTGCTGGAGCATCAAGTAATCGCGCTCGGACTCCAGGATCTCGACGTAGGCCAGCCCCATCGCCTTGAGCACGTCAGTGTCGGGCAGTGCGATCGCCGGATCGAACTCCTCGGCGGCGCGCGCGAACGTGTCGCTGACGTGCTCAAAGCAGCGCTGCACGGCGGCCATGAAGAGCTCCCGTTTTGAGCCGAAGAGGCTGAAGACATAGGGCTGAGCGACACCGACGCGGCGCGCGATCCGGTCCACGGGCGTGCCGTGCAGACCGCCGCGCGCGAACTCGTGGACGGCGGCCTCGATCAGCGCGTCCCGGCGCTCGGAGGCCGGGACGCGGTGGCGAGAGGTCTTCCCGGTGGTCTTGGAGGTGGTGGCCATTTTTTCGCTCAGCGATCGTACGCCACGCTCAAGCGGTCAGGGGAGCCAGGTCCGGGCTCAGCGATCCCTCGCGCTCGGCGGCTTCGACGGCGGCCTGCGCCACCGCCGTGGACCGGGTGCTGAACGGGAGCACCACTGGGATCAGCGCTCCCACCCCGAGGACCGCCGCGCCGATCCACAACGCCGGTGTCAGGCCGTTGACGAACTCCTGGGGGGATCCGTAGCCACCGTGGCTGGTGAACACAGTCGCCAGGACCGAGACCCCGAGCACGCCGCCGAGCTCGCGGATCGCGTTGGTGGCGCCCGAGGCCTGACCGGCCTGGTCGGTGCGCACCGAGGCCAGGACGGCGTTGGCCGCTGGGGCGAACACCAGCGCCATGCCCGCTCCGCCCAGGATGAACGGCCCGAGCAAGCTCGTGTAGGCCACATGCACGCTGGTCAGTGCGGCCAGCCAGCCCAGCGCGATCCCCTGCAGCGCCAGGCCGCCCGCCATGAACAGACGGCTGCCGTAGCGCTCGGAGAAGAAGCCGGCCAGCGGTGCGACGACCATCGTCGCGCCCGTCCAGACGAGCAGCTTGACCCCGGCCTGCAGAGGGGAATTCCCGAGGACGTTCTGGAGAAACTGGCTCAGGAAGAAGATCGAGCCGAACATCCCGAAGTACATCGCCAGCGAGACAACGTTGGTGACGGCGAAACCGCGCTTGGCGAAGAAGCTCATCGGCAGCATCGGGGCCGCCGTGCGCCGCTCATGGAGGACGAAGGCGATGACCAGGGCCGCGCCGGCGATCAGCGAGAACAGCACCTGGGCGCTGGTCCAGCCCAGCGACTGGCTGCGGACGAGACCGAAGACAATCCCGAACAGGCCCGAGGATCCGAGGGTCAGCCCGCCGAGATCGAGGTCCTTGGAGGGGCCATGGCTCTCGGACAGGCGCATGCCGGCCAGCGGCACCAGCGTGAGTCCGATCGGAACGTTGATCCAGAAGATCCAGTGCCACGAAGCCGCCTGGACGACGGCGCCGCCGACGAGCGGGCCGAGGGCGACCGCGATGCCGCTGATCCCCGACCAGACGCCGATCGCCACGCCCCGCCGGTCAGGCGGGAAGGCATCTGCGAGAAGCGTGAGCGTCAGCGGGGTGGCGATCGCGGCGCCGATGCCCTGGGTTGCCCGGGCGACGATCAGCAGGCCGATGGAGGGAGCGAGCGCCGCGGCGGCTGACGACACCGTGAACAGCGCGATGCCGGTCATGAACATGCGCTTGCGCCCGAAGCGGTCGCCGAGCGCCGCTCCGGTCAGCAGCAGGACGGCGTAGGAGAGGGTATAGGCGTTGACCGTCCATTCCAGAGCCTGGATCGAGGCTCCGAGCGAGCGGTGGATGCTCGGGAGGGCGACGCTCACGACGAGGTTGTCGAGAACGACCATGAAGAGCCCGATCGAGACGATTGCGAGGGTCCAGCCCCGTCTGCGTGAGTCCGACATGCTGCCTCCTTCGATCTTGATTAGTGACTGCTAACTAGCCTGGTGCGGGTAGCTTAGCAGTCGCTAATAACTTGTCAAGCGTCCTAGCGGACTCGGCATCTGTCGCCTCCGGGTGCGAACATATGTTCGGCAATGTACGCGGAGCTCCACTGCCACTCGGCCTTCTCGTTTCTGGACGGCGCCTCGCTTCCCGATGAGCTGGTTCCGGCCGCGCTCGAGCTCGGCTATGAGACGGTGGCCCTGACCGACCACAACTCGGTTTCGGGCTCGATGGAGTTCGCCGTCAGTGCGCGGGCTCTGGGCCTGCGTCCCATCCACGGGGCGGAGATCGACCTCGACGATGGGCGCCACCTCACGCTGCTGGTCGCCGACGCCCGGGGATGGTCGAACTTGTGCCGCATCCTGACTCGCGCCCACGCGCATACGCGCGACGGCCGGCCGGGGGCGCCGCCCTCGCCGCCCAGCACCCCGCTGCAGACCGTCCTCGAGCACGCCGAGGGCCTGGTCTGCCTGAGCGGCTGCGCGCTGCGCGGCATCCACGACGAGCCGACCCTGCGGCGGCTGCTTCAGACGTTCGGGCCCGAGCGGCTGCGGATCGAGCTGCAGCGGCCCTTCCTGCGTGACGACCGAGCACGCAACCGGAGGCTGAAGGACCTGGCGCGACGGCTGAGAGTGGCGTGCGTGGCCACCGGCAACGTGCATGCCCATGCCCGCTCACGGGCGCCGCTGCAGGACGCGCTGGTGGCCGTGCGGCTGCACGGCACGCTGGACTCCACAGAGCCGCAGCGGCGGGGAAACTTCAGCCACGTGCTCGCGTCCCCCCAGGCGATGGCGGCGCGCTTTGCCGAGCACCCGGAGGCGGTGGCCGAGACGGCGAGGCTGGCCGACAGCCTGCGCTTCGACCTCGGCTCAGATCTCGGCTACCGCTATCCGGGCGCCGAGGACGACTCCGCGATGAGCAAGCTGGCCGAGCTCTGCGATGCCCGGATGGATCGCTATGACACCGCGGCGCCCGACGTCCGCGACCGGGCGCGCTCGCGCCTGGGGGAGGAGCTGCGGATCATCGACTCGCTGGGCCTGCCGGGCTTCTTCCTCCTGCACCACGACATGCTCGAGCTCGCCCGAGAGGTCGCCGCGGAGGTGCGTGGTCCAGAAAGCGCTCGCGCGTTGCTGCCGCCGGGCCGCGGGCGGGGGTCGAGCGTCTCCTCGATCGTCTGCTTTCTGACCGGGCTCTCGCACGTCGACCCGATCGCCAACGAGCTGCTGATCGGGCGCTTTCTCAACGAGGAGCTGACCTCGCTGCCCGACATCGACCTCGACTTCCCCCGGGACATCCGAGAGCAGCTGATCCCACGCGTCCACGAGCGCTACGGCCGGGATCGCTCGGCGCTGGTGGCAGCCTTTCCCACCTACCGCGCCCGAGGCGCGATCCGGGAGCTGGGCAAGGCACTCGGACTGCCGCCGGGAGAGATCGAGCGGGTGGCGAGGGGCAGCGAAGGGTGGAGCGCTCGCGACGTCGGCAAGGACATCGAGAGCACTGGACGGCAGGGGCTGACGGGACGCTGGGAGTGGCTGGCCCGCCTGTCGGCCGAGGCGCACGGGCTGCCGCGCCATCTGTCCCAGCACTCGGGCGGGATGATCGTCGCCACCCGGCCGCTGATCGACTGCTGTCCGGTCGTGCCGGCCGCCATGGAGGGTCGCCAGATCGCCCAGTGGGACAAGGACTCCTGCTCGGATGCGGGCTTTCTGAAGATCGACCTGCTCGGCCTCGGGATGCTGTCGGCGGTGGAGCGCTCGGTCGAGCTGATCGCTCGGACCCGCGGGGAACGTATCGATCTCTCGAGGATCCCCTATGACGATCCGGCCACCTACGAGTGCATCCAGAACGCCGAGACCACCGGCGTGTTCCAGATCGAGAGCCGGGCGCAGATGGCGTCGCTGCGGCGCACCCGGCCCGAAAATTTGACCGACATCACGGTCCAGGTCGCGATCGTCCGCCCGGGACCGATCCAGGGCGGGGCGGTCAACCCGTACATCGAGCGTCGCCAGCGACTGCGTGTGGACCCCGACTACGTGGTGCCCTACGACCACCCCTCGCTCAAGGAGCCCCTGGGCGAGACGCTGGGCACGATCATCTTCCAGGACCAGGTGATCGAGGTCTCGATCGCCTTCGCGGGCTTCGGGATCGGGGAGGCCGAGGGCCTGCGGCGGGCCATGAGCCGCAAGCGCTCCGAAGCGGCCATCCAGGCCTACCACGACCGCTTCGTCAATGGCGCTCAGCGCAAGCACGGGGTCGACGCCGGCACCGCCGAACGGGTGTGGGAGATGGTCAAGGGGTTCTCGGGCTTTGGCTTCCCCAAAGCCCACGGCGCCGCCTTCGGACTGCTCGCCTACCAGTCAACCTGGCTGCGCGTCCACTACTCCCGGGAGTTCCTGTGTTCGCTGCTCAACGAGCAGCCAATGGGCTTCTATCCGCCTGACGCGCTCGTTCACGAGGCGCAGCGGCGGGGAATCGAGGTCGAGTCTCCCGATGTCAACGAGAGCGGGGCGGAGTGCGAGATCGCCGATACGGAGCCACCGCGGGTCCGCATCGGGCTTGGCTATGTCCGAGGGGTGCGCCAGCAGGAGGTGACCGAGCTGGTCGCGGCGCGGCGGGCGGGCGGGCGCTTTCGCAGCCTCTCGGACCTCGCCTCGCGGGCGGGGCCGAGCGCCTCCTCGCTGGAGCTGCTGGCCTGGTCGGGGGCGTGTGACTCGCTCGCCATGGCGGACGCCGAGGCCCATGGCGCCGCCCGATCGCCGGACGGTGTCAGCGGTACCCGGGCGGGGAGCGCCCGCCGGATAGCCCTCTGGCAGCTGGGCGTGATGGCGCCGGGACGGCGCGTGCCCGGCGGCACCCAGCTGGCGCTCCCGCTCGACCTGCCGTCCCCGCCGGCGTTACGCGAGCTCACCGAATGGGAGCGGATGCTCGCCGATTACAGCGCCATCGGCCTGACGACGCGCACGCACCCGCTGGCCCTCCTGCGCGAGCGGATGGCCGGCGGAATCGTGAGCAGCCGCGATCTCGAACACCTCGAGCACGGCCGGCGCGTGCGCATCGGGGGACTGGTCGTAGCTCGCCAGCGTCCCGGCACGGCCAGCGGCGTGGTCTTCATCCTGCTCGAGGACGAGTACGGGACGATCAACCTGATCGTCCCGCCCCCGGTCTACGAGCGTCACCGTCTGACGGTCAGGACCGAGCCGCTGATGCTCGTCGAGGGCAAGCTCGAGCGCTTCGCGGCGGGTGGCGGGGCCATCAACGTGCTGGTCGACCGGGTGGGCTCGATCGACGCGCCTGATCGGGTGCTCGCGGACATCAAGGACTTCTCGATGCTCGACGAGCAGGTGCGCCGGGGCCTGGCTGAGCAGAAGGCGGCGGCGGGCGGCGGGGCGGCCGCGGGTGCGGGACTGGAGGGCGAGGCGGAGGACTTCCGCGCGGTCGCGCCGCCGGTGATGAGCTTTGCCTCGGGGCGGAGGCGGTGACCAGAGCCCCGTGAGCGCTCGTCCACGCGGCGGGCACGGTAAGGTGCCGCTCGCGTGCTTGCCGTTGCTGCCTTTGTCGCGTTCTGGGTCCTGGTCGCGTTCGGCCTCGTCTTCTTGGCTGTTCGGGGCGGGGTGGGGGGTGCGCGCCGCGTCGTCCACCGACAGACCCACGGAGCCAACCGCGTGGCCCTCGCCGGTTTCGCGTTTGTGACGATCGCCTTCGGGGTGGCGCTGCCGCTGCTGGTGCTGACCGGGAACCACTCCAACGCCAGCGCCCAGGTCGGCGGGGTCAAGCTCACAGCGGCCGAGAGGACCGGCCGGGAGCTGTTCGGGCAGCACTGCGGCGTCTGTCATACGCTGGCCGCGAGCAACTCGATCGGCAAGGTGGGGCCCAACCTCGACATCCTCAAGCCGGCCCAGACGATCGTCCTGCACACGATCAACAACGGCTGCCTGCCCAACCCGCCGACGGGCTCGGCCGAGGCGTGTCTGGGGGAGGGCGTGATGCCGGCCGACGTCGTCGAGGGACGCGCCGCACAGGACGTGGCCGCGTTCGTGGCCAAGGTCGCCGGCAACGAATAGCGCAGTCTGCGGGGTCCGCGTCGCGGCTGGTCTTCCCTCCGCCGATGCCGCTGATAGCATCGCTGCTCCGTACAGCTGAATTCCAATTTCCGCTCCTGCCGTCGTCGTCGGAAAGGAAGCGGGGGACCCAAGTTATTGGGGCTAATCGCGCCTCGCGCGTAGCGCCGCTCTTTCGGCGCGAGCCCGTCAGCTAACCCCGCAAGCACACAGAAAGAGAACGGTGATATGCCGCAACCAGGCGTAGCCATGCCCAGGGGTGACAGTGACGACTCCGATCGGGGGCTCGGACCAGACAGCGCGCTGCCCGATCCGTGGCGCGGGTTTGGCTCACGCGGTCGCCGTTACGACGGACCTGAGTCCGAGTCCTTGCCCGAGGTCGAGCCCGAGCTCCGGCGGGCCGACGAGGCCCCGCCGGACACGGGTGGCGGACGCGGGGTTCCCGGCCGCCGCACGGTCACGATCCGCGGTCAGGGGGCCGAGCGCTACGTCCCCCGGCGAGCCAGCGGCTCCCGTCGCCCTCCCGAGCGCCGGTACGAGCGCGCGGGCTTTCAGCCGGATCGGACCGCGATGTGGGCCGTCCTGCTGGGCGTGATGCTGATCCTCGCGGCCGCCGCCAGCGCCCATGCGGCCACCTTGCACGCGCTCACCCGCCTGCACTGATCTCGGGGCCGCCGCCCGGCGGTTGCCTACGAGGGGCCGCGGTCGATAGAGCTTGCACAGGGCTATAGGGGCACGCTTTCTCCAATTTCTGGATGCGGAGTGATCCTTCGCGCAACGCCCGCCGTATAAGGGGATACACGCGACTGCTCGCCCTTGTGCGAACGGCGCAGTACAGATAGACTTATGAAGCGTAAGCAGATGTTGAAAGTGAAGGGCAGGTTTTAGTTTTGCGCCTGCCGCCTCTCCCGGCTTTCGGTGGTCCGCGATGAAGATTTCCATGAGCAGATTCCAGATACACGACGACCTCACGGCGCCCGACGGCTCGGCCGCGGTCCTGCGCGGTGCGCTGGCCTCCGGTGGTCAGCTGCCGAATTTCCTCGGTGTGCTCGCCGGCTCGCCGGCGGCGCTGCGTGGCTACGCGCGGTTCCGGTCAGAGCTGCGCCACGGCCGGCTGAGCCTTCCGACGCTCGAGCGAATCGCGCTCGCCGTCGCCGAGCACTACCACTCTGAGCCCGGAATCGCGATGCACTCGCGGGCGGCGCGGAGCTACGGCCTGGCTCTTGATGAGGTCGCCCTGGCCCGTCAGTTCAGCTCCAAGGACGAGCACGAGGCGGCCCTGCTGCGCTATCTGCACTCGCTTCTCGAGGACGGCCGGCCGCCCATGCACCTGCACGAGGAGGCACGCGAGGCGGGCTGGGACGACGAAGAGATCCTCGAGGCGATCGCAGCGGTCACCCTCGAGGGGTTCACGGCAATGGTCAACGTGGCCGGCGAGGTCCCGGTGGATGGGTCGTCCGAGGCCTCGCGAGCACTCGAGGCGGCATAGGCCTTAGTCTCTAGCCCCGAAATGTTCGCCGACGAACAGACGGACGAGGCAAGTGACGGGCCGAACAGTTGCTGCCCGCTCTACCACGAGGCGGTTGAGCTGGTGGGGCGGCGGTGGACGGGAGCGATCCTCGGTGTCCTGATGGACGGACCGCTGCGCTTCTCCGAGATCGCGCAGGCGATCCCCGAGCTCTCGGACCGGCTGCTCTCAGAGCGCATGAAGGAGCTCGAGGCCCGCGGGATGGTGCAGCGCACGGTGATCTCGGGACCCCCGCTGCGCGTTCAGTACGAGCTGTCCAAGATGGGCCAGGAGCTGGAGCCGGCGCTGACCGAGATCCAGTCCTGGGCCCGGCGATGGCTGGGCGAGCGCGGCCGACCAGGCGCCGGCACCGACGCGGCCAGAACCCCGGCGGCCGGCAAGGCCGTCCGGGCCTAGTGCCCTGATCGGGAACCTCGAACCAGCTGCTCCTGTCCGGCCCGGACAGCGATCGTCCGCGCCAAGTAACGTTCCCGCGCGATGCCCGAGACCCCGCTGACCGCCGACGACGTGATCTCGCTCGTCTCCGAGCGCGAGATCCGCTTCATCCGTCTGTGGTTCACCGACATCCTCGGTCAGCTCAAGGCGTTCTCGATCAACGCCACCGAGCTGGCCGACGCCTTCGAGGGCGGCATGGGCTTCGACGGCTCCTCGATCACCGGCTTCAACGCCATCGAGGAGTCGGACATGATCGCGCAGCCGGATCCGAGCACCTTCGTCCCACTCCCGTGGCGGCCCAACGAGGCCGGCGTCGCCCGGATGTTCTGCGACATCCTGACCCCGGAGCGCACGCCCTACGAGGGCGACCCGCGTCATGTCCTGCGCCGCGCCGTCCAGCGCGCCGAGAGCATGGGCTTCGATCACTTCTACGTCGGGCCCGAGCTCGAGTACTTCTACTTCCGGGACTCGAAGTCCACCGAGGTGCTCGACGAAGGGGGCTACTTCGACCTGACCACGCTCGACGCCGGCTCGGACCTGCGCCGCGAGACGGTACTGGCGCTCGAGCAGCTCGGGATCCACACCGAGTACACCCACCACGAGGTCGGCCCCAGCCAGCACGAGATCGACATGCGCTACGCCGACGCGATGAAGATGGCCGACGACACCATGACCTATCGGATAACGGTCAAGGAATACGCGATGAAGTACGGCCTGCACGCCACCTTCATGCCCAAGCCGCTGTTCGGTGAGAACGGCTCGGGAATGCACACCCACCAATCGCTGTTCCGCGGTGACCAGAACGCCTTCTACGACGCGGATGACCCCTACTTCCTGTCGGATGTCGGCAAGGCATTCATCGCCGGCCAGCTGCGCCATTCGCGGGAGATCTGCTCGATCTTCGCCCAGTGGGTGAACTCCTACAAGCGGCTTGTCCCCGGCTTTGAGGCGCCCGTGTACGTCGCCTGGTCGCGCCGCAACCGCTCGGCGCTGGTCCGGGTCCCGCTGTATCACCCCGGCAAGGAGCGGACGACGCGGATGGAGCTGCGCTGTCCCGACCCGGCCTGCAATCCCTACCTGACCTTCGCGGTCCTCCTCCAGGCCGGCCTGGAGGGGATCGAGCACGGTTACGAGCTCCCCGACCCGATGGAGAAGAACCTCTACCACCTGGCGCCTGACGAGCGCCGGCGGCTGGGGATCGACCAGCTGCCCGAGACGTTGGGCGAGGCGATCGAGCTGACCTCCCAATCGGAGCTCGTGCTGCGCACCCTCGGCGAGCACATGTTCAATCGATACATCGAGATAAAGCGCCAGGAGTGGGACGACTACCGCGTCCAGGTCACTCCATGGGAGCTCGAGCGCTACCTGCCGGTCCTCTAACCAACTACAGAGCGGCGGCCAGGGCTTCCGGGCTGGTGACCGGCGCCCGGCAGACGAAGCCCTGGCACACATAGGCCGCCGGCTGCCCGTCGACCGGGCCGCGGTCCTTCAGCAGCGGCACGCCGTCCGCGGGCCCGCCGGCGAGCACCACGTGGGGCCGGTACTCGCGGCGCACCACCCGTGCGAGCTCTGAGAACTTCGGGCCATCGCCCACGATCGCCACCTCGTGGACCGAAGCGGCGTAGAAGTCCATCGCCTGGAGGGCATGTCCAAAGCCCGACGCATGGCGCCCGACGATCGGGGCCAGGACCCGCAGGACCCCGAGGGCATGCTCCTCGTAGCGAGCGTCGCCGGAGAGGGCGGCGAGACGCAACAGCCCGAAGGCCGCTGACGAGCCGCCGGCGGGGATCGGCGAGTCGTCGAGATCCTTACGGCGCGCGAAGCCCGTGTCCTGGTCGGCGGCCGTGGTGAAGAAGCCGCCCTCCTCGCGGTCGGCGAAGCGGTCGATCATCGTGTCCGCGATCGTCACCGCCTCGGCGTACCAGCGCGGGTCGAAGGTCGCCTCATACAGCGTGAGCAGCGCCTCGAGCAGGTAGGCGTGATCCTCGAGGTAGGCATCGATGTGCGCCCGGCCGTCCTTGAAGGTGCGCAGCAGCCGGCCCTCGGGGTCGCGCATCTGGCCGAGCAGAAACTCGGCACAGTCCGCGGCCGCGGCCATGTAGTCGGGGCGCTCGAGCGCCGCCCCCGCCTGTGCCAGCGAGGAGACCATGAGCGCGTTCCACGAGGTCAGACGCTTGTCGTCGAGCCCCGGCCACACGCGCTTGGCCCGTGCCTCGTAGAGCCAGGAGCGGATCTCGTTCAGGCGCGCGGGAATCGGACCACGTCCCTCCAGGACGTTGGCGCCCTCGAAGTTGCCCGCGGCGGTGGCGCCGAAGAACGCGATCGCCTCCGCGGTCAGCGGCTCGTCGTCGAGGACGGCAGCCAGCTCCTCAAGGGTCCAGACATAGAACTTGCCCTCCACGCCCTCGGAGTCGGCATCCAGCGCGGAGCAGAACCCGCCCTCGGGCCCGCGCATCTCAGCCATCGCCCAGTCCAGCGTCTCGACGCACACGCGCCGCAACAGAGGGTCGGCCGACACCTGCCAGCCGTGCAGGTAGGCGCGGGCCAGCAGCGCGTTGTCGTAGAGCATCTTCTCGAAATGGGGGACCGTCCAGGTGGCGTCAACGGCGTACCGGGAGAAGCCGCCGCCGATCTGGTCATAGATCCCCCCGACGGCCATCGCCCGCAGCGCCCCCAGCGACATCGCGCGCTCGCCGCGGGCCATCAGGAACTCGATCGCCGAGGCCTGGGGGAACTTGGGCGCGCGCCCGAAGCCACCGTTGACCGGGTCATAGAGGCCGCCGAGGGCCTGGGTCGCCTCGACCAGCAGCACGTCCGAGATCGGCTCCTGGGAGGCCGGCAGTCGCGAGACGGCGCCCAGCGACTCCAGGACCTGCGCGCCCTGGGCGCGGACCTGGTCGCGGCGCTGGGTCCAGGCCTCGGCGACCGCCTCGAGCACGGTGCGCCAGCTCGGCATCCCGTGCCGGGGCCCGGGCGGAAAGTAGGTGCCGACGTAGAAGGGCGCCTGCTCGGGGGTCAGAAAGGCGTTCAGCGGCCAGCCTCCCTGGCCGGTCATCGTCTGGCAGGCCTCCATGCACACGGCGTCGACATCGGGTCGCTCCTCGCGGTCGACCTTGATGCACACGAAGTGCTCGTTCATCAGCGCCGCCACCTCCGGGTCCTCGAAGGACTCGCGCTCCATCACGTGGCACCAGTGGCAGGCCGAATAGCCGATCGAGACCAGGAGCGGCCGATCCTCGCGGCGAGCCCGGTCCAGTGCCTCGTCGCCCCAGGCGAACCAGTCGACCGGGTTGTCCTGGTGCTGCCGAAGGTACGGGGAGGTCTCCTGCGCCAGACGGTTGGCCATGACGCTGAGCGTACCCCGGCGGGGATCCGGGCAATACCCTTGCTCGCAGTGCTTTTTGAGAGAGAGGAAAGGAGATGCTTTGGCGGGCAATCGAGAGACGGTGACTGCCACCGATGCTCCGGCGGCGGTCGGCCCCTACAGCCATGCAGTCCGAGCGGGGGGGCTGCTGTTCTGCTCCGGCCAGATACCGCTCGACCCCCGTACCGGCGACATGGTCGGCACCAACGCCGCCGATCAGGCTGGTCGCTGCCTGGAGAACCTCGGCGCCGTCTGCCAGGCGGCGGGGGCGAGCCTGGGGGACGCCGTCAAAATCACCATCTACATGACCGACATGTCGGCCTTCTCCGCAGTCAACGAGGTCTACGCCTCGTTCTTCGAGTCGAGCCCGCCCGCGCGAGTGGCGATCGGGGTCTCCGAGCTCCCGCGCGGGGCGCAGGTCGAGATGGACGCGGTGGTGGCACTTGACGGCTGAGCCGACCTCGCCGCCGCAGGCTCCGGCCTCGGTATCGGTCAGCGACATCCGCAACGCCGCTCACGCGGGCGCCGGCGTGATCCGCGAGACCCCGGTGCTCAGCTCCCGGACGCTGGCCGAGCGGACCGGGATGCTCGTCGCCCTGAAGGCCGAGAACCTCCAGCGCACGGGCTCGTTCAAGCTCCGAGGGGCGCTGGCCAAGATCGCCTCGTTGGGCGAGGGCTGTGAGGCCGGGGTCGTCTGCGGGAGCGCCGGCAATCACGCCCAGGCGGTGGCCTACGCCGCCCGGGCGCGCGGCGTTGCGTGCGAGGTGTTCATGCCCGAGGCGGCGTCGATCGCCAAGATCGAGGCGGCCGTCGCCCTCGGGGCCCACGTGCGCCTGGTCGGGGCGACCGTGGACGAGTCGCTGGCGGCGGCGCACGAACGGGCCCGCCAGGGCGGGCTGGCCTTCGTGCATCCCTTCGACGACCCGCAGGTGATCGCCGGCCAGGGCACCCTGGGCCTCGAGCTGCTCGACCAGGTCCCCGACATCGAGCGGGTGGTAGTGCCCGTGGGCGGTGGTGGATTGATCAGCGGGGTCGCGATCGCCGTCAAGTCGGCGCGTCCCGAGGTGCGGGTCGTCGGAGTCCAGGTCGAGGGGTGCGCACCGTTTCCGGCGTCCATCGCCGCCGGTGAGCCGGTGGCGGTCGACTCGGCGCTGACGATCGCCGACGGCATCGCGGTCAAGCGTCCGGGCGAGCTGACCCTGTCGCTGATCTCAACCTGGGTGGATGAGATGGTGGTGGTCGGCGAGGACGAGGTGGCCGAGGCGATGGTGTTCCTGCTGGAGCGGGCCAAGCTGGTGGTGGAGGGAGCGGGCGCCGTCGGAGTGGCGGCTCTGCTGGCCGGGCGACTCGAAGGCCCCGGGCGCGCGACCACGGTGGCGATTCTGTCGGGGGGCAACGTCGATCCGGGGCTGCTCGCCCAGATCGCCCGCCGTCATGAGACCCAGGCCGGGCGGCGCCTGATGCTGCTGGCCCGGCTTCCCGACCGCCCGGGGTCGCTGGCCCAGCTGCTCTCCCTGGTCGGTCAGCTGGGGGCCAACCTGCTCGACGTCGAGCACATTCGGGAGGGTCTGGACCTGCACGTGCGCGAGTCGGCGGTACAGCTGGTGCTCGAGACGCGGGGGCCCGGGCACGCCACGGAGGTGGCGCGCGCCGTGCGCGCAGCCGGCTACGCGGAGCCGCTGGCGGTCCGGTAGTCGGCCACCGAGCGCAGCGGGGCTCGCTCGCCCTCGTTGCCGGCGGCTCGGGCGTCGCGGTACTCGGCTGAGGCCTGCACCAGGGCGGGAATCATCTGGCTGCCCTCGTCGGCCTCGGGGTGCCACTGGATGCCGAGCACGAAGCGCCGGTCGGGGAGCTCGATCGCCTCGGCGAGATCATCGAGCGTGGAACTGCCGGTGACGGTCAGCCCGTCGCCGACGCGGTCGACGCCCTGGTGGTGATGGGACTTGGTGGCGTGGACGACCTCGCCCGCGATGGTGGCCACGAGCGAGCCGTCCTGGAGCGCGACGTCGTGGTCGGCGCCGTCGAAGCTCCCCGGCACCCGCCGGTGGTCCTCGTGGCCGTAGGCGTCGGGAAGGTGCTGGATGAGGGTGCCGCCAAAGGCCACGTTGAGCACCTGCATGCCGCGGCAGATCCCGAGCACCGGCATGTCGAGCGCGGCCGCGCGGCGGATGAGCGCGATCTCAAAGGTGTCGCGATCGGGCATCGGGATCTGGGTGGCCGGGTCTGGATCGGCACCGTAGGAAGCGGGGTCGACGTCGGCGCCACCGGAGATGATCAAGCCATCGATCCGATCCAGCAGCTCGTCGGGATCCTCGACCAGCTGCGGGTCGGGCGTAACCATCAGGGCCAGCCCGCCGGCGCGGCCCACGGCGGTGACATAGCCGTCGGGGAGAAGTGCGGCGTCCTGGTTCCAGACGCCAAAGCTTGCGGCGGTGATCGGAGTCGTGATCGCGATGACGGGGCGAGTCTCGGTCATGCTCGGAAATTCAGCCTAGCGAGCGCAGGACGGCACGCTGGACCTTGCCGCTGGCGGTCTTGGGCAGCTCGGGCGCGAAGTCCACGATCCGCGGGTACTTGTAGGGCGCCGTCTCGCGTTTGACGTGATCCTGGAGCTCGGTGACCAGGGCGTCGCTGGCCCCGAAGCCGTCGCGCAGGACGACCACCGCGCGCACGACCTGGCCGCGCTCGTCATCGGGGGCGGCCACCACGGCCGCCTCGGCCACGGCGTCGTGGGAGACCAGCGCCGACTCGACCTCGAACGGCCCGATCCGGTAGCCCGCGGAGATGATCACATCGTCGGTTCGCCCCTCGAAGTACAGGTAGCCGTCCCCGTCGCGGACGACCCGGTCTCCGGTCCGCCACGGCTGGTGCTCGGGGGCGGACTCGCCGGTCTCGAGGTAGGAGACGAAGAAGGTGGGGTCGGTGGTCGGGTCTTGCAGGACGAGCTCGCCGTCGTCGACCTCGAGCCTGATGCCGGGTAGCGGCCGCCCCATCGAGCCCGGCCGTACCGCGGCGCCGGCGGGCATCCCGGTCAGCTGGCCGGTCTCCGTCTGCCCGTAGCCGTCGCGGATCTCCAGCCCGGTGCCCTCCTTGAAGGCCCGCAGGACCTCCGGGTTGAGGGCTTCGCCCGCCGCCACCAGTCCGTGCAGGGAGCCGACCGGGGCCAGCTCGGCGCGCTTGGCGATCACGCGGTACTCGGTGGGCGCCATGCAGAGCACGTTGACGTGCTCGTCGGCCAGGACCTGTAGGCGCTCGAAGGGGTCAAACCGAGCGTCGTGCAACAGGGCGGCCGCCCCGTTGATCCAAGGCGCGATGAACACGTTGCGCGCCGACTTGGACCAGCCGCTGGCGGCGGTGCACCACACGAGCTCGCCGGGGCGGGCGTCGAGCCACTGGGTGGCCTGGAGCTCCTGGCCGGGCAGGTAACGCTGCCCGTGCACGATTCCCTTGGCCTCGCCGGTCGTGCCGCTGGTGAACGTGATCAGGCACGGGTCGGTGGCTCCCAGCTCGACGGGCGGGGCCGGCTCGTGGTCGGTCAGCGACGGGTCGGGGACCAGCAGGACCTCGTATTCGTCTGAGTCCGCTCGGGCGGCAGTCAGCTCCGCGTCTTTTCGCTCGTCGCAGACGATCAGCTTGGGTCGCACGGCGGCCAGTCGCACCTGCAGGTCCTTGGCGCGCAGCTGCTCGTTGCAGGGCAGCGCGATCGCGCCTATCCGAAAGCAGGCGACCATGGTAAGCACCCACTCGGGGCGGTTGCCGATCAGGGTCATCACCACGTCCCCGCGGCCGGCGCCGCGCGCGCTCAGCGTGCCGGCCAGCCGCGCCGAGCGGTCGGCCACCTCGCCGAACGTCCACTCGCGGCGGCTCCCGTCGCGGGCCAGCTCGACCAGCGCCCGGGCCCCGGGCGGCGCCGCGTCCACGACATCACGGGCGAAATTCACGGCCCGCAGTCTGGCACGCTCAAAGCCCGCGCCCCCGCACTGGTAGCCTGCGCACATGGGCCTGATGACCGGCACCGGACCACTTGGCAAGCAGCCCGCCGGGACGTTCAACTTCGAGCCGCCGCCCCCCGGGCGGGCGCTCTATCTGGAGCCCACGCCCAAGCGGCTGCGCGTCGAGGTCGGCGGCGAGGTGATCGCCGACAGCCGCAACGCGATGCTGCTGCACGAGGGCGGCCTTCAGCCGATCTACTACTTCCCTCCCGAGGACGTGCGCGCCGACGTGCTGGAGCCCAGCGACCGTCAGACCCACTGTCCCAAGAAGGGTGACGCCTCCTATTACACGATCCGCGCCGGGGGCGAGGTCGTGGAGGCCGGCGCCTGGTACTACCCCGACCCGCTTCCCGGGACGCCGCCGATCAAGGACCTGATCGCCTTCTACTTCGATCGGATGGGCCGGTGGCTGGAGGAGGGCGAGGAGATCGCCGTGCACCCCCGGGATCCGTACCACCGCATCGACGTGCGCAGCACCGACCGTCATATCCGGATCTCGCTCGAGGGCGAGCTTCTCGCCGAGACCGAGCGGGCCGTGGCCCTGTTCGAGTCAAACCTGCCGGCGCGCTGGTACCTGCCGGCCGAAGACGTGCGCGCCGAGCTCGAGGCGTCGGACACGGTCACCGGCTGCCCCTACAAGGGCACGGCCGCCTACTACTCGGTGAAGCTCGGCAACGGCGGCGACGGTGAGACCGTGAAGGACCTGATCTGGTACTACGAGGAGCCGTTTGACGAGGTGCGCCGGGTCAAGGGGCTGCTGTGCTTCTACAACGAGAAGGTCGACATAGAGCTCGACGGCGAGGCCCAGGAGCGCCCTGAGTCTCCCTGGAGCCTCCGGGTCAAGTCCAAGGTCTAGCTCGCGCGCTGGGCGAGGATCCGGCGCAGGCGCTCGGCTTCCCGGGCAGGCGCGCCGTTCATACGTTCCCAGGTGAGGCGCAGCGTGACCAGCTCGAACTCGAGCGCGTCGGCGTCGCGCAGGCGATCGACCTCGAAGGCGGCCCGGCCCTGGTGATAGTCCCAGCCATCGAGCTCGACGATCACGCGCTCGGCGGCGAACAGGGCGTCCACCTCGTGGCCACGGACCGTCGTATTGATCTGGGGCCGGGGAAGGGCGAACCGCTTACAGAACTCCAGGAAGGCGTCTTCGAACTCCGAGCGGGTGGGTGCTCCGGTGGGTGCGTCGATGAGCTCGGCGAGCCTTTGTGCTCCGGGGTGGTTGGGAAAGCGCCGTCTGACATCGTCGAGTTCTTTCAGCTTGAGCTTCCCGGAGCGGCGGCCATCGTTGACGATGCGAGTCAGGCGCTTGTCCGGGAGGCTGGGGGCGCAGTCCAGGACGGTGCGGGCGGGGCTGGTGACGCGGATGCCCAGCTCGGTGCGGATATCGCGGCGAGTGAGGCCGCGCGCTTGGTGGGTGACGATCCCGGGCCGCCGGCGCTCGGTACCGAGGATGACATGCATCGGCCCTTGCCATCGGCTCTGCAAACCCCAGAGAGTCAGCGCGGACTGGTGGCTGAGGGCCGCCCCTGGGCCGCAGGCCAAGACGGCCGCGGAGGCCCGCTCCAGCGCGGTCGACGGTGGCCTGCCCACGGCGTAGACGCCCGCGTGCGCCCGGTGCAGGCGGCCGGTGCGGACGCGGTAGGAGATCGCGGCGGGGCCGAGCCTCAGGGACAGCAGCTGCTCGCGGGTGACGTTGCCGTGCTGGCGCCGGGCCAGTGCGGCGACGCGGAGGTCAACCGAGACGGCCACGGTCGGGACCTTCCGATATTTGTTGCCAATATCGCATCAAATATCGAGAGGCCTAGCGCGAGCCAGGTTCGCCCCCCGAAACGTCACAGGGGTATCCTCCGTCACCGCTAGGACAAAGGAGACCGATGGCTGTCGACACCCAGGACCGAACCGATGAGCAGCGCGCGATCTGCGAGATGGTGCGCCAGTTCGCCGACGAGCAGATCCTTCCCAACGCCGAGCACTACGACCACGAGGACGAGTTCCCGGAGCCGATCGTCGAGCAGATGAAGGAGCTCGGGCTGTTCGGGGTCACGATCCCCGAGGAGTACGACGGGATGGGGCTCGACCTGACGACCTACGCGATGATCGTCGAGGAGCTCTCCCGCGGATGGATCTCGATCTCCGGGATCGTCAACACCCACTTCATCGGCTCCTACCTGCTGATGAAGTTCGGCTCAGACGAGCAGAGGCAGAAGTACCTGCCGAAGATGGCGACCGGGGAGATTCGCGCCGCCTTCAGCCTGTCCGAGCCCGAGCTCGGCTCCGACGTGCAGGCGATCAAGACGAGCGCCAAGAAGCTCCCCGGCGAGGACGTCTACGAGATCAACGGCCAGAAGATGTGGGTCACCAACGGCCTGCGCTCGACGCTCGTGTTCACGCTGGTCAAGACCGATCCTACGGCCGAGCCCAAGTACAAGGGCATGACCTGCTTCATCTGCGAAAAGGAGCCCGGTGCCTCGCAGAACACCGGCGCCTACAAGGGCCTGGATGTTCCGCCCCAGATCAAGAAGATGGGTTACAAGGGCGTGGAGTCCACCGAGCTGGTGTTCAACGGCTACCGGACGCCCGCCGACAGCATCCTGGGCGGCGAGGCGGCGGGGCTGAACAAGGGGTTTGGCCAGATGATGGACGCGCTGGAGCTCGGCCGGGTCAACGTCGCCGCGCGCGGAGTCGGGATCGCGCAGCGGGCGCTGGAGCTGGCGCTCCGCTACTCGCAGGAGCGAAGGGCGTTCGGCAAGCCGATCGCCGAGCACCAGGCGATCCAGTTCAAGCTTGCCGACATGGCCACCCAGGTCGATGCCGCCCGGCTGCTCACCCAGCGGGCGGCCCGGCTCAAGGACGCCGGCGAGCGCTCGGACATCGAGGCCGGGATGGCCAAGCTGTTCGCCTCCGAGGCGGGACGCTTCTGCGTCGAGGAGTGCCTGCGTATCCACGGCGGCTACGGCTACTCCAAGGAGTATGAGATCGAGCGCCTGTACCGGGACGCGCCGCTACTGCTGATCGGCGAAGGGACATCCGAGATCCAGCGCATGGTGATCGGGCGCAAGTTGCTGCAGCGCCACAAGATCTGACGCGGGCGCGCTACCGTGGAGGGGTCAATCCAGGCAGGGAGCTGACCCCATGACCGCATCGACCGCCTCGGCAACCACCATCCTCAAGCGCCGCATCGCTCTGGCCGCCGTGCTGGTGGCGGGCGTCGCGGCGATCCTGGCACCCGGCACCTCGGCCCGCGAGACGCTCGTGCACTCATACGTGCAGCGGGATGGAACCGTGGTCGTGTCGGGTTTCGACGGTGGCGCCCCGCTGGCGCCCGCCCAGCCGTAGGCCCCCGCCCAGGCGGCGCCGCAGTCGGCGTGGCGCCAATAGACTCACGGCCCTGTCCTCGCCGTCGGATACCAAGACCCTGATCGAGACCGCCGTCACGCGGTTCATCGACGAGGTGCCGTCGCTGGCCCCGCTGAAGCTGGTGGCGGGCCTGGAGCTGCGCGGCCGGGGGGACATCCAGCTCTACCGGGTCGAGCTCCCCGGGCCCAAGGTGACCAAGGACATCGCCACCGATGCCAAGGTTCGGCTCGAGATCCCGCGCGCGACGTTCAACGAGCTGGCCACCAAGGGCCACGTTCGCGACTGGCGTGAGGCGTTTGCCAGAGGCGAGGCCAAGGTCACCGGGATCGAGCAGGTGATCAAGCTGATCGCCAACGTCGTCGAGCGCCAGGAGGAGCGCTCGCGCACGCGCCGATCCAAGCACTAGCGCTAGCGCTAGCGCTAGCGCTAGCGCTAGCGCTAGCGCTATCGCTATCGGTTCGCGGCCAGCTCTTCGGCCTCGCGCAGCTGTCCCTCGACCAGCTCGAGCCCCGAGCTCCAGAACCCCGGGTCGGCGAGATCGATGCCGACGATCTCGCCCAGCTCCTCCGGTCCCCGTGAGCCACCGGCGGCCAGGAGCTCCAGGTAGGCGGGGGCGAAGGACTCCCCTTGCTGCACGTAGCGGCCGTAGACCGAGAGCGCGAGCAGCTGTCCGTAGGCGTAGGCGTAGACGTAGCCGGGCGAATTGATGAAGTGCGGCACGTAGGACCACCACATCCGGTAGCCCTCGGTCATGTCCACCGAGTCGCCGAACAGCTCGGCCTGGCTCTCGCTCCAGAACTCGCAGATGCGGTCGACCGAGAGCTCGCCCTCGCTGCGCCGGCCCGTGTGGACCAGGTGCTCGAAGCGATTCATCGCGATCTGGCGAAACACGGTGGCGATCGCCCCGTCGATGCGCTCGGCCAGCAGGCTCAGGCGTGAGTCGTCATCGGTCGCGGCCTCGAGCATGCGCCCGAAGACGAGCGCCTCGCCGAACACCGACGCCGTCTCGGCGAGGGTCAGGGGGGTGCCCTGATGGAAGACCCCCTGCGGCTGGGCGAGGGCGGCATGCAGGCCGTGGCCGAGCTCATGGGCCATCGTGAGCACGTCACGGCGGCGCGCGGTGAAGTTCAGCAGCACATACGGGTGCACGCTGGGCACCGTGTATGCGCAGAAGGCGCCGCCCCGCTTGTGCGGGCGTACGGGCGCGTCGACCCAGTTCTCCTGAAAGAAGCGGCGCACCACGTTGCCGGCCTCGGGGGAGAACGAGTCATACGTGGTGAGGACCAGGTCGCGCGCCTCCCCGAACGAGAAGCTCACGTCCTCGGAGAGGACCGGTGCGCTGCGGTCGTAGTCAGCGAGCCTGTCTACGCCCAGCAGCTTGGCCTTGACCCGGTACCAGCGCTGCGGGATGTCGTGGCGGCTCCGGACGGCCTCGATGAGCGCCATCACCGACTCGTCGGAGGCCTCGTTGGAGAGGTTCCGAGCGGCCAGCCAGTGCGGATAGTGCCGCAGCCGGTCGTCGACTGCCTTGTCGTAGACGAGCGTGTTGTAGATGTAGCTACGCGTGCGCAGGCCCGGCTCCAGCGCGCTTGACACCGCCTCCGCGACGGTGCGCCGGGTCTCGCGGTCGGGATCCAGAAGCCGGCTCAGGGCGACATCCAGCGGAGCCTCCTCGCCGTCGGTCTGCACGCGGAGCGCGGCGGTCAGCTCGCCGAACAGGCGCGACCACGCGCTGTGGCTGGAGATCGACTTCTCGGTGAGGATCGTCTCCTCGGGCTGGGAGAGCAGGTGGGGCCGGTAGCGGCGAGCGCTCCGGAGGTAGTGCGCGCAGAACTCCAGAGCCGGATCGGCGGTCAGCTCCTCGGCGCGCTCGTCGGGAAGCGCCGCCCACTCGAGCTCGAAGAACAGGAGCTTGGTCTCGACCTCGGTGGCACGCTCCTGGACAAGCTGCAGGAGCGCCCCGCGCTCGGGGTCGGCGGTGTCGGTGGCGAACCGCAGCGAGGCGAAGGAGCCGGCCTTGCCGATCAGCTCGTTGATCTCGCCGAGCTCGTGCATAGCCGTGGCCAGACCGTCGGCGTCGAGCTCGGCGATCTTGCCCTCGTACTTCGATGCGAAGTGGTTCGCGCGCTCCGTGGCCTCATCGAGTTGGCGGACCACGCCGTGATGCTCGTCACCGTCGACCAGCGGGGCCAGGTTCCAGGCGGTCTCGAGGAGCTCGGGATCGGAGAGGTTTTCTGCAGTGGTTGTCATATTCCCCGGAAGATTAGCCGGACCGTTCTGTCGATCTTTCACCCCGGCCAGTAGGCTGATCGCCCTCATGGTCCAGGCGTCCAGCCCTCAGGCCCGCCCCGTTCGGCTGCTGGCCGCGGGCGGAACGATCGCGATGTCAGGAGAGCAGGCGGTGCCCGCGCTTGGAGCCTCGGACCTGGTGGCGGCGATTGAGCCCCTGCAGAGCTTCGAACGCCTGGAGACCGAGAACGTCCTCGGTCTGCCCGGGGCTCAGATCTCGCTCGAGCAGGCCCTCGAGCTCAGCCGCCGGGCGGTCGAGGCCGCCCGGGCCGGAGAGGGCGTGGTCATCACCACCGGCACCGACACGCTCGAGGAGCTGGGCGCCCTGTGCGCCCTCACCTACGACGGCCGGGCGCCGATCGTGCTCACGGGCGCCAATCGTCCCGCCAGCGCTCCCGGTGCCGACGGTCCGGCCAACCTGCTGGACGCGGTCGTGGTGGCCGCCGCCGAACGGGCGGCCGGGCTGGGCGTTGTGGTCGTCTTCGGCGGTGAGATCCACGCGGCGATGACCTGTCGCAAGGTCGACAGCACCGGCCCCGCGGCGTTCGGGTCCCCGGTGGCCGGCCCGATCGGCCGGGTGGTCGAGGGGCGAGTGTGGCTGCACTCGCGGCCCGTGCTCGGTCCGGCGTTGCGTCCACAGACGCTTCACCGGCGCGTCACCATCGTGACCGCGGCCCTCGGTGACGGCGGCGACTGGCTGCGCGCCGCCGCGCAGTCCGCCGACGGGTTGGTCGTGCAGGCGCTGGGAGCCGGCCATCTCCCGCCCGGGATGCTGGACGCGCTGCACGAGGCGCTGACCCGCGTGCCCGTCGTGATCACCTGCCGTCCGGATCGCGGCTCGATGCTGCACTCCACCTATGGCTTTGACGGCTCCGAGGCCGACCTGCGGGCCAGCGGAGCGGCGTGCGCGCCGTTCCTGTCGGCGGCCGCGGCGCGGATCGCGCTCCTGTGCTATCTGGGGAGCGGGCTGGAGCGCCAGGCGATCGTCGCGGCGCTGGCGCCCTGGGACGCCCGCTAGGCACCGGCTCGGCCATAACATCCGCTCTGAGCCGATGAGAGCGACCCGGACTGCCCAAGCGCTGGCCACGTGCGCGACCGCGCTTGCGCTGGCGGCCTGCGGTCAGTCGAGCGCTTCCCGGCACCCGACGCTGGCGGGCCTCCCGCTCACCAGCGGAGCCCGGGTCGTGGCTTCGGTGAACAGCTGCGATCGGGGGGCCAACCCCTACTGCGCCCTGCAGCTGGTCGTGGTGGGCAGCCGCTACCCGAGCTCCACGGCGCTTCTGAACAGCGAGGAGAAGCACCTGCACTCGCTGGGCTGGACGGCCACCGGCGGGGACACGGGGGCCGAGATGGCGGCCGACTCGCCCGGACACAAGCTCCGCCTCACCTACGCGACCGCCAGCGACGACCTCAGGGGCCTCGACCTGGGCTGGATTCAGCGCTCGCGACCCATCGCGCGCGCCCTCTCGGGTGTCATCTTCGACCGAGCCCCCGCACTCTCGCTCATGTTGGAGACCGGGTCCTCGTGAGCTCCAGGCGCCGGCCGGCGCCCACCGACACCGCGCTCTTGCCGGCCAGCAGGTCTCGCAGATCGTCGCCCACCAGCTCGCGGCGCCAGCCGTTGAGCGTCCGCACCTCGGGCTCGGGCTCCTGGCGCCGGGCCGCTCCGACGATCTGCTCGAGCTCGGCGCGCGAGGCGATCAGCTCGTAGGCCAGGCCGGCCTCGAGGGCGCGAGCGCGCAGGAGCGCCTCGGCCAGGGCGATCAGCGGAGCATCCCCGGACTCGGAACGGGCGCGGCCCTCGTCGCGGGGGATCGGAGGGGCCTCGCGGCCGCGGGCGATGGCTTCGAGGATCAGCAGGCCGCGGCGCTTGATCGTCGGCGGGTGCAGTCCGCGGATCTGCTCCAGGCCGGCGGTGGTCGAGGGCTTGCGCTTGGACAGCTCGAGCAGGGCCGGGTCGGCCACGATCGAGCCGACCGGGCGGTCCAGCTCGGAGGCCGTGCGCTCCCGCCAGGCCGCCAGCTCGCGCGCGACCGCGCGGCCGCGGGGATCAAGTTGCCCGATCCGCGGCAGCCGCTCCCAGGCCGTCTCGGGGTCGCGCTCGTCGGTGGCCGATTCCAGGCGCCGGCACTCCTCCAGCGCCCACTCCAGCCGGCCGCTGGTCCTCAGGCGCCGCTGGAGCTCGTCGGAGAGCCCGAGCAGGTGCTCGACGTCTTCGGCGGCGTAGGCGAGCTGCTCGGCGGTCAGGGGCCGGGCATCCCAGCGCGTATAGCTGGCCGTCTTGCCGACCCGCAGCCCGAGCACCGACCCCAGCAGGTTCCCGTAGCCGGACTGGGCGCTGCCGCCGGCGAAGCCGGCTGCGATCTGGGTGTCGAAGATGTTGTTGAGCTCGGTTCGCCACGCCCGGCGCAGGATGGCGACGTCCTGGCGCCCGGCATGGAGCACGACCTGGAGCTCGGGATCGGCGAGGGTGGCGGCCAGCGGTAACACGTCCACGTCGGCGAGCGGGTCGATCAGGTAGATGAGCGGAGGACCCTGAGGCTCGGGATTGTCCACGGCCACCTGGACCAGGCACAGAAGCGCCCGATAGCGCCCCTCGGACATGAATTCCGTGTCGATCCCGAGCCGACCCTGCCTGATGGCGATGGCGGCGGCGCCGGCTACGTCGGCTGAACTCGCCAGCCGGGTAGCTGGGGCCACATCCATGCGCGGACCCTACACCGCCGCCTTTGGGTTCTAAACCGACCCCCCTGGTAGGATTTAGCCCATGATCTTCTCGTCCAAGGCCGAGTACGGGGTTCGCCTGATGATCGAGCTCGGTCGCCAGGAGCCCGAACATCCCACCAGCCTCAAGGCCATCGCCGACGCCGAGGGCCTTCCGCTCGCCTACCTGGAGCAGGTGGTCGCGCGGCTGCGCAAGGCGGGCTTGGTGATGAGCGCCCGCGGTGCTCACGGCGGGTACTGGCTGGCGCGTCCGGCCCACGAGATCGGCATGGACGAAGTCGTTCAGGCGCTCGAGGGGTCAATCGCTCCCATGGAGTGCTTCATCCACGAGCACACCGAGCGCGTCCTGTGCTCGCACCAACCCGACGCCGGGCGGGGCTGTGCCACCAAACTGCTATGGACTCGGGTCCAGTACGGAATCGTCCGCTCGCTGCAGGCGACCACGCTCGCCGAGCTGGTCGACTTCTCCGAGCGCAGTGATCCCGAGCCCGCGGTGGCCGTCGACATGACACCCGACGGCGTGCCCGCTCTGACGCTGACCAGACACGAGTGAAAGCCAGGCGATGCCAGACCTAGAGATTCGAAACCTTCACGTCCGCGCTGGAGACAAGGAAATCCTGCGCGGGCTCGACCTGACCGTGGGACAGGGCCAGATCCACGCCCTGATGGGTCCCAACGGGTCCGGGAAATCAACGCTCGCCAACGCGATCATGGGCCATCCGGGGCTCGAGGTCACCGATGGCCAGATCATCTGGGGCGGTGAGGACATCACCGAGTCCAGCACCGACGAGCGCTCCCAGATGGGACTGTTCATGGCCTTCCAGTACCCGGTTTCGGTGCCCGGCGTGACCGTCATCAAGTACCTGCGCACGGTGATGAACGCCCACCGCGATGCCCACGGCGAGGAGCCCATCTCGCTGAAGGACTTCCGCAAGACCGTGCAGGAGGCGATGAAGCTGACCGAGGTGCCTGACGAGTTCTCGCGCCGCTACCTCAACGAGGGATTCTCCGGCGGCGAGAAGAAGCGGATGGAGATCCTCCAGCTCGCGCTCCAGAAGCCCCAGCTGGCGGTTCTCGACGAGACCGACTCGGGGCTCGACATCGACGCCCTGCGGGTCGTCGCCAACGGCGTCAACTCGGTCGCGGGTCCGGATCTCGGGGTCCTGATCATCACCCATTACCAGCGGATCCTCCACCTCGTGGAGCCCAGTCACGTGCACGTGATGTACCGGGGACGGATCGTCAAGGAGGGCGGCCCCGATCTGGTGACCGAGCTCGAAGCCAAGGGCTATGGCTGGATCACCGACGAGCTCGCTGAAGCGGTCGCCTGACGCCGATGTCCACGGTTGAGGTCATTCCCGAAGTCGCGACCGAGTTCCCGGTCCTGGGCCGGGAGATCGATGGTCAGCGGGTCGTCTACCTCGATTCGTCGGCCACCTCGCAGACCCCGCAGCCGGTCATCGACGCCATGACCCGGTACTACACCGAGTCCCGCGCGTCGGTGCACCGCGGCGTCTACCCGCTGGCCGTCGAGGCCACCGACCTGTTCGAGGGGGCCCGCCGGCGCATCGCCGCCTGGCTGGGCTCGAGCACCGAGGAGACGATCTTCACCGCCAACGCTACGGCCGCCATCAACCTCGTCGCCTACACCTGGGGGCGCCAGAACGTCGGGGCCGGCGACCTGGTCGTGCTGACCGAGATGGAGCATCACTCCAACATCGTGCCCTGGCAGCTGCTCTGCTCCGAGAAGGGCGCCGAGCTCGCCTACGTCCCGGTGCTCGATGATGGGCAGCTCGACCTCGACGCCTACGACGAGCTCCTGGCCCGTGCCCCCAAGCTGGTGGCCGTCGTTCACGTCTCCAACGTCCTGGGGACGATCAACCCGGTCGCCCAGATCGTGCAGCGAGCCCACGACGCGGGCGCCGTCGTGCTCATCGACGGAGCGCAGGCGATTCCGCAGATTCCCGTGGATCTGGGCGCGCTCGACGCCGACTTCTACGCCTGGACCGGTCACAAGGCCTACGGGCCGACCGGAATCGGCGTCCTGCACGGGCGCCGCGAGCTGCTGGAGCAGATGCCGCCGTTCATGGGCGGCGGTCACATGATCCGCACCGTCGGGGATACCGAATCGACCTGGACCGACCTGCCGTGGAAGTTCGAGGCCGGGACCTCGCAGATCGCCGAGGCGATCGGGTTGGGGGCCGCAGTCGACTGGATCTCGACGCTGGGCATGAACCGGATCCGTGCCCACGAGCAGGCCCTGACCGCCGACGCGCTCGAGCGTCTGGCCGACGTTCCCGGCCTGGAGATCCATGGACCGCCGGAGTCCGCCGATCGCGGCGCGCTGGTCTCGTTCACGATCCGGGGCGCTCATCCCCACGACGTGGGGGAGATCCTCGGGCGCGAGGGGGTCTCGGTGCGCACCGGCCACCACTGCGCGCAGCCACTGATGCGCCGTCTGGGGGCCACGGCCACCACGCGCGCCTCCTACGCGATCCATAACAGCACCGCCGACACCGACCGACTGATCGACGCGCTGGGCACAGTCGCGCGCGTCCTGGAGCTCTAGCTAGCCTGAAACGTCATGGACGACCTGTACCGCGAGAACATCCTCGAGCACTACAAGCGGCCCCGCAACTGGAGTCCGCCGGAGCCCGAGCTCGAGCGCGTCGACCTGCAGTTCCACGATCTGAACCCGCTGTGCGGGGACGAGCTGACCGTCAAGCTCGCGGTCGACGACGACGAGCGAATCGCGGGCGTGCGCTTCGAGGGTCACGGCTGTGCGATCTCCCAGGCCGCCGCGTCCATGGCCTCCGACGAGGTCAAGGGGATGAAGGTCTCAGAGCTCCTCTCCCTCGATCGCTCGTTCGTGCTCGATCTGCTGGGAATCGACATCTCGGCCCAGCGGATGAAGTGCGCGCTGCTCTCGCTGAAGGTACTCAAGAGCGCCTCGCTCGGACACACCGCCGGCTGGGAGTCAGAGACGCCCAAGGCCGACGCTGCCGCGTGATGAGGCCTGCCGGAGCATCGGGCTCTGCCGTCAGCTGCGGCCGTTCTGAGCTATCCCCGCCCGCTAGACTTCCCAAGAGAAATCCGATCCCCACGCTAGGTTTTACAAAAGTGCCTCAACTGATCGAAGTCTGCCCGGTCTCCGAGCTTGCGCCCGGCGACAAGCGCTTGGTCGAATGGGAGGATCTCGAGATCGGGGTCTTCAACTGCGCGGGCACTCTGTACGCGATCGAGGACCGCTGCTCGCACGACGACGGTCCGCTGGTCGAGGGCAACCTCGACGAGCAGACATGCACGATCGAATGCCCGCGGCATGGCTCGCTGTTCGACCTGGCGACCGGAAAGCCCAAGACCCTGCCCGCGTACGTTCCAGTTGACACGTTTCCCGTGGTCATCGAGGACGACACCATCAAGCTGGAGGTGGAGTAATGGCTACTCCTGAGACCATCATCCCCGCAACGCCCGCGCTGACCGAGAACGAGCAGCTGTCGCGGATCAACGCCGACTACACGGAGCGCTACGGCTTCCACGACGCCGAGAATTACCTGTACAAGGCGCCCAAGGGGCTGACCGCCGAGCTGGTGGCCAAGATCTCGGAGTTCAAGTCAGAGCCGCAGTGGATGCGTGACTTCCGGCTCAAGGCGCTGGAGCACTTCCTGGCGCGCCCGATGCCGACCTGGGGCTCGCCGATGCTGGCCGAGGTCGACTTCGATGACATTCACTACTTCGTGCGGGCCTCCGAGCGCGCCGAGCGCTCCTGGGACGACGTGCCCGAGGACGTCAAGAAGACCTTTGACCGGCTCGGAATCCCCGAGGCCGAGCGGAAGTTCCTGTCCGGCGTCGGGGCGCAGTACGAGTCCGAGGTCGTGTATCACCAGGTCCACGAGGACCTCGAGAAGCAGGGCGTGATCTTCCTCGACATGGATTCCGCGCTGCGCGATCACGAGGAGCTGGTACGCGAGTACTTCGCGACCATCATCCCCGCCAACGACAACAAGCTGGCGTCGCTCAACAGCGCCGTCTGGTCGGGCGGCTCGTTCGTCTACGTGCCCCCGGGCGTTCACGTCGAGATGCCGTTGCAGGCCTACTTCCGGATCAACACCGAGTCGATGGGCCAGTTCGAGCGCACGCTGATCATCGCCGACGAGGGCTCCTACGTGCACTACGTGGAGGGCTGCACCGCTCCGACCTACTCATCGAACTCGCTGCACTCCGCGGTCGTCGAGCTGATCGCCAAGCCGGGAGCCCGGATCCGCTACACGACGGTCCAGAACTGGTCGACCAACGTCTTCAACCTGGTCACCAAGCGCGCGGTCGCCGAGACCGACGCGACCGTCGAATGGGTCGACTGCAACCTCGGCTCCAAGCTGACGATGAAGTACCCGAGCGTCTACCTGATGGGCGAGCGCGCCCACGGGGAGATCCTCTCGATCGCCTTCGCCGGCAAGGACCAGCACCAGGATGCGGGCGGCAAGATCATCCACGCGGCCCCCAACACGACCTCCAACATCTTCGCCAAGTCGATCTCCAAGGACGGCGGGCGTGGCTCCTACCGCGGCCTGCTGGAGATCGCCAAGGGCGCCCACGGCTCGCGCTCCAAGGTCGTCTGCGATGCCCTACTGCTCGACGAGGACTCCCGGTCTGACACTTACCCAACGATCAGGATCTCCGAGGACGACGTCAACGTCGGACACGAGGCCACGGTCTCGAAGGTCGGCGAGGACCAGCTCTTCTACCTGATGTCGCACGGCATCTCCGAGGAGGAGGCCTCCAAGCTGATCGTCAACGGCTTCATCGAGCCGATCACCAAGGAGCTGCCGATGGAGTACGCGGTCGAGATGAACCGCCTCATCGAGCTGCAGATGGAGGGTTCGATTGGCTAGCGCCGGTCCTGTCTCCGCGGTGGCCGAGCCGCCGTTCCTGGCCGAACGCCGCGAGCGCGCGGTGGAGCTGCGCGAGTCCCTGCCGCTGCCCCAGTTCAAGGGCCACGCGGGCTGGGAGTTCACCGACATCAGCTCGCTCGACCTGGCCGCCTACGAGCCGGCCGGAATTCCGGAAGCCGACGCGACCCCCGCGCCCATGTTCGAGCCCGACGCGGTCGCCGAGCTGCGCCAGGTCGACGGCGGTGAAGCCACTCTCACCGGCGAGCTCCCCGAAGGCGTGATCGTGGCCTCGCTCGAGCTCGCCGCCCGCGAGCATCCCGAGCTGGTCTCGCGCCACCTGGGAGCGGTCGTCAGCCCCGACGACGCGTTCGTGGCCCGGAACGAGGCCGGCTTCCGGGGCGGCGCTCTCGTGTACGTGCCCCGCGGTGTCGCGGTCACGCGCCCCATCCTGCTCACCGCCGTGCATTCGGCTCAGGGCACCGAGCTTCAGCGCCGGACGCTGATCGTGCTCGAGGAGGGCGCCCAGGCCGAGGTCTGGGAGCAGGCCCTGTCGGGCTCGCCCGAGCAGGACGGCGTCTTCAACACGGTCGTCGAGCTGGTCGTCGGCGACGCCTCGCACCTGCGCTACGTGTCCGGACAGGACCTCTCCGAGCACAGCTGGATCTTTGGCACCCACCGCGCCGAGGTGGGGCGGGACGCCGGCCTGGACTGGGTCGCCCTGGGCTTCGGCTCAGCGCGCGGCCACGTGCGGATGGAGACTCGGCTGGGCGGCCCCGGGGCCGACGCCCGGGTCACCGGCGCCTATGCCAGCCACGCCCGCCAGCACATCGACTTCGACACCACCCAAGAGCACGCGGCCCCCAACACGACCTCTGACCTGGCCTTCCGAGGCGTCCTCCAGGGACGCTCGACGGCCGTCTGGAAGGGCAACATCATCGTCGACCCGGGGGCCCAGAAGACCGACGCCTTCCAGGAGTCACGCAACCTGCTGATCTCCAAGCGCGCCCATGCCGACGCGATTCCCGGGCTCGAGATCCAGGCCAACGACGTCCGCTGCACGCACGCCGCGGCCATCGCCCAGGTCGATCCCGAGCAGCTCTTCTACCTGCGCTCGCACGGCCTTCCCGAGGAGGTCGCCAAGCGGCTGGTGATCGAGGGCTTCCTGGCGGCGCTCGTCGAGCGCTTCCCGGCCGGGCCGGTGCGTGAGGTGCTGGGCGACGCGCTCGAGCGCCGCCTGGCGCTGATCCTCGCCGGCTGAACGTCTCGGATTCGCCGGCCGGCTGGACCTGGGGGCGCCGGCCCTGCCTCCGCTCCGCGCGCCCGCGGCGTACGATGCGCCAGGTCATGGCGCGCGCAACGCCGATGGTCGCCCTGGGGTACGGCAAGTTCGTGCGTGCCGACCGGATCTATGCGCTGGTTCCGCTGGAGGGGCCCGACCGGGGCGACGGGCGGCGCACGCTGGTGCACGTGGAGGGCATCGAGGATCCTCTGATCGCCTCGCGGTCAGAGGGGGCGATCGCCCGGGACCTGGCCGTGGCCCTGGGCCAGTCCCCACCTCGGGGGCGCCACGACGGGTCAGAGGTTCCCGGCCAGGATCCGCTCTTCTAGATCATGGGGACACGCACCGCGGTCCTGATGCTCCGCGGGATCAACCTCGGTCCCAGCCGGCGGGTGCCGATGGCCGACCTGAGGGCGCTGTTCGGGGAGGCCGGCTATGAGAACGTGCGCACCTACGTGCAGAGCGGCAACGTGGTGCTGACCGGCGCCTCGGAGCCGGCCGAGCTCGAGCTCGAGGCCCAGCGCCTGATCTCCGAGCGCTTCGGCGTCGAGGTCCCGGTGGTGGCTCGGACCCGGGAGGAGCTGGCCGCCGTGGTCGAGCTCAATCCCCTGGGTGACGTGGCCGACGACCCCAAGCGCTACCAGGTCAGCTTCCTCTCAGACGAGCTCGACGCCGAGACCATGGACCGCCTCGGGGAGCTGGCCGCGCAATCGGAACGCCTGGCCGCTCACGGCCGCGAGCTCTACGCCTGGCATCCCGAGGGGGTGGCGCGCTCCAAGCTCTCCAGCGCGCTCGCGGGCAAGGGGCTGGGCGTGACCGCGACCGCCCGCAACTGGAGGACGGTCACGGCGCTGCTCGAGATGGCCGAGCAGTAGCGCTGATCCTCATTACCGCTGATACGCTCGCCGCGTGGCAGCCACCCGCACGCACCACGCGCTGCTCGCCAAGGCGCTGGGGGAATAGTGCGCTCCTACGTCATTGCCGACGTGTTCACCGATGTCCCGCTGGAGGGCAACCAGGTGGCGGTGTTCACCGACGCTGCCGGTCTCGGTAAGCAGGTTATGCAGCGAACCGCGCGGGAGCTCAACCTCTCAGAGACGGTCTTCCTGACCCCGGCCGAGCTCGAGGCCGACGTGCACGCCCGAATATTCACGCCCACGACCGAGCTGCCGTTCGCGGGCCACCCGATCCTGGGCACGGCCGTCGTGCTCGGCGAGCGCTTCGGCGACCGGGTGCGGATAGCCACCGGAGCAGGGGTGGTATCGGTGAGGCTGCAGCGCGCGGGGGACGCGGTCGCCTTCGGCGAGATGGATCAGCCGATTCCGAGCTGGGAGCCGTTCGCCCGCGGAGATGAGCTCCTGGGGGCGCTCGGCGTGCCAGCCTCCGGTCTGCCCATCGAGGTCTACGACAACGGGCCCCGGCACACCTTCGTCGAGCTCCCCGACGAGGCCGCGGTCGCGGACCTGCGCCCCAACCTGGGCCGCCTGGCCGACCTCGGCGAGGTGGGCGTGAGCGGCTTTTCGGTCACGGGATCACACGTGAAGACGCGCATGTTCGCGCCTGGGCTCGGGGTTGACGAGGACCCCGCGACCGGCTCGGCGGCCGGCCCGCTGGCGGTTCATCTCGCGCGTCACGGGCGAACCGACTTCGGCCAGCGGATCGAGATCCGCCAGGGCGAGGAGATCGGCCGGCCATCGCTTCTCGAGGCCGTCGCCGAGGGCACAGCCCAGCGGATCGATCGCGTCGCGGTGGGCGGAAGCGCGGTCATCGTCGCCCGGGGCGAGTACCGGCTCGACTGACCGCGTCCGCCTATAGGGTGGCGGCAATGGAACTAACGAAACGTCAGCGCGCAGCGCTGGAGGACATCTGCGAGACCTTCTGTCCCCCTCCTGGGCCCGGGGTCCCGAGCGCCCGTGAGCTGGGGGTGGCCGAGGCGGTGGTCGCGGCCGTGGGAGCGGCTCCTCGCGCCGAGCAGACCCAGCTGGCGATGCTGCTCTCGGCCTGGGACACGCCCGCGCTGGGGATGATCGGCGGCGCGGGCTGGGCCCGCTTCAGCGAACTGGAGTCCGAGCGGCGCGAGCGGGTGCTGCTCGCCTGGCGAGACTCCCGCCTGCCGCAGCGCAGAGCCGTGTTCCAGGCCCTGCGAAAGGCGGCGCTGCTCTTCTACTACGCGGTGCCCGGCCACGACGGCAGGCGCAACCCGGTCTGGGATGCGATCGGCTACGACGGCCCGCTGGGGACGCTTCCCGAGGCCCCTCCCCGAGCCCTGTCGCCGACCGGCGTGGACCGCGACACCAGCCTCGACTGCGATGTGGTGATCGTCGGCTCGGGGGCCGGAGGCGGAGCTGCCGCGGGCGTGCTGGCGACAGCGGGCCTCGACGTCGTGGTGGTCGAGTCCGGGGGCTACTGGGACGACCCCGATTTCGACGGCAGCGAGTTCAAGGCGCTGACGAGCTACTACATGGCCTCCCCGAATGCCACCCACGATCAGAGCGTGGGGCTGATTGCCGGCTCCTGTCTGGGTGGAGGCACCGTGGTCAACTACTCAACTGCGTTTCGGACGCCCGACGAGGTGCGCCATGACTGGGCGGGCCTCGGGGTACCGGCGTTCACCTCGACCGACTACACCGACAGCCTGGATGCGGTCTGGGAGCGACTCGGGGTCAGCCAGGAGTACAACGAACCCTCCAGCCGCGACCGCAAGCTCCAGGAGGGATGCGTCAAGCTCGGCTGGCACGTGGACGCCATGCCGCGCGCAGTGCGCCAGTGCGCCGAGGGGCGGGAATGTGGCTAATGCGGACTGGGCTGCCGCGTGGGCGCCAAGCAGTCGGTGGTCAAGACGTGGCTCGCCGATGCCCAGGCCGCGGGGGCGCGGCTGATCGTCTCCACGAAGGTGGCGCGGGTGATCGTGGAGGGCGGAGCTGCGCGCGGGGTCATCGCGCGCACGGCCGACGGCCACCGGCTGGAGATTCGGGCCCGGGCCGTGGTCGCCGCCTGCGGCGCCCTCCACACGCCGGCGCTGCTACGCCGCTCGGGCCTGGAGAACGAGAACCTCGGCAAGCACCTGAGGCTGCACCCCGCGGGAGTGCTGTTCGGCATCTTCGACGAGGCGCTCAAGCCCTGGGAGGGCGTCATGCAGGCGCTCTACTCAGATCAGTTTCGCGATCTCCACGGCGGCTATGGGGTCAAGTTCGAGACCGCTCCCGTCCATCCTCACCTGATGATCCTGTTCGGGCCCTGGCGCAGCGCCGCTGAGCATTTCAAGCTGATGGAGGCGATCACCAACACAGCGCCTATCGGGGTGCTGCTTCGGGATCGTGACGGAGGGGAGGTGCGAGTCGGACGCGACGGGGAGCCGGTGGTTCGCTACAAGCTCTCGACGTTCGATGCCGGCCATATGCGCGCCGGAATCGACGGCGCCGCCCAACTGCTGGAGGCCGCCGGCGCGCGGCGGATCTTCAGCTCCCACGCTCGCTGGGTCTGCTACGACCCGGGACGCTTCGGCTCCCGGGAGCGGTTCATGGCCGACGCCGATGCGGCCGGTTACGGTCCGGGAGAAATCGCGCTCAACTCGTTTCACATCATGGGCTCGGCCCGGATGGGCGGCTCGCCGTCAATGTCGGCCTGCGACCCCACCGCTCAGACCTGGGACGTGCGCGACCTCTACGTGTTCGATGGCTCGACGTTCCCGACTGCCTCCGGGGTCAACCCCCAGATCTCCATCCAGGCGATCGCTCACCTGGGCGCGCGGGGCCTGGCGGCGCGACTGACCTAGATTGTCGGGCGGCGCGTGTTTGGGGTCCCGGTCGCGGGGATAGGCTGCCGAGACGATGAAGCTCGCGACCTTCCAAGCTCCGGGACAGTCTGAGCCCATTGCCGGCCTCGTCCGCGATAACCGGGTGACCGCCTTCGGGGGCGCCGACGGCGTCCGCGAAGTCCTGGCCACCGGCACCGTTCCCGACGCCGAGCTCGACGAGTGGCCGCTGGCCGAGGTCACGCTGCTGGCGCCGATTCCCGAGCCGGGCACCATCTACGCGATCGGCCTCAACTACCGGCGCCATGTCGAGGAGACCGGGGGCAAAATCCCCGAGGCCCCGATCGTGTTCGTCAAGGTTCGCGGCTCGGTGGCCCCGCCGGGCGGGCCGATCCGCTGTCCGGAGGTCGTCCATAGACTCGATTACGAGGGCGAGCTCACGATCGTGATCGGCGCCGGGGGCCAGATCGGCGGCTTCTGCGTCGCCGACGACGTCAGTGCTCGCGATCTCCAGAATCGCGAGCCGCAGTGGACGCGGGCCAAGGGCGCCGACACGTTCTGCCCGTTCGGCCCCTGGGTCACGACTGCCGACGAGGTCAGCGACCCCGACGATCTGCGACTGCAGACGTGGGTCAACGGGGAGCTGCGCCAGGACAGCCGGACCTCGGATCTGATCTTCGGCTGCCAGGAGCTGGTCGACTTCATAGCGCAGACCTGCACGTTGCGACCTGGAGACCTGATCCTGACCGGCACTCCCAACGGAGTCGGGATGGCGATGGATCCACCTCGGTTTCTAAGTTCCGGGGACCGGGTAACAATCGCGATCGAGGAGCTGGGTGAGATAGAGCACGCTGTCGCCTAGACAGCGGGCTTACGAGAGGGAGGTCTGAGGCTCCATCCGAGCCTGGTCGACTACGTGATCCTGGGGATCTACTTCGTGGTCGTCCTGGGAATCGGGTTCGTCGCGCGGCTGGCGATCAAGACCGACCTGGACTTCTTCCTGTCGGGTCGCTCGCTGCCGGCGTGGATCACCGGCCTGGCATTCATCGCCGCCAACCTGGGTGCGCTGGAGATCCTCGGGCAGGCCGCCAACGGCGCGCAGTACGGGGTCCCCGCCGTCCACTACTACTGGCTGGGCGCGGTGCCCGCGATGGTCTTCCTGGGGCTGGTGATGATGCCGTTCTACTACGGGGCGAAGGTCAGATCAGTACCGGAGTACTTGCGCTTGCGCTTCAACGAGGCGACGCATGCCTTCAATGCGGCCACCTTCGCGATCGCGACAGTTCTGATCTCCGGGGTGAATCTATTCGCGCTGGCGCTGATCATCCACCTGATGCTGGGATTGTCAATCGATATCGCGATCTTGGCCGCGGCCGCCATGGTGCTCGTCTACATCACGCTCGGCGGCCTGACCTCCGCGATCTACAACGAGGTGCTCCAGTTCTTCGTCATCGTCGCCGCCCTGCTGCCGCTGACGCTGGTCGCCCTCCACGCCGTCGGCGGCATCCACGGCGTCGAGATGAAGGTCAAGGCGTTCAAGCCGCTCGGTGTTCCGGGGCTGCACGCGTGGAGAGGCCTGGGCATCCACCACGTCACCAACCCGCTCAAGTCCGATTGGATCGGAGTCGTGTTCGGCCTCGGCTTCGTGCTCGGCTTCGGCTACTGGACGACCAACTTCGCCGAGGTCCAGCGCGCCCTGTCGGCTCGCAACATGTCGGCGTCGCGCCGCACCCCGCTTATCGGAGCCTTCCCGAAGATCTTCCTGCCGGCGATCATCATCCTTCCGGGTTTGATCGCGGTGCTCACGGTTCACGGCCTAGGGATCGGAAAGAGCCTGGGCCTGCAGTACAACACGGCGATCCCCCACCTGATCGGCAACTACCTGCCCGAGGGGATGCTGGGGCTGGCGATAACCGGATTGGTGGCCGCCTTCATGGCGGGCGTCGCGGCCAACGTGACCTCGTTCAACACGGTCGTCACCTACGACCTGATCCAGTCCTACTTCGCCAAGGATCGCGACAGCGCCTTCTACCTGCGCACTGGTCGCTGGGTGACGGTCGTCGGCATTCTGATCTCGATCCTCACGGCCCTCATCGCCAAGGGCTACTCGAACATCATGAACTACATCCAGACGCTGTTCGCGATCTTCAACGCGCCTCTGTTCGCAACCTTCATCATCGCGATGTTCTGGCGCCGGGCGACAGCGTGGGGTGGGTTCTGCAGCATCGTGCCGGGACGGCCGCTGCCTACGTGACCAACCGGCTGAACGCCTACCACACGATCTTCCACTTCGGCTCGGCCCTGGCCGCGAGCTTCTGGCAGGCGATCCTCGCCTTCCTCGTAGGAGGCATCGTGCTGATCGTGGTCTCGCTGGTCACCAAGCCGAAGCCGACCGAGGAGCTGCGCGGTCTGGTCTGGGGGTTGACCCGCGCCGAGGAGGCGGAGGAGAACGCGGATCCGCGTGACAAGCTGTGGTGGCGCTCGCCCGCGCTGCTGGGTGGCGTGGCGATCGCCATGCTCATCGTCCTGAACATCATCTTCGCCTAGGAGTGCCGTGTCATCGACCGACAGACCACTTGGAGTTCCCGGCTCATCCAAGGACGAGCCGATGGCCTCGACCGGCGCGACCGATGAGGAGGAGATCGCGGCGGCGAAGGCCGCCAACCGGTTCGACATCCGCCGCATCATCGGCGGCCTGTTCGTGCTTTACAGCCTGATCCTGATCGCGCTCGGGATTTTCGGCTCCTCGCACGTCAAGCACAAGGCGGCCGGGATCAACGTCGACCCGTGGACCGGCCTGGGCATGCTCATCTTCGGGGCGCTGATGATCTTCTGGGCGCTGTACCGGCCGACGGTGCCCGAGCCGCCGGAGACGCGCGGCCAGGGGTCGGGCCGGATCCGGCGGGCGCCCGCGACCTAACGTCGCCTCAGCTGGTGAGGCTGGCGCTGACGGTGATCTCGACGCCGGCCAGCGCGCGGGAGATCGGGCAGTTGGCCCTCGCCGACTCCGCCGCCTGCTCGAAGGCGGACTCGTCGATTCCGGGCACCCGGCCCGAAACGGTCAGCTCCGAGGTCGTCACGGTCGGGCTCCCGTCGCGCTGATCGAGGGTCACCTTGGCCGAGACTTCGAGACGCTCGGGGGGGTTGCCGCCCTGGGTCAGCTCGTTGGCAAGCGCCATCGAGAAGCACGAGGCGTGGGCGGCCGCGATCAGCTCCTCGGGGCTGGTCTTGCCGTCTGAACGCTCGGTCCGGGAGGCCCAGGTGACCGCGAGGTCGTTCAGCGCCCCGCTCGCGCCGTTCAGGACTCCATTGCCGTGGGCGAGATCGCCCTCCCACCGACTCGTCGCCGTTCGCTCGGCAATCGGCATATGCGCTTCCCCTTCGCTGGTGTTAGTGGTGTTCGATGACCCGGTCGATCAGGCCGTACTCAACGGCCTCGTCGGCCTTGAAGAAGCGGTCGCGCTCCATGTCCTCGTGAACCTGGTCGTAGGTCTGGCCCGTGTGGAAGGCATAGATCTCGTCGATCCGCTTGCGGATGTTGAGGATCTCGCGGGCGTGAATCTCGATGTCGCTTGACTGTCCCTCAAAGCCGGCCGACGGCTGATGGATGAGCAGGCGGCTATTGGGCAGCGAGAAGCGCTTGTCCTTGGCGCCGCCGGCCAGCAGCAGCGAGCCCATCGACATGGCGATCCCGACGCAGATCGTTGAGATGTCGGGCTTGACGAACTGCATCGTGTCGTAGATGGCCAGCCCGGAGTAGATGGACCCCCCGGGACAGTTGATGTAGATCGAGATGTCCTTGTCCGGATCCTGGGACTCGAGGTGCAGCAGCTGTGCGACGACGAGGTTGGCGATCTGGTCGTCGATCGGGGTCCCCAGGAAAACGATCCGCTCGTTGAGCAGCCGGCTGTAGATGTCGAACTCGCGCTCCCCGCGCGCGGTCCGCTCGATCACCATCGGTATCAAAGGCATGTCCACAACCCTAGAACATGCGCGAACTCGCGGCCCATCGCAGCGAGCGGGTCGAGATCTACGGACCGGTCAGAAGCACCGCTGATCCCTCGAAGGCTCCCTCTCGGAGGTCGGAGAGAGCGCGCTCGGCCTCGGTCAGCTCATAGGTGGTCACAGTGGTCCTGATCGGCACCTTCGGCGCCAGCGCGAGGAACTCGTGCCCGTCCTCGCGAGTCAGGTTGGCCACCGAGCGGATCGTGCGCTCGTGCCACAGGTCGTCATAGGGAAACGACGGGATGTCGCTCATGTGTATCCCGGCGCAGACGACGACTCCGGCCGGAGCCAGGACCTTGAGGGCGGCCGGGACCAGCGCGCCCACCGGGGCGAAGATCAGCACGGCATCCAGCTCCTCGGGCGGACGCTCATCGCTGGACCCGGCCCACACGGCCCCCAGCGACCGCGCGAACTCCTGCGTCGCCGTGTCCCCCGACCGCGCGAACGCGTAGACCTCGCGTCCCTGGTGAACAGCGACCTGGCAGATCTGATGGGCGGCGGACCCGAACCCGTAGAGGCCCAGGCGATGCCCGTCGCCCGCCAGCTTCAGGGCCCGGTAGCCGATCAGCCCCCCGCAGAGCAGAGGCGCCGCCTGCTCGTCGGAGATCTCCGGGGGCAGGTCCAGGCAGAAGCGCTCGTCGGCGACCGTCCACTCGGCAAAGCCGCCGTCGATGTCGCGCCCGGTGAACCGGGCATTGACACACAGGTTCTCGAGTCCGCTGCGGCAGTAGCGGCAGTCGCCGTCCGTCCACCCGAGCCACGGGACGCCGACCCGCCGCCCGTCGTCGGTCACTCCGACGATCTGATGGCCGAGTACCACCGGGAGCTTGGGAGCTGGTATCTCCGCGTCGCGCAGGTGCAGATCGGTGCGGCAGACCGCGCAGGCCAGGACCCTGAGTCGCAGCTGACCGGGCGCCGGCACCGGGTCCTCGACGGTTGCCACGCGCAGAGGCTCACCGGGTCGCTCGAGCAGGATCGCTTGCATTCACTTGTATTTTGCGCCACCCGTTAGCTTTGGACCAGAGATGGTTCCGCTCAACGTCCCCAATGTGCTCACGGTGGTCCGCATCCTGCTGGTGCCGGTGCTCGTCGTGGCGCTTCTGGAGAAGACCGGCGATGGGGACCTGCTCGCCGCCATCGTGTTCGCCGCGGCCTCGCTGACCGATGCCATCGACGGCCATCTCGCGCGCTCGCGCAACTCGGTGACCACGTTCGGCAAGCTGATGGACCCGATCGCCGACAAGCTGCTGATCATCGCGGCGCTGGTCGCGCTCGTCTCCCTGAACCGGCTCGATGCCTGGGTGGCGATGGTGATCATCGCGCGGGAGTTCGCGGTCACAGTGCTCAGGGTGGCCGCCGGCACTCAGCAGGGGATCGTGATCTCCGCCAGCTCGCTGGGCAAGATCAAGACCGTCACCCAGGTGGTGATGGTGATGGTGCTCATCGCCTTCAACTCACGGCCGCTCTGGATCATGCTCCTGATCTACGCCACCGTCCTGATCACGGTGCTCTCGGGAGCGGACTACTTCTTCGGGATACGGAAGTTGACGGAGTCGGCACGTGCCGGTACCGGCACGTCCCCGACCAACTCCGAGCCGACCTAGGGCGCTGACGCCAGCCAGGCCTGGACGGTGGTGTGCGCGGGCGAGGGCACTCCCGTACTCAGCTCGGCCCTGATCTCGTCCAGCGTGCCGAAGCGCTCGGCGACGACGTTGTGCTGATGGATGGTCTCGAGGTTGACCTGGCGGGCCGAGACGAAGGCGTGGTCATCGAGGGCGGGGAAGCGATCGAGCACCCCGCGCACCATCTCGCGCACGCAGTCCTCGACGAACCGGGGGCGCCGGTGTGCCTTCTCGACCACATGGGCCTCGTCGTTGCGCTTCATCAGCTCGTAGATCTCCGAGGACATCGAGTGCTCGACGATCGTCACCAGTGAGGCGGCCTCGATGTCGTCCTCGCACAGCTCCGTGCAACCGACGTACAGGGTTCCCAGACCGCGCTGGTTGTGGGTGGCCACCGGAACGGCTTCGAGGATCCGGCCGATCTCGTCGTGGTCAAAGCCCTCGCTCTCCAAGCGCTGGCGGGCCGTATCGGCGATCAGCTCCTGGGCGCACGGACAAGCCGTCATCCCCTGGGCGGTGACGCCGGTCAGGCGGCGCGTGCCGAACTCGGTGGCCACCGCGCAGCCGTGCAGCGTGTAGAGCTCCTGGGTGAGAACGCCCGAGACCGGCGCGGGCTTGTGCTCGGGAAACCGGGCCTCGACGGTGACCTCGGCTCGGCGCGCCCCCTGCCGGTCGCGGACGAGCTGGGCGATGTGCGCGGCCAAGGTCTCGGCCCGGAAGCTGGAGTCGCCGAGCACGACCTCGCCGATCGCCTCGTTGACCACCTCCTCGAACCGGGACATGTGGGCGCCCTTCTGGTCGGACCCGAGTTCGATCACGCATTCGAAGCGCGCCGAGAACAGCTGCTCCGAGCCCTTCTCGCCCAGGCGGATCACCTTCTCGACGCCGGTGACTCCCACGCGCGAGAGACTCAGGGCAAGCGCCGGCGATTGCGCCTGCACGTCGGAGAGAAGAGCCGTCTGGGGACGGTAGTCGGTCATCTTGAGAGACAAGACTAGAGCGGTGAGACGAAATCCGCGGGGGGCCGGGATCGGCGGACGGCCGTTTTTGTGGTATCACTCGCCGGTCGTATCAGTAGTTACGAGAGGGAGGCAGCCCCCCGCCGGGGAGGTCTCGAGGCCAGGACCTAAGAGGGAGCTCAGGGGCTGTGAGCGTTGACGAGATCGTTTTACTGAGCGACGAGACTCCGATCGCGGAGCTCGATGATCTCCGACCGCTGATCGCGGTCGGGCAGGAGCGGGGATATCTCACCTTCACCGAGGTCGAGGAGTGCCTCGAGGAGGCTGACGTCACCAAGGAGCAGGTTCACGAGCTTCACGCCTATCTCGACGAGCAGGGGATCGTCGTCGTCGGTGCCGACGGCCGGCCGGCCAAGTCCGAAGGCGACAGCGTGGAGGCCACCGCGCGCAGCCGGGCGGAGCGCGATCCCGACCAGTCCAAGAAGGTGGAGGTCGACCTCACGGTCGAGCCCAGCCTCGATTCGCTGCGCCTATACCTGCGTTCGATCGGCCGCGTGAGCCTGCTCACTGCTGAGCAGGAGGTGCAGCTGGCGCGGCGGATCGAGCGTGGCGACATGCGCGCCAAGCAGCAGATGATCGAAGCCAACCTCCGGCTCGTGGTCTCGATCGCCAAGAGCTACCTGGGGCGGGGCCTGACCTTCCTGGATCTGATCCAGGAGGGGTCGATGGGCCTCATCCGGGCGGTCGAGAAGTTCGATTACCGCCGTGGCTACAAGTTCTCCACCTACGCGACCTGGTGGATACGCCAGGCGGTCACCCGGGCGATCGCCGACAAGGGGCGGACGATCCGGATCCCCGTCCACATGGTGGAGAAGCTCAACAAGGTAGTGCACGTGGAGCGTCAGCTGGTGCAGCAGCTCGGGCGGGAGCCGACCCCCGGCGAGATCGCAGCCGAGCTCGAGACCACGGTGCGCGAGGTCCGAGACGTGCTGCGGATGGCCCAGCAGCCGATTTCGCTGGAGAAGCCGGTGGGCGACGGCGACGAGTCCGCACTCGGGGACTTCGTCGAGGACCAGACGGCCGAGTCGCCGTTCGAGCTCGCCTCCGAGCATCTGCGCCGCGACAACCTGCGCCGGGCGCTGGCGGCGCTTCCCGCGCGCGAGCGCGAGGTGATCGAGATGCGCTTCGGGCTCACCGGGGAGCGGCCCTACACGCTGGAGGAGGTCGGGCGGGCGTTCAACGTCACGCGCGAGCGGATCCGGCAGATCGAGAACCACACTCTGAAGAAGCTCGAGGCGTTGCCCGAGGCCCAGCGGTTGCGGGACGCTTCGTAGGGCGTTTTTCCGTCCGGACCAGAACGTATGTTCTGGTTGTGGAGCAGGCGAGATGGAACCCTAGGAGACAGGGCGACGTTGGCGAGCTGTCGGCTATGTCGTGGCTGACAGCGGCGGGAGCGTGCGTGTCGGTGCCGTTTGGCCACAGCCCTGACTACGACTTGCTGGCCGACTTCGGAGACCGGATCGTCCGGGTGCAAGTCAAGACCTCGGTCTGCTGGCATAACAACCGCTTCGTCGTCGCACTCTGCACTCGTGGCGGAAATCAAAGTTGGAACGGCGTGATCAAGCGCTTGGACGCGACTCGGTGCGACAGACTGTTCGTGCACGTAGGAGACGGTCGGCGCTGGTACATACCGGCCGCCGAGCTGGGCGGCGGCTCGAGCATCGTGCTCGGCGGACCGAAATATGCCGAGTACGAAGTCGAGCCGGGTGAACCACTCCGGCCGAGGTTCCCCTCGCTAGACTCCGCGCCTCCCTGGCGGGATTCCGGAGCGGTCAAACGGGATGCGCTGTAAACGCATTGGCTCTGCCTTCGCAGGTTCGAATCCTGCTCCCGCCACTCCGGCCTTTACGCCCTAATCTCGCCCATGGAATCCGACGAGCTCGAGCCCCAGGACGACAAAGAAGAAGTGGCTGACTCGACCGGCGGGACGGCGGAGAAGCCCCAGGAGCGGGTAGCTCGCCTGCGGCGCATCGCCGCCCAGGTCGACGCCCAGCCCTCCCCGCTGTCGGCCACTGAGCGGTTGCGGCTGCAGCTTTTCCTGCACCCGAGACGCGCCGTGGAGCGCGTGTTACGTTGACCGCCGCCCCACGCAACAAGCAGAGAGAAGCGGCCCCCGGCCGGCACGATGCGGCTCTGTCACCCATTCCCATCACGCGCTCAGCGGCCGTCAGCTCGCGCCGCGGGGGCGGCGCTGGCCTGTACGGCATTTCTGATCGCGACGGCCAGCGGCGCCGCGGGGCCGCGCGCCGCCCGCGCCGCTGACCGAGGTCAGGATCGCCAGCCGATCGCCGCCGGCCCGCCACCCAGCCTGACCGGGCTACGTGGCCAGGTCAGCGCGCTTCAGCGCAGCTTCGACGCCGGCCGCTCACGGCTCGCCGGTCTCGTGGAGGAGGCGAAGCTCGCCGAAAGCAGACTGGCGCAGCTCGAGGGCGATGAGGCTCAAGCCGAGCGCACCCTAGCGCTGCAGCTGATCATGGACTACGAGTCCGGCGTCACCGGCGTCGGGGGCGCCCGGAGCTCCGAGCTGATCGCCGGCCTGCGCGCGGCGCGCGTCGCGGTGGTTGCCCAGGCGACCCAGCTCGGGACGCTCTCGCTGGAGCGACCGCAGCTGACCGAGCAGGTGCTCGAGGAGCACGGGCGGCTTACCGGCGCGAAGTCGGCTCTGGCGGCTTCGCAGCGGGCGGGCGCATCGTCGGCGCTCGCACAGGACGTGGAGGACGAGCGGCCCGCTAAGGCGCCGGCTCCGGCCCTCGGTACCGCCGCTGGTCCCGGGACGCAGGGGGCGGGCTCGAGCCTGGACTTCCCGATCCCCAGGGGCGAGGTCGCGCCACCTGCCACCTGGTCGCTGGTGGGCGGTGGAGTCGACATCGCGGCCCCCGGCGACACGCCTGAGCTGGCGGTGTGCGCGGGCATCGTCGTCCTGCACGGGATCGGGGGTCTGGGACCGTGGACCCCGGTACTTCGCTGCGACAGCCCAATCGCCGGCCATGACTACGTCTACTACGGGGACGCCGGCCCCGGAGACTGGACGCCGGCCGGCACCCCCGTCTCGGCGGGTCAGACGATCTCCGAGGTGGGGCCTGGGATCATCGGCAACTCCACCGGCCCTGACCTCGAGATCGGGTTCGCCGACGCCAGCGGCGCGCCCTTGGGCTCTGCGGGCAAGCCGGACATGATGAAGCTGCTGCGAGCCGCCTACCGCAGCTAGCCCGGCGGCACGACAGCGCACGCCGCCGACCCGATACGCTGGCCCAGAGCGCCCTCTTAGCTCAGCTGGTAGAGCACTTCCATGGTAAGGAAGGGGTCTGGGGTTCGAGTCCCCAAGAGGGCTCTGTATTTTCGGCTGCTCAGAGCGATTTATCGGTTCTGGCGTGAACGTTCGGGACGCCTCGCGTCCGTCCACATTCCGTCCTCGGTCGCAAGAAGGGATCTGGCCACGATGAGCTTGCCTGCTACTACAGGGATTCGCTCCCTGGTCGACCCCTTCCCCGTTTGCGGCCACTGATCTGCGACCCCTCAGAGACGGACGTCGTCCAGACAAGGTCTGTGGCCCTGTTCCAAACTGACCTTTGTCCAAAGGATGGGGATTACGTTGTTGCTGATCGGGTGCCCCAGGCGGTGTAGTCGATCCACGCAGCTTGGTCCGGGCGGGTCGAGAGGGCGTGCTCGATCACGCGCAGGATGAGTCCGAACTCGGCGTGGTCGATGCCGACGATCAGCAGGCAACCGGCGTGCGACCTTCCCGCAGCCGCCCATTCGGTCGTGATCCGGGCGAAGTCCCCGACGTTGAACGTGACCATGACCCGTCCCTCGTCGGTCGCGAGCGCAAGAAGTTGCTCATCCTCCCAACCGTCGAGCTGGCGTTGCTCGTCGGCGGCGCGGACGTCATGTTGCTCCCGCAGGGCGGTCGCGATGCGGCGCCCGGAGACGTGCGCATCGAGGAACAGCCTCACGGTCTGTCAGTCACTGACGGCGATCGTGTCGATTGTCGGGTACTGGCGCTGGAGCTCTGCGAGCGGTCGCGCGCTCTCGGCAATAGCGCTGTCGATCTCGTCAGGAAATTGGGCGTCGTAGGCGAGCGCGAGCCGGATCTGTGGCTCCGTAAGTTCGGTCGCGGCAGCCATCTCGCTGGGCGTGCGGTGCGAGCGCGAGGCCGCGACGATCTCCCAGACGTCGAGCGCTGTGCCGATCACCCAAGGACGGCGGTTCCAGTCGCTGCCGCGGAAGGCGATCCCGGGAAACCGGCGGGTCCTCAGCCCCTCCTCAGTGAGCGCTTCGACGACCGCACCTTTCGTCCGCCGCGTGCGCTTCGCCTCCTCGCTGACAAGCTTGTCGGTCGCGTCCGAGAGGCGCATGCTGAACGGAGCTGCCTTCGCCATAGACCTATTCTATCACCACAATTACGCTGTAAGTACTGTAAGACGGCCCGCTTCGATCGCCCTCGGCTTGCGGCTCCGCGGTGCCGTCAGCAACCGGGAAATCGCAGCTTGAGCAGTGGCTCGGCGGGCAGCGTACCCGAGCGCCCTCGTGTCACACGCCGGAGCCCGATATTGGCGACCGAAAGTCAAGGGGCTTGTGCGAGCTTTTCGGGGGGTGTTGTCGGGCGCGGGGGGTTGTCGGCGTGGTCGGGTCGGCTTCGGGTTGTTGGCGGGCGCGGGTGACTGACGTAGCGAAGCGCAGACGTCAGGAGCTTTGAGTCTGCCGCGCGGCTTTGCCCTTCGAGGGCCTAAATCTATGCGCGCTCCGGTGTCGCGCTCGCGCCCACTTTCTTGGCCGGGGCTCCGGCTTGCGGGTCTTTGACCGTTCGCATGTAGGAGACCTCGGCTTGTTCGGCGAGCTGCTTTTCGGCTGCCCGCATGGCGCGATTGACCGAGAAGATCCCGGCGGGGGCCTTGGTGAGTTTCGGGCGCCGGCTTTGAGTTCGAGCTTGCGGAGCTTTGTGGCCCCGAGAATTGTCAGGATTGTGCGTGTCAGTTTTGCGGCAAGCCGGGGCAAGTCAGACTGCCGCGCTTCGAAGATGAGTGATGTCGGGTTTGCCCACATTCTATGAGTCGGCTGCGCTGGCCGGGCGGGCGAAGACCCGTGGGCGGCGCCGCTGGCAAAGCGGGGCGTGCGCGCTCACGTTGAGTTGCACTTCGACCTGAGCGTGGGCGACCTGGAGAAGAGCTCGGTGATCGTCCGGTCGGGTGATGGTCAGTACGAGTGCTCCGCTTCGATGCGGTTACGCAGCGGCGCGCCGCGTTGGTAGCGGCCGAGGTTCTCGATGAAGAGCTCCACGATCCGCTCGTTCTCGCGGGGTGACAGCGCCGCGGTGTGCGGGCTGAGGATCACATTGGGTCGTTCCCACAGCGTGCTGGATGCGGGTAGCGGCTCGGTGCGAAAGACGTCCAGAGCGGCGCCCGCGAGACGGTCGGTGGCCAGTGCGGCGTCAAGTGCGTCCTCGTCGACCACCGCCCCGCGTCCGACGTTGACCACGATCGCGCCGCGGGGCAGGGCGGCGATGACCTCGGCGCTCACCAACCCGGTTGTCTGCTCGGTGAGCGGCGCGCTGATGACAAGCACGTCGGCGTGCGATGCCAGTTCGACCAGCCGATCAGATCGGTGATGTTCGTCGAGGTTGGCGTCCTGGCGTTTGCCGCTGCAGCTCACCCCGATCGTGCGCATCCCAAATGCTTTGGCCAGCCGGGCCACCTCGGTGCCGATGGCCCCGACGCCCAGCAGCACAACTTTGCGGCCGTGGAGCTCGCTGGTCGGGTAATGATCCCAGTGCCGGGCGCGCTGGTCGGCCTGGAGGCGGGGCAGCCCCCGGCTGAAGGTGAGGATACCGAACAGGCAGAACTCGGCGAGCGGGCCAGCATGCACTCCGCTCGCTGAGGTCACGGCCACGCGCTCGAGCTCCTCGGGGGTGAGGCCGGCGGCGCGAACCTGCTCGCCGGCGCCGGCCGCGGTGGCCTGCACCCACCGTAACGGGCCGCGGCTAGAGACGATGGTGGCCAGCTGCTCAGGCGAGTCTCCGGGGAGCCCGAACAGGATCTCGGCGCTCGCCAGAATGGCCGTCCAGCGTCGCTGGTCGGCATCGCTCCGGCGAAACTCCGCCACACCCCGGTGATCGCCCGGATAGCGCGTAGGTGGCAGCAGGTCGGGCTCGAAGAGGACCTCGACACCCGTGGCCGCCACTCGGGCCACCAGCTCGGCTTGCAGGGGGGTGGCGATCGCCACCACGCTGCGGTGGCGCTCGGTCACCCGGGCCTAGGCCGCTGGGGCGAGCCCGGTCGGCGTGGTTTCCTTCAGATGCCGGACACCGATGGCGCCCTCGGGGCGGTGGACGAAGAACATGAGCAACGCGGAGGCCATGACGCAGGCCGCCAGGAACACAAAGGCCGCCGACGTCCCTCCACCGAACCACCCCACAAGGTAGGTGCCGCCGAAACCACCGAGGGCCCCGAAGGCGTTGATGAGGCCGATCGCCGGGCCCGCACTGGCCCGGGGCAAGAGCTCGGGGATGAGCGCGAAGTAAGGTCCGTAGGGTGCGTACATGCCCGCCGCGGCCACGATGAGCAGCACGAAGGACACGATGAAGCCGCCGTGTCCGACAAGGGACAAGCCAAGGAAGGCGCCCGCGCCGATCGCCAGCGGCGGCCACACGTAGCCCCGGCGCCCGCCGGAGTGGTCTGACAGCTGCGAGCAGGCGAGCATGGTCACCACCGCGACCGCGTAGGGAATCGCCGAGAGGGCGCCGGTCGAGCCGATTCCCTGGTGAGAGAGGGCCTTGACGATGGTCGGCAGCCAGAACACGAACCCGTAGACGCCGACGCTCCACAGCAGATACTGGGCACACAGGATGACGACGCCGGGTGAGCGCAGCAGTAGCCAGCGATTGGCCGGTTCAGGCGTATCGGCCTCCTCGGCGCGCAGCGCCCGCTCGATGGTTTTGCGCTCGCCATTGGGCAGCCAGTGGGCGTCGGCCGGGTGATCGGCGACCAGAGCGCGGAACACGAACGCCCACACGATCGCGGGCAGCCCCTCGATGATGAACATCCACTTGTAGCTGGTGGCGGCGATCAGGTACCCCGAGATCACCGACATCCACATGAGGGTCACGGGGTTGCCGAGGATCAGGATGGTGTTGGCTCGCCCTCTCTCTGGTCTGGTGAACCAGTGGCTGAGGAACACGAGCATGCACGGCAGGACGACCGCCTCGACCACGCCGAGAAGGAAGCGGTCGACGAGCAGCAGGCCAAAAGAGGGGAGGACCCCTTGCAGGGAGGCAAAGACCGCCCAGGCCAGCAGCGACCAGAAGATGAGTGACCGTACGCTGCGACGCTCGGCGTAGTCTCCGGCGGGCACCTGAAACAAAAAGTAGCCCAGGAAGAACAGCCCACCGAGCAGGCCGCTCTGCGACGAGCTGATGTGGAGGGCGTGCTTGAGGCCGCCGGCGGCGCCCAGCGAGTAGTTGGAGCGGTCCAGGTAGGCGAAGCTATAGGTGATAAAGGCGATGGGCAACAACCGTCGCCACCTCTCCGAAGAGAGCACCCCAGGGCCCTGTTCGGTACCCGCGGCCACGCTCATGTCGTCCATTTCCGTCATCTTCTCCGCAATCTCCTGTTGGTCTTCGATCCCTCCGAGCAAAGCCCGGGGGCGCGAACCCCTGACGGGTCCGCGCGGGCGGAGGTCAATCGTGTCGGCAAGTCGCAGCGACGGCAAAGGTGTCAGCTGCAGCGACGGCTGGTCGGCTTGGTCAGCGACCGTCCAAGAACAGACTTACTAGCTTGTGCGGATCATTGCAATGTCCGCCTAGTCAAATTCGACCGTCGAGAACCAGGTCGGAAGGGTCTGAGCAGCGCCATCGAGCGACGCGAGACGCCGGGAGCTCGAGCGGCCGATGGATTAGCGGTTCGCCGCCAGTGCGCCGACGGTTCTCAGGGATCGACAACCGCTCGACCGTGTGCAATCGCCGATCTCAGCCCACTGCTCCACGCCGACCACACGCTCCTCCTTCCCAGATCTGTCGGTCAAGCGAGGGTCCGGGACGGGCCCGGCGACGCGGTCCTCACACCCCAAGGGCACTATTCAGCTGGCGCAGCCACCTGTATTCAGACGGCGTCCTTATAGCTGGCTCTACTGAGCGTGAGACTAGTGATCGGTTTATGTGCTATGCGCATCGGCGGACCCGCCGATGTGGCGTTCCCCGTACGCGGACGGAAGGGCTCGCTCCCCGAGGACATCGCGGCTCCTTTCGCACTCCCCTAGTAGGAGAGTATCGGTGAGCGGAAGTGCAATTCCGCGGACCAGGCCGTCCTGAGGCCCGCGCCTCGGCGTCTCAATGACCAACCCTCCAGCGGACGGCGGCTGGGTGTCCGGTGGGCGGGCGTCGGCCAGATCCGCCTCGCTCTGGTGCTGTGCTCCGTCGGCGAGGCGGGCGCACGAGACGCTCGACCTGGTCGCGCCTCCCGAACGTGCTCGTGGTAGCTCGAAGGCGCTGCAATCGCAGACGCAAACGCCGGCCCGCTCAGCCGGTCGGCGGGGAGCGCGAGGGAACGACGACGACCGGCCGATTGGCGATCCGCAAGAGACGGTGCGAAACCCCGACGAGCGGCACGGTCAGTCGCTGCGCTCTGGACGACCCGATCACAATCTCATCAGCGTCTCGCGCGCACGCTACGTCGTTGATCGCGTCGGCCGGAGCCCCGCCGATCAGCTCGGGCACATAATGAGTGACCGGAAGCTCGCTCAGCCTGTCTCCGAGCAGCTCATTCAGGACGGTGTCGCCCCGGCCCCGAGTGTCTGTGAGGCGGCGACCGAAATACGGCGCACCCAAGTATTTCGGCGGTCTCGGGTGCGCGTAGACGACAAACACCTGTCCATGCTCTCCGGCACGCCTCGCTGCTTCTAGTACAGCTGCCCAAGCGGCGCGAGAGCCGCTATAGCCGACGACCACGGTCCGCCCAGGTCGCTGCGCTGGGTCGCGACTGTGCTCGGGCAACGACAGGCCGACTGACGCGATCGGCTCACCGCTCATTGCGACCCCCTCACGACCTCGGAGCGTTGGACCACGAGCCACGAGGCTGGCGCTGGCGAATCATTTGGCGGCCTGCCGAGATCGGCGACTCTGAGGGTGCAAACGAATGCCGAGGATCGAGATGCCGGCGGCTTGCGGCCGACCATAGGGACGTTAGCGTCTGGGACATCACAATGTTCGGGTTCGGGGCACATCGCGAGTCAGGGCGTGCTGTCCGACGCCGTCGGCCAGCCTCACGTGATGCCCTTCGTGATTGAGCCTACTCTGATATCACGGCGGCGCAAGAGTTACTCGATTCGGCGAGCCCGGTGTCGCGGTGACTTCCGCAGCAACGTCCTGGCGCGGAGAAAGTCGTGGCAGTGGCGCGCTATGCGAGCAGCTCCCAGACCGACAGGTGCTGTGTCATCAATCGGAACCTTGCGTGTCGCTTTCACATCCATCCAGTTTCTGGCCGCAATGGGTGCAGGCGGTTCATTTCGCGGGTTGGCTAGCCCGGAGCGTGCAGTAACGACCGCGCCCCCGATGGGCGGGGGCGCGGAAACGTCCGACTGAGCAGGGATCCTTGGCTTGCTGAAGGTCCGTGATCCCGAGCTTGGAGGTTCACCTTGCA